>VFSW01009521.1_pt1 | contig 13863 bp, 12 predicted proteins | sample 5358111 | NCBI WGS metagenome assembly VFSW01 (sample SAMN11554181, study PRJNA540505) | mine drainage metagenome | isolation source: sediment from site ElyBrook_90M | place: USA: Ely Copper Mine, Vershire, VT | collected 2017
CCATTACGCTCTTCCCTCACCTGCCGGACGCGAGAGCGTCGGGCCTCGGAGGTAGCATGAGCGCCGCGCCCAAAGCACCGCCCGCCAAAAGCAAGGCGGCCCGTGAGCCGTGGATTATCCGCACCTACGCCGGCTTCGGCGACGCTCGCCAGGCCAACCGCCGCTTCCTCGAAAATCTCAAGCAGGGCCAGCGCGGCCTTTCGATCGCCTTCGACCTCCCGACCCAGAACGGCTACGACCCCGAAGCTCCGGTCGCCGCCGGCGAAGTCGGCAAGGCCGGAGTCTCGATCTGCCATTGGCGCGACATGGAAGAGCTGCTTGCGGGTATCGACCTAGGCGCGATCAACACCTCGATGACGATCAACGCGACCGCGCCGTTCATCCTTGCGCTCTATCTTGTCGTGGCCGAAAAGCGCGGCGTCCCATGGACGGCGCTTCGTGGCACTACGCAGAACGATCTGCTCAAGGAGTTCGTCGCCCGCGGCACCTCGATTTTCAATCCCGAAGTCTCGTTTCGCATCTCGACCGAGCTAATCCGTTTCGCCGTGGAAAACGTCCCCAACTGGAACCCGATCAACTGCTGCGGCTATCACTACATGGAAAGCGGCGCAGGCCCCGCCGAGGAGGTCGGCTACGCCTTCGGCAATGCCCTGATGCTACTCGACGCGCTCCGTCCGAAACTCAGCCGCGAGGCATTCGAGCAGACCGTCCGCCGCATCTCGTTCTTCATCAACAGCGGAATCGAGCTGGTGCCCGAGATTTGCAAGGTGCGCGCATACACTAGCCTGTGGCGCGATCTCTGCCGCGACGAATATGGCATCGGAGATGTCGTCTTCCGCGCCGGATGCCAGGTGCGCTCGCTCACCCTCACCGAGCGCCAGCCCGAACTCAATATCATCCGTATCGCCTACGAGGCGTTGCCGGTCGTGATCTCCGCGAGCGCCCGCGTCAACGCACTCCAGCTTCCCGGCTTCCGCGAAGCGATGGCGCTGCCCGATCAGGCCGAGCAGCAATTGAGCTTACGCACGCAACAGATTCTGATGCATGAAACGGGAATCGGCGCTTACGGCGACATCTTCGAGGGCAGCGTGGTGATCGAAAAGCTGACCGGCGAAATCGCCGCCGCCGCCCGCGCGACCGCGCTCCGCCTGCGAGAGGCCGGCTACGCGCGCAGCATCGCGATAGTCAGTTCCGAACTCACCCGGCTGCTCGCCGAGCGCCAGCGCCGTATCGAAGCCGGCGAGACCGTGCAGGTCGGCGTCAACGCCTTTCTCGAGGACATCGGACTGCCGCCGCCGCCCACCTGCGAGGACGATTCCGCCGCGCACGCCAGTGCCGAGCGAGACCGCCTCGAAGCGATCCGCAATTGGAAGGCCGCGCGCGACAACGCCGCCGTGGCCAGCGCCCGCGAAGCGCTCGAACGCGCCTCGCGCGCCGGCGCCGATATCATGAGCCCGACCCTCGAACTCGCGCGCGCCGGCGGCACGGTCGGCGAGTGGACGCTTGCGATCGAGGGCGACACCAACGGCCGCTTCACGCCGCCGATGGTCGAGCGGGCGGCGGCGGCGACCACCGCGCTCGACGTCCCGCGCGCGCCCCGCAAAATCCGGATCGCGCTCGGCAAGGCCGGCCTCGACGGCCATATCAACGCGGTCAAGCTGCTCGCGCAGGCCTGCATGCAGGCCGGGATGGAAGTAATTCTCGCCGGCTTCAAGCAGACGCCCGCGAATATGGTCGAAACCGCGCTTCAGGAAGACGCCGAAGTACTGGCGATAAGCTCGCTCGCCGGCGCCCATCTGACTATAGCGCGCGAGACTATCGCGCTGCTTCGCGAACGCGGCGCGACCGATGTTAAGCTCGTGATGGGCGGGATTATCCCCGAGGCCGACCGCCGTATCCTGGCCGGCCTCGGCGTCCGCGCCGTCTTTACACCTAAAGACTCGAATCTGGGTCTTATCATCGCACGGATAATCGAAATCTGCGCCGACCAACCCGTCTGACCGGAATAGTATCGATGTCATTGAGAATACGAACAAATCGCCGCCGCCTCGCCCCAATAGCAGCGCTTGCTTTTGCGATACTCACTTCAATAGCCACTTCGGCGCTCGCCGCCGAGGCGCGGCCCTGGCTATGCCGCGATAAGCCGGTCTTCTCCGCGACCGGGCCGATCGCCTACCGAGCCGACAATCGCGGCGGCTCCGTATGGCAACTCTTCTTCATGCATTTCGAGATGGGCGGTGAGAACGACGGCTACACGACCGTCGATTCATGCGTCCTGAGGCCGGGCGCATCGACCAGCGGCACTTTGAGCGCGGGTCAATATTTCGCGGTCGCGATGTATCGGGTCGGCGGCGGACGATGGATCTGCTCCGGACCGACAGACGACAGCGAGGGTACGCAGCCGGGCGAGATCAGCCGCATCTGCTACAGCAGCGACTCGTCGGATTGCGCCCTTAAACTAACCCCCCGCCACGCGGATTCGCCCTCGCCGTCCAGCCCGTAGCGCCGAAGCTAATGGATCGATTTCGAGCCATCCTCGTGGAGAATCCACCGAGCTTGCTCCGGTGCGAGTTCGGGCGAATTCAATGGACGACCAATGGCGGTTCGATAAGAACCTCCGGACGGTTCGCTACCCGTGAAGAACTCTCGAGTATTCTTCGCCACTAGCTGGATGATGCCTCTATCAAAGTGTTCGCGGCGGAACAGGCTATGCAAACGGCCTTCGAGTTGCGTCTTCGTGTTCTCTTCTCTCAGCCCCAGATTCACGAAAAAGATGTTTTGGAGCGAAATATTGTCCTGAAGCCCAGCGGCCAGAAGGTATCTGAAGTGTTGATCCGTCGGAGGCATGGAGTAGCCGAGGATAATTACTCGTGTCGCGGCCCGCAGCGCAAGCACAGCTTTCTTCCAAATATCGGCCAGTTGGGAGGTGAAGGACTTGTTCCAAGTAGGTGTAATGAGAAGCGGCGAGGGAAAAGCGACCGGAGTACGTCTGAGATCGGCGTAGCTGTCGTAAACAGTGATTGACTCTAACATCCGCCGCAGACGAGCGACTTCGCCTCGAGCCTCGGCTTCGCCCATGCTCTGCCCCCCGTGCTCTTTTGCTTCTCAAGCACGCTGGCAATCATCCGAGATGGATCTGGCGTCATCGGTAGCCAGTTAATCGAGCCGTGAAATTTTAGAAGATCCAACCCGCCTAGCTCCAACAAACAGCTATTATGCGCTGTTCGCCCATCGGAGACCGACACTGTTGCCCTTCTACCATATACTCCGTAGTCGAACGCGATCCCCAAATTCGTCATAGCTTCTTCGACGACAGTGTCGTAATTGAAAGTTATAATGGTATCGCGCTGCTCGGGGCCGTCCTTGTTGAAATAGCTCGCCATCACTCCGACGTAAAAGTCATATGAAGGAGCACTATATTGACGATCCAATAAAAGGCGCTGCCAATTCGGTGGTACGCCGTCGGAACCCGTGTATTCGACTATGCACTCCTTATTCGGGGCCTTGTTCGCGCCGTAGTCCAGCGTCGCGGCGAGCGCGAGAGTCATATCCCTCGCCAACACCTCGCCGCCACTCGCCGAGGCAAGGCTGAAAAGCTCCTCGACGTTTTCCACGTCCCCCAGGATGGGGTGGGCTTTGGCTGCGGCTTCCTGCTTGAAATGGAGTACGCGCGCGATTGCAGTGACTTCTTTCTCGCGTCCATCCTGACGTTCGAGCCACGCAGCGGCATCCCTCATGCGGTTCATGAAATCCTTGACCAGAGGCATTCCCGCGTCCGCCGAAAACCCTGCGCCAAGAATGTAAACGTTATGGTCGTTATGAACTTTGCGCGCGTGCTCGTCCGCCATAGTCGCCTCTCCGGGATAACCTGTTCCTAGAATAGCATCGATCATGACCGGCGCCGCCCAGCCCTTGACGGTCTCCGATGTAACCGCCAAGGCATATCAGGTGCGGCAATTTCTTCTGCAGTACGACAAGGAAAATCCACATGGCTAAGAAGCCCAAAGATCGATTCGACGGGTTTGCCGTAAAACTGTTTCTCGACTCCGACGTGGCGCTGGTCGAACTCGCAATCGCATGGGAACTGCTCAAAGATTCCTGCCAGGAGGACGGCGATCCCGTGCCGGTCGCGCCCGCTCGCCGCAGCTACAGCGGCCAGTTCAACGCGCGTATCGACCGCCGCGCCCAGCGCGCGCGGGCTATTGAGGCGGCGCGCGCCGGGATTACCCTGCACGCTCTGGTGGCGAACAAGCTCGCGCGCGCCGCCGCAATCGATGACGCCGATACTTGAGCCGTGCACCAAACACTTACTGACGTCTCCGGGTTATGCTTTCTGCCAGTCGTCTCGCGAGATTCCCGCGTCTCGAAGCACCCGTTGAAGGATTGCTGGACCGATACCGCCGCCCTGCCTCCCGTGAGGATTGGGAACCTTGATCGCGCCCGCCTTACGCATTTACTCGTGATCGCCACCTCGGACCGGGCCGCTATACCCCAGCATTCTTAGTTTGCGGACGAACTCGTCGCGCCCGACGGGAACCAGCCGCGGCACTTAATTCGCGGGCTGCGGTGCGGTGTAAAGACTTATACCGTCAAGCTCCGGCGCTTTTCCGGTTCCGAGAAAGAAATTGACGTGAAGCCATCCGTCGAGCGCCGAGTGTAGTTCCTCGCGCGTATCTTCGAGGGTTGGTCCGTTAGCCCACAGACCACCGAAGCCGGGTATCGACCCGTACCACCCCTCGCCCTCCACCTCTTCGTACCTGGCATGCCGCATCGCCACTTTCATGTACTGAAGGTAGGTCGCCATACTTGAAGCCTAAGATCGCGATCCCCGTCCGGTCAATCGGGACGCGCGAGTTATCAACACCATTGCCGTCGAAGAGACAGGCCCAGCATACCCCGCCCGCCTCAAAGACCCCGCATCACGTCGCGAGCGAGAAGCTCGAGATGCTCGTTCTGGTCGAACACCGGATCGAGCATCAGATGCTGCGCGCCCAGCCGCACGATCTCGCGCAGCTTCTCCGCACACTCCGCCTTCGACCCCCATACCGACACCTTCGGCGCCATGTCGGCATTCTGATAGCGCGCGCCGAACCATTCGCGCAGCCGCCGCTCCGCCCGCGCGCGATCGTCGTCCACCGCGATATAGACCCGCTTCGAGATCGCGAAGGTCGCCGGATCGCGCTTCGCCGCGTCCAGCAAGCGCCGGATGATGTCCATATGCTTCGTGAATTCGGCGATGGACGAGGACCCCGGCCCCATCCATCCGTCGCCGTAGCGCACCGCACGCTTGAGCCCGATTTCGTCGCGCGCCCCGAACCAGATCGGCGGATTCGGCCGCTGCACCGGCTTGGGTTCCATCGGGACATTCTCGAAATTCCAGAATTCACCCTTGACCGTCGCGCGCGGCTCGCTCCACAACGCCTTCATCACCTTCAATCCTTCGATGAACCGCCGTGGACGCCGCTCGGACGGAATCCCCACAATCGCGTGCGGCGTCGTCGGCCCGCCGATTCCCACGCCCACGATAAGCCTGCCGTGGCTCAACTGATCGAGCGTCGCGAGGCTCTTGGCCAACTGCACGGGATTGCGCACCACCGTCAGCAGCACCGCCGTGCCGAGCTTCACCTTCGAGGTGATCGCCGACACATAGGTCAGCAGCGCGACCGGCTCGAGGATCGCGGCGGCGCTGATTATCTGCTCCTGCACCCAGAGGCTCTCGTATCCAAGCGACTCGGCGCGCATGCTGAAGTCGCGGATCAGCCCCACGTCGACCGTTTTGCTGGTGAAGGTCTGCGGAATCGAAATGCCGAATGGCGTTGCCATCGCGATGCCTCCTTGGCCTGGTCCCGATCAAGTCCCGGCTCCGAACATATGCCAATTTTGCCCGCTTCGGATATCGCGCGCACGGCTCAATCCTTTCACACCGTGCCGATCGAAGGAGCGGCAACGCGTGCCCAGGGAACTCCGCGCCGACCCCGCGTTTACATGATGCCTCGGGACAGGTATGATTGTGGGCTACGCGTTGTTAATCGATTCAACCCCACGCGTCCTACTATCAGCCTTTCAAAATGCGACGACAGGATATTCGTAATCTCGCGATAGTCGCGCACGTCGACCACGGCAAGACCACGCTCGTCGATGCGCTTTTGCGCCAGTCCGGCTCCTTCCGCGCCAACGAACAGGTCGCGGACCGCGTGATGGATTCCAACGCGCTCGAGCGCGAACGCGGCATCACGATCATGGCCAAGAACACGTCGATACTGTGGCACGACACCCGCATCAATATCGTCGATACTCCCGGCCATTCCGATTTCGGCGGCGAGGTCGAGCGCACGCTCTCGATGGTTGACGGCATCCTGCTGTTGGTCGACGCCTGCGAAGGGCCGCTGCCGCAGACCCGCTTCGTGCTCAAGAAGGCGCTCGAAGCCGGCCTCGCCGCGATCGTTTGCGTCAACAAGATTGACCGCGCCGACGCCCGCGCCGCCGAGGTGCTCGACGAAGTTTACGATCTTTTCATCGATCTGGATGCCAACGAGGCGCAGCTCGATTTCCCCGTGCTCTACACCAACGCGCGCAAGGGAATCGCGCAGACCGCCGCCGACGGCGCCGGCATCGACCTGACTCCGCTCTTCGAATCGATCGTCGGCCATCTGCCCGGCCCCGAAGTCGAAGAGGGCGCGGGCCTCCAGTTCCAGGCCAACAATCTCGACTACGACGACTACGTCGGACGGCTCGCGGTCGGGCGAATCGTCGCCGGCACGATCGCGCCCGGCAATCAATATTCGCTATGCCGCCTCGACGGCTCGAGCTCGATCTGCAAGGTCGTGCGGGTCTACGGATGGCGCGGACTAAAGCGCACCGAACTGCCGTCGGCCGCCGCTGGCGATATCGTGATGGTCGCGGGTATCGAGGATATCGAGATCGGCGAGACCATCTCGGAGCTTGAGAATCCGCGTCCGCTCCCTGCGATTCGGATCGACGAGCCGACCGTCTCGATGACTTTCTCGGTGAACAATTCGCCGTGGGCGGGACGCGAAGGCGACTTCGTGACCTCGCGGCGGCTCGGCGAACGGATCGAGTTCGAGACGCGCCGCAACGTCAGTATCCGGATCGAGCAGCTCAGTCCCGATTCGTGGCGCGTGATGGGCCGCGGCGAACTCGCCCTGGCCGTAATCGTCGAAACGATGCGCCGCGAGGGCTTCGAGTTGCAGGTCTCGAAGCCCACCGTGATAACGCGCCAGTCGGGCGGCCAACTGCTCGAACCGATGGAGATGCTGGTGATCGACGTGCCCGAAGATTATATCGGCGTCGTGACGCAGCTTCTTTCAGCGCGCAAGGGGCGGATGCGCGCGATGACCACGCATGCCAGCGGCCGGGTCCGCCTCGAATTCGACATCCCCTCGCGCGGGCTGATCGGCTTTCGCGGCCGCTTCCTCGCCGATACGCGCGGCTCGGGCCTGATGCACAGTCTCTTCAACGGCTACGGGCCGTGGGCCGGCACGCTCCGCTCGCGCGCCAACGGCGCGATGATCTCGGACCGCGAGGGCGTCACCACCGGCTACGCCATTTTCCATCTGCAGGATCGCGGCATCTTCTTTGTCGGCCCCGGCGAACCGGTCTACGAGGGCATGATCATCGGCGAGTATTCGCGCGAGACCAACCTCCCGGTGAACGTCTGCCGCGAAAAGAAGCTCAGCAACATGCGCGCCACCGGCCACGACGAAGCGATCCGGCTCACGCCGCACCGCCTGATGTCGCTCGATCTCGCGCTCGAATGGATCGATGAGGAGGAACTGGTCGAGCTCACGCCGAAATCGGTGCGCCTGCGCAACCGCATCCTCAAGACCGCGCTGCGCAACAAGCATCGCCTCGGATTCGTCGAAGCCGGAGCCGTTCAGGCCGCCGGGGGCGAATAGTCTCGGCAGCCTCCGCGCCCGCCCTACCGGCGCTGGCGTCTCAGCGGCTCTTTCTCTTATCGTGCCCCGATGAGACTCGTTCGCGTCGCCGCGTTCTGCCTGGCCGGTATCGTCGTCGCGATAGTTTCGGTCGGCGTTGTCGCGATGCGCAATCAGGCGCGCATCGTCGCCTACGCCCTGACCCGCCTGCATCAGTCGACCGGCTACGATGTCCGCGCCAGCGCGACCCGCTTGCACCTCAGCACTCATCTTGTCCTCGAGCTCGACCATCCGGTGGTTACTCGCGAGGGAGCCGAGGTCGTGCGCTCGGACTCGATCGAGGTGCTGATCAGCTACCATGCCCTGATCTGGTCGGGCGGGCTTCCGCTGCGCGCCGTCTCCGTCGTCCATCCAACCTTGCGTTACGCCGGGCCGATCGCACCGTCGGGCCTCACGATTCCGCGGATCGATCCCGATACGATTCGCACCCTCGGCGCCCATCTCGACCAGTTCTCCGATCTGATGTCGAAACTCCGGATCGTCGCCGCCACAGTCACCGACACCGCCGGGAATCCACTGCTGCAGCACTTCTCCCTCACCGCATCGCCACGCTGGCGATGGGCGAAGCACTGGACCGTCGGCTTCATCGCGCCATGGATCAGGACGTCCGAGCCCGGACTCGAATCGAGCGGCCGCTTCAGCGTCGATACCGAAGCCAGCGCGCCTGATAGCCTGCTCGCGAGCGGCCAGATATGGCTCTGGAGCGCCACGCCGCTCAGCGCCAGCGTGGCCGGAATGTCGGCGTCAGGATTACACGACAGCGATATCACATTCGCGATCAACACCGGCGGCGAGATAGACGGGCACGCGAGGCTCGACCTCGCGAGTTTCGGAATCTTTGGACCGCGCCTGGGCGGCCATATCGATCTCGGCAAGGTCTCCCTCGCCAGCGTCTTCAGCGTGTCGTCGGCCGAGGCCGCACTTTCAGGCCTCAGCCTGAGCGGCGCCGGCATTTCAGTCGGCACCGGCGATCTCGAAATCGGCGATCCCTTCGGTGCGACCCCGCAACTGAGCGTGCATGCGCAAGCGGCCAGTATCGATATCGCCGCCGTTACGCCGCGCCTGATGGCGATACGCAATCTGTCCCCGGCGATCGCATCGCTCGCGCCGGCGCTCGTTTCGGGCCAGATACTTTGCGATCAAATCTCGTACGGGCCCGCGCCGCTCAGCGCGCCATTGAGTCCGCCGTCGCTTGCGCGCAACCTCACTCTGGTCGGCCGCCTTCATGCGCTGAAATTGAATCTGCCCGACGCGCTCAGCCTGCCGCCGGTCGAGAAGCTCGAGGCGCAGGTAAGTTACGCGAAAGGAAAGCTCTCGCTCGCGCAGGGAACAGCCGCTCTGGGTAATTCGGCAATCAGCAGCCTCGGCGCGAACGCGACTCTCGACCCGAGCGCCACCCGCGCCCGTGTCAACGCACGCGTCAAAACCATCCTCAGCCTCGATGAACTATCCCCTGCCCTTTTGAAGCTCATCGCCTACGTGCGCCCCGCGATGGCCGGACGGATCGATCGTTTGAGCGGAAGCGCGACGGCGGTTCTGAACGCGGCGGGTTCAATCCGCATCGGCGCGCCACCCACCGTGGAAACTTACAAGCTCACGCTCGCGACCGACGGATGGAACTTCGCGTCGAAGGATCTGCCGCGTCCGATCGCGCTTCGCGGCGGCGACGCTGTGATTCAGCCCGGCAGCCTGCGGCTCGACCATGTTGAAGCAACCGAAGCGGTTATGGACGCGTCCGCGGCAGTATCGCTCAACGGCGCCTTGCAATACGACGCTCGCGGCATCCGCCCACAGCAGCTTTCGCTGGACGCGCATCAGATCAAGATCGAGGACTGGCTGCCTCTTCTCCTGCCGCCCACCGATCTTTCCGCCAATGGTCCGATCGGCGGCACGCTCAGTATCACGAGCGGTCCTCATGGCACCATCCATACGAGCGGACGGCTCACGATGGGCGCGGGCAAGATCCAGTTGGGCTTCCTGCGCTCGCCGATCGTGACGCAATCGGCGACGCTCACGATGAACGCGAACGGCGGGATGGCGCTTGCGATCCCGGGCGCACGGCTCGAAAATTCGCCGCTAGATCTCAACCTCGCAATTCCCGACATCCGAAAACCGGCGCTCCGGATCGACGCCGACGTTGGTACTCTCGACCTCGAGGTGATGAAGTTCATCCGCCTGCCGTGGTCGCGGAGCCCGCCGGCCCGCTTCCCGCCCCTTCCCGTCAGCGGAACGATCAAGGCCAAGAAGGCCAACCTGTCGAAGCTCCCGATGTCCAACGTGAGCTGCGACTTCGAGCGCGGTAACGGCGGATGGCGCGTCTACAACTTCGTCGCAACGCTCTTCGGCGGAAGCGCCAAGCTGGAAATCATCGGGCGCGACCGCGACAACTGGGTCGATTTCAAGGGCGTCACCCAGAGCGTCGACCTCGCTCCGATGCTGTTGCTGTCGAATCCGGCCGGCCATCCACCGCTGAGCGGCATGCTCAACGCTCAAGGCGACCTGTGGGCCGACACCGATACCGACTTCTTCGATACGCTGAGCGGCACGCTCTCGGTCGACATCCGCAACGGCAACCTGAACCGCTTCACCGTCGTCTCGCGCATTTTAGGACTCATCGACCTGCAATCGTGGCTGACCGCCAAGATTCCCGATCCGCGCCGCGTGGGCGTGCCGTTCGAATCGCTTACCGCCGACTTCAAGGCCACGCGCGGAGACTTCTACACTGACAATCTCCTGATGCGCGGGCCGGTGATGAATATCTTTGCTGACGGCGATTTCCAGGTCAGCAGTGCGAGCCAGATGAATATGGAAGTCGGCGTCGTGCCATTCAAAACCTACAACTGGCTGATGGACAAGATTCCGATAATCGGCAGTTCGGTCGCGGGCGGCAGCAGCGATGTGGTCGCCGCCTATTTTCAGGTCAAGGGTCCGATCGGCGATCCGCACGTAACGGCAAAGCCGATCGTCTCGGTCGCGCACTTTGTCGAGCGCATGATCGCGCTGCCGATAAATATCCTGCGCGGCAAGTCGAGATAGGCATCGCGGCCGCCGTGGTGACAGCCGACTTTATCACTCGGCATCTGACGCTCGTGATCTTCTGCCGCGAGCCGATTCCGAATCAGGCCAAGACGCGGCTAAGCAAATATCTCGGCGCCGCGGGCGCGGCGGCGCTTGCGGAAGCGTTCATCCTCGACGCAGTTGCGAAGTGCCGGATGCTCAGTCCGGCGCGCCTGGTGATCGCGGGGACCGGCCCGCGGCCAATAGAAGCCAGTGCGTTCTTCCGCGCGATCGCGCGCCGTTTCGATGCCTCATTGATCGATCAGGGCGCGGGTGGCCTGGGCGCGCGGATGGAACGCGCGCTCGCATCCTTCGCCGCGCGCGGCGCGATACTGATCGGTACCGATACGCCTTCGCTGCCGCCGGCGATGCTTGCGCGTTCGGCCGCACTGCTCACACGCAACCGCGCGGTGCTCGGGCCAAGTCGCGACGGCGGATATTATCTCGTCGGCGTGCGCGGCGCGATTCCTGACATGTTTCGCGGAATCCGATGGAGCAGTTCGAACGTCCTTGCCAAAACAATCGCACGCCTGGCGCGCGAAGGCGTGCGGCCCGCGCTTGGTCCCGGATGGTACGACGTCGACCGATGGCGCGATGTCGAGTTGCTAGCGGCCCACCTGGCCGCGATCCGCTCGCTGCGATCTCCGGACCGTCCGCAAACTCCATGTCCGGCTACCGCCCGCGCGCTCGCCCGGCTTGGAGTGCTCCGCACGGGCCGCTAGATTACCTGGGATGAATGCGCGCGACGCAAGGCTCGTGATCGTGACCGCCGGCGACGAGCGCCAGGCCGCCTCGATCGCGCGCACGCTGGTCGATGAACGCCTCGCCGCGTGCGTCAATATGATCGGACCGATCCGTTCGGTCTACCGATGGCGCGACGCGGTCGAGGACGAGAGCGAATATCTGCTGCTCATCAAGACGCGCGCGGCGATGTACAAGCGGGTCGCGGCGCGCGTGACCGAGTTGCACGGTTACGAGGTTCCCGAAGTGCTCGCGATAACTCCCAGCGCCGGTTCAGCCCGGTACCTCGAGTGGCTTGGCGAGTCCGTGGCGTCGCCGCGAAGTGCTTCGACCAAAACCGCCCCGGCGCGGACTCGCGCGCGACGCCGCAAGCGCGTCTGAAAGGCTCCCGATGTTTCGCGATGTTATCGAGCGGATGGCTCCCTACGTGCCCGGTGAACAGCCGCGCCCCGGCCAGCGCCTGATCAAGCTCAACACCAACGAGAATCCCTATCCGCCCTCCCCGGCGGTGCGACAAGCGGTCGCGCGGGCCGCGGCCGGCGGCTCACTGCGGCTCTATCCGCCCCCCGATGCGGGCGAGTTCGTGGCGGCGGCGGCGCGGCTCTACGGCTTCCGGCCGCGGATGATCCTGGCCGGCAACGGCTCGGACGAGCTGCTCGCGATGCTGTTTCGGGCGGCGCTCGGTGCGGGCGCGACGGTCGCCTATCCGGTGCCGACCTACTCGCTCTATGAGACGCTGGCCACGATGCAGGAGGCCCGCGTCGTCACGGTTCCGTTCGGGGTGAAATTCGAACTGCCGGTTGACAGTTTGGCACGCCTTGAGGCGCGGCTCACGATCGTATGCAGTCCTAATTCCCCGTCCGGCACAAACGTTTCACGTGAAACGTTGGACGCGCTGGCGCGGCGGCTGAAGAATCGGCTGCTCGTGATCGACGAAGCGTACGTCGATTTCGCGGACGAAAATGCGCTCGACCTTGCGCGGCGTCATAGCAATGTCGTGGTCCTGCGCACGCTCTCGAAGTCGTTCTCGCTGGCCGGGATGCGCTTGGGGCTCTGCTTCGCCCATCCGGCGATTATCGAGGCGTTGGGCAAGGTCAAGGACTCGTACAACCTGAGCCGGCTGGCGGTGGTGGCCGGAGCGGCGGCGCTGGATGACGCGGCGTGGATGCGGCGCAACGTCGAGCGGGTGCGGCGGACGCGCGCGGCGACCGAGAAACGGCTGCGGAAATTGGGCTTCGAGGTGCCGCCGTCTTCGGCGAACTTCGTGTTTGCGCGGCTCGCCGGACGCGACCTTGCACCGATGGGGGCGGCGCTCAGACGGCGCGGAATCCTGGTGCGACATTTTCCCGGTTCGTCTTTCGCCGACGCGCTGCGGATTTCGATTGGAACGCCCGCTGAGATGGCGGCGCTGTTCAAGGCGCTGGCGCCGCTGGTGCGCGGCCACGCCGCATCGAATCGCAACGGGCGTGCTGAAGCGGATGCCTGAGCGGGCTGGACGCTGACCTTCTCGAGCCATCACGATGGGCCGGTTCGGCAAGTTGTTTTCGCGCTTTCGCACCTCGCGCGCCGCCCCCTCCGAGCGGTCCGAGGAAAATCCGCGCGGCGGTCCGCGATGGGTAATCGCCGGGCTGGGCAATCCCGAGGGACGATGGGCGCATTCGCGGCACAACGTCGGGTTCATGGTGATCGATCGGATCGCGCGCGGGGCCGGCGCGGCGCTCGACCGGCGGAGCTTCAACGGGCTGTGCGCCGAGGTCGAGTTGGCGGGAGCGCGCACGATGCTGGTGAAGCCGCAGACATACTACAACCTGAGTGGCGCGTGCGTCGCGGCGATACTCGGCTACTACAAGGTTCCGGTTGCGCGGCTGATCGTCGTTCACGACGACCTCGATCTCGAGGCCGGACAGTTGCGGCTCAAGCGCGGCGGAGGCGACGCTGGTAATCGCGGCGTGCGCTCGATCGCCGAGGTTCTGAAGACCCCGGATTTCGTGCGCGTGCGGGTCGGGATCGGACGGCCGGCGCCGGGCGAAGAGAGCAAGGACTACGTGCTGCGCCCGCTCGGCCGCCATACCAACGACCACATGATGTCCTTCTACATGCGGACGCCGTC
>VFSW01009522.1_pt1 | contig 13862 bp, 9 predicted proteins | sample 5358111 | NCBI WGS metagenome assembly VFSW01 (sample SAMN11554181, study PRJNA540505) | mine drainage metagenome | isolation source: sediment from site ElyBrook_90M | place: USA: Ely Copper Mine, Vershire, VT | collected 2017
TGCACGTCGATCTTCGCCAGCTGCTTGCGGTACCAGTCGAAGCGCGACTTGTCGTCGGGGCCACGACCGGTGACGTCGAGATACAGGACCAGCGGCTTTCCCGTTTTCTCGTCGCGTCCGCCCGGATAGCCGGCTTCGGCGAGCAGGCGCTTGGCCTCGGCGACCGACTTGCGCTTCGGCCCATTGTCGGTCCAGTCATAGACCACCGGGTTCATGCCCTCCTTGCCGGCGCGATAACCGAAAATCCCCGGGGGAATCGGGCCCTGCGCCGGCACGCCGCGCCCATTGGCGAAAATAGATATGAATTCCTCCATGTCGATTGCGATGGACACCGCCTGGCGCAGTTTGCGCGCCCGCTCGGATGTCCCCCCGACAACCGGATCGAGCCAATTGAATCCCAGATAGATAGAGGATGTCGCCACCGACGTCTCGAGCCGGATGCCGCGCGCTTTCATCTCCGGGCTCACGCTCGCATCGCCCTCGATGCCGACCTTGACGGCCTGGTCGAAACTGTCCGAACTGACACCGGAGGTGTCGTAATAGCCCTGCAGGAACTTGTTCCAGTAGGGAATTCCCTCCTTCTCCCGGCTGAAAACGATGGTGTCGATGAACGGCATGCGCTTGCCGGCATCGGCTAGCAGCCCGGCCTCGCGGTCGCCCGGTTCCCCCTCCGACGGATACGCTTCGCCGCGAAAGTTCGGGTTGCGCTGCAGGACCATGCGCGAATTGGGATCGTTCTCGGACATCATGTAGGGGCCGGTGCCGATCGGATACCAGTCCAGCGTGAGGTTCTTCTCCGCCATTCCCGTCTGCGAAAAAAAACGATCCGCCTCGATCGGAACCGGCGCAAAGAACGGCATCTCCAGCCAATACAGCAACTGCGGGTATCGGCCCTTGATCTTGATCCGGTAGGTATATCGGTCCACGACCTCGGCGCCGGCAAGCGGATAGCGCGACAGATCCAGCCAGGCGTTGGGCTTACCCTCGGCGGCGAGGGTCTGATCGGCCTGGCGCAGCGTCTGTGCCAGTTTCTTCATCCCGACTATGTACTGGCTGATCACGCCGAAGATCGGCGAATGCAGCCGCGGGTGCGCAAGGCGCTTGATCTCGTAGACGTAATCGGCCGCAGTCAACTCGCGCGTTCCGGTCTTCGGAAAATCGGAAAGCTTCCAGATATGCTTGAGGTCCTCGGGCGTGAGATTCTGATAGAGCAGCCGCCCCGATGCGTCGCGTGCGAATGCCGGATGCGGCTGATAGAGGATGCCGGGACGGATCCTGATTTCGTAAACGCTGTAGGCAACCGGCGTTTTGTCCGAATGCACTATGTGTCCGGCAGCGTCGTAGTAGGTCGGCTTGGGCAGCGCCACGGCGGTGCGCGGAATCAACTGATAGGGCCGCTTCAAATACTGATATTGAAGCGGCGCCTCATAGATCTGCGAATCGATTGTTGCCTCGTTTTCAACATAGGATTGCGCCGGGTCGAGATGCTTCGGGCGTTCGGTGAAGGAACTGTAGAGGATGTTCTTGCCCGACTCGCTCGCCGGATAGGGATCGTTCCAGACCCGGCCGCAGCCGGCGAGCAGGAGCAGAAAACCGAAGGCGACTGAAAAACGCATCGCGGGAGTGTAGCCGAACCCGCCAGGGGCGTCACCCGGTATAATCCGCCACTTGAGTACTCCGGAGCCAACATGGGTTTTCTGTCGGGAAAGCGCATTCTCATCACCGGTCTGCTGTCCAACCGCTCGATCGCCTACGGCGTCGCCCGGGCCTGTCATCGCGAGGGCGCCGAACTCGCCTTTACCTATCAGAACGAGCGCTTCAAGGAACGCGTCACTACCATGGCCGGCGATTTCGGCAGCCGCCTGGTGTTTGCCTGCGACGTCGCCAGCGACGAAGAGATCGCGAACCTGTTCGCCCAACTCGGCCGGCACTGGGACGGCTTGGACGGCCTGGTGCATTCGATCGCCTATGCCCCGCGCGAAGCGATCGACGGCGATTTCCTCGAGGGCATTTCGCGCGAAGCGTTCCGCGTCGCACACGACGTGTCGAGCTACAGCTTCGCCGCGCTCGCCAAGGCGGCGCTGCCGATGATGCAGGGGCGGCACGCGGCGCTGCTGACGCTCACCTATCTGGGTGCGGTGCGCACCATGCCGAACTACAACGTGATGGGCTTGGCCAAGGCCAGCCTGGAAGCCGCGGTGCGCTACATGGCCGCGAGCCTGGGCCCCAAGGGCATACGCGTCAACGCGGTATCGGCCGGGCCGATCAAAACGCTGGCGGCTGCCGGCATCGCCAGTTTCGGCAAGCTGCTTGCCTATAACGCAAAGCAGGCGCCGCTGCGGCGCAATGTCACCATCGACGAAGTGGGCAACGCTGCTGCGTTCCTGTGCAGCGACCTCGCCAGCGGCATCACCGGCGAGGTGACCTATGTCGACGGCGGCTTCAATACCACGGCGCTCGGAACGACCGAAGTCTGATCGCGGCCGCGCGCGAAACGCGCGGTGGACGCTCGCTTCGCGCTGGCTGCGCTACCCGCCCTTTTTCTCCAGGTTCGCCCGGTTGATTTCTATCTTGGCCGCGTTCCTGAGACTGGCGATGTAGGCAATCGCGTCCTCCTGCGCGGCTTGCCGCACTAATTGTTCCTGCAGCGCCTTCGCGCGCGCCGCGTCCACAGGCGGGGCGTCGATCACGCGCGAAATGCGGTAGATGCCGTAGCCGCGGCCGCGCAGTTCCACGCCGACATAGGCCGGGAGCTTGCCGGTATCGGCGCGGAAAATTGCCTTGAGCGCATCCGGGTCCAGCACCTGCTTGCCCTGGCGCCCGACGATCCTGGCCGCGCTCCAGGCAAGGCCCGGGTCTTTACCCTGCTGCAGATCAGTGAATTCGGCGGCACCGCGTTTGACGGCCAATGCCATGGCAGCCTGCTCGGTCAGCTTTTTCGCGATGTCCGCCTTGACTTCGTCCAGCGGTCTCACCGTCGCGGCCTTGTGCTCGATCACGCGCGCCGCCACCATCGTGTCGGTGCCGGTTTCCACCGCCTCCGTGTTGTGCTTGTTCTTGAGCGAATCGGGGGAGAACAGGGCATCCAGGATCTTCTGATTGTTGAGCGTGCCGTCAGCCGCGCTCGCCTTGCGCGTGAGCCAGCCGGACTGCTGCAGCGTAAGCTTGAACTTGTCGGCGATCGGTTGCAGGCTGTCGGGCTGCTCGTAGGCCAGATTGCTGAAAGTCTCCGCGGCGTCGGCATACTTTCTGCCCAGGCGCTGCTGCTTCAGCTGTTTCTCGATATCGCCGCGCATCGCGTTGAAATCCCCGGCCACTGCCGCCGACGGCGCGCTGATCAGAATATGGCTGGCGCGGCGCTGCTCCGGCGCGCCGTCGCTGGCCGGCTTGATCCCGGTCAGCTTGATGATATGAAAACCGAAGCGCGACTCGACGACGCCGCTGATCTGCCCCGGCTTCAGCTTCCACACCGCGTCCTCGAACGACTTGGTCATCGCGCCGCGCGCAAAGTAACCGAGATCGCCGCCCTTGTCCTTTGAGCCGGGATCCTGGGAATATTGCTTGGCCAGCTCGGCGAATTTGTCCGGCGCGGCACGCAGCTGCGCCAGCACATCTTCGGCTTTCTTTTTTGCCGCGGCGCGCTCCTCGAATTTGGCGCGCACGTTGCTGTCGTACCAGCTGCGCATATCGGCTTCGCTCACCGTCTCCAGCGCGGCCAGCGCTTCGGCATTGAGCACCACGTACTCGGCGCGCACCTGCTCCGGCACCGCGAATTCGGCAAGGTGGCTGTCGTAATAGGCTTTGACCGCGTCCGGCGCGAGCTTGACCTCGCCCAGGAATTGATCGTACGACAGTATCGCATCCGACACTTCCCGTTGTTGCCCCTGAAGCGCGAGAATCCGCGCGACCTGCGCCTTGCCGAGCAGGCTGGAGCCGGACACCGCGTCGTTCAGCTGCTGCAATTCGACGTCCTGGCGCAGTCGTGCCTCGAATCCCACGTCGCTCAGGCCCTGCGCGCGCAGCAGCGCATCATAACGCGGCTTGGAGAAATGGCCGTTTTCCTGGAACTCGGGCAGTCCCGCGATGATTTCGCGCAACTGCGCGTCGGTCACTACCAGGTTGCTCTTTGCCGCTTGCACCGCGAGCAGGCGCTGCTGTATTAGCTGGTCGAGAAGTTCGGCGCGCCGCTCCGGCGTATCCAGCAGCGCGGGATCGAAATTGCCGCCGAGCGCCGCACGCAGCCGCTCCTGCTGGTCGCGCTGCGCCTGGCTGAAATCCTGCAGGGTGATTTTCTGCCCGTCGACCTCGGCCATATCCTGCACCGTGCTGGCGCCGCGCCGGTACGAGTCGATGCCCCAGAATGCAAACGGAAGCGTTATCAGCGCCAGTATTATCTGCACCAGCAACTTGTGCTTGTGAACTAGATCGAACATGATTTTGTGCTCTCAAGTAAAAAAGGCGAACCCCTGTCTGGGTTCGCCTTTCGTTGTTGGCGGAGTGGACGGGACTCGAACCCGCGACCTCTGCCGTGACAGGGCAGCATTCTAACCAACTGAACTACCACTCCAGCAATACGGAACACCCTGGTGGGTGCTGAGAGGCTCGAACTCCCGACATTCGCCGTGTAAAGGCGACGCTCTACCAACTGAGCTAAGCACCCTCTTGGACTGATTGAAACGCGGGGCGCTCTGGTCCAAAAAGGGCGCTAGTTTAACGCATCTTTCAGCGCTTTGCCAGCGCGGAATTTTGGCACCCGCGCCGCCTTGATCTTGATGCTGGCGCCGGTGCGCGGATTGCGCCCGTTGCGCGCCGCGCGCTTGCCGACGTAGAAAGTGCCGAACCCAACCAGCGTCACCATCCCGCCTTTTTTCATCGCGGTCTTGATCGCCGTTACTGTCGCGTCCAGGGCGCGTCCGGCAGCCGCTTTGGAGACGTCGGCCGACTTGGCGATTTGATCGATCATTTCGGATTTATTCACGTTGAACCCCCTCTTCTCTTATTGAGCTTGACCATGGGAAAGAAATTTTTGGAGTGAATGCGCGGTCGGGGTGAGAATGCCGCCGCGACCTTGCGGTACTCGCCGGATAGAAGCTTTATAGCAATTGCCATTCACGCGTGTCAAGCGCTTTTGCGAAGCACTCGATGCGCGTTCAGTGTGTGATGACTCCGCTCACCGGCTGGCCTTCGGCGGCCGGCGTAATCGGGGCGGCCTCGTCTTTCTTGATCAATGCCTCGGGCCTGCGCTCCAGCGCCAGTTCGAGCACCTGGTCGATCCACTTCACCGGCACGATCTCGAGGCGATTCTTGACGTTGTCCGCGATCTCGGTGAGATCCTTCACGTTCTCCTCTGGAATCAGCACCGTCTTGATGCCGCCGCGGTGCGCCGCGAGCAGCTTTTCCTTCAAGCCGCCGATCGGCAGCACCTCCCCGCGCAGCGTTATTTCGCCGGTCATGGCGACGTCGGCGCGCACCGGGATGCCGGTCAGAATCGACACCATCGCCGTGCAGATGCCGATGCCGGCGCTGGGCCCGTCCTTGGGCGTGGCGCCCTCGGGCAGATGGATGTGCAGATCGATTTTCTGATAGAAGTCCTCGGGCACGCCGAGCCTGGCCGAGCGACTGCGCACCACGGTGAGCGCGGCCTGGATCGACTCCTGCATCACCTCGCCCAGCTTGCCGGTGGTGATGCTCTTGCCCTTGCCCGGCATCACCACGGCTTCGATGGTGAGCAGTTCGCCGCCGACCTCGGTCCAGGCGAGACCCGTCACCTGCCCGACCTGGTTCTTCTTTTCCGCGATGCCGAAGGTGTACTTGCGCACGCCGAGGAATTTGTCCAGGTTCTTCGCTGTGACCACGATCTTGCTGTCGCGGCTCTTGGTCACCAGCGTCTTCACCACCTTGCGGCAGATCTTGGAAATCTCGCGCTCGAGGCTGCGCACGCCCGCCTCGCGGCTGTAGTAGCGGATGACGTCGCGGATCGCCGATTCGGCGATCGAAACCTCGGCGAGCTTGAGTCCGTTGTTCTTCAATTGCTTCGGCAACAGGTAGCGCGTGGCGATGTGCACTTTCTCGTCCTCGGTATATCCCGAGAGCCGGATCACCTCCATGCGATCGAGCAGCGCCGGCGGGATATTGAGCGTGTTCGCGGTGGCGACGAACATCACTTCCGACAGATCGTACTCGACCTCGACGTAATGATCGACGAAGGTGTGATTCTGTTCCGGGTCCAGCACTTCGAGCAGCGCCGAAGACGGGTCGCCGCGGAAATCCATGCCGAGCTTGTCCACTTCGTCCAGCAGGAACAGCGGATTGCGCACGCCGACCTTGCTCATGTTCTGCAGGATCTTGCCCGGCATCGAACCGATGTAGGTGCGGCGATGGCCGCGAATCTCCGCCTCGTCGCGCACCCCGCCCAGCGACATGCGCACGAACTTGCGGTTGGTAGCCTTGGCGATGGATTGGCCCAGCGACGTTTTACCCACGCCGGGCGCGCCCACCAGGCACAGGATCGGCGCTTTCACCTTGTCCACGCGGCTTTGCACCGCGAGATACTCGACGATGCGCTCCTTGACCTTTTCCAGCCCGTAGTGGTCCGAGTCGAGGCTCTTCTCCGCGGCCGCGATGTCCTTCGAAATCTTGCTGCGCTTCTTCCACGGCAGCCCCACCAGTATGTCGATGTAGTTCCGCACTACAGTGGCCTCCGCCGACATCGGCGACATCAGGCGCAGCTTCTTCAGCTCGGCCTCGGCCTTGACGCGCGCGTCCTTGGGCATGCGCGCGGCCTTGATCTTCTTCTCCATCTCGTCCAGATCGGCGCCGTCCTCGCCCTCGCCCAGTTCTTTCTGGATCGCCTTGACCTGTTCGTTCAGGTAATACTCGCGCTGGCTTTTTTCCATTTGCCGCTTGACCCGGCCGCGGATGCGCTTCTCCACCTGCAGGATGTCGATCTCGGTCTCGAGCTGCCCGAGCAGGTGCTCCAGGCGCGCCTTGACGTCGAACATCTCGAGCACCTGCTGCTTCTGCTCCAGCTTCAGCGGCAGGTGTGCGGCGACCGTGTCCGCCAGGCGACCGGCCTCCTCGATACCGCCGAGCGAGGTCAGAATCTCCGGCGGGATCTTCTTGTTCAGCTTCACGTACTGGTCGAACTGGGTCACCAGCGCCCGGCGCATCGCCTCGACCTCGTTGTTGTCGCTCGCATCCGCAGGAACCGGGCGGGCTACCGCCACGTAATGGCTGCGCTGGTCCTCTATTTCCTTGATCACCGCACGCTGGCTGCCTTCGACCAGCACCTTTACCGTCCCATCGGGCAGCTTCAGCATCTGCAAAATGTTGGCGATGCAGCCGATCTGGTACATGTCCTCGGCGGCAGGCTCGTCCTTGGCCGCGGATTTCTGCGCCGCGAGCATGATGCTCTTGCCCGCTTCCATGGCGATTTCCATCGCCTTGATCGACTTGGGACGGCCAACGAACAGCGGAATCACCATGTGCGGAAACACCACGACGTCGCGCAACGGCAGCAGCGGAAACTGGGTCAGGTCGGAAGAAAATTCAGTAGCGGACATGGCGACACCTCGGCGGGACACTTATTTAGCGATAGATGGGGGCGGGGAACATTAGTTCAACCCCGCCGCGCTCAGGAGAGAGAACCAGCGACCTTGGGCGGGTCGGAGTAGATCAACAGCGGCTTGCCTTCGCCCTGGACAGTCAGCTCGTCGATGACCACCTTGCTGACGTTTTCCATGGTCGGCAGCTCGTACATCGTGTCGAGCAGCACCTGTTCGAGGATGGAGCGCAATCCGCGCGCGCCGGTCTTGCGCGCGAGCGCCTTCTGCGCAATCGCCGACAGTGCCGGCGGACGTATTTCCAGTTCCGCGCCTTCCATGCCGAACAAGCGCTGGTACTGCTTGATCAGCGCGTTCTTGGGCGTGGTGAGAATCTCGATCAATGCGGCTTCGTCCAGTTCTTCCAGTGTCGCGATCACCGGCATGCGGCCGACGAATTCCGGGATCAGGCCGTACTTGATCAAATCCTCCGGCTCGACCGCGCGCAGCACCGCGGTGATGTCCTTGCTGTCCTTGAGGCTGCGCACTTCGGCGCCGAAACCGATGCCGCTCTTCTCCGAACGGTTGCGGATGATCTTCTCCAGGCCGTCGAACGCGCCGCCGCAGACGAACAGGATGTTGGTCGTGTCCACCTGCACGAAATCCTGGTTCGGATGTTTGCGCCCGCCCTGCGGCGGCACCGACGCGATCGTACCCTCGATCAGCTTCAGCAGCGCCTGCTGCACGCCCTCGCCCGAGACATCGCGCGTGATGGATGGATTGTCCGATTTCCTCGATATCTTGTCGATCTCGTCGATGTAGACGATGCCGCGCTTGGCCTTGTCCACGTCGTAATCGCAGTTCTGCAGCAGCTTCTGGATGATGTTCTCGACGTCCTCGCCGACATAACCGGCCTCGGTCAGGGTGGTGGCGTCGGCGATGACGAAGGGCACGTTAAGCAAGCGCGCCAGCGTCTGCGCGAGCAGCGTCTTGCCCGATCCGGTCGGCCCGATCAACAGTATGTTCGACTTCGCCAGTTCGATCTCATCGCTTTTAGACAGGTGCTTCAGCCGTTTGTAATGGTTGTACACCGCCACCGACAATATGCGTTTCGCCAATTTCTGGCCGATGACGTACTCGTCGAGAATGTCGCAGATCTCTTTCGGCGTCGGCAGATCGGACTTGGCCATCTTGCCCGACTTGTCGGTACCGGTCTCCTCGCGGATGATGTCGTTGCACAGCTCGATGCATTCGTCGCAGATGAACACCGAGGGTCCGGCGATAAGCTTCCTCACCTCGTGCTGGCTCTTGCCGCAAAAGGAACAATACAGAAGCTTTTCACCGGTGTTTTTTTCGGTCATTTATGCCTCATTTCTTCGCGTCGGCGCGATTGCTAAGCACATTGTCCACCAAACCGTATTTCACCGCTTCGTCCGCCGACATGAAATTATCCCGATCGGTGTCGCGCGCAATCGTCTCCACGCTTTGGCCGGTGTGCAGAGCCAGCATTTCGTTCAGCCGCCCGCGCAGGTACAGAATTTCCTTGGCGTGGATCTCGATGTCCGAGGCCTGGCCCTGGAAGCCGCCCATCGGCTGATGGATCATGACGCGCGAATTGGGCAGGCAGAAACGCTTGCCCTTGGCTCCCGCGGCAAGCAGGAACGATCCCATGCTCGCGGCCTGACCCACGCACAGGGTGCTAACGTCGGGCTTGATGAACTGCATCGTGTCGTATACGGCAAGCCCGGCGGAGACCGAACCGCCGGGCGAATTGATATAGAAGGAGATATCCTTGTCGGGATTTTCCGATTCGAGGAACAGCAACTGGGCGACGATCAGGTTGGCCGTCATTTCGTTTACCACGCCCACCAGGAACACCACCCGTTCCTTCAGCAGGCGCGAGTAGATGTCGTAGGCGCGCTCGCCGCGGCCACTTTGCTCGATGACCATGGGGATCAGGCCGAGGCTCTGCGGACCCTCGAAATCGGCCTGCGGCTGCATCCATCCCGCCGCGTAAGGCTTCCAACCTGGCTGCATCATGCCATCTTCCCCATAAATTCATCGAAATTCACCGCCTTGTCCTCGACTTTCGATTGCGCCAGCACCCAGGCGACGACGTTGTCCTCCAGCGCCAGATTTTCCATCTCAGACAAGCGCTGCGGCTGTGAATAAGTCCATTTTACCACCTCATCGGGTTGCTCGTAGCTCTCGGCCTGCTCCTGCACCAGAGCGCGCACCTGCTCCGGCTTGGGCGCAAGACCATGCGCGCTCACCAGTTCTGCGATGATCAGACCCAGTGATACGCGCCGCTGTGCCTGCTGCTCGAACATCTCCGGATTGATCGGCAACTGCTCCATCTTCATGCCGCGCGCCTCCAGATCGGCGCGCGCAGCCTGCATCAGTCGCTGCGTCTCCATCTCGATCAGCGCCTTGGGCAACTCGATCTTGGTCGCATCGAGCAGCACCTGCATCGCCTTGTTCTTGATATCGGCCCGGGCGCGGTTTTTCACCTCGCGCTCGATATTGGCCTTGATCTCGGCGCGCATGGTGGCGAGATTGCCGTCGGCGACGCCGAGCGAACGCGCAAACTCGGCATCCACCTCGGGCAGGTGCGCCTCCTCCACCAGCTTGACGGTCAATTCGAAACTCGCGCGTTTGCCAGCCACGTCCTTGCCATGATAATCGGCCGGAAAAGTCAGTTCGAACGTCTTGCTTGCGCCAGCCGCAAGACCCAGGGCATTGGCTTCAAACTCAGGCAGCATCTGCTTCTCGCCCAGGACGAAGACAAAATCGCTGGCCCTGCCGCCGACGAATTCGACCCCGTCGATCTTTCCCACGAAATCCGCGGTCACGCGATCGTCCGCTGCTGCCGGCCGCTCCACGCGGTGGAAATGCTGGCGCTGCTTGCGCAGGATTTGCAGGGTCTTGTCGACTTCGGCATCTCCCACCGTGAGCGCAGCGCGCTCGATCCTGCTCGCGCTGATGTCGCCCGGTACCACTTGCGGATAGATCTCGAACGTGGCACTGAACTCGATGCTCTTGGCGTCGGCCTCTCCCGCCTTTGGCTCGATGCGCGGATACCCGGCCACCCTGAGCTTCTGCTCGCGCACCGCGTCGCTGAACGCTTTCTGCACGGCGTCGCCGATAACCTCCGAGCGCACCTGCGGTCCGTATTGCTGGGCGACGAGTTTCAGCGGCACCTTGCCCGGACGAAAACCCGCCATGCGCAGATTGCGCGACAGCTTTTTCAGCCGCTCGTCGACCTGCTTCTCGACTTCATCAACCGCAACCACCATGTTCAGGCGGCGCTCGAGCGTGCCAAGATTCTCCAAACTTGTCTGCATCAAATTCCCTTAAAGTCTGCAAAAAATCAGTGGATCGAAGAGGGCTACCCCCCTTTTCGTCGGCCACTGTCGATACTGCGGGGCATGGTGCCCAGGAAGGGACTCGAACCCCCACGCCTTGCGGCGGCAGGACCTAAACCTGCTGCGTCTACCAATTTCGCCACCTGGGCGCTTCATTGCCGGGATATTACCGAAAAAATTGGCGCATTTAGAATCAATCTCCGGCGCGCCTGCCAAATCCGCTACTTTCGATTCCGCTGCTTTCGCGCGAATGCAATTTTACGCGATTTCCCTCTATACTGTCAGCCCAAGTTTTACCAATTCCTCAAGAATTTCAAGCCAATGTCCGCAGGCCACTACGAGAATTTCCCGGTCGCCTCGGTACTCCTGCCGGCCCAGTTGCGCCATCCGGTCGCGGTCATCTACCGCTTCGCGCGCTCGGCGGACGATTTTGCCGATGAAGGCGATCTGCCGTCTGGCCAGCGGCTGGCGCAATTGGATGATTATCGACAGGAACTCGGGCGACTGGAGGCCGGCGCCGAACCCGAGCGGCTACTTTTCGCGGAACTGGGGCAGCTCGTGCGCGACTACCGTCTGCCCTTGCAACTGTTTCACGACTTGCTCGACGCGTTTTCCCAGGACGTCGTCAAGAACCGCTATGCCGACTTCGCCGAACTCATGGACTATTGCCGCCGCTCGGCCGACCCGGTAGGCCGCCTGCTGTTGCACTTATTCGGCGCCGCGAGCGAAGAAAATCTGAAGCGTTCGGACGCGATCTGCAGCAGCCTTCAGTTGATCAATTTCTGGCAGGACGTCGATATCGACTGGCGCAAACAGCGCATCTACCTGCCGCAGGACGAGATGCGCCGTTTTGGCGTGGCCGAGCAGCAGATTTCGGCCAGGGACACTTCCGGCGGCTGGAAAGCGTTGATGCGCTTCCAGGTCGCGCGCGCGCGCACGCTGATGCAATCCGGTGCGCCCCTGGGACGCGCGTTGCCGGGGCGCATCGGCCTGGAAATCCGCACCATCGTCCAGGGCGGCCTGCGCATACTCGAAAAAATAGACAAGGTTGAAGGCGACGTCTACCATCACCGACCGGTGCTAAGCGCTTACGACTGGCCCGTGCTGCTGTTCAGGGCGTTCACCGCCTGATGGCACGCTGCCAATACTTGCCGGTACACTGAGATCCGCGATCCCGGAATGCCTGTGACTCCAGACGAATACTGTCAAAGCAAAGCGGCGCAGAGCGGTTCGAGCTTTTATTACTCCTTCCTGTTTCTGCCGCCGCAGCGCCGCCGCGCCATCACCGCGCTGTACGCCTTTTGCCGCGAAGTGGACGACATTGTCGATGAATGCACGGATACCGGCCTGGCACATACCAAGCTCGCCTGGTGGCGGCAGGAACTCGCCCGGCTCTACGCCGGCGATCAGCAGCATCCGGTGACGCGGGCGCTCGCGCCCGCGATCCAGCCCTTCGGCATCAAGCACGAATACCTGTCCGAGATCATCGACGGCATGGAGATGGACCTGAGCCAGAACCGTTATCTCGATTTCCCCGCATTGGAGCAATACTGCCACCGCGTCGCCGGCGTGGTGGGCCTGCTCGCCGCCTCCATCTTCGGCTACCAGGATGAGCGCACGCTGGTCTATGCACACACCCTCGGCCTCGCTTTCCAGCTCACCAACATCATCCGCGACGTTGGCGAGGACAGCCGCAAGGGGCGCATCTATCTTCCGCTCGCCGAATTGCAGCAGTTCCAGGTGAGCGCGGCCGACATTTTGCACGCGCGCCAGAGCGATAATTTCGTGCGCCTGATGGCGTTTCAAATCGAACGCGCCGAACGCTATTACAGCGCGGCATACGAACAATTGCCGCAAGCGGACCGCAAAGCCCAGCGCCCCGGCCTGATCATGGCCGCGATCTACCGCGCACTGCTGCAGGAAATTTCAAACGACGGCTGCAGGGTACTCAGCCAGCGCACGGCATTGACGCCTGTACGCAAGCTGTGGATCGCCTGGAAGACCTGGATCACGGCGTGAACGTCGCCATCATCGGCGCCGGCTGGGCCGGCATGGCCGCAGCAGTCATGCTCGCGCAAGCGAAGACCCCGGTCACCGTATTCGAAGCGGCGCGGCACTTGGGCGGCCGCGCGCGCTCGGTGGAAATCGAGGGCATCGAACTCGACAATGGCCAGCATATTCTGATCGGCGCTTACCGCGAGACGCTGCGCCTGATGCGTGCGGTCGGCGCCGACCCGGAGCAGCTGCTGCTGCGCCAGCCGCTCGCGATCGAATACCCGGGCAAGTTCAGCCTGCGCGCGCCGCGCCTGCCCGCGCCCCTGCATCTGCTGGCCGCCCTGCTCGCCGCGCGCGGGCTCACCTGGGGCGAGCGCATCGCCGCGATGCGCTTCATCACGGCGCTGCGCGCCAACGCCTATCGCATCGCCGCCGATATGCCTGTCAGCGAGCTGCTCGGGCAGCACCGCCAGAGCGGAGCGCTCGCGCGCCATTTATGGGAGCCGCTGTGCGTGTCGGCCCTCAACACGCCGGCCGCCTCGGCTTCGGCGCAGGTTTTTCTCAATCTGTTTCGCGATGCGCTGGACGGCGCACGCGCGAACAGCGACTTCCTCATCCCGCGCGCGGACCTGGGCAAACTCTTTCCCCAGCCCGCCGCCGATTTTGTGTGCGCCAACGGCGGCTCGGTGCGGCTGGCGACGCCGGTGCGAACAATCGACAAGACCGAGGACGGCTTCGTCCTCGACGCGGCTGCGCAACGCTACAGCCATGTCGTCCTCGCCGTGGGACCGCATCAGGTCGATGCCCTGCTCGATCGCTTCGCGGCGCTCGCGACTACACGCAAAAGCGTGGCGGCGCTCGCTTACGAGCCGATTTACACCTGCTATCTGCAATATCCGCCGGAGGTGTCGATGCCGCAGCCGATGACGGGCTTCGACGGCGGCTATGTCCAGTGGATATT
>VFSW01009523.1_pt1 | contig 13862 bp, 11 predicted proteins | sample 5358111 | NCBI WGS metagenome assembly VFSW01 (sample SAMN11554181, study PRJNA540505) | mine drainage metagenome | isolation source: sediment from site ElyBrook_90M | place: USA: Ely Copper Mine, Vershire, VT | collected 2017
ATGGAGAAGCGGTTAAAAAAGTTGAACCGGCTGAATGCGGAGACGCTGACCGCGTTACCTTCGACAATTTTAAGCGCCTTGTTGCCTGACCTGATTTCGCGATAAGCCTGTTCCGCTGCGCGGATTTGCGCCCGGCTGGGCTTGTTGCGTATGGACGTATAGCCGATGATCTTTCCGTCTTGGAATGTGGGTGCGACACTGGCTTCTACCCAGTAATGGTCGCCATTCTTGCAACGGTTCTTGACCAGGCCAGTCCAGGCCTTACCGCTTTGTAGCGTGCGCCAGAGATCGGCAAAAGCGGCTTGGGGCATGTCGGGGTGGCGCACCAGGTTGTGCGGCGCGCCGATCAGCTCGGCTTCAGAGTATCCGCTGACCTGTATGAAGGCCGGGTTGGCATAGATGATTTTGCCGCGCAAATCCGTTTTCGAAACGATGGTTTCCGTTTCGCTCAATACATATTCAACCCCAGTGACAGGCTGGTTATTTCGCATGACATTTCCCCCATGGTATTCCAGGATTTTTCTGGTTATTGTATTGTCTGTATTTTCAGTGTGGTCATCATAGGCCACAGGGTGGTGGGCTGCAAGCGCGGCCTTGTTACATTTGGTCACAAATTGGCATGAATTGAACATGATTTTGAAACGATTTGATCGGATACTGCTGCCATGGAAACCCGGCAGAAGCGTGCGGTTTTCATGTTCATTGTATTGATTATCGATCAAATAAGGAGATTGTCATGAAATTTACCAAAACCGCAGTGTTGCTTGCCAGTCTTGTCGTTGTCGGCACGATGTCTGCAGGCGCTTTCGCAAACGGATTCAGCATGCATCACTATGGCCAGCAAGGCAGCGGTTCCACGGCCTATCACAATTATCAGGGTGCCAATGGCGGCAGTTATTCCAATGCCCACCACTGGAGCAATAACGGTTCGGGTAGCGTGAATGGTTACCGCAGCGCGTCCGGTTCTGGTGCCAACGGCGGGCAGTACCAGCGTAACAGTCAGTTCAGCCACAGCTATGGTTCGACTTCGCACCAAAGCAGCATGTCGGCCAGCAACAGCAACGGTTCGGTCAGTTCCAGCGGTAGCATGAGCAATGGTTCGGGCAGCCACAACACCCAATACACCAATAACCAGACCGGCGTCACGCATAACGGCAGCACCACATATACCAGCGGGCAAGGTGTCAGCCATACCTCGACCTGTACCAATGCGTCGGGTGCTTCTGTACCTTGCTGATTTGTCACCGGTCATCCGGTTGGGGTTTCAACCGACACTAAACAGCCCGCTAAACGCGGGCTGTTTCGTGTCGGGCATGTGCTAAAGGATCAGCCCCTGGGTTCCTGATGGTTCAAAAAGCCGGATAAGGCAGTCCCGTCTGCGATTCCCGCGCAAGTCTTCTTTATGCGATTTTTATATCGCATGTCCTTAATTTTCCAAAATCTTTAAACCGCATCGCCTACCATGTGAAGTGTCATCATCCCAACAGGAGACAAATCATGGATTGGGTATTCATTGCGGGCATTGCCCTGTTTTGTGCGCTGACCATGGCACTGGCGTTTGCTTGTTCCAAACTTGGAGGCCAAAAATGAGCTGGCTATTGATTTTGAGCGCGGTCGTGGCGATTGCGCTGTTTGTGTATCTGATTGCTGCACTGATCAAACCGGATGACTTTTCATGACATCCCATGCATGGCTCCTGCTTGGAGTCTATCTGGCCATACTATTGATCGTAGCGCGGCCGTTCGGAATCTATATCGCAAAGGTGATGGAAGGGCGCATTCCGGCCTTCTTGCCGCTGGGTGGCAAGCTGGAAGCGCTGACGTATCGCCTCAGCGGCGTCAAGCCGGATGCAGAAATGAGCGGTTTGACGTATGCACTGGCCATCCTGCTGTTTAACGGGCTGGGCGCGCTGGTGGTATACGGCTTGCAGCGCCTGCAAGTCTGGTTGCCGCTCAATCCGCAGGCCATGGTCAATGTCAGCCCGGATTCGTCGTTCAACACGGCGCTGAGTTTTGCCACCAATACCAACTGGCAGGGTTATTCCGGCGAGTCGACCATGAGCTATCTGACGCAGATGCTGGGACTCAGCGAGCAGAATTTCCTTTCTGCTGCCACCGGTATTGTGGTGGTGATTGCCTTGATTCGCGGCTTTGCCCGCCACAGCGCCAAGGGTATCGGCAACGCCTGGGTCGATCTGACGCGCATCACGATGTATGTGCTGCTGCCGATTTCCCTGCTGTATGCGGTGTTTCTGGTCGGCCAGGGCGCGATCCAGAATTTCGACGCGTATAAGGATGTCACCACGCTTGAAGTCACGCACTACGATGCACCCAAGCTAGATGCTGCCGGTCAGCCGGTCAAGGATGCGCAGGGCAACGCGCTGACGACACCCGCAAGCACGCAGACCGAAACCCTGCCGATGGGGCCGGTGGCTTCGCAGGAAGCGATCAAGATGCTGGGCACCAACGGCGGCGGGTTTTTCAACGCCAATTCAGCACATCCGTATGAAAATCCGACCCCGCTGGCCAATTTTGTGCAGATGTTGTCGATCTTTCTGATCCCCGCCGCGTTGTGTCTGACTTTCGGTCGCATGGTGGGCGACATGCGCCAGGGGTGGGTGATTCTGACCACCATGACTGTGGTGTTTGTGGTGATGGCGGTGCTGGCCATGCATTTCGAGCAACAGGCCAATCCGCTGTTGTCCCATCTTGGCGTGGACATGAGCGCAGGTAATATGGAGGGCAAGGAAACGCGTTTCGGCATTGCCGATACCGGTTTGTTTGCCACAATTACCACGCTGGCCTCGTGTGGCGCGGTCAACGGCATGCATGATTCCTTTATGCCGATGGGCGGTTTTGTTCCGCTGTGGAACATGATGCTGGGCGAGGTGATCTTCGGCGGCGTGGGCAGCGGCCTGTACGGCATGCTGGTGTTCGCGGTGATGGCGGTGTTCATCGCCGGCTTGATGATTGGTCGCACACCGGAATACCTGGGCAAGAAAATCGAAGCCTTGGAAATGAAAATGGTCTCGATCGCCATTCTGGTTACGCCTTTGCTGGCGCTGGCCGGCACGGCCATTGCCGTGATGTCGGCCGATGGCGTGGCGGGCATTGCCAACCCGGGCGCGCACGGATTTTCGGAGATTCTGTATGCCTTTACCTCGGCGGCCAATAACAACGGCAGCGCTTTTGCCGGGCTGTCGGCCAATACGCCGTTTTACAACGTGATGCTGGGCATTGCCATGTGGTTCGGCCGCTTTGGCGTTATCGTACCGGTGCTGATTCTGGCCGGCGCCCTGGCTGCCAAGAAGCGCATTGCGCCGAGCGCGGGCACCATGCCGACCCACGGCCCGTTGTTCGTCATGCTGCTGATCGGTACGGTGGTATTGGTGGGCGCCTTGAATTATGTACCCGCACTTGCGCTCGGTCCGGTGGTAGAGCATTTGATGCTCTGGCCCGCTCATTGATGTACAGGAGATAAGCCATGTCGCATAAAAAGCTCAATATGTTCGATCCCGTGCTGGTGAAGCCAGCCATCATCGACTCGTTCAAAAAACTGAACCCCGCTGTGCAGTGGCGCAACCCGGTCATGTTCGTGGTGTATGTCGGCAGCATCCTGACCACCATGCTGTGGGTGCAGGCACTGATCGGCCACGGCGAGGCGCCGGCAGGGTTCATTCTCGCCATAGCGTTCTGGTTGTGGTTCACGGTGCTGTTCGCCAACTTTGCCGAAGCCCTGGCGGAAGGCCGCAGCAAAGCCCAAGCCGCAGCCTTGCGCGGCCTGAAAAAGGAAACTTTGGCCAAGAAACTGGCCGATCCGCAAAACAGCAGCGCCCAGTGGGCCTCAGTGCCCGCCACCGAGTTGCGCAAGGGCGATGTGTACATTGTGCATGCCAGTGAAACCATTCCGGCCGATGGCGTCGTGATCGAAGGCGTGGCCTCGGTGGACGAATCGGCCATTACCGGCGAATCGGCACCGGTGATCCGCGAAGCCGGCGGCGATTTTTCGGCCGTAACCGGCGGCACACGCGTGTTGTCGGACTGGCTGGTGGTGCGCGTCAGCGTCAATCCGGGCGAGACCTTTGTCGACCGCATGATTGCGATGGTGGAGAATGCCAAACGGCAGAAGACGCCGAATGAGATCGCGTTGACCATCTTGCTGGTGGCACTGACCATCGTGTTCCTGGGGGTGATCGTCACCCTGTTGCCATTTTCGCTCTTCAGCGTGGGCGTGGCCAAGACTGGCACACCGATTTCGATCACCGTGCTGATCGCGTTGCTGGTGTGCCTGATCCCGACCACGATTGCCGGATTGCTGTCAGCCATCGGTGTGGCCGGCATGAGCCGCATGATGCAGGCCAACGTGATCGCTACTTCCGGCCGCGCGGTGGAAGCCGCCGGTGACGTGGATGTGTTGCTGCTGGACAAAACCGGCACCATCACGCTCGGCAACCGTCAGGCTGCGGCTTTCGTTGGTGCCGCCGGCGTGAGCGAACAGGAGCTGGCGGACGTGGCGCAATTGTGTTCGCTCGCCGATGAAACCCCGGAAGGCCGCAGCATTGTGGTGTTGGCCAAGGAAAAATTCCAGCTGCGCGGACGCGACATTCAGGAACTGGGCGCGCATTTCGTGCACTTCACCGCGCAGACGCAAATGAGCGGCGTGGACATGGAGGGGCGCGAGATTCGCAAGGGTTCGGCGCGTGCGGTGCGTGCGTATGTGCTGGAACGCGGCGGACAATTTCCGGCCGATGTGGAAGCCGCGGTGGATCAAATCGCCAAACGCGGCTCGACGCCTCTGGTGGTGGCCGAATCGGCACGCGGCCAGGCGCGCGTGCTTGGCGTGGTGGAACTGAAGGATGTGGTCAAGGGCGGCATCAAGGAACGCTTTGGAGAACTGCGCCGCATGGGCATCCGCACCATCATGATTACCGGCGACAACCGCTTGACGGCAGTCGCGATTGCCGCCGAGGCCGGAGTGGACGATTTCCTTGCCGAAGCCACGCCGGAAGCCAAGCTGGCACTGATCCGCCAATACCAGGCCGAAGGCCGCCTGGTGGCGATGACCGGCGACGGCACCAACGATGCCCCGGCTCTTGCGCAGGCCGACGTTGCGGTGGCGATGAACACCGGCACGCAAGCGGCCAAGGAAGCCGGCAACATGGTGGACCTGGATTCCAATCCGACCAAGCTGATCGAGGTGGTGGAAACCGGCAAACAAATGCTCATGACGCGCGGCTCGCTGACCACCTTCAGCATCGCCAACGACGTGGCCAAATACTTTGCCATCATTCCGGCAGCGTTTGTGACCACTTATCCGCAGCTCGGGGCGCTCAACATCATGGCCTTGGCCAGCCCGTCCTCGGCCATTTTGTCGGCGGTGATATTCAATGCGCTGATCATCATGTTTCTGATTCCGCTGGCGCTTAAAGGGGTGAAATATCAGCCTATGGGTGCGGCCATGCTGTTGCGGCGCAATCTGGTGGTGTACGGTCTGGGTGGTTTGGTGGCGCCGTTTATCGGCATCAAACTGATTGATATGGTTTTGGCGGCCACCGGCATAGTATGAACGAGGAGAATTCGATGAAAAATTTATTGCGTCCGGCTTTGAGTTTGTTTGTATTGTTGTCGCTGGTGACCGGTGTGGTGTATCCCCTGGTGGTGACCGGCGTTGCCAAGCTGCTGTTTCCCGACCAGGCTGCCGGCAGCCTGATCCTGGTGAATGGGAAACCGGTCGGCTCGCATATGATCGGGCAGAATTTCGCCGATCCGAAATATTTCTGGGGCCGGCCTTCCGCGACCTCGCCGCAGCCGTATAACGGCACGGCGTCCAGCGGCTCCAACATGGGCCCGCTCAACCCGGCGCTGGTGGATGCAGTCAAGGGTCGGGTGGCGGCATTGAAGGCCGCCGATCCGCAAAACACCCTGCCGGTGCCGATGGATCTGGTGACGGCCTCAGGCAGCGGTCTGGATCCGGAAATCAGCCCGCTGGCCGCCGCATACCAGGAGGCACGCATTGCCCGCCTGCGCGGTTTGAGCCAGGCGGCCGTGCATGATCTGGTGCAGCAACATACAGAAGGGCGTCAGTGGGGGCTGTTTGGCGAACCGCGGGTGAATGTGCTGGAACTGAATCTGGCGCTGGATCGGCTGGCGAAAGCGCAGTAAGCTGTCGCGATGGCACACGATCCATCCAATCAGCGTCCTGATCCCGACACCCTGCTGGCGCGCATTGCCGAAGAAGAAGTGCGCGCGAGGCGCGGCAAATTGAAGATTTTTTTCGGCGCCTCGGCCGGAGTGGGCAAGACCTATGCCATGTTGTCCGCCGCGCAGCAGCAACTGGCGCAGGGCGTGGATGTGGTGGTCGGCGTGGTGGAAACCCATGGCCGCAAGGAAACAGAGGCCTTGTTGACCGGTTTGCCGTGCTTGCCGCTCAGGGAGGTGGCTTACCGCGATCGGCTGTTGCATGAATTTGATCTGGATGGTGCGCTGGAACTCAAACCAGTGCTGATTTTGATGGATGAACTGGCGCACTCCAATGTGACGGGTTCGCGCCATCCCAAACGCTGGCAGGATGTGGAAGAACTGCTTGCCGCAGGCATCAATGTGTATTCCACCGTGAATGTGCAGCACCTGGAAACGCTGAATGACGTGGTTGGCGGCATTACCGGAATTCGGGTATGGGAAACGGTGCCGGATCAGGTGTTCAATGCTGCCGATGAGGTGGTGCTGGTTGATCTGCCGCCAGACGAATTGCTGCAAAGGCTCAAGGAAGGCAAAGTCTATCTGCCGCATCAGGCCGAGCGGGCGATCCAGAATTTTTTCCGCAAGGGCAATCTGATTGCATTAAGGGAACTGGCCTTGCGCCGCACCGCCGATCGGGTGGACAGCGAGGTGTTGCAGTACCGGCGCGACCAGTCCGTGGAGCCCATCTGGCAGACCCGCGATTCAATCCTGGCCTGTATGGGCAGTGACCAGGGTGCGGATCGCGTGCTGCGCAGCGCAGCGCGCATTGCCACCCGTCTGGCCGTACCCTGGCATGCGATTTACGTGGAAACGCCGGAATTGCAGCGCCTGAGCGAAACACACCGTCAAGGTATTCTGGCCAGGCTCAAACTGGCGCAGGATATGGGCGCGGAAACCGCATCCCTGTCTGGGAGCGATGCGGCTGAAGTGGTGGTGCATTATGCGCGCGATCACAACCTGTCCAAGGTCATCGTCGGGCGCGGACATTTCCGCTCCTGGCAGCCCTGGCGGCGATCATTTGCCGACCGCCTCGGCATGCAGGCGCCGGATCTGGACGTGATCCAGATTGCGCGCGAACGCAATCATGTTGCCGCAGCGCCGGAGCAAGGCAAGCTGGATACCTGGTTTGTCGGCATGGAGGCGCCGTGGCAGTCGTATGCCAAAAGCATGGGGATCTGTATTGCTGTCGCGGTGATTGCGGCGCCATTGCATTCCCTGTTCGAGCTGGCCAACATTGCCATGTTGTTTTTGCTGGCGGTGGTGCTGGTTTCAGTGCGATACGGGCTGGGTCCGTCCATCATGGCCTCGTTTCTCAACGTGGTGGCGTTTGATTTCTTTTATGTGCCGCCGCGCTTTTCGTTTGCCGTCAGCGATGTGCAATACCTGGTCACTTTTGCGGTCATGCTGTTGGTGGGCTTGATTACCGCCAAGCTGACCACCGGGCTGAAATTTCAGGTCAGCGTGGCCAGCCGGCGCGAGCAGCGCGTGCGCGCGCTGTACGAAATGTCGCGCGATTTGTCCGGCGTGCTGTTGCCGACGCAAATCAGCGAAATCAGCGAGCGCTTTGCCGAAACCGAATTCGGTGCCAAGTCCTGCATCCTGCTGTCTGACGAGCAAGACCGTCTGGGCGAGCCGCTTTCCAGTGTCAGCAATGGCGTAACGGTGGATACGGCGATTGCGCAATGGGCGGTCGCTCATGGTGTCGAGGCCGGTTGCGGTACGGATACCTTGCCGGCAAGCAGTGTGCGCTATGTGCCGCTCAAAGCGCCGATGCGCATACGCGGCGTGCTGGCGCTGGAGCCGAGCGACTTGAGCCGCCTGATGACGCCGGAGCAGGGGCGTTTGCTGGATACTTTTGCCCGTTTGATTGCCATCTCGCTGGAGCGGATTCATTATGTCGAGGTGGCGCAAAGCACCACCGTGCAGATGGAGTCGGAGCGCTTGCGCAATTCCCTGCTGTCGGCCATTTCACACGATTTGCGCACCCCGCTGTCCGTGCTGGTCGGTCTGGCCGATTCGATGTCGTTGACCACCCCGCCGCCGAGCGGGCAGCAGGTCGAAATCGCTGAAGCCATGCGCGAAGAAGCCTTGCGCATGCGTTCTCTGGTGAACAATCTGCTCGACATGGCGCGCTTGGAGTCGGGCAGTGTCCAGCTTAACCGCCAGTGGCAATCGCGTGTAGAATTGGGCGGCAGCGAGATTCAAGCCATGCATGCCGCCTTGCAGGGGCATGCTGTGCAGGTCGAATTGCCGGAAGACTTGCCTCTGCTGGAGTTCGATGCGGCGTTGATCGAGCGCGTGCTGGTCAATCTGCTGGAAAATGCCGTCAAATATACCCCGGATGGCAGCAATATCCTCATCGGCGCCACACTCAATGGCAGCAATGTGGACATTCGGGTCGAAGACAATGGTCCGGGGCTGACGCCTGGCAAGGAGGAAATCATCTTCAACAAGTTCGAGCGCGGCACCAAGGAAAGCGCGACTCCGGGCGTTGGCCTGGGGTTGGCGATTTGTCGCGCCATCGTTGAGGCGCATGGTGGACACATTCATGCCGAAAACCGCTCGCAAGGGGGCGCGCGCTTCGTGTTCAGCCTGCCGCGCGGTATCCCGCCGGTGCTGGAACCGCTTGAAAATGCAGCCGAGCCAGCGGGGTTGGGCGCATGAGCGATCCTGTTCCGACGATTGTTGTGGTGGAAGACGAGCCCAGTATTCGCCGTTTCGTCAAGTTGGCGCTGGAAGCCCAAGGTTATCGGGTGTATGAAGCCGAATCCGTGCAGCGCGGACTGATCGAAGCCGGTACGCGCCAGCCGGATCTGGTGTTGCTCGATCTGGGCTTGCCCGATGCCGATGGCATGGACTTGATCCGCGATCTGCGCGGCTGGTCGGAAATACCCATTATTGTCGTGTCGGCGCGTAGCGACGAGGCGGACAAGATTGCAGCGCTGGACGCAGGTGCCGATGATTATCTGACCAAGCCGTTTGGTGCGGGGGAGTTGCTGGCTCGGGTGCGCTCGCAATTGCGTCGCCGTGCCGCGCTGGGCGACACGGGCGGCCCGGTGGTCGAATTCGGTGACATACGGGTTGATCTGGGTCTGCGCCAGCTTGAGCGCGCTGGTCGGCCCGTGCACCTCACGCCCATCGAATTCCGCTTGCTGGCATTTCTGTTGGCGCACCCCAACCGCGTGCTGACGCATCAACAGCTGCTCAAGCAGGTATGGGGACCATCGCATACCGACAGCAACCATTATGTGCGCATTTATATGGGGAATTTGCGCAAGAAACTGGAGGATGATCCGTCACGGCCGCAATACATCGTGACGGAAACCGGGGTTGGTTATCGTTTTCTGGCGAAATAGCCGGTTTGTCCTTTCGGCGCATCCAAGTAATGGGTTCCCGGTGTCCCTCGAATGATGCAATAGTCGTTGCGTGATCAAGCCAGACTCCCGCGCCGGAAATCTTCCAGTGCCTGGCGGATTTCCGCTTCGCTGTTCATGACAAACGGGCCATACTGAACGATGGGTTCGCGCAGGGGTTGACCGGCCAGCAGCAGCACCCGTGCATCGCTGAGGGCACGCAGTATCACGCCATCGTGCTCGGCCGCATTGTCCAGAATCGCCATCTGTTGCGTTTCGACGGGTGTGCTGCCAATCTCGATGCGGCCGCGATAGACATAGACAAAGGCATTGCATGTCGCAGGCAGCAACTGGCTGAATTGTGTGCCGGCATCCAGGTGAATGTCGAGAAACAGGGGCTCGGTGGTGGCGCGTTCCACTGCGCCGGTCACGCCGTGGCTGCGTCCGGCAATGAGGGTGATGTCGATGCCCGCGCCGGTAGAAAAGCGCGGCAGTTCTTCGGCCTTGAAGTCGCGGTACCAGGGTTCTCGCATTTTGTCGTGCGCCGGCAGATTGAGCCACAGTTGAAAGCCTTCCATGCGGCCGGCTTCCTGTTGCGGAATTTCCGAGTGCACGATACCGCGCCCGGCAGTCATCCATTGCACGCCGCCGTTTTCCAGCAGACCTTCATGGCCGGCATTGTCGCGGTGCAGCATGCGCCCGGCGATCATGTAGGTGACGGTTTCAAAGCCGCGGTGCGGGTGGTTGGGAAAGCCGGCAATGTAATCGTCTGGGTTGTCGGTGCCGAAGGCGTCCAGCATCAGGAAGGGATCGAGCCGTTCGTGCAGGGATTGCGACAGCACGCGGGTCAGCTTGACACCGGCGCCGTCCGAGGTGGCTTGACCGCACAGCAGTTGTTCGACCTGGCGCGACTGTTGAATGGCCGGTGCGGATACGGCTTGCAGCATACGAGTCCTTTCAAATACGGTATAGACCGATTTTATAGGCAAACCAGCGTTATTGGTGGCCTGCAGTCGGGGTGGATCAGTTCAGCCGCGTGCTGTTACTGGCCAGCCGAATCTGGTTACGCCCCGAGCTTTTGGCGAGGTACAGGGCGTCGTCAATGCGTTTGAGCAAGCATTCCTTGCTTTCCCCGGACTGATATTCGCCCAGGCCGAAACTGACGGTAACATGGCCTACGGGATCGATGCAGTACGCTTCAATGCAGGCGCGGATGCGCTCGGCCATGACGTGCAGGCTTTCCAGCGGCGTTGCACTGCACAAGATCATGAATTCCTCGCCGCCCCAGCGCGCCAGCAGATCATTGTCGCGCAATTGCGCCCGCACCAGTTCGACCACGCGCTTCAGCACCAGATCGCCCGCATCATGGCCGAAGGTGTCATTGACCCGTTTGAAATAATCGATATCGAACATGGCAACAGAAAAGGGAACAGGATTGCGCAGGTAACGCTGGATTTCGTGTTTCAGTTCGTCTTCCATTTTGCGCCGGTTGTAGGCGCCGGTCATGACATCGGTAATGGCGCGTGCGCGCAGCTCTTGCTCCAGTTGGTGGCGGTAGCTGATGTCGATTCCGGTGCCAACGATGGATGCGCCGGTTTCGGCACCGTCGATACGCACCCCATTGATGAAATAGGGGATGGCGGAACCGTCAGCCTTGAGCAGTTGTACTTCCAGCGATGAAGCGCCAATGCTGCGCGTGTCCTTGCAGAATTTTTCAAATTTGGCCTGGTCGTCGGTGACGATCAGTTGCGCCAGCTTGATTCTACGCAATGGTTTTTCTGCATACCCCAGCGCGAGCTCAAGGTTGCGGTTCCAGCGGATCAGGCGATGGTTTTCATCAATCAGATAAAAAATTCCCGGCAGGCTGTTGATGAGGGTATTGGCAAAGTTTTGTTCTCGCAGTGCCGCAGCCTGTGCGGCAGACTCGGCGCGCTTTCTGTCGCTGATATCGCGGGCAATGGTGGAAAAATAGGCCACTTCGCCGCCGGGCATATCGCGGTGAGCGATCACCAGTTGAGAAACCGGCAAGGGCTTGCCACCGGGGCGGTCAATCATGATTTCGCCCTCCCAGATTCCGGAGGCTTTGGCAATGGGGTAGGCTTCGTCGTGCAGCAAGCGCGCTACGGCTTCAGGAAAATATGTGATTGTCGGCTGTTGGGAATGTGGCTGGCCATTGCCAAACATGTGTTTTGCGCCATCGTTGCAGTACAGCAGTTTGCCTTCCGTATCGGTTATGGTGACCAGATCCGGGGTGGCGTCGAGTATGGTGATCAGGCGCTGTTGCGCCAGCTTGGCCTGTTCCAGATCGATCAAACCGGCCAGGGTATTGGCCACAGTGCTCAGAAACGGTGCTTCGATGGGCTTTGGGATGTGTCCGGCGGAGATGTAGAGGTTGAGTACACCGATCACGCCTTTTCCGGACAGGATGGGCTGGCAGTAATGGCCGTGATCCTGCATGCCTTCGAAACGGGTTTCGTGTTCGTGGTCGAGGTGGTTGTGGAAGATGAGCGTTTTGGAAGCGGCAGCTCTGCCGCAGAGGCAGCTGCCAAAAGCCACCTTAGCGCATTTTTCTTTCAGCACTGGCGCCAGGTATTTTTTTGCGACCAGATGCAGATTGCCGGAATCGGGGTCGGCAAGAAAAACCGAGCCCTTGCGTTCCAGCGCGAGCCAGGGGATGTTGAACAACAGTTCAAGCACGCGATCAAGTTTTTCTTCCAGCGGCACTTTTTCCAGCGACAGCGTCAAGATCTTGCGCAGCACTTCCTGGGTGTCGCGCTCGGTGCGCAGTTCGGTCTCGGATAGATCGCGCTGCAGGTTGGCGCGTAGGGCGCTGATGCCATACGATAAGGATGCGGCCAGCTCACCCAGCAGATCGGCTTCTGCCGTATTGAAAGAGTCTGACTCCCCACTCAGGATGGTCAGACAACCGAAACTGTGGCCGCGCCAGATCAGTGGCAGGGCGATGGCCGATTCATAGCCGTATTTCAGCGCCTTTTCACGCCACAAGACGAAATCCGGGTTGTTGTTCACATCCCTCAGCACATAGGCTTGCCCACTGCGGACAGCAATGCCGGCGGGGCCATGTCCTATCGGGTTGTCGCCCCAACCCACGCGGATTTCCTTGAGGTAGTCGCTGTGAAAGCCGGCGCTGGACACGAATTGTATGTTCCTTTCCGCATCGTCGAGCGCATAACCCACCCAACTGAAACGGTAACCACCCACCTCGACGGCAATCCTGCAAATGCTGTCCAGCAACTCCTGCTCCACCGTATTCTGTTCGAGTGCCTTGTTGGCCGAACGCAATACCTGCAGTGCCCGTTCCGTGTGGTTGAGTGGTGTGGTCAAAGTTAACGCCTGAGCTGCACGAATTTATGGGGAGAATGAGGCAATTTTATCCGTATGGCGCCCGATATGCCATGTATTTTGTTGCCAGATCCGGGCACGGCATCCCGTGTGAGCCTGCCTGGTGTGTGAAACCGCTTGCTTGCCGCGCTTACGGATCAATCTTGGCCGAGCTTGATGCGTTTGCTGAGGCGAAACGCGGCGCCAGGTTTGTCTTCAATGAAAACCGCCAGTGAGGTGATGCGGCGTGGCGTGGACAGGCATTCGCCAAAATGTTTCGCCGCAGCAGCCAGCAAATCAGAATCGACGCAGCCGTTATTGCACAAGCTCATGTGAAACTGCCAGTGTTCCAGGACAAAAGGGTAACCCCAGCGTTCCAGGTAGTCGATTTCTCGCGGTGCCAGGCCAATTGCGCGTCGTGCTCTTTTTTCTGCGGATTCCGGTGATCGGTGGTGATCCAGCTGGGTGACGCAGGCTTCGGCAAGCCGAGAGATGTCGGGTTGTGCGTTCGTCAGTGTCAGCGCAGCAAAGCGATCGATTTGACGCACGGCAAGAGCAGGCAAGGACATTGGCTGGAAACCGCGTGCCAGCTTGATGACATCGCTTTCAAATGCCTCTGTTGAGGTGAGCAGTTCCATCGGTGCTTTAAGCGTGGCATGCAAGCCATAGCGAGCCGGAGCACTGGTGTTTGCGGCAAGGTGCGGCAAATCCGCTTGTGCGACGGGCAAACCGGTCTCGGCATCGCGACCCAGCCAGGCGCAACCCAATTGCCAGAGCGGGTCGTCGGTTTCAGGTGCGTAATAGAGGGCAACGCGCATGGAGGCTCAAGCGACCCGCTGGCCTTCGCGCCACACGGCGCGAACGATGGGCAAACCTTCATGCACCCGCACGCGCACCAGATCGGCGCGCAGACCGATGTCGATTTTGC
>VFSW01009524.1_pt1 | contig 13861 bp, 6 predicted proteins | sample 5358111 | NCBI WGS metagenome assembly VFSW01 (sample SAMN11554181, study PRJNA540505) | mine drainage metagenome | isolation source: sediment from site ElyBrook_90M | place: USA: Ely Copper Mine, Vershire, VT | collected 2017
AGAAGATCGAAGGCTACCAGTTCACGTTGCGCGCGCAGAAGAACAGCCAGGATTCAGTGCGGATCACCGACGAAGCCGCGGTGCCGAAGTGCTATTGCAGGATTGATGCACGGATTGATGGAGTTCTTTGGGAGACGGTCCTCTCGCTACTCCCAGACGAGCTTTCGAGATCCTTGGAGTCGTCTATTCAGGAGACGCGACCGAATCCTGACGCGATCAAAGCGGCAGCGATGCGTAATGAGCAGGTGCCTGGAGCGGAAGTACGGCTCGGTTCGCATCTGAGAGTGGCCTGAGAGGAGCTTGGGGGTGTCGCATCTTCGCCACGGCTTGATGTCCCTGAATTCCCCGATCAATGACACCCCTCTCAAACTGTTTCATTGTTCGGAATCAACAACGCGAGCTTCAGCGATGGCGAACATGGAGGCAGCGGGCTGAATTTCATCCTTGACATCACGAAAATCGTCGACACTCTGCACCTGAACGATGTTCTGAATGTCGATTCACTGCGAGTGACCATCGTTCCCCGTAGGTCGATTCCAGACGAAGCGGAAATCAAGGTGGGAAGAATCAGCATTCAGCGCGAGGGAGTGTAAGCAACTCTCACCATGACCGGCTATGCAAGGGAAATGGAGCGTGTTCGCAACCCCGTGCTGATCGTCCGCGCGATCACATGGCTTTTGCTTCTGGCCGAGCCCGCGAGCACGCGCATCTTTGCACATTGCCCGGCCGACGTCAACGGAACAATGCCCATTAACGCATTGCTTCGGATACTCCTCACGATGAGTACTCCGCTGTCTCTCTGTAAGCTCTTTTTTGGGAACTGGTATGTAGTGAAAATGAAGATAGCCATCGAACTCATTTAGAAAAAGCACAATCTGCTCTCGTGGGTTTGCACCCTTGCCCGCCTTCTCCTTGAGGTACTCGGAGTATCGCTTCCGTAGGTTCGTGGCTTTTCCAACATAGAAAATGTAGGAGTTGTCCTTCAGATCTCCACAATACGGACCGACGACGAACATATATATGCCAGACGACGCGGGCAGGACGGGCGGAGGACTTGTGAACGGGACCTCCTGCCATTTCCTTCCCTTGTAATAGGCGGCCAACTCTGGGCAGCTCCAAAACTGAGGATAGAGCTTGAATTCATACAATCCCTCCCTCTTTGCCTTCATGTCGGCAAGAATGGGGTTATCGGTTGGCACCTCTCCATAACGCCCGATTTATGCGCTCTCCCGCTTGTGACGCGAGGAAGGAACTGACGATCCGACCAAGTCCGCGAATTCGCCTAGGAAAAGATCTACCTCTTGTTCAGTGGATTCAATGGACAGGCTTAATCGAATGCAGCTTTTCGCTTGTTCATAGGACAAGCCGTGGGCGAGCGCTACATAGGAGGGCTTCCGAGCTCCATATGAGCACGCTGAACCCGTAGAAATAGCAATAGCTCTCGACGCCATCTGGTCGACAAAATCCTCCGCATCGATATCAGGCAGACAGACATTGAGCGTTGTCGGTAGGCGGTTTGCGGACGCTCCAAGCACAAAAGTTCTCGGGTAGGCAGCAAGTATGCCAGTCTCCAGCCGACCGCGAAGCCTCGAAACGTGTGCCAAGGCTTCACTATCGGATATAAGTGTTGTCAAAGCCGTGACCATCCCAACTAGGCCTGCAGGATTCTCCGTGCCGGCACGAAGCCCGTGCTGTTGCCCGCCGCCGTGCAGTATAGGGACAAGGGCATCAGCATCCCGCACAAAAAGCGCACCCGTCCCTTTAGGTCCATGAAATTTGTGTGCGGATAAGGAAAGGAGATCCACATCCACCAGCTCGCCGGAGAGATCGATCGGCATTTTTCCTATCGCTTGTGTCGCATCCGTGTGAATCAAGATGGCCGGGTCGCGCCGCTTCACTGCTTCTGCGATGGAACCTACAGGCTGGATAACCCCTGTTTCGTTGTTAGCCAGCATCACCGAGACGAGTAACGTGTCAGCAGAGGCCAAGTCGTCGAGCGCTGTCTCGTTCACGGTACCTTCGGAATGCACCGGGAGCTTGCTAATGCGGTAGCCGTCGCTCTGCAGAATTTCGCAGACCTCCATCACCGAGGGATGCTCGATCGACGAAACAATCAGATGCCGCCTTTCCGGATGTGCTCGGGCAGCCCCAAGAAGCGCTAGGTTATTGCTTTCAGTTGCCCCGGAGGTTATGACGAGCTGCCGAGTGTCGTCGGCCCCCAAAGCCTCACACAGCCGTTTTTTCTGAATCTGAATCGCTTGCGAAATCCCTCCGAACTGGGCGATCGCCGAAGCGGGATTTGCGAAACGTTCCGTCAGGAACGGCCGCATTGCGTCCGCAACGTTCTCAAGAACCCGAGTAGTCGAATTGTTGTCGAAGTAGATCATACGGCCACTTCTGCCGGTTTGCCGTGCTGCACGCGGATAATTCGAACAAGCTGCGGGATCGTGTATTCCATATCAATAAAGGGAACTTGCGCGAACACCGCATCGGGCGTATCGCCTGTCTTCGCCAGCATGTGCCCCCTGCCAAGCAGGCGCTCCGCACCAGAGTTCTTGACACCCATCGCAATTTCAGCAGTCGCCGCATTGTCCACTTTGAGAATTAGCCGATTTCCGAGCTGTGACCGAAGTTGCATCGGCATCACGTCCTTGTCTGGCCGTTGAGCAGCGAAGAGAAGGAAGATCCCAGCGGCCCTCGCTTTGACGCTAAGCCGTCCCACGATATTTGGAACAGAGTTCCTGTAGTCGTCCGTTTGCATCCAATCGGCGAATTCATCGTGGATGATCCAAAGAATTGGCAATGGATTTCCAGTAGCTTTTCGATACGCGTGAACGTTCGGCACCCGTGCCGCCTTGAAGAGCTCGTACCGCCGATTCATTTCATCGACGAGACCTTCCAGCAAGGTGACTGCCGCGTGCGGATCATCAATGATTCCGCCTGATCCTGCCTCTACATGCGGCAGCTCATCGAGCGGCCGGTAATCCACACCGAACTTCGGATCAATTAGATAAATATGGGCTTCTGTGGGGTCGCGCGTGGCGGCGATGCTCAAAATAAGGTTCTGCATCAAAACTGACTTGCCGCTACCTGTGATTCCTGCGATTAAGGTGTGCGGTTGATTCAAAGGGTCCAGAAAAAGGGGCTGTCCGTCTTCTTCTCGAATCCCGACACACAGCTTTTCGCCAAGTGTCTGCTGCCGGTACTTCTGAAGGTATTCGAGCAGCACCGGTTCGGTGTGCAGGACCTGTCGGTTCGGCCGTTCAACGGCGATTGAAACGCGCCCCGACTCGGGAGTTGTATGAATTATCTTAATTCCGTCCGACGTGTAAATCTCTTCGGCTCTCGATTCGACTGCCTGCACGGTCAGCTCTTTTGACCCTTGCAACTTGATGATGCCGGAATTTGGTGTCAGAATCGGGCTCACGCCTTCAATGAGTCGAGCAGGCAGGCCGCGCGATATCAAGGCTTGGCGCACCTGACTGGTTATCGCATCGAGCCATGCCTTCCCGGCCTCTTCGGTATTCTTATGCAGCGCTGACTGCGATTGAAGGAACGCGATCAGAGGGTCTGCTTCTTTGTCGGGAGTGAAAATTTCCGAGGAGGAGGACTGATCCGAAGCAGGCTGCGAATCTTGCGCACCCGATTCGTGAGAGGGTAGGGGTGGAACCGTTTCTAATTCGACCACCTTCTCTATTTGCGAGTCAGGTTCCGGCTTTGCTACAACGCTTCTCCTATCCGTTCTGGTAGTGAGGCTGTAGAGCTTCGACTTTCCGAAAGCAGGATGCCCGTTGCGCAAACGCAGCTCGGCGGTGGACTGGAAGTCGTTCTTCCAGAATTGAAGGATGAGCTCGCGAACATGCCCGGGACCGAATATCTCCTGGAGCGCGTCGAGCTTCGCATGTCCTTTTGTGTTCGCGATCCCCTTTACTGTCGACACCTGTACTGTCGCGTCCGAGGACTCGTGCACGAAGACATGCGAATAGCCCCAGATGCTTACGGTGCATTGTCGTTGCCGAATGGCGCGTCGCCAGGCAACTGCGTCGAGTGGAGGGAGACCTGGAGCTACTTCTGTTTGCGACGCCACCAGATCAGACAGGCGGGCGAGCCATATGTCCTGGTCGATTGTCCTCGTCTCGCCATCTATTGCCTCTGTCATCTGCGATAGAGTGTCGATAAGTTGTTTCGCGGACGTGCTTTGCGCACCCGGGAGGCCGTCATGGGTGACGAATTTCGCCTCGGTAACTACAATGTCCAGATGCATCCCACCCGACGCATTTTGGTGGGGTGCGAGCACCAGAAGGTCGGCAATATTCGCGCCTTCTTTCTTGCCCAACCATTCGCTGTAGTCGTCGAGAAAGCACCAAGCGATTGGCCGCCCTGCGCCAATCTCCGATTGAACGAGATAACGGGAAAGTACCATTCCCAGCAATTCATTGGTGTTGTTCGCCCGTCGCGCTGCCTTCAACACCAACCCGCCAGAGATCTTGTTGGCATCGTGCATGAATCGCTGCCAGAGCGCCTCAATGGTGTCATCCGGCGTATCGGAGGGGAGCAGCATCCGCAGTTTTTCTTTAAGGGTGTTGACGAGTAACGTCTCCCGCGCAGCAGAAGAGATGATAAGGTTGCGCCCATGAGTGGCCGACTGAACGTACCTGATCACTTTCACTTGGCGAGCCTCGAGGAGCTTGCGATCCAATAGTTCGTCCTGATTTACGACCCAAGTTGCTAATTCGTGCGTCTCTCTGAATATTCGGTCCACACTTTGGTCGTCGAAGTCGAGCGATCTCATGGGCACCGGACACTTGCCTACATCCCACGCATCATCTGCGCCGTTGGCGCAAAGCGCCGCTATGGAATACAAATATGCCCAACCAGTCTCCGTCTGAGCGGGACAGGCAAGCTGTAGTCGGACCCGGCGGTCACCTTCACTTACCGGCAGACGCCGACTCCACTGGTGAGGTTGCAGATCATTCGGCTTAACTGTTTCACGCGGGAGCCATTCCCATGCGGGCTTCGCCTCCCGTGAGATCAGATCGCGGCAGTACGCAATATCTACAGGCTGAGATCGGCCATCCCGCCGCAATCGATTAGCTGCGGTGATGTTGACCCGCACCTTCGCCAGAAAATCACCAGATCCTTCCGTCGGATCGGCCTCGCCGTTCACGCCTCGTGCGACGAGATCCCGATAGATTTGGCGAAGATGCATTTCATCGCGATGCATTAGCAGGACTTGGCAAGTGATCTTGTCGTCTTCGCGCTTCGCATTGATGCGATTGATTGTATCCACTACCGCCATCGGGAGATCCGGCGAGTCGCAATTGTAAAGAAGTACGGAGAAGTTGTCCCGTTCATGCGGTTGCAGCCGGAGGTACTCGACCATTTCATGCTCTATCGTTGCTGCGGCGCTCATCGACTCATCGTCCAGAGCAGGCATGACCGATTCGGAGGAGGGTTCCGGAGGCTGATGGAGCGTGTAGCCGTCGAAGCCCTGCGTGACGATTCTCGGAAAGGCCTGGGAGTTTTCCCACACCACGGCCACATCCGGATAAAGCGGATGAGTAAGCAGTTGCTCCAGTTCACGAAAGAAAAGCGCGCCACTCCCACCATCGGAGAAAGGTGGCCGGTCTTTACCAAGCAGTTGATCGAGGAGACCAAAAACCTGTTGTTGACGCGCCGCAACCGCCTCCATCCTCAAAGGGTGCCACGGGCAAAGCACCGACATGGGCGGTCGCCGGCCCGAACGTTGCACCTGAGCCAAACCGACTCTCAGAATCAGTCGAAGGAGCTGCCGACGCGCATCCTGGTTTTTAAGAGCATTAATCTTCAAGAGTAGTGCCCGGTAGCAGCACGCCGCTTCCGTTACCTTCTCCGAGGCCAGCGCATCCGTCCTAAGCGCTAGGATCGCATTGCTATAGACCGCCTCGAACGCGTCGAAATCCGCAGTAAGAGCAAATACATCGCCGGGCGGTAGCCAATGTCTCGATTCAGCATTCCCCAATGTCTGCTGCCAAAGGGCCGTCAGCGACTCAATCCGATCTTGGGCAGGTACGAAGGCACCTCGGGCGTCGCCTCTTGCGGCATCTGCGAATCCCTCCACATTTTCCAGGGACAAGGAAACGGGTGCTCCCTTGCGGCCCACAACCTCATACTCTGCGACGCAACCCACGAGAGCTGTTCCCCGACGCGCGTGGTAACGGCAGATAGCATCGAAATCCGCAGTCTCTTGGCCTAGAACTGATCCAATCGGAAAATGCCATGTTAGTGATAGTGTGACTACCTTCCGCTCCGTCCCACCCCGCTGCTTTTGAAAGATCGATACGAGGAAATTAAGCCTCGTCGCACGTCCAGTCTTGCTTCCACCCCTAAACTTTGGTTTGTCCTTGATCTTTGGGAGGACTGTCTTCGAGTAATTGCAGACCAAAGTGTCCTTGAATTGAACTCGCTTCTTCGTCCGTGTCTCGATAGAGCCGTAGGCGCGCTCAAAATATTCGCAAGCGCGTTGGTTCATATCCAGAAAGCTATTTGGCTTCCCTTGTTGCTTCCCTTCAAGCACCACGTAGGCGGGTTCATTGGTGGAAAGACCCCTAATTGACCGGTGCAGCGCCTCGAAAATACCTTGATAGAGATCGACGCACTCAATCCTTCTTCCATGAACGAAGTCCTCCCACTCCAGGAACAGACTGATATCTTTTTCTAACTGCTCGCTGCGCCGCTCGAAAAATTCCCTAAATTCATCAGGCGCGGAGCCCGATTTTCGACCCACCTTGCTTAATGCTTCAATGACCAGTACGTCGTCCGGTGTCGGTACGACGCCTTCCGTCTCCAAGGCGTTTCGTGTGCGCTCCGCGAAATCTTTCGATGTGGACTTCTTAGCCTTGTCGAAGCAGTGTGTGGTGTAGTTCCAGTCGAAGGTGAAAAGCAACGCTTCAGTCGCTGTGTTCCGGGCACCCTGCGACTCGATGTACTCCTCGAATGCGTTCAAGAGGGGCTCGGGCATTGGCGGCTGCTGCTCGTCTGAGCGAAGCTGGGCGAGCCTTTTCCGCAGGGTATCCGGATCGAGCATTTCTTGCGCCAACCCGCGTTTGTCAAGGTAGCATTCAAGGGAATAATGAGATTTGAACTTTGCAGCCCATTGCGAAGGCTGAACCATCTTGGACTCATTCAGCGAACTAAAACAGTCTTCAAAAAGCGGAAGGCCGATGACGGGGAGGGCCTTACCCGCCGCGCGGTTCAGCGGCTCACCACTCTTAAAGTTGGACAGTACAACCGACAAATATTCGCCCGCCTTAGCGGTTGGGCAGCGTCCGGTCTCAAACAGTCCCTTTACCATCGCCTCAAACTTCTTTCGATCCTCGGGTAAAAGGTTGATGCCTACGGACCTCGCGACAAAGTCTACCCAAATATGGCCAATTGCCTTATCTTTGAGATCCGAGGCGTCAGTCCGATCGCTGTCGGCGAGCGAAGCTTCCGCATCCGCCTCTACCTCGGCAGTAAGTGTCACTGCATCGTCCCGCTCGCGGTTGCGGACGTTTACCGACGAGTCTGTCGTCGTGAAGCGCGAATCAACGCCGTAGGGGCGTAGCTCAAATTCCGGAAATTGAATGGTGAGGCGGGCTGCCCTCTCGCCTGCGTCGACGCTTGCGTGGATGAAACCTGCCAGCTGCTCGGCCGAAAATCCAGAGAGTACATGGAACGCGCCGCGAGAATCGGTGACGTCCTCCAGTTGGGACTTGAGCTTCAGTAACACGTATTCGAGGGCTATTGCCCCCACCAGCACATCAGGCGGGCAAACGCTCATGTGAACGACTCCATCGGATTGAGAACATACGTGCAGGCATCGCTCATGCGCTGAGCCAGCCCCATGCCCACGAGGTGCTGACCGAAACGATCTCGGTTCTTCTTGAAATCAGTTTCGTCGAAGAGGTAGCTGAGAACATCCCCTTTTGCCTCAGTAGGACCGATGACAATGTGATACCGACTATGTAGGCGACGCAGAAAGGCACTTTCCTCGATGGGTGACGTGACGTTTGCAAACACAAGAGCACGAAGTAACTCGTCTGTAGGAGCGTACCTGTAACGATTCGTTCCGCGCTTAGAAACCAAACCACTGCCTATTGCGAGTGCGGTCAACCCGTCTGCCGTTCCACCACGGTAGAGTCGAGTGGCTAGGCTATAAAACAACTCCATGAGTCGTCGAGGCTCTGTTGCGTCGAGGCTCTTCTTTAGAGAGACCATGCGAACCAAGTGTTCCGCTAGATATTCTTTCTTTGCCAAATCGTCCAGCGAATCGTCTGCGAGGGTCCTTTGCAACTGGGGGTCCGAAAAGACTGTCGTATCCAAAAACCTGCGCACGGCCAAGGTACCAATGCCATCATTCTGGAGATAAGATCCTACGGCTGCCTTTCGCACCAGATCGCTGCGAGGGGCGAGGATTTCGCAGGTAATTGGCGGAAGCCCATCGTTGCCAAGCCATGCGTTGGCCGTCTCAATGCCATATAGATAAAGGTGAAAGCCCAATAGCGGCTGCAGATACTGGAACGAGTCCTGATCGGGAAGATTGAGGCTCAGGATCGCCACTACGTCCTCCGCCATTCGATCAAACGCGCGGTGCGTTTTGTAAGGAAGGTAGGTGCCACCTTTCATCTCGCCGCGGTCCGGTTCCGACGAGGAGATTAGACGCATCACGAGTCGGTTTCTTGAGGTATTCGATTCAAAGGACGGACCCAGACGCTCGCGTATCTTCGCGCGCAACGGTTCGGAAGCACGCGAAAGCATAAGATACGCGATTTCTCCTGTTCTTGTGAATACACGCCGCGTTTGTTCGAATCCGTCGCCTTTTTCGTATACCGCCTCATAAAGAGCTGATGGACCGATGGGAAATAGAAACTGCATCGTCCAACTGCGCTCGCTACCGGGGTCGGCAGTGATACGCCGTAGCAGGCGCACTACGCTCACCAACTCGCCGAAAGTATCGAAGCGTGTTCGTAGATAGGAGAAATCGGCCGCTAGACGGTCTCCAAGCGATGCGCCATCCTTCATGACTTGCAGCCAGACCGTCCACGCCTCCTCGTCACTGCCTTGCGCGTTACGAAGAATCTCCTCCATACGCGGATTGTTAAACAGCAGGTTTCGCAGTTGTAGGCAGCGATTCGCCACATAAGTCGGGTTCTCGCCCGGTTCCGTCCGTTCCAGAAGCTTTCCCTGCCGAAACATCCCTTCGGCCATACCAAGGAACTCCAGCAGCAACGCAGAAAACGGCTGCCGCTCTAGTCTGTGGCCCCAGATAGCCTCTGCAACCCAAGCTTCGTTGCGGTCCTTGGAGCCGAAGTACGGTTCTGTATTGGATAAAGAGATCATTGTTCCGCCAGATGAATCGGGAGGCGCTGGATAGCCCCACCGGCATTCACATCGATCAACTGCAGTGAACGGGTACTCGCTCTGAGCTTGAGGTCGCGTAGGCACCTCTGCTTGAGTGACATGAAGTCCGCACAGGACTCCCGGGAGAAACTCGAAGGCATAGCGCCATCGGCTACACGACAAAGAAACTCAAACCTGGGAAGGGTGAGCGCAAAACGGAATTCCCGTCCGTTCGCACGAAGGACAACTTCTGGAGTGCTACCGACCTCTCTCCGCACGATCTCCAGGCCCGGCGGTTCCGAATCCACGTCCAACTGTGACAGGAAAATATCGCTCACAGCGGACGTAGTTAGGTCGAGTCCAGTAGTCAGGTAGATCTCGTTGGCATGATCCGACAAAAGGAGTCCCGTCCAGATACGGTTCAAACAGGAGGCGAGTCTCCGAAGATGGAGCCGGGCACGGCTCCAGCCAACTTCGATCGGTGCCACCACCTCGTCGAGGAACTCCAGCGCATGGTGGAAGACCGTTGTTTTCCATAGAGAGTACTCCCGAAACTGAGCCGCGCTGGACTGAACGAACACACGCCTGCGCTCCACGGCGAGTTCAGTCAGAAATAGGCGCGTTTCTTCCTCGGTATTGATGTCTCCGCGGATATAGCGCCGCAGGACTGTATCGAAATCTGGGTTACGTTGTTGAAACGGGTCCACCGCTATCAGTTCGTCGTATGCCGGGCGCAACTCCTGATCTCGCGATCCAAAGACGAATAATTCATCGAGATCGTTTGTCGTCTCTTCACCTATATGCAGCATCGAGAGAAAGCGGTATATCTCCCGCTTGCGCCGACTTGTGGGGGTGAGATTCTCTCCGAATAAATTGCGGTGAAATGCGGCCCGATGCGCAGTCCCAGCCTTTGCCAACCCATTGACTTCTGCCCCTGGCCGAAGCACGCGATCCCTCGCGTCAGGATGGCCCAGAAGCGCGTTCGAAAGCATGCACAGCACGCCGCGAATCGGCAGATGATGGCCGGTTACATCCGCGATGCGTGCCAGCGTAGTGAGTTTGGCGCGCGTTTCGGAAGTGTTAAGCGTGCGAAAGTTTCGGGCCAGAGAAAATGTGGGTGAAAACAGCGCATTGTCCGGTTCCTCCTCAAAGCACGACCATTCCGGGCGATCGAGGACAGCGGCGAGGCAAAGGCCCATGATGCGCTCGCTTGGGACCATACTCAAGTTAACAAGGCGAAGACGGTCTCCAGAATCGGTTTCATTCCGCGCGTGTAACTCAATTAGGTTGCCCTCTAACTTGCGGACCGATTCGGGTGCATTGGGTGGCAGCGCGCGAAACAGCTCGTGCATCTGGCCATCGTTTACCGCCAAGACGAAAAAGTCGTCTCCGGTCCCGAAAGATGACCTGGCCATCCGTTCAAGCAAAGCCACGTCGTCTTCGCTAATATGGCCGTCTGTGCGCTTTCTCCAGGCAGTGACATCGTAAATCAAGGTGATCGTGCGCGGACCCGATGCCGTTTCGACTCGGATTACCTCTACTCCGTTAATACCCTTAGCGCGATTGCCCGTAAGCTGAAAGACCAATTCGAAACATAAAGAGGTTTTCCCTTCCCCCGCAGTGCCAGTAAGGACAACGTTGCGGAATGCGCCCGTGTCCATGGGGAAGCAGTCGAGAAGGAGTTTGCGCGCGGGATGATCGAAAGCAAGCTTGGGAATGCCAAGGCTATGGGCGAGCTTGTCGACATGCTCGGCTTGCATGGCCTCGTTGTCTGCCACCGGGCCGTAGGCGCGCAGCAGTCTGATCCATTTCTCTCCTCGCGTCCTCCCGACCATATGTTGTCCTCAACGGTGGCACAGCAGGCAGCCTTGCTGATTCTGCTGAACGACCTCAAGTCCGCCCAGCGTCTCTGCTAGTGTCCGGTTCTTCTGGCGCTTCGCCAGTCGGGCCTGGGTCTTGGCCCAGTTCTCCTCGATCTGGGCCATCCTCTCAGGCCGTTCCAGTTCAACAAGCGACTCATCTTCATTCCAATAGAACGTGTTCCCGTTGATCGCATTCGGTTTTTCGTACGCTTTTGCTTGGTCGTAGTATTCGGGGTACCGCTGCTTCAAACGCACCCATTCGATTTTCTGTTGATAAAAGCAGAAGAAGCACCCACTTCTAGTGCGCCCCCATTCGGTGTAAGGCGGCATCCCAAGACCGGATTCCTCCAGGATGCGCTGAACCCCTGCATAATCGATGCCGTCATCGCGGAATGGGAATACGGCGCGGATATTCGGCTTGTGACTGATGTAGCCAATTCGGTCCTCGTCGGCGCGAATGCCCACGTAGTTGATGCAAAAGTTATCTCCAATGTAGTTTTCAAAAGGCTTGAGCTTCATCATCTCCGTGCACCAGCGGCGATGATTTGAAGGCAGCATCCCGCCCTTCATCCGGAGGATGCTGTCGAAAGTGGTTCCGAATGTCGTGCGCGTAACCTTCCGACCAAGATAGCCCTCCAAACGCTCGATGTACTGATATGTGTCGGGCAACTCTTTGTCCGTATCGTGGAAGATGTATTCCATTTCGGGCACTCGATCTCGCATGTGAACCGCGAGCGCTGCGCTGTCTTTGCCTCCTGAGAGGCTTAGAATGTGGCGAACCCGCGAAGGGTCGCTGGGCCAGCCGGAAATGGAAACAAGTTGAGGCATATCTCTTTATGATCCCTTACTGTTGTCGCTCGTGTCCAATTGCGTCCAAATGGCGCGAAGAGCTGCCGCCAAGCCATGTCGACCGTGTTGTGTCAGAATCCGCTTTATTTCACCTTCAACCAGGCCGATCTTGCCCTCGTCCATTCCCTCCCAATTGATGAGTTCACCAACTTCGTTCCCATCGCTTTTCGTAAGCGCGATGCGACAGGCGTGACCGTTCAGCCGCTTCGATGTTCCTATTCGCGCGAGTTCGGTTCGCTTGAATCGGCCTGCCGCCATTTCCAGCTGATGGTGAAATTCAATCTCGTCACTATCCACCCATCTCTCGCAGGACTTCCTGGTGAGCAAATTCGCAATCGATTCAACCCAAGCCCTATCGTCAAGCACCGTATCTGCAACGCGAACGACAAACGCCTTTAACACTGGCTCAGTCAATACGGCGGCGAGTTGCGCGGCGCGGCCGGTAAGGATTCTACGAGCGGCGACAGTGCCTTCATCAATGTCAAAGGCCGCAAAAATAGCCATCTCCAGTCGGTGAATCAGTGTCGGATAGGCGATGCGGATCTCATGTAGCGCGCGACGGAGTCTCGAAGCCAATTCTTCAGAATCCTTCAGACCCTCTTTGCCGATAGCTGGCAATCCGCAGGCCTCGGGGAGCATCGTAAAAACAAGCTTGACGGGGTCTCTCGCATCGAGCAGGGCGCGGCGCAATGCTCCGGCCGCCGCAGAGAGCGTATTCGTCTTTCGAGAGTATTCTGGCACTTCCCGACTAATGAAGATCGTCAATGGGCGAACGAGATCGATAAGATCGGTTCGGGACGCATCCCGAGGGTCGATTTGAAGCAGACGCAGCAACTTGCTGAAGATTTCCGCCCGAACGCCGTCGATTTCGCAATACTGCACGTGAAAGAACTGAGGTTCCTTCATGAGGCGCAGGAAGACCTCTCCTCCTACGTCCGGAAGGAACGTTCCATCCTCATAAAGCGCCACCCGTTGGTGATTAGTAGCCAAATAGATAGCAAGCACGAAAGGCTGGAGTCCTTCGCGGATTCCATATGGAACCTGGGACAGACCCTCAAATATCTCGGTCGCCGGAACCATGGCGTCCATTCCAGGTTTCTGAAGGAGTTGTGTTATGCGCTGCATGGCGGGAAGCAGCTTGCAAACATCCTTTGCGGGGCTGGGATAGCTAAACGACCAGCTGCCGCCATTTTCGGAATGGAATCCTCCCTTTTTCAGGATGGACAAGTACAGGGCCATTTCTGGAGGACGCTTCGAGTCGTCCATGGCGAGTTGAGGTTTATCCGGCGCAGCAGCCATCGCCTCGACGAGCTTCGTTCGCGCCGCGACTGCGGCACTACTTGGAGAGCGGCGATTGATCAATTCGTTCAGGATGCGAGGTGCCTTCTTGTAAATTCGGTCGCACTGTTCGCTCAAAAACTGAAGCAGTTCTCGTCCCGGCTTAAGTCGGGCCTCGTTCTGCGCAGAGAACCAAGTCATCGCTTCCGCGATTGGGAGCTCAAGGTTATCCAGCCCTGCGAGACGCTCCCGGAAATGACGTTCCGCCCGAGCCACCTGCCTAGCCACTTCCTCTCGGGCATGTCGGTCTCCAGCAAGGGCTGGAATATTGGCTTGCACCCATTGCCACGTGATCAGGTCGGAAAGGGCCGCCAAACCGTTTGTAGGTGGCTGAGCAACGGCGATAAAAAGCCCTTCCGCCAAGTCCCGTTGACGCTGGCGAAGAAGCTTGTCTGCTTCACGAAACTGCGATTGACTCGCTGGCAAGATTACCCGCAGGTGGATATCAGCCA
>VFSW01009525.1_pt1 | contig 13859 bp, 15 predicted proteins | sample 5358111 | NCBI WGS metagenome assembly VFSW01 (sample SAMN11554181, study PRJNA540505) | mine drainage metagenome | isolation source: sediment from site ElyBrook_90M | place: USA: Ely Copper Mine, Vershire, VT | collected 2017
ACCTGGGCATCATCATGGTGGTCAACATGGAGATCGGCATGATCCATCCGCCGGTAGGTCTGAATCTCTTCGTATCCAGCCATCTCGCAAGGGAAGGGCTCACCGAGGTATCGATCGCGACCCTGCCGTGGGTGGGCGTGATGCTCGTCTATCTCGCGCTGATCACCTATGTGCCGGCGGTCTCGACCTGGCTGCCGCATCTGCTCTACAAATAATCAGTCGAGATCGTCCTCGAGCGAGTCGCGCACCTCTTTGTGCAACAGGACTTGTGCCTGATACGAGGGATGGTCTATTCCGGCATATATCATCCCTCCCTGCTTGACGGACGCGATCATTTCAGGCGCAAGTTCGAAGCGCAGGAAATGCACCGCGGAGGTCTTGCCTTCCGCTTCGCGATCCATGTCCTCGTTGGCGATCGCATGGACCCTGGCGCATCCTTCAACCTGAACCCAGACTTTTTTCTCGACGCCGACCAGATGCGCGAGTGCCTTGCGGCGTTCGGCTTCGTCCTCGTATTCGATCATGAAGGTGGCTTTCCAGTTGCTGCCGTCGGGTATCAGCGGATTGTACACATCCAGTTCCTGCTGTATCCCGTCTGCCTCGAAGATGCGCTCAAGGCGCAGCATCTCCTGCACCTGATATTGCATCGTGAGGCTGTCCTCGAAATACAGCGTTGCGTGTTCTCCCAGCCTGACCCTCCTGCTTTCCTTGTGATCGATGACGGTCGAGCGGAACTCGGGCCGGATGCGCGCATACTGTTCCAGACTGTATAGCGTCTCTCTCCTTAGTATCATGTTCATATCCCATAAGCCTTTCGCAATAAAGTGATCGGATGTTCAGGCGCCCAGCCATCCCCGAGTGCGTTTTCGATGTGATGGCCTGCCATCGCGCAATCGCTGCCGTAATGCTGTGCCCCGGCGTTTTTCACGCGATCCGCCACCGGCTTTACGATCTTCATCGCATAGTCGTGAAATTCCTTCTTCACCGCATAGGTGCCGTCGTGACCGGAGCAGCGCTCGATGATCTCGACCGTGGCCGCGGGAACGAGGGACAAGGCCTCGCGGGTCTTCTGGCCGATGTTCTGCACGCGCTGATGACAGGCGGCATGGTAGGTGATGTTTCCCAATGGCTGCCTGAAGTCGGTCTTCAGCAGGCCTTCCTTGTAGCGCAACATCAGGTATTCGAAGGGGTCGAAAAAAGCCTGCTTCACCTTCCGCACATCGGGATCGTCAGGGTACATCAGCGGCAGCTCCTGCTTGAACATCAGCACGCAGGAGGGAACCAGGGCGGTCAGATCCCAGCCCTCGTCGACCAGCTTCGCAAGCAGGGGAATGTTGTGCTCCTTGGCTTGGGCGACCGCTTCCAGGTTGCCAAGCTCGAGCTTGGGCATGCCGCAACAGCGCTCATCTCCGGCCAGTTTCACCGAGATGCCGTTGTGCTCGAAGACTTCGACCAGATCCAGGCCGGGTCCGGGCTCGTTGCGGTTCATGTAGCAGGTTGCGAACAGCGCGATTCTTCCTTTTGTCTTTCCGGCGGGCAGGGGTGTATTTTCACTGTGGTGTCCGGACAAGCGGCTCTGCAAGGTCCTGCTGTGATATTTGGGCACCCAGGCTTCTGCATGTATGCCGGCAACGGCCTCCAGCGCCTTGCGCGCAATGCCGATTTTATTGACCGCATTGACCACCTGCGCGATCACAGGAATTCCTGCCAGACTGCCGACCGCGTCGGTGCTGGTGAGTATCCTGTCGCGCAGCTTAACCTCATTCTGCCGGTACTTCACCGCCTTCGCCCTCAGCATCAGGTGGGGAAAGTCCACGTTCCATTCGTGCGGTGGCACATAGGGACACTTGGTCATGTAGCAAAGGTCGCAGAGATAGCAGTGGTCCACGACCTTCATATAATCCGATTTTGCAACGCCGTCCACTTCCATCGTGGCGGATTCGTCCACCAGGTCGAAGAGTGTCGGGAACGATTGGCAAAGGCTCACGCAGCGGCGGCATCCGTGGCAGATGTCGAAGACCCGTTCCAATTCTCTGTTGAGCGATTCCTCGTCGTAGAAATCCGGATTCTTCCAGTCCAGCGGGTGGCGTGTGGGTGCTTCAAGATTACCTTCGCGTGCAGGCGCAGCCATGGCATCTCCTTGTCTTGATCCTAAAAAACCGGCCGCTTGCGGCCGGGGCTGCGATCAGGACTTGAACTCGTTGAGCGCTTTCTGGTAGCGGTTGGCATGCGAGCGCTCCGCTTTCGCGAGCGTCTCGAACCAGTCGGCGACTTCGGCAAAACCCTCTTCGCGCGCGGTCTTGGCCATGCCCGGATACATGTCGGTGTATTCGTGCGTCTCGCCCGCGACTGCACTCTTGAGGTTGTCTTCGGTGCCGCCGAACGGCAGGCCGGTTGCGGGATCGCCGCACTGTTCGAGATATTCGAGATGGCCGTGCGCATGGCCGGTCTCGCCTTCTGCGGTGGAACGGAACAGTGCCGAGACATCGTTGTAGCCTTCGACATCGGCCTTGGCCGCGAAATAGAGATAGCGCCGGTTGGCCATGGATTCTCCGGCGAAGGCGTCTTTCAGGGATTGCTCGGTCTTGCTTCCTTTCAGTTTCATGATATTTCTCCTTAGGTTAAAGATTAACGAATAGAGCGACCATAAACTTCGGTTACAACCTTGCTGTTTGAATTTCCTAAACTGCTTGATGGAAGGACTGCAGGATGCCGATTGTATCACCGGCGCAATGGCTTGCAATAGCTTGTCCGCATGCGATGCGGGGATATGTGCGCGGATCAGTTGGATGCGACCAGCGCAAGCTTCTGGGAGCGGGTAAGCTTCTTGATCTCCATCTCGCGCCTTGAAGCGCAGGAACGGTCTATACAGTTTTCCGAGAACACCAGCTCCACCGGGGTGCGCGCTCTAGTGTATTTCGCCGCGATGCCCGCGTTGTGCGCATTCAGGCGTTTTTCGATGTCGTTGGTGATGCCGCAATACAGCGTGCCGTCCGCACAGCGCAGCAAATAGCACAGCCAGTTCGATGCCATCGATTTTCCTTGCCGATCGAGTGCGAGCATTTTACGGCGACATGAACGTTTGCGGCAATCTCATGCGGTGTTGAATGCTACAGCGCCTTGCAGATCGTGACTGGCGTCGTGCCGGTATCCGTATAGCCCCCGCTCATCGCCGCGGTCTGTATCGGGTCGGGCGTTGCCGTGAGCTGCGCGCGTATGCTGCCGGTGTCGGGCAGGCCGTCGTCGAGCTGCCTGTCGACTGCGGCGGCAACCCTGTCCGAAAGCCCCGATGAGCAGATCATAAATCCGGTGAAGCCTGTGCCGGCGCCATTGCTTTCTAGCACCTCGCCGGGAGGTGATGAGCCGTTGCCGGTCTGCACGCCGATGATGCCGCCTGCGGAATTGAGCGGCTGCAATGCGGAAGCGGCAGAACCTGTCACGAGCCCCGCAGCCCGCAGGTGCATCCAGAAATACTGCGACTCCACGCTCGCAGCACCCGTCGCATTGTATGCGCCCGTGATGCTGCCATCGCTGTTGCCGCTGCTGCCTGCGGGAAGGACGGATGCGGGCCAGCGCGTGTTTGCCTGGCTGTCGTCTCCGGGCAGCGCCTTGTAACGGTCGAGATAGGCATAATACGCGGCGGTGATGCCGGAGAAATCGTTGATCGCGGACTTGATCCTGCCCTGCGTGATCATCTCCTGGCCCTTGAATACGCCGCCCAAAAGCAGGCCGATGATCACCAGAACGATCGCAATCTCGACCAGAGTGAAGCCTGATGTTCGGTTGATCCTTGCGCTCATATCTTCATGCACAGCGTGTGCAGCTCATCCGGGGAGGCGGGCGCTGCAGAGCCCGTGCCATAGACCAGCGATGCGGCAGCGACAGTCGCATCGTTGGGTGTGGTGCTTGCGGCTCCGGCCCTGACATTGCCCGTGTCGCTGTTGCCATCGTCTATCATGAGATCGACCGCCTGCGCGATTTTCCACGGGATGCTGCCAGCGCACACCACGGGCCCAGTCATCCCGTATATCGCGGTTGTACTTCCATCCTGCACGCCAAGAAGTCCGCCCATCGCATTGGTGCCGGCGGGCGCTGCGGTGCTGGTGGCCGTGCCGGACATGAATCCTGCCATGCGCGTGTGCTGCCAGAACGCCTGGCTTTCCGTGGAGATGGCCGCATTGTTGTCAGTATAGGCGCCGCCGATGAGGCCGTCCCCGTTGCCATCGTAGGCGGTCTGGCCGAGATGGCTGGTGGCTGCGCTGTCGTCTCCGGGTATCGCCTTGTAGCGGTCCTGGTAGGAGTAATAGGCCGCGGAGACTCCCTTGAAATCGTTGACGAGATTCTTGGCCTTGGCATTCTGTATCATCTCCTGGCCCTTGAATACGGCTGCAAGCAACAGGCCGATGATGACCAGCACGATGGCGAGTTCGACCAGCGTGAAACCGGATGATGAATTCCTGACAGTGCGCATGTCTTTCTCCCTGTTGTTTGATGACCGCAGGACTGTATGGCTAGCTGCGCGCGCCGTGAAGTAAAAAGGTTTTACGATCCCTGCACGGGATTTCAGATGCTGATCATGCGCGGTTGGGCTGTATGCCGTATTTCTTCAGGTAGTAATAGAGGTTTTCGCGCGCAAGTCCAAGCCGGCGCGCAGCCTCCGAGACATTGCCGTTCGTTCTGGATAGCGTGTGGCGCACGATTTTCTCTTCCACCGTGTCGGCGCATTCCTGTGGCCCGTCGGAAAGCTTGACGGTGAGATGCAGCCTGGTTTCTCCGGATGTCGAAAGAGCGATCTCGTGGCGCAGGAACAAGGCCGCACGCTTGATGGCCGATTTGATCTCTTCAGCCGGTGCGGGTTTCTTCAGAAAATCGAATGCGCCGCGCCGCACCGCCTCGAATGCCGCCGACTCTTCGTCATGCCCTGTGATTGCGATGATCTTGCTGCAGGGTTCGCGCATCAGGAGTGCGTCGAGCAAAAGCAAACCTTCGCCGATGTGGTTGCTTGCGGGGGGCAGGCCCATGTCCAGCAGCACGAGCATGGGATGCGGGTTGAAATGAAGCGCTTCTTCACGGTTGTGCGCCACAAAAATCTCATAGCCTTCCTCTGCCATGATGCGGAAGAGATGGCGGTTGATATCTGCGTCGTCCTCGACGATGAGCAGGGACTCTATGCGCTGTTTATTCATGGCAGCCTTCCTGCCTGGACCAGGCGGTTGAACAGCACATATTGCGACAGCCAGATGGCCTGGTCGTCGAAATATCCGCCGGCAGCACCGATAGCACCCGGTGTGCGGCTGACGAAATCGACCGTGATGTCGGCATTGGCCGATTCGTTGGCGCCGGCAGGCAAGGGGTTTGCGTGATCCGCGGCATTGATCGCGCCCAGGCCGTTCTTGCCGTGAGACAGGATGATCGCGGGGACATTCAGCGCGATGCTGTTTCCGCCCGATGCGGCATCCAGCACGTTGATGTCGCCAGAATAGGTGAGCTGCATGCCCGCGTTGCGGTTGGAAAAATTGCCGCTTACCCGATAGCGCAAACGGTTTGCCCATGCATCAAACTGAGGCGTGAGTCCCAGCGTGACCCAGGGCAGATTGCCTTCCTGAATATCGCAGCCTCCGGTCGCAGCGTTGCGGTCTTCCCGACCATCGTTGGCGACATTGCCGGTCGATACGGAAACGCCGGGCCTTGCGTCCGGGCAGGGCAGATAGGGTCTGGCATCGCTTGCGGCATGCGAGAGCGCATAGCCCAGCAGCATCTCGCGTGCATCGATCAGCCTGTCGTGGGTGTTTTTGATGTGCCTCTGTTCCAGTTCGGCAGACAGCAGCGATAAGCCCGCGCCGATGAACAGCGCAAGGATGGCCAGCACGATCGCCATTTCGATCAGGGTGAACCCGCTGTCGAATCGGTTCTTCATGGGCAGGCGGGAATGGAGGCAGGATTCCCCCTGATCACCGAGAGATCCTGTTTGATGCAATATACGATGTCGTTGAATGTTGTGCTTTCGGTAGTCGCCTGGTAATTTTCTATGCCGGATGCGGAAAGGTTTGCGATGTTGAGCGCATTGTCTCCCTCGAGGTAATTCGAGACGATGCCGCGCAGAGGATCGGTTGGACTGCTCGCGCGTATTTTCCCCGTGAGCTTCTGATTTGCAAACACCACCACGGCTGCATATTGCCCCGCATTGTTCACGGAAACGCAATCGCCGCAGGGGAGGGTGGCCTGATTCGCGGGGCGATAATTGCGGCTGATCCCATAGAAGAGATGATCCTTCCAGTTGTTCCACCATGGGTAGTACAGCATGGCCCAGTCAGTCGGACTGGGGCAGTTGTTGATGCAGGTGCCGGCAGTGCAGGCGCCGCCGGTAAGCAAAAAATCGCTGGCGATGGCATTGCCTGTCGCGGTGCGCGAATTGTTCACCTTGTAAGGCACGCGCCCGGCATACAGGTTGACCGCGTCGTCGTACTGCACATTTTCGGAGTAATCGGCAAGGGAAAGCGGAGCAGGCCAGGGCAGGCTCCTGTTTTCAGGATCGATGATTCCGGCTGTCGAATTTTTGGTGGCGAAGTATGCGATGCATTCTGCGGTCTTGCGGGTCATCGCATCGAGGGTTGAAAAAAAGTCGCTGCGTTTCTTGAGCGCATTCCATATATCCTGTTTCGTGATGAACACCAGCCTGTCGCCGGTTGAGGTGTGATCCCCGATGCGAAAATCGCTGTTCGCGCCGGCAACGTTCGATACGGTCGCGTTGTTGTATCCGCCCGCTGAATCGAGATAATTGCCGGCGGTGTAATTGCCGCCGCATGTCGCAGCCGTACCTGAACGATTCTGGCTGCTTGATGCCATGCCGGGCGAAAATATCACCGCGACTGCCTGATTGTCGGGAGCGGTGAGCAGCGTCCCGTCCGAGTCATATATCCTGAGCTGCCCGTTGGTGTCCCAGTTCATGAGGCCTGTCTTGGGATTGTTCTTGTAATTCCCCGAGACCGCATACCACAGGCATTCGCCATCTCCGCCTCGCAATGCGCCGATATCGAGCGTGCGCCATGGCAGCCTGCCGAGCTGGCTGACATCCTGGCTGCCGCAGGTGGGTTCTGCGCTGCCCTCGGGATTCCCGCCTGCCTGGTCCGGGCAGGGCAAATAGCCGTGAACCTGGCCTGAATGGGTGTCGCCATAGGTGATCGCGTAGCCGATCAGCGCATCCTTTGCTTCTGCCAGGACAGTCTGGCTGATGTTGTCTCGCGCAGTCTGGTTGTCGCTACGGTTTAGCGCGTTGATGGCGACCGCTGCGATTGCGCCCGTCAGCAGTGTGACGAGTATCAGCAACGCGAGTCCCTGCTGTTTTCCGGGGAGTCTCATGGTTTTTCCCGCAAAGGTTTTCCGGATGCAGCGTCCTTAGACTCTCCAACTTTGATCGGCACGCCATCGAGCAGGACATGATCCTCAAAGATCCTGAGTCCCGGAAACAACGGATCATCCTGGTTTACGGGCCGGCCATTGATCCAGATCACGCTCTTTTGTTCATTGCGCTTGACGATGCCGTTGATCGTGTAGACATGCGTCGTTTCGTCATGCGCTTTGCGTTCTTGCGGAGAATAAAATACCGTGCCGATCGCATGCGCAGGAGCGGGAACGAGCAATAGACAGAGCAATCGGATCGCGTTTTTCATCTCCCGCTTCTTTCTGGCAGGGAATAAAGCGCTAGCGTGCATTTGATTTGCAGTCCGGACATCACTTCCGGTTCCCGCGAAATCTGACAGCCCTCGACCAGATAGGGCGCCTGCCAGTTGGCGGATAGCTTTGCCATGAAATCCAGAAATTCCTCATCGTTGATGCCGGACAGTTCCAGCGTGAGTTCATGCTGTAACACGTTGTTCCGGTAAGCCATGCTCCCCGATACGGGCCTTGCGTTGACCGGTTGAGGCGCAGAGAGCGCGTAGCGCAGGGGGGCCGGCAATCGGGTGTCCCGGTAGATGTCTTCAAGGCGCTGTACCCAGCCGCTTCGGTCCGCCGCGCCGATGAAGCCCTGTTGCTGCAGTTGCCGGTATCTTCCGGAAAGTTTGTCCGTCGTTTCGAGATCGCGCTTCAGTTGATCCGCCTCGTCGCGCAGGATAAAAAGCGCTCTGCGGGTCATGCGTATGTGCTGCTGTTTTTTGGCAAGGTCATGATGGAGGCTTGCGATGAGAAGGCAGGAGACGATCACCGATGCCGCAAGCAATACCAGTGCGGTTTTGGCGGGCCTGATCAACTTCATGAGATCGTTCATCGCAGCGCCTGCCAGGGGATGGCCATGCACCAGACATCCTCGGTGTTCGCAGCGCCCATCCCTCCCTGAATCGCGTGTGAGTTTGATGCGGCGGGATTCTCAATCAGTTGCACCGGGGCGTTGCGCAGGAGATTATCTGAGATGCGTTTTCGTATTCCAGCCTGTTGGGCGACAGAAAGAGGTTCGGTGAGGAGGATGGAGAATTGCAATTGTGCAAGGCGGATGTCCGTCGCAAGGGGCGCTTTCTGGCAATAGCCCTCGCCGGGCTTCAAGAGCCGGTAGCGCAGGTTTTTGATGCGGACTTCCTGCAGTCCTGCAATGCCTGCCGCAACGAATCGAAAGAAGGAGACAGGCGCTGGGGCGGCATCGATTTCCTGTGCCGCAAATTGGGCAGCCTTGCGCATCAATGCGGGGTCTGTTCCGCTTTGCCTGATGAGGCTTGCAAGATGCTGTCGCCTTGCTGTTTCCTGCTGCATGCTCTTTTGCAGCAGAGCCTCAATGGCATTGAGACCGGATAACGCGAGCAGGTCTTGCACTGAAAACAGCGCGCCTGTCAGAAGGCACGAAGCCGTCAGGATATAGGCGGCCTTGCGCATGCGCCCCGCGAGATACTTTGTACGAAACGGCATCGGGGCGATCTGGCCCTTGGGCGATGAGGCGATTTTTTCAAGCAGCACATGCAGATAGGAGGCATCCCCTTTGGGTCGCATCGCATCGGGCAGGGGCATGAGTTCTGAGGGGGAGATGCCTGACGAGTCGGGGTTTCCGAGGTATAAAACAGGCGGGATCGCCCCCTGCTCGAAAACCCGGTGGTTCTCCAGATGCTGACGGGTGCGCGCTATCTCATCGGCATCGCTGTCCTTTTCGTTGTAGCGGTGTATGCAGCGCGTGACGACGGGTGCTGCATGCCGGATGACCAAAATGCGCAGATATTGCGCTTCCGGAAACACCAGGATCACGTTGTCGATGCGAAGGCTGCGCATGACCGACATCAGCAGCATGAACATCCCCCATACGCCCGCGACCGGATTTTTCAGTTTGTTTAGCTCGCGCTCTATCGTCTCGGCGGTGGTGAGGCCCGTGAGTACTGCGGAGCCCGGTCTTAACAGGCTGTCTGAAATCGCGTTTCGAAATGGGCTGTTCGGAAAGGCCGTCGACAGATGGCGCTGCAAAAAGTGCGCGCGGTTCCGGCCAAACAGCATGGGCAGCTCCACTCCTTCCAGCGATTCTTCCGGAAGGTCTGCGATGACGTGGAGGCCGGCCTTGTCATCGGGTCTGTCGATTTTCAGCCACTGTCCGCGGTGACGCCTGAAGTATCGCGCACCTGAAGTATCGATGATCAGCACGGTTTTCATGTCAGCCTGATCCTGGATACGGTGTCGTAGATCGGACCCAGCACGGCCGTCATGATCCAGCCCAGCATCACGCCCAGCAGGATGGTGAGCGCAGGTTCGATGAGCGATTGCATGCGGAGGATGGAATCGTTGATGTCGCGGTTGTAAAAATACGATATGTTTTTCAGCGCGCCTGTCAGATCACCGGTCTCTTCGCCTGTCCTGATCATGCGGATGATCAGCGCAGGAAAAAGCCTCTGGTCGGCAAAGCCGCGGCTGATGGATGCGCCGTTGGCAATCGCAGTGCGCGCATGGTCTATCGCTTCCTTCACGATGAGATTGGCGGTCACATTGCTGCAATAGGTAAGTCCATCCAGCACCGGTATGCCCGTTCTGTAGGTGAGTCCCAACGTGTCGCTTGCGCGCGCGAGCATGATCTTCTTGATGATCGCGCCGATGTAGGGCAGGCGCAGCTGTGCGGCATGCATCATGCGCCTTGCGCGAGGACTGATTTTCGCGAGCGCCATAAGCAAAATGAAGATTGCGATGGGGGCGGGCAGGATGATCCAGCCATATCGCACAAACGCGTTTGAGATAGAGATCAGAATCCTCGTCTGCAGCGGGAGGGTGTTGCCCATGTTCTCGACAAATCCGACAATCTGCGGGACAAGATAGGTCATCAGGAAAATCACGACCATGCTCACCACCAGGGTGACGAAAGCCGGATAGATCAGTATCTGTCTGGTCTTGGCCAGAAGTTCATCCTGCCATTTCAGCGAATCGACGATTTCATTGAGCACATCGGGCAGCTGCCCTGTCGCTTCACCTGCGCGTATCAGATTGATGACCAGCTCCGGAAAGATTCCGGGGTTGGATGCGAGCGCTTCGGACAGGGTTGATCCCGAATCGATCTTTTCATGAAGGCTTGCGCAGAGGTTGCGGATTTTTGTGACTTCGGTCGTGTCGCGCAGATCGGCCAGGATGGACAGTATCGGCACGCCCGCGCGCAGCAGCATCTCGAGCTGAAACAGCAGATCGATCAGGTCGCGGCGCGGCAGTTTGCGCAGGCTGATCTGGTTCTTGATCGGCTTTGCGCGTATCAGATCGAGGCCGATTTTCCCGAGCTGCGAGGTGAGATCCTGTTCGTTGAGCGCATTGCGCTCCCCTTTGGAGATCCTGCCCGAGGCGTCGATTGCGCGATAGCGGTAGAGAGGCATTATTCCTGCACCCGTTCGCTGAAATCGACCACGCGGCGCACTTCGTCGAGCGAGGTGATGCCTTCCTTCACGCGCCTTATGCCGTCGTCGCAGAGCGGGATGAACTGGTGGGCCAGTGCGTATTCGGTGAGCTCCTTTAAGCCCGCGCGGCGCGTGACCAGTTCGGTCAGCCCTGGATCGAAGCGCAATATCTCCATGATCGCAATCCTGCCCCTGTATCCCTGGTGATCGCAGTGCGCGCATCCGCAAGGGCGGTGCAGCATGATCCCGGAATCCATACCCATGATGCTGCGCTCTGCATGGTCAGGCTCATAGCTTTTCTTGCAATGCGGGCACAGCTTGCGCACCAGCCTTTGCGCGATGACGCCGATCAGGTTGTCGGCGAACAGGCTTTCGAGTATGCCAAGGTCATGCAGCCTTGCGATCGAGCCGATCGCGGAATTGGTGTGCAGCGTGGAGAACACCTGATGCCCTGTCATGGCCGCGCGCAGCGCCATCTCCGCGGTGTCGTGGTCGCGTATTTCCACGACCAGGATGATGTCCGGGTCCTGGCGCATCAGGGAGCGTATGCCGTTGGAGAAATCCAGCTTGACGATTTCGGCGATCGAGGTCTGCCGGGTGAGCGGCAGCGGATATTCCACCGGGTCTTCCAGCGTCATGATATTCACGCTGTCGTTGTTGAGGTAGTTGAGTATCGAGTAAAGGGTCGTGGTCTTCCCGGAACCGGTAGGGCCCGTCACCAGCAGGATGCCTTCCGGCCTTTGCAGCATGCGCTGCAAAAGCAGAAGCTGCACGGGCGTCAGGCCCAGATTGTCGAGGTTCACGATGCCCGCCTTGCGGTCGAGGATGCGCAGCACGAAATTTTCACCGTGCAGGGTGGGGTGGGAGGCTGCGCGAAAATCGATCTGTCGGCCGAAAAGCGAGAGCGATACGCGCCCGTCCTGAGGCGCGCGCGTCTCCGCGATATTCATGCCAGAGAGCACTTTCAGGCGCACCAGCAAAGCTGCCCAGTTCGATTTCGCAAGCGAGCGCACCGGACGCAGCACGCCGTCTATGCGATAGCGCACCCGTAAAAATTGTTCTTCAGGTTCGAAATGGATGTCGGATGCGCTGCGGCTGACTGCATCCGTGAGCAGTGCATCGGTCAGCCTCACGATGGGGTGGCTGTATGAAACGCCGTTCAGGGTTAGCGCATTGAAGTCGAATTCTCCGCTTTCCAGTTCGAACAGTATGCCTTCGATGGAGAGCTCATGGTCATAGAATTTGTCGATCGCGGCCTGCACTTCCGCGCTGGGTGCGATGCGCCATTCGCAAATGATGCGCTGTTTGGAAATCTCCTTTGCCTCTGCAAGAAACAGCGAGAGGGCATCGCGTGTCTCGATGTCGTCGGGGTTTGCCGCAGCGATCACGAGATTTCCGCTTGCAGCATCGAAGCTGATCGGGAATAGGGTATGGCGGATCGCAACCGATTTCGGGATCAGCGCCAGTGCGGCCGCATCGGCAACGAATCCCAAGAGGTCGATGGCCTTGTAGCCGGCCGCTTCCGATACCGCCTCGCGCATGGTCTTGTCGGTGATGAAATGCAAGGCCAGCAATTCCTCGCCCAGCGGCCTGTGGCCGTCCTTTTGCCGCTCGAGCGCGATATGCAGTTGGTCCTCGGTGATCAGGCCGCGCGCTATCAGCGCTTCTCCGATGCGCGGCCTCGCAGGCGCTGCATGGTTCATGGTTTCATCTCCTGCAACGCATGGCCTGCAAGCTGTCTTATCCGCTTCTTAACCGCCTCCCGATCGAACAGGGTTTGATCGGATTGAGACAGGCGCAGCGATTTTTCATAATAGCGGAGCGCGGCTTCGGGCTGGTGCAGGCGATCCAGCGATACCGCGAGGTTGTATGCATAAAGCGCGTTGCCGGGGGCGAGGCTATAGGCGATTTGGAATGCTTGGCGGGCTTCGTTCAAGCGCTCTTGATAGGCCAATGCGCTGCCCAGCGCGTAGTGCAGTTCGGGTGAAGCGGGTTTGAGGTCCAAAAGTTCCTTCAACTGGCTTTCCGCGGCCACCGGATCGGCGGGTATCGACAGGCTGATGAGGCCTGCGGCCGCCGCCGCATTGCCCATGTCTTCATCGAGCACCTGAAGGTATAGGCTTGCCGCCCGATCTTCCTGCTGCCTGCGCTGATAGATCACTGCAAGTCCGAGCAATGCATCCTTTTCATGCGCGCGTCTTGCGAGCACCGACTGATAGGCTGCCTCTGCCAAATCGAGTTGTCCTTGCGACAAATTCCGGTATGCCTCCTTCAGTGCCTGGTTTACCGCATCCGGCCTCTGCGGCGCCGGTTGCGCGTTTTTGAGCGGGCTGCCGATGGCGCTCAGGCAGACCAGGAATGAACAGAGCAGAAGCGCTGCGATGCGCGATTTGGCAGAGAGCCTCATCGTACCGTTCCCATGTTGTCCTGCCTGTTTTCGGCCACGCTTCTGAAGTTTCTGATGAGCTCAGTCTGGCTACCCTGGTTTAGAATGACGGGGCGCAAAAAAACGACCAGCTCGGTCTTGCGGTTGGTGTCGTTGCGCGCCTTGAATAATTCGCCAAGCGCCGGCATCCTGCTGATGCCGGGTATCCGTCCGGTATTGCCCGAGCTTGTGTCCTGCATCAAACCGCCCAGCACCGCGATGTCGCCGTTGTGCACCATCAGGATGGATTCCATCTCGCGCGTCTGGATCTCGGGGATGAGATTGGATACGCTTAACGCCGGATTCACAGGATTGATGAGCGCGGGATTGGGGTCCGGCACATAGCCCAGGATGCGCGTGATCGTAGGCCTCAGGTTGAGTGTGACCTCCTCGTCGCCGCCGACCTCGGGCGTGACATACATCATGAAGCCTATCGGAACGGTGTGTATCGTGGAAGTGTAAGTCGGCGAGGTGAGCAGGGCGCCTGCGGTGCTGTAGGAACCCTGGGTGACATCGATCGTGAAATAGACCAGTTCGTCGACCACCTTGAGCAGGCTGGTCTGGTTGTTGAGCACGGAAAGCGTGGGGCTGGAAAG
>VFSW01009526.1_pt1 | contig 13857 bp, 14 predicted proteins | sample 5358111 | NCBI WGS metagenome assembly VFSW01 (sample SAMN11554181, study PRJNA540505) | mine drainage metagenome | isolation source: sediment from site ElyBrook_90M | place: USA: Ely Copper Mine, Vershire, VT | collected 2017
CCCGACATCCTGGTCCCAAACCAGGCGCGCTACCAGGCTACGCTACACCCCGAATTCGATATTATGGTCTGTCATAGAATAAAAATCAATCTTTGCATTAATTTTTTTAAAGGACAAAGTCTCTATGATGATATTTTTTCCCATCATACTAAAAAATTTTGGCTCAGAAGAGAGTTTAATAGTTAATCAATACTATTCAATAACATCTGCCCCAGTTGGGGGACTAAAATGAAAATATCCTTCTTTAAAATGAGGTGCCTTGTTTAAAGAACCAAAATGGATAATCACAGTATGCTTGAAACTATCCACCAGCTCCATCACTACCAAAGATTGATCATCAAAGCCCATCTTAATCGACTGAAAGCCCGCTTCTTGAGTTTTAGGGGTTGCACTTACCCACTGTAAACCGTTGTCCTCAGGAGCTTCCATCAGGTTAAAACCCTTTTCAAGGGTGTTATCTCCGGCTAGCAGAGCGGCAGGCGTTGACCCTAAGCTGCCACTTAGAGGTTTACGGGTCACCTGCTCAAGATCAGGATCCCAAATCCATAAATTTTTACCATCCCCAATTATGCTTTGCTGATAAGGCAGTTGGTAGTTCCAACGAAACAATCCTGGACGAGAAAACTCAAAAACTCCGGTGGAGGTTTTTCCAATCACCTGACCTTTTTCATTGACACTGGTTTGCGTAAAGCTGGCTCTCCCCTCTTTGGTATGTTGAATAAAATCATTTAACCGCGATAATCCGGTAGCTGAGACGTTTAAGGATATGCTCAACATAAATAGGGACACTAATAGTAGTATTTTCTTCATCACTGCTCTCTTCCAGGAACTAAAACTTCTCGATTACCATTGGTGGCCATGGTGGATACCAACCCTGCTTTCTCCATTTCCTCAATTAAACGAGCAGCCCGATTGTATCCAATCCGAAGATGTCGTTGCACTAAGGAGATAGAAGCACGTCTTGTTTCAATAACAATAGCCACCGCTTGATCGTAGAGGGGATCCTTTTCTGCTGAGCTGTCTACAGATGCGTTGCCAGAGGATCCCTCGGTATCGTTTAAACTTGCTTCACCCGTTAGAAGACCCTCAATATAATCTGGCTCACCTTGTTTTTTCAAAAAATCCACCACACGATGAACCTCATGATCGGCCACATAAGCTCCATGCACTCGCTGTGGATAACCCGCTCCCGTTGGTAAATACAACATATCCCCTTGTCCTAACAAAGACTCAGCGCCCATCTGATCTAAAATAGTTCTGGAATCCACACGGCTTGATACTTGAAAAGATACGCGTGTTGGAATATTGGCTTTAATTAATCCCGTTATCACATCAACGGAAGGACGCTGTGTGGCTACCACTAAATGTATGCCAGCGGCACGAGCTTTTTGAGCAATACGAGCGATCAGTTCCTCAACTTTTTTACCCACCACCATCATTAAATCTGCTAACTCATCAATCACCACTACAATGTTGGGTAAAGCAATCAGGGGTTCTGGCTCATCAGGAGTCAAGGAGAAGGGATGGGGAATCGATTCCCCCGCATTCTCAGCCTCCTCAATTTTTGTATTGTAGCCAGCCAAGTTTCTAACCCCCAAGGCGGACATTAATTTATAACGCTTATCCATTTCCGCCACACACCATTGCAAGGCATGAGCCGCCTCTTTCATATCTACCACCACCGGTGCCAAGAGGTGAGGAATACCGTCATAGACAGATAACTCAAGCATTTTAGGATCCACTAAAATAAGTCGTATCTGTTGCGGTGTCGCTTTATAAAGCAAACTTAAAATCATGGCATTAATGGCCACGGACTTACCTGAGCCAGTCGTTCCTGCCACCAACAAATGGGGCATTTTAGCAAGATCCACCACCACCGGATTGCCGGCAATATCTTTCCCCATGGCTAGGGCTAATGGCGAGGGCATATCGCCATAGGCTTGCGAGCCTACAATTTCAGAGAGCCTAACGGTTTCGCGTTTAGGATTTGGAATCTCAAGACCCATATAGCTTTTACCAGGAATGGTTTCCACTACGCGAATATTACCCACCGATAATGCGCGACCAAGATCCTTAATTAAATTCACAATTTGACTACCCTTAACCCCTACTGCCGGTTCAATTTCATAGCGCGTAATAACAGGACCTGGGTAGGCGGCTAATACCCGCACTTCCACATTAAAATCCGCTAACTTACGCTCAATAAGCCGAGAGGTAAATTCCAAGGTTTCCTGTGAAATCATCTCCGCTGAGGTTTCAGCCATATCCAGTAAAGACAAGGGAGGTAGATCAGAGTCAGGCATATCCTGAAAAAGTGATACCTGTTTTTCCTTAACAGCACGTGCCGACTGAGGGATTTGCACCACGGGAGAAGCAATAATCAAGGGCTCTTGTTCTTTTAATTGGCGCCGGGCTTGCACTACAGTGGCTTCCCTAGCCACCTCGGCTCTACGCCCGACTCGTCTGTCTTGCCAAGTCTTTAGAGCCTGTATTGAACCTACCACCGTATCCTCCACCTTACCACCTAACCACTCCGATAATTTAATCCAAGAAATACCCGTAGTTAAAGACAAACCTGCTGCAAAAAACAGTAACAAGAGCATCAAAGCGCCGCTGATGCCAAGAGCGCCGGAGAGAACATCTGCTAACTCGCAACCAATAATACCGCCCGCTCCACTGCATGTGCCCGGCCCCGTTGGATTGAGCGGAAGACTAAAAGATCGGCCGGCAAAACGCATTGCTTCAATCGCAGAGGAAGAAAATAAAACAAAAACAAAACCAATTAAACTCGCCCAAAACCAGTGTTTATGTTCATAGCTCTCTTTGATGCCGAGTTGAACCTCCCGAGATTCAGCCATGAAATAATAGGCACGCCGTGCCATCAATAACAAACCAAAAACAAACCAAGCGGCAGAAAAACCATATAAATACAATAACAAATCAGACAGATACGCTCCAATTCGCCCCCCAGCATTGGCAATATCCTGTCCTGAAGACAACACCGACCAACCTGGGTCTGAGCGATGATAAGTGATCAAAATGAGAGCAAGATAGAGGGCAGACACTACAATAAGCCCCCACAGTGCCTCACGAATCAGCCTCATCAGTTTAACGGGCAGGGCGTTTGATTCAACAGAAATAGGCTTAGTCTTTGCCATATCACTCAAATTAGTTAGGTTAATACTCGCATTATATCTTGGGTAGGCAATGTTATAATCACCCTTTACTATTATGAGGATATTATGAGCCAACTCCAACATCATTCTCTCATTATTCTGGGTTCCGGCCCAGCGGGCTACACTGCGGCGGTGTATGCTGCACGAGCCAACTTAAACCCGGTCCTCATCACCGGGTTAAACCAAGGCGGTCAATTGATGACCACCACCGAGGTGGACAATTGGCCAGCTGATGTCAATGGCGTTATGGGTCCTGAACTAATGCAACGTTTTCAACATCATGCAGAGCGCTTTAATACAGAAATTATTTATGATCATATTAATCAAGCGGAGTTACTGCAAAAACCCTTCAGATTAACCGGTGATAATGGCCAATATACCTGTGATGCTTTAATTATAGCCACCGGTGCCTCGGCGCTCTATCTGGGTCTTGAATCAGAAAATGCATTTATGGGCAAAGGGGTGTCAGGATGCGCCACCTGCGATGGTTTTTTCTACCGTAATGAAGATGTGGCTGTAGTGGGCGGGGGTAATACCGCTGTGGAAGAGGCCCTGTATCTTGCCAATATTGCTGGTAGCGTGACACTTATTCACCGCCGTGACAAATTACGAGCAGAGCCCATTATGATCGACCAACTCATGGATAAAGTGAAAGAGGGGAAAGTTAAGATCCTCTGGAACCATACTGTGGATGAAGTATTGGGCGACAAGGAAGGCGTCACGGGAGTGCGAGTTAAACATGCTATTGATCACACCACCCAAGACATTATCTTGCGTGGCGTTTTTATCGCCATTGGCCATCGTCCTAATACGGAATTATTTGTTAATCAACTGACCATGGAAAATGGCTATATCATTACTCATGCAGGACGAAACGGTGGCGCCACTCACACCAGTATCCCTGGAGTGTTTGCTGCTGGCGATGTGCAAGATTATGTTTATCGTCAAGCCATTACCAGTGCCGCCACAGGCTGTATGGCTGCATTAGATGCTCAGCGCTATCTTGAAACCCTGCATAGTGGTTCATGAGAGCAGTCCTTGTTCTCTTATTGTTAGTGACTGTCATTTGGGGAGCTGGACTGAGTTCACGCTCCTTGATGCGTCCTGATGAAGGACGCTACGCAGAAATCGCCAGAGAAATGGCCATAAGTCAGGACTGGACCAGCCCACGCCTAAATCATATTTTGTATTTTGAAAAACCTCCTCTACAGTACTGGGCAAGTGCAGCTGCCATCAGAGCATTGGGGGTCAATAATTTTAGTCCTCGCCTATGGGGAGCACTGTGCGGTCTACTAGGTATTTTTTTAGTAGCTTTGACGGCGCATCGTCTGTGGGGTAGAAACGCCGCCCTCTCAAGCGCCGCTGTGTTATCTAGTTCCCTCTATTACGTGGCCCTAGGACACATTAACACCCTTGACATGGGCGTGAGCTTTTTTATCACGCTCGCTGTGTGTGCTTTCATATTAAGTATTCATGAAAATCAACGACGCTATATGTGGTTAGCTTGGATCGCTGCGGGCCTCGCTTTTCTCTCAAAAGGATTAATTGGCCTGGTGTTGCCAGGTCTTGGGCTCATTGCTACCACACTCATCACCCGACGTTTTCAGGTGTGGCGAAAAATTCAGCCGCTTCCCGGATTCATATTATTTAGCCTCGTAACGCTTCCTTGGTTATGGGCGATTCAAAGAGCGCATCCCTCTTTCTTTCATTTCTTTTTTATTCATGAGCATTTACAGCGCTTTACTACCACGCTTCACCGGCGTGTGGAGCCGGTTTGGTATTTTCTACCTATTTTATTAGTGGGTTTTTTGCCCTGGACACTACTACTTTTTCGCTCACTCACAGAGGCTCTGTGCGCTCCCTTTAGGAGAGACTTTTCCGTTGAACGATTCTTAGCGGTATTTATTATAGTTGTGGTGGTATTTTTTAGTCTTTCAGACTCAAAACTGCCCTCCTATCTGTTACCAATATTTCCTGCTCTAGCGCTCATCACTGGGCGCTATATTGCGCAACGGCAAAGCCTTCCCCAATCAGCCCCTCTTACAGGATTAGCATGGGGGTCTTTTTTATTGTTTGCTGGAGCAGTATTACATTTCCCACACTGGGGAACAGTCATTGGCATTCATCCAGACCTCGATGCTGATATGGTTATCCCCTATCAACACTTCGGTGAATATTTAATGTTCGCCGGAGCACTCTGGCTGATGTATTTCGTCCTGCATCAACGCCTCACAAGACTCAACGGGCAATTAGTGGTGATGGGTTTGTGTGGTCTTGTTAGCACACAGATACTGTTAGTGGGCAGCCAAACACTCTCTCCCATTAGCTCCATGGAAGGGGTAGCTAATGAGTTACGTGTACCTCTTCATGAGGCTAGCCAAATATATAGCGTACAAACCTATGATCAAACCTTGGATTATTACTTACAGCGTACGGTGACTTTGGTGGATTTTAAAGATGAACTGGCAATGGGGCTAGAACTAGAGCCACAACGATCCATTGCCAGCCTAGAGGAATTCAAAAAAATATGGGATAAGGACAGAGGTGCCGTCGCCATAATGGAACCCAACACCTATCTTGAATTAGCCGCCAAAGGCTTTACAATGCGTCTTATCTACAAAGACTTCCGTCATGTTATAGTAGCGCGCATATGAATACCATTTCTTTTCTACTGATTTTAACAGGGGTGTTGCTCAATGCCACCGCTCAACTCTTACTCAAAGCTGGCACCAACGCAGTAGGCCATTTTGAGTTTAATGTAAACAACCTGTGGCCTGTTGGTTGGCGATTAGCCACCGAAATTCACATAATAGGTGGCTTAGGTTGTTATGTGTTCAGCGTAGTGGTATGGATTTTAGCTCTCTCAAGAGTGCCCGTATCCATAGCCTACCCCATGCTCTCCATCGGCTATGTGGTCAATGCCCTGATCGCAGCCCTGTGGCTTGGCGAGAGTATGTCACTCACTCGTGTGGCTGGCATTGTTATAATTATTCTGGGAGTTTTTCTAATTGCCCGCAGCTAATCGCCCTTATATTCCTTTTGCACGTCCTACCATTGATGAAGAGATGGTAGGGGCGGTCTCGGACACCTTACGCTCCCTTTGGATTACCACTGGCCCGCAAGTACAAGCCTTTGAGAAAGCCTTGTCGGTGATGCATAACGAGCGACCTGCCCGCGTCTTTACCTCAGCTACCGCCGCCATGGAAGTGGCATTACTCACCCTTGGCGTTGGCCCGGGTGATGAAGTGATTATGCCAGCACAGACTTTTTTCTCCTGTGCCAATGCCATCATGCATACCGGGGCAACACCTGTTTTTGTGGAGGTAGATCCCATCACGCGTAATATGGATTTATTGCAAGCCAGCAATGCAATTACTACGCGCACTAAGGTATTAATGCCCACCCATTTTGCTGGGCACCCCATGGATATGGAGGCTCTATACCAATTGGCACGAGAAAAAAATCTCAGAGTCATTGAGGATGCAGCCTTGGCCATTGGTAGTCGCTGGCAAAACCAGTTAATAGGGAGCTTGGGCGATATTGTTAGCTTCAGCTTTCATCCCAATAAAAACATCACCACCATTGAAGGAGGCGCTTTAATTTTCTCTTCTGAGGAGGAAGCCAAGCGCTCTGAAGCTTATCGTTTTCACGGTATTCAACGGCTCACCGATGGGACCCGTGATGTCACGGTGTTGGGTGGTAAATACAATCTCCCTGATGTCAACGCAAGGCTTGGTTTACTGCAGTTAGCACGCCTGAGTGAATTCATTGATAAGCGTCACGCTCTCGTTAACCGTTACTTTGAACGCCTGTCAGGTTCCTCGCTCATTCTGCCCTACAGAGGTGACCGGGGGCATAGTTGGAATTTCTTTGCCCCTTTGTTACCTCTAGATCAATTGAGCGTTGACAGAAAAACACTGATGAACAAATTACAAGAGATGGGGATCGGAACGGGTATTTCCTATGAGGCGATTCATTTAACGTCCCTCTACCGTCAACTGGGATATCGAGAGGGAGACTTTCCCCATGCTGAAACCATAGGTCAGAGTACACTCACCCTGCCCCTTTTCCCAACACTTCAGTTAGAAGAAGTTGATTATGTCTGTGATACATTATTACAACTACTTCATCACTTCAAACGATAATCCATAATATGAACGCCAAACAATTATCAGTGGTCATTCCTGTTTACAACGAAGAGGATGGGTTACAAGCGTTATTTGATCGCCTCTACCCGGCCTTAGATCAATTAAATCGTCCTTATGAGGTGATTTTTGTTAACGATGGCAGTCGTGATCGTTCAGCAGCGCTACTACGAGTACAGTTTGAACTTCGTCGTGATGTGACGCGGGTCATTCTACTGAATGGTAATTATGGGCAGCATATGGCCATCATGGCAGGTTTTGAATACTGCCGTGGGAAGGTAGTCATCACCCTTGATGCTGACCTACAAAATCCGCCCGAGGAAATGCAAAAGTTACTGGACGCCTATGATTTGGGGCATGATTATGTGGGAACTATTCGCGCTGTGCGCCAAGACAGCGCTTGGCGTCGGATTGCCTCACGCTTAATGAATCGTTTGCGGGAAAAAATGACTCGTATTCATATGACAGATCAAGGTTGCATGATGCGTGCCTATGATAAAAAAATCATTGAAGCCATCTCCTCTTGCCGTGAAATCAACACTTTTATTCCGGCTCTCGCCTATACTTTTTCTTCAAATCCCACTGAGGTAACTGTGGCCCATGAGGAGAGAGCGGCGGGAGAATCTAAATATTCCTTATACAGTTTGATTCGTCTCAACTTCGATCTGATTACAGGTTTTTCTGTAGTCCCTTTACAGTGGTTTTCATTAATGGGGATGGGGTTATCCATACTCTCCGCTTTATTTGTGGTTTATTTATTTATTCGACGTTTAGTCATCGGTCCTGAAGCTGAAGGGGTTTTCACTCTCTTTGCTATCACCTTCTTTCTGATCGGTATTTTATTGTTTGGTATTGGATTACTAGGTGAATACGTTGGCCGCATCTATCAGCAAGTGCGTGACCGTCCACGTTTTTTAGTTCAGGCAGTATTGGAATTTGATAGCGCTCAGGATTCTCACCCTTTCCCCTAACCCAAGGACTCACATAGCATGGTTAAAGCCGTTGTTTTTGCTTATCACAATATTGGCGTTAACGCTCTTAAGATTCTCTTAAAGCATCAGGTTGAAGTATCTTTAGTGCTCACCCATGAGAACAATCCTAAGGAGTATATTTGGTTTAACAGCGTGAAAGAATTGGCAGAAGAAAAAGGATTACCCGTTATCACACCAGAGAATCCCAATAGCCCCGAGGTGATCAAACAAATCAAACAGGCTAAGCCTGATTTTATTTTTTCATTCTATTACCGCCACATGTTAGGTGAAAAGATTTTACAATTGGCTAAGAAAGGTGCCTATAACCTACACGGTTCCCTTTTGCCCAAGTACCGCGGTCGCGTTCCCATTAACTGGGCCATTATTCATGGTGAGACGGAAACGGGAGCTACTTTACATGTGATGACTGAAAAACCTGATCAAGGGGCTATTGTCGCTCAACAGAAAGTTTCCATTGGCATTGACGATACCGCTAAAGAAGTATTTGACCGGGTCAATGATGCTGCCATGACGGCTCTTGATAACATCTTGCCCTCGTTACTTAAAGGTGAAGCACCCCATCACAAGCAACATCTCAAAAAAGGCAGTTATTTTGGTGGACGAAAACCAGAGGATGGACTAATTGATTGGGGCCAGAACAGTGTTGCCATTCACAATTTAGTACGTGCCTTAGCCCCTCCTTACCCTGGCGCCTTTACCTATGTTAATGGCCAAAAACTAAACCTGCTACGCACCTCTCTTAGCCACACTAACGATGCCATTGCTAAAACCGTGGGCGCTGACGGTAAGGCGCTTTATATTCTGGCTTTAGAACTTGATGGGCAACCACTCGATGCCGAGGAATTTAAAAAGCGCTTTCCTCAGGGGGTCCGGCCCGACTCAAACCCAATCCAAACCGATAAAAGTTCATGAATCTTTAATAAAGCCCGGTAAAACGGTATAATATATTTTTATAATTTTCGGTTGATGTCATGAAAAAGGTATTGATTCTCGGGGTAAACGGATTTATTGGTCATCACTTAAGCCAGCGTATTTTACATACTACTGACTGGGAAGTGTTTGGCATGGATATGCAAAGTGATCGTGTTAATGATTTAATTAATCATCCCCGTTTTCACTTCTTTGAGGGTGATATCACCATCAACAAAGAATGGATTGAATACCATGTTAAAAAGTGTGATGTGGTACTGCCGTTAGTAGCCATTGCAACTCCTGCTACTTATGTCCAGCAACCACTGCGTGTGTTTGAATTAGATTTTGAAGCGAATCTCCCCATTGTCAGAAGCTGTGTCAAATATAAAAAACGTATTCTCTTTCCTTCCACCTCTGAAGTTTATGGCATGTGTAAAGATGATGAGTTTGATCCCGACCACTCAGATTTAGTGTTAGGTCCCATTGAGAAACAACGCTGGATTTACTCGTGCAGTAAGCAACTCATGGATCGAGTTATTTGGGCCTACGGTATGCAGGAGGGTCTAGATTTTACTTTATTCAGACCCTTTAATTGGATTGGGGCAGGCTTAGACAGTATTCATACCGCGAAGGAGGGTAGCTCACGAGTTATCACTCAATTTTTTGGTCATATTGTTCGCGGTGAGAACATTAAGTTAGTGGACGGGGGAACACAAAAACGAGCCTTCACTTACATTGATGACGGCGTATCTGCTCTCATGAAAATGATTGAGAATAAAAACGGTGTAGCCAGCGGTAAAATTTATAATGTGGGTAACCCCGTTAATAACTATTCCGTTAAAGAGTTAGCTACCATGATGCTTCACCTTGCTATGGAGTATCCAGAATATAGAGATAGTGCAAAACAAGTGGAGTTGATAGATACCACTTCAGAAGCCTATTACGGTCGCGGTTATCAAGATGTACAAAACCGTGTTCCTAAAATCACTAATACGTGCAATGAGCTTGAATGGAGCCCGCAGGTATCTATGAACGATGCCTTAAAGTTTATATTCGACTCATACCGTGACCAGGTAGGGGCTGCCAAGGGGTTGGTTGACTAGTTATGCCACAAGTCGCCCTCACTAAAGTACAGGTTGGCATTGTTATGGGTAGCCACTCTGACTGGGCGATCATGGAGCATGCCGCCTTAATCCTCCAGCGCTTCAAGGTTCCCTTTGAGACTAAGATTGTATCGGCACACAGAACCCCCGATATGATGTTTGACTATGCTAAAAGTGCTAGGGAGCGTGGTCTCATGTGTATCATTGCTGGCGCAGGCGGGGCGGCTCACCTGCCCGGCATGCTGGCTGCGATTACCACAGTGCCCGTCTTAGGGGTTCCCGTGCCCAGTAAATATCTCGCAGGTCAAGACTCACTACTCTCTATTGTCCAAATGCCCAAGGGGGTACCCGTGGCCACCTTTGCCATTGGTGAGGCAGGAGCCTGTAATGCCGGATTATTTGCTGTGAGCATACTGGCACAACATTCAGTGGAATTAACCCAACAATTAGAACACTATCGCCATGAGCTAGAAGAATCGGTTAAAGCCATGACTCTGCCTAATCACTAATCATGAATCATACTGTAGGACTTTTAGGTGGCGGACAGCTTGGGCGAATGTTTTGTACCGTAGCTCGGCGCATGGGCTATGATGTCATCGTTGTGGATCCTGATCCCGCAGCGCCTGCTAAGCATTTTGCCAATGAACACCTCTGCCTCCCCTATGAGGATCCGCGGGTATTAGATACTCTGTTGAATCGCTGCATAGCGGTGACCACCGAGTTTGAAAATGTTCCAGCTACTTTACTTGCGGCCTTAGAGGAAAAGCTTACTGTCAGTCCACCCTCTCAGGCGGTGGCTACTGCGCAAAACCGTATTTTTGAAAAGCAGTTTTTTAAACAACATGGTTTTCCAGTGGGACATTTTGTGGTGTTAAATAATGCGGAGGAATTAGACCGTAAGCAAAAAGAGATTCGCTATCCTGCTATCATTAAAACCACTCGTTTTGGCTATGACGGTAAAGGGCAAGTACGAGTTGGCAGTGAACAGGATTTGTTAACAACCCTCAAGACGCAAAGGGATTTATTCCCGGTAATAGTGGAAGAGCAAATCTCTTTACGCCTTGAGATTTCAGTTATTTTAGGACGTAACATCGAAGGGCAGATTAATGTTTGGCCTATTGCTGAGAACAAACATCGCCACGGTATTTTAGATGTCACCATAGCTCCCGCGAGAATTGGAGACGAGTTGGCTCAACGGGCACGTAAAATCGCCTGTGATATTGCAGAGAAACTCAATTATGTAGGGGTCCTCGCTGTGGAGTTTTTTGTGACCGGTATTGATACCCTATTAGTTAACGAAATGGCCCCTCGTCCTCATAATAGCGCTCACTTTACCTTAAATGCCTGTGTCACTGACCAATTTGAACAGCAGTTACGTATTTTATGCCATCTCCCCATGGGCTCCACTGAAGCCTTAACTCCTGCCGTGATGCTGAACATTTTAGGTGACGTGTGGGAGCATGGTGTCCCACAATGGGAAAAGGTATTAAAAGAATCCACCGCAAGTCTACATTTATATGGTAAGAAGGAGCCCAGAAAGGGCCGCAAAATGGGTCACATAACGGTTCTAGGACATAGTGCCAGTGACGCCCTGAGAAAAGTAGAAACCATCAAAAAAACACTCCAAATTCCCGAATAAACTGCTTGAATCTGGTTAAACCCCTAAGAAACTCCACTACTTCATCGATTTGATTACAAGCCCTTTTAGTTTTCAAAGCATGTCATAGAGTTGTCACAAATGTCATACATAATTTGTATTTTATAATGAGTAACAAAATATGTCTTTTAATCATATTCTTGACTTAGCTAACGATTCAGGTGGTACTTTATATTTAATGGTAATATTATTTACCCTTGCATTAACCATTATAATCGAAAGAAGCCGTCATTTATCGAACATGATGGAGGCCGGGGATCAATTACTCAAGCTTGTAAAAACAAAACAAAATCTAAATCCACAGGTTTTTACAGAGTTTTTAGAAAAACATCCAAAACTCCCTCATTTAAATTTAGTTCATGCCGCCAACGATCTTCCCGGCAACTTAAAACACGACCGTGAATACTTGGATAGCGTTTTAGAGGAAGCTCTGATGCATGAAGTGCCTCAATTAGATCGTTCATTGTGGATGCTAGATACGGTTATTACCTTGGCTCCCCTACTGGGGCTTTTTGGCACCATCCTTGGTATGTTTAATGCCTTTAGTGTTTTAGGACAGGGGCAAAGTGGCGCTTTACAAATCACCTCTGGAATTGCTGAAGCATTGCTGGCAACCGCCTCAGGCCTCGTAGTGGCCATGGTTGGTTTGATCTTTTTTAATGGATTAAATACGCGCGTTCGCTTGGTGATTCACCAACTAGAAACGTTAAAAATTATTATCCTTAATCAAGGTGATATTAAAATTCAACATAATTTAAAAGCACTCTAGGAATTTCTGATCTATGCGATATTTGTCTGAGAAAAAAGCACGTATTGAGATCATTCCGATGATTGATATTATGCTATTCCTGCTGGTCTTTTTTGCTATGCTCATGTTAAAAATGATTCCTACCACAGGTCAGGTCACTAAACTGCCCACCAGTAGTACTGCTCAAGAATTACCGAGTCCTAAGCTGTTGGTAGAACTCAAGCAAGATGGCGCTATCTGGGTTGAACAACAGCAACTATCACTACCCCAACTCACTGAAAAGTTAAAAAAAATGGGAGACAAAACAGCGGTGACCATATCAGGTGACAAAGAAGCCGATTTACAGGTAGTCATGAAAGTACTCGATGCCATAAAACTCTCTGGCGTTACACAAGTGGCCATTGCTGCTAAAACACAAAACTAATCGTTATGGCTCATACCTTAAAACATGATACTCGCTATGGCCAGTCATTTACCTTAGCAGTGATGATTGAACTGGCTGTTTTTTCGGTTTTTTTAATCTATTACTTTTTTTTTAGTCAACCCCAGGTCAAAGTACACAGCCAACCTGTCACTTTAACTTTAAAACAAATTGATACTCCCGTTCCGCCAAAACCCAAACCTACCCCTCCTAAACCTATACACAAAGTAATTTCTCCACCTGTTCATAAAATTGTTTTACCTAAACCAATTACCCCTCCCGTGCCCGTTAAGAATGTAGCTGACGCCTTTTCTCAACACGTGAGTCCTCCCCCACCTCCCGTGGAGCAATCTGCGGTCGATCAATCATTGAAAGATAAACTTCTTTCAGCCTATATAGAAAAACTGCGTCAAGCGATTCAAGCGGCCTTGATTTATCCAGTTGCGGCTAAACAAATGGGCATTACAGGAAGAGTACGTGTTCAGTTTGAACTAAACGCAGGCCAAACTCCTACACAGGTCACAATACTGGATTCAAGCGGTACGGGAATGTTTGACCGTTACGCAGTAAAAGCTGTTAACGAGGCTAACTACCCTAGCCCACCCACAGAACTTAAAGCATCCAATGGTAGTTATCAAATTTGGGTAGAATTTAAAAATTAATTTGTCCTAATCATTGCAAGATGTTGAGGGTCCCTCTTCAC
>VFSW01009527.1_pt1 | contig 13857 bp, 11 predicted proteins | sample 5358111 | NCBI WGS metagenome assembly VFSW01 (sample SAMN11554181, study PRJNA540505) | mine drainage metagenome | isolation source: sediment from site ElyBrook_90M | place: USA: Ely Copper Mine, Vershire, VT | collected 2017
CATCGGCCTTCTGCGGCGACCGTTCCGTGCACATCCCCGCCAAGCCCGCTCTGGAGTGGAACGGCTGGTGCCCCGGCCCTGACAACACCCGGTTTCAGCCCGCGCGCGAAGCCGGTTTGACGCTCGACGGTGTGCGCAATCTCAAGCTGAAGTGGGCGTTTGCGTTCCAGGGCGATATTACCGCTTTCGCCCAGCCCACCGTTCTCGACGGCAATCTTTTCGTCGGCAGCGCGGGCGGCGCGATCCAGCGCCTTGACCCGCAGACAGGCTGCATCCGCTGGATCTATCAGGCGAACGGGCCGGTGCGTTCGTCCATCCTCGCGGTGCCCGACAGCGGACGCTACGTGCTGCTGTTCGGCGATCAGTCGGGCTGGTTCTACGCGCTCGACGCGGTGGCGGGCAAGCTTCTGTGGAAGAAGCAGATCGAAATGCACGATGCCGCCCGCCTTACCGGATCGCCCGTGGCTTACCAGGGAGTGGTCCTCGTGCCCGTGGCCGGATGGGAGGAAAACCGCGCCTCCGATCCCGACTACCCGTGCTGCACGATGCGCGGCAGCGTGGCCGCGCTGCGCATTCGCGACGGCGCGCAGGTCTGGAAGACCTACATGGTGGATCCGCCGAAAGAGATCGGCAGGAACGCCGCGGGCCGGGCGCAATTCGGGCCATCCGGCGCGGGCGTCTGGTCCGCTCCAACGCTTGACCTCAAACGCGGCGTGCTCTATGTCACGACCGGCGATAACTATTCGCAGCCCAACACCAGACTGAGCGACTCCGTGGTGGCGCTTCAGATCGAAACCGGAAAGATCGCCTGGTCGCGCCAGTTCACCGAAGGCGATATCTTCAGCGGCGAGTGTCTGGCGACCAAAACCTGCGGGCCGGACTACGACTTCGGCTCGTCCGCCATGCTCGTGAACGCCAACGGCCGCAGTCTGCTCATCGCGGGACAGAAATCGGGCATGGTCTATGCGCTCGATCCCGACAAGGAAGGCCAGATCGTCTGGCAGTTGCGCGTGGGGAAGGGAAGCACCAACGGCGGCGTCCTCTGGGGCATGGCCGCGGACGCGCAAAACGCCTACGCCGCGGTTTCGGATGTCAGCCGGCAGGCGCGCAAATCGACCGATCCCTCCGATCTGCGCACCAACGATCTCGACCCCGCCACAGGCGGCGGCCTCACTGCGATCCGTCTCACCGATGGCAGTAAGGTCTGGTACGCCCCCGGCCGGCCGTGCGATCCGCCGAAGGCCGGTTGCAGCCCGGCCCAGCCCGCGGCCGTGACCGCCATCCCAGGCGTTGTGTTCTCAGGCTCCATCGACGGCCACATGCGCGCCTACGCCGCCGAAGACGGCCACGTCCTCTGGGACTTCGATACCGCCCGCAGTTTCGATACCGTCAACGGCGTCCCCGGACACGGCGGCTCGCTCGACGGACCGGGCGCGGTGGTGCTCAATGGAATGGTCTACGTGAACTCCGGTTATTCCCGCCAGAGCGGCATGCCGGGGAACGTTCTGCTGGCCTTTCAGGCCCAGTAGCCGAACGCCATTCCGCTGCCGGTGCCCGCTTCGGAGCGATAGCAGGGCACGTAATCCACCGAGTGGAACTTCCGGCCCTCGGCGTTCATGGCCGAGATCGCCGGATACCAGTTCTTGATCTCCGCCGTGCCGACTTTGAACACGTCTTCCGGCACGCCCGCGAGCGTCTGCTCGTCGCTCTTTTCGATTGCTGTGAGAATCGTGCGGTCGAGATCCTCGTCGACCACGAAGTGCGTCAGCCCGCCCGAAGCCATCATGGCCACGCGCCCGTAGCCGTCGAAGCTGCGGATCGCCCGTTGCAAAGCCCGGCCCATGTCGAGACACCGCTGGTTTTTCGGCACGTTGTAAGCGAAATGCACGTTCAGAATCACCGGCACGCTGGGCGGCGGCGCATCGCCGAGGATCGAGTGGTAGAGGAAGCCGTAAGCGTGCGGAATGCCGTGGCGCTCGCTGCCCTTGGGCGTGGCGGAAGACTGCGCCAGATCGAAATTCTCGCCGGCCAGCGAGCGCAGGATGTGGTTGGCGAGATCGGGCGCCCCGGGATACTCTGTTCCTTCCGCTGGCGCATTGCCCACTTCGGCGATATTCAGGCCGGGCGAGCCTTCATGCAGATGCTGCACGTTCACGATCTTCGCGCCGTTGTAGATTGTGATCGAAGGCGTCAGGTCGGGTCCGAAGAACTCCCTCTGATCGTTCCCCAGGATGACGACCGCTTCCGGCTTCACTTCGTTGAAGCGGTGCGTGAGCGCTTCCATCGCCGCGCGGCAACGCTCGAACCGCTCGCGGCGAACCTCCACCGCAACTTCTGCCGCAAACCCCGGCGCGCGTTCCGCCAGCAGTTCCTCATAGGTATAAGACTTGCCGCGAAACCAGTGCGACTTGTTTTCGCGATCGGCCTTCGCCCGCAGATCCCACTTCTCCGGAGGAGTCGACAGCAAAGGTCCGTGGGACGCCGCGATCCCCAATACGATTTCAGCCATGATCGATTATTTCCCGAACGCCAGTTTCGCTTTGCGCTGCTCTTCGGCTTCGATCGAAGGGCCGTACAGCCTTTCGAAAAAGCCGTCCTTCACCAGCTTCGTCACATAGCTGTTGTCGATCACCTTGTGGAAGTCGTAGGCTTTCATCTGCTCGGCCATGCGCGGGTCCGCCTGCTGATTGATTACCGATTGCACCGCGCCCGCCAGCACATAGGGCACGCGCTCAAAGGCATTCGGCTTGGCGTAAAGGTCATAGACCCGTTCCATGTCCGCCTGCTGCGCGTTCTTGTCGTATTTCAGGAACACCTGCACGGCGAACGCCTTGTCTTCGTAGAAGCGCTTGATTCCCTCCGCCTGCGCCATGATCAGCTTTTCGGCGAGCGCCGGGTCCTGCGCCACCACGCTCTTCTTCACGATGTAAGCGGTGGAGGCGAAGATGTCGTCGTGGTCGGCCAGGTTCGCGAGCGTCTTGTAGCCCGCTTCTTCGACCTTGAAGTAAGCGGGCGCCGTCAGGAGCGTGGCATCGGCCCGGCCGCTTTCGAGCGCGGCCGCGCGGCCGCTCACATCCGTGCCCACGGGGATCCAGTCCACATCCCGCGCGCTCAAGCCCGACTTGCTCAGCAGCGCCACCAGATAGCCATACGGCGCATCGCCCACCTGGCCGATCGCGAGACGCTTGCCCTTCAAACCCTTCATGTTCGCGATGTTTTTGTTCGCCATGAGCGCGAACATTCCCCGGTTGAGCGAACTGCCGATCAGCACCAGCGAGCCGTCTCTCGATGCCGCCTGCATCAGCTGTTCGAGCGACGAGTTGACCATCTGCCCTTCGCCGCTCACCAGCATGGCGATCCCGGCCGGATGGACGCCGAACACCAGATTCACGTCGAGGCCGTGCGCCTGGTAATAGCCGCCTTCCTTCGCCAGAAACAGCGGCCAGTTCGAGCCGCTGCGGTTCGGGTAATTGATGGTGACCTTCTGCAGCGGCGCCTGCGCGAGCACGGGTAAAACCGTCAGCAGAGCCAAAGCAATTCGCCGGATTTTCATATTGTTTCCAGCTTGAACAGTTTCTTTGCGTTGTCTTCGAAAATCAATTTCTTTTCGTCCGCGCTCAGCCAGTCGAACCCTTCGATGATATAGCGCGTTTCGTCCAGCCATTTCCCGGTCCGCGGATCCATCACGGTGCCGACGCCGGGCCGCTCGGTCCCGAAGACGCAACGGTCCGCCCCCACGGTCTTGAACAGAAGCTCGAGTGAGCCCGCGGAGTACAGTACGGTGTCGTACCAGAGGTTGCGCATGCGTTCGGAGAAACGCTGGATGCCGCGCCGGATGGCGCTCGCTTCGAAACGCGCGTATTGATAAGGGATGGCTCCGCCGCCGTGCGACACCAGGATCCTGAGCGTGGGGAAATCGGTGAACACGCTGGAGTTCAGCAGGGAGAAAATGGCGATGCTTTCCTCGTTGATGAAGTGCAGCGAATAGCTGAGGCGGTCCGAACGGCACCCGCCGGAGTGAACATGCCCCGGGATATCCAGTTCGACCAGTTTTTCATACAGCGGGTACCAGAATTTGTCGCCGAGCGGAGGGGTTTCGATGCCGCCCGCTTCGCCCGGATCCGGATTGATCAGGCACCCGACGAACCCGAGTTTGGTGACGCAGCGTTCCAGTTCCGCGAGACAATTCTTCGGGCTCGCGTTCGGCCCCTGCGGGAGCGCGCAGACGCCGCGAAACACGTTGGGGAAAAGCTTCACCTGTCTGGCGATGATGTTGTTGGTTTCTTCGGTGTACCAGCCGACCAGCCGCGGGTGCTCGCTGTGCATCATCTGGTAGGGGCGGGGCGAGATGAGCTGCAAGTCGGTCCCGGCTTCTTTGAGCTGCGCCAGATGGGAGGAGCCGCCGAAGACGGGGGCGTTCAGCGCGGCCACGATGTCCTCATCGGTCGCGCCGGGGTTGCCGCGGCCATGCGCGCCCCGGTGCGAGATCAGGCCTGCCTTGTAAACGTACAATTTGTCCGGCGCCGTGACGTGGCCGTGGGCGTCAATTACCATCGTGTCTCCTGTGAGGGCTGTCTGAAGCCATCACATTATATCGGCAAACACGTTCATCCGTTCAGCTTGCCGAGGCCAACCCGGGCAGTGAGCCGGGATTCCCGCCATTACGCAGGTTGTCCCATCCCGAACGCGCCGTAAAGCGGCAATGCGATCGTTTCCTTCCGGTGCGCCGAAACCGGGAAGATCGAGGTACTTAACGCTGCAGGCGTTCAAAGCGGACAAGAGTTCTTTGAAGCCGGGGTACATCGGGAGCCGCGCCCTTCATCGCGTACATGGCCTGGGTGAGTTCGGAAACCGCGTCCGTCCGTTCATGTACGGGCCGGCTTTGCCAGTAGCGATATTCCTGCGCCTTGATCTCGTCCAGCGCGGCGATCGCGAGCGCGGCGGCTTCGGGAGACCTACTCTTTCAATTCCGCAATGGTGGCGCCGGAGCCGCCTTCGAACTGCGAAGCCGGATAGAACTTCTCCACATACGGGCTGTTTTTGAGCAGTTCCTGCACCGCGCGTTTGAGAATCCCCATGCCATGCCCGTGCACGATGCGCACGCGCGCGGCCGTGGCCAGGGCGGCGGCGTCGAGGAATCGCTCCACGCGCTCCACCGCTTCCGCCTCGCGCTCTCCGATCACGTTGATCTCCTGCACGGACGGGCTCAGTTCCGGGCCGGATTGAAACCGCACGTTCTTCGGCAGCTTCGATAACTTCGCCGGCGCCGGGCCCACAATATCGGGAAGCACTTCCTCCACGTCCTTCGCCGAAACCTGCATCTTCATGAAGCCGGCTTCCACCTCGAAGCGCCCGTCGCCCAGCATTCTCCTCACGCGCGCGGGTTCGCGAATGCCTTTCAATCGCACGCGCGCGCCCTCCGCGATCTTCAGCGCCGCCTGGCCCGCCGTGCCCGCCTGGGGAATGATTTTCTCCCAATCCTCGCGCATCTCCCGCTTGACGCGCGCGGTCTGGCGGTGCGCTTCGTCCACCGCTTTGCGCCGCTCGGCGGTCTCGGAAATGCGCGCGAGCGCTTCGTCTCCGCGCTCCTGCCAGCGGCGCTGCATCTCGTCGAAACGGTCTTCCAGCTCGCGCAGCTTCGCGGTCTCTTTGCGCTCCCATTCCTGCACGATCTGCTTCTCGCGCTCGACGAGCGCCGCCCGTTCGCGCGCGAGCGCCGCTTCCCGCCCGCTGGTCTCCTCCAGACGCCTGTGCAGATTGGCGATGAGCGTCGAAAGCTCGATCTCCTGCGTGCTCAGCGAAGCCCGCGCGCGCTTCATGATGTCCTCGGGCATGCCGAGCCGCGCCGCGATATCGAGTCCGGCGGACTTGCCCGGCAGTCCGATCTGCAACTGGTACGTCGGCTCCAGCGTCTGTTCGTCGAAGCCCATGGACGCGTTCAGCACGGTCTTCGTATTGGCGCCGTAGATCTTGAGCGCGGTCAGGTGCGTGGAGGCCAGCGTAAATGCGCCCGCCGCGCGGAAGTGGTCGACCAGAGCGACACCCAAAGCCCCGCCTTCTTCCGGATCGGTGGCCGAGCCGATCTCGTCCAGCAGCACCAGCGAATTGGGCGTGGCGTCGAGGGCCATCTCGCGCAGCCTCGACATATGCGCCGAAAACGTGCTCAGATTCTGCTCGATCGACTGGTTATCCCCGATATCGGCCAGCACCTGTTCGAAGACCGGCAGTTCGGCGGCGGAGCAGGGAACCGGCAGCCCGGCCTGCGCCATCAGCGCGATCGCGCCGGCGGTCTTCAGGGTGACGGTCTTGCCGCCCGTATTGGGGCCGCTGATCAGCAAAGTGCGGCAATTGCGGTCGAGCGTGAGGGTGAAGGGAACCGCCCGCCGTTTGCTCTTGCGCAGCACGTCGATCAACAGGGGATGGCGCGCGTTTTCGAGACGCAGACGGTCGCCGAACACCGGGATGCAGCAGTCGAAATCCGTCGCAAAACGCGCCTTGGCGAAGATCAGATCGAGCGCCGCCATCACGGCGGCCGCGGCGCGGATGGAATCGCCATGGACCCGCAGGCGGCCGGTCAACTCGCGCAGGATGCGGAACACTTCGCGCATCTCTTCTTCCTGCAAACGCACCGCTTCGTTATTCAGATCGATGGTTTCGAGCGGTTCCAGAAACAGCGTCTGGCCGGTGGAACTCGCCCCGTGAATCACGCCGGGGAGCTTGCGGCGCTGCCCCGAAATCACCGGCACCACGTAGCGGTCGTTGCGGATGGTGATGTACTCTTCCTGCAAAACGCCTTCGTTGCGATTGGCGCGCAGGAAGCGTTCGAGCGACTCCTGAATGGCTTTCTTCTGCTTCTCGATCTCGCGCCGCAGGCGGTTCAGATGCGGGCTGGCGCTGTCGAGCACGGTTCCATCCGCCTGAATCTTGCCCTCGACCTCTTTCAGCAGCGGGCGGAAATCGCCGATGCCGCGGGCGCGTTGCCCCAGCAGGGGGAATCGTTCGGCGGCCCCGGTCAGGAACGACCCGGCGTCGGCGGCGCGGTCGAGAAACGTAATCAAATCGAAGATCTCCCGCGGTTCGAGCGCGGCGCCTTCGATGTGCAGCTTCTGGAGCGTGACGGTGACATCGGGGAGCCCGCCCAGGTTGATGCGGATCGCGCTGCTTTGCGGCGTGGCGGAGGCCCGCACGTAGAGGATCGCTTCGCCCGCTTCGGCGAGATCGCGTTCGAGGCGCTCCCGGTCGTCTCCCGGCTCAACCTTCGCCAGTTCCGCCGCGCCCATCGGGCTGCCGATGTAGCGCGCCACAAGCGCGAGGACCTGCTCCCATTCAAGCGCTTCGGCGCTGCTGCACTTCACTTTTTTATCGTCTCAAATGCCTTCGCAATCACGGCCGGTGTGCCCTCGGTAATCTTCAGCGTACCGAGATCCGGTTGCGCGATCCACGCGGCGCGGCTGGCATCGTCGGCGGCGCAGAGCGTTCCGCCGGCGGGGCGGCACAGATAATCCATCAGGACGTAGTGATACTCCGGAGCACCGGCTGCGTCGAGCATGATGCGCTCGTAGATTTCGAGCAGACACACGATCTCGACTTCGAGACCGGTCTCTTCGCGCACCTCGCGGCGCAGCGCTTCTTCGAGGCGCTCGCCCGTTTCCACGGCGCCGCCCGGCAGCGACCACCAGCCTTTGAGCGGCTCGCGCCCGCGCTCCACCAGCAGGATCCTGTCACCATCGATAATGAGCGCGCCTACGCCCAGAATCGGCCGTTGCGGATATTGGCGGCTAATATTGCAACGCTCCCTTGACGCCGGGTTTGACTCTGAAAATACTGCCGCGCGCGGAGACGAAGAGCGATTCCAGATCGCCTTCGCCAAACGCGCAGTTCGAGGTGTATTCGCCTTCGAGCAGCGTCCTCTGCAGGCGGGCCCGCGGAGAATATACCGCGATCCCGCGCGCCGCCACGTAGAAACTGCCATCCGCATCCGTTGCAATGCCGCCGGGAACGCCGGCGATGCTTTTGATGACATCGCGCGGATTCCCCGCCTGGCCCGCGCGGTCCAGATCGAACGCCACCACGGCATGACGATCGGAATCGGTCACGAACAGCGCTTTGCCGTCGGCTGAAAGCGCGATGCCGTTGGGACGGGTCTGCCACTTCGCCACCGCTTCGAGATCGCCCTTCGGCGAGAGATGCCAGACGCCATGGAAATCGAGTTCGCGCCGGTCGCTGGCGCTGCCGAAGGCCGGATCGGTGAAATAGACATGGCCGTCCCGGCGCACCGTGAGGTCGTTCGGGGAGTTGAATTTCCGGCCCTGAACCTCGGCGGCCAGCACTTCGACGGTGCCTTTGGGATCGATCCGCGTCACCCGCCGCGCTTCCGATTCGCAGAGGTACAAACGGCCGCGCGCATCGTATGCGAGCCCGGAAGCGCCGCCGTCGTCAGCCAGCAGAATTTCGGGATGCGGCGCAGTGGTGAGTTTGAAGATCTTCTTTTGCCGGACATCGGCCGCGGCCAGAAATCCGGAACGGGACCAGGCGAGGCCATCCACGAACTGCAGGCTGGCCGTGATTTTTTCGGCCTCGTAGGTGGCGGTATCCTGCATCTGTTTTCAAGGATGCGCGATCTGGATATCGTTCTCCACGCTCTTCACGCCTCTGACTCTTTTGGCGATCTTCTCGGCCTTGTTCTTCTGCTTCTCTTCGTCCACTTTCCCTTTGAGGGTCACGGCGCCATCCTTCACGACGACTTCGATCGCGCCGCCCTTCACAATCTGATCGGCGGCCAGTTTCTGGCGGATGGTATCGACCAGAAAATCGTCGGAAACGGGTTTGCTTCCGGCGAAAGCCATCGCCAGAAAAGTGAAAAACAGTGCCAGGGGAAGGAAGATCCGCTTAAGTTTCATCTCTTCCGGTCATTGTACGCCAATCGATCTGATTGAGATACGCGGCCTTTTCGCGCCATGCGTTTTCCACCTTGACGTGCAGGTCCAGATAGATATGCGTGTCGAACAGCGCTTCCATTTCTTCGCGCGCCAGCGTGCCGATCTGTTTCAGCATCGCGCCCTTCGAGCCGATGACGATGGCCTTCTGGCCGTCCCTCTCCACGAGGATGGTGGCGAAGATGCGGATCAGGCGCGGCAGTTCTTCCCACTGGTCGATGAGCACGGTGACGGAGTGCGGCACTTCCTGGCGGGTGGCGAGCAGGATTTTTTCCCGGATCAGTTCCGCGGCGAGGAACCGCGCGGGCTGGTCGGTGTAGTGATCGGGCGGAAAGTATTCCGGGCCTTCGGGCAGACGCCCGATGACTTCGTCGCGCAGCTTGCCCAGGCCTTCGCCGGTGGCCGCCGAGATGGGCAGGTAGGCCGCGAAGTTGTAACGCTTCTGGTATTCCTCCAGCAGCGGCAGCATCTCATGTTTTGCCGGCAAAATGTCGATCTTGTTCAAGGCAACGATCACGGGAGGAAAATCCCCGGTGCGCCGCAGAACGCTCAGGGCCTTTTCGTCTCCCGCGCCGAAAGGTTTGGTCACGTCCACCAGATAGATGAACAGATCGCGCTCTTCGAGCGAGTTGCGCACGGCGTCCATCATGCGCTTGTTGATGGCGCTGTCGGATTTGTGAATGCCAGGCGTGTCGATGAAGACCACCTGCGCTTCGGGCGTTGTCAGGACGCCCTGAATCGCGGTGCGCGTGGTCTGGGGCTTGTCCGCCACGATCGACACCTTCTGCCCCACCAGCGCGTTCAATAACGTGGACTTCCCGGCATTGGGCCGCCCCAGAATGGAGACAAAGCCGGATACGAATTTTTTCGGGGTCATGTTTTACTCATACGAACCTGTTCGACGCGCATTTCATCGCTTGCGAGCACTTCCACGCGGAGGCCGTCCCGCTCCACGGTTTCACCCGGAGGGGGAACATGGCCCAGCCATTCGGTCACCAGGCCGCCCACGGTGGTCGATTCGATGTCTTCGTCGGCCCTGAAGCCCAGGAGATCCGCCAGGCGCGCGAGGTCGAAGTTGCCGGAGACAATGTAGCCGCCTTTTCCATCTTCGGTCACGTCCGAGCCCGGCTCGTGCTCATCGCGAATCTCGCCGAGGATGACCTCCACCAGATCTTCCATGGTGACAAGGCCCGCCGCGTTGCCGTACTCGTCGATCACGATCGCCATGTGCGCGCCTTCCTGCTGCATCTCGCGCATGAGATCGTTCACCGGCTTGGTCTCCGGCACGAAACGGATGGGCCGCATCAGTTCCCGGACTTTGCGCGTGAGGCGATCGCTCTCCGGCACTTCGAACATATCGCGCACGTGCACGAAGCCCACCACGTCGTCGATCGACGTCTGGTAAACGGGAATGCGCGAATACTGCTCGTTGACGACGAGTTCACGCAGCGCTTCGAGCGTGGCGTCCTCCTGAATGGCGACCATGTTCGGCCGGGGAGTCATGACTTCGTGCACGACCTTATCGCCGAACTCGACCACGGATTGAATCAGCCTGCGGTCGTCTTCCTGAATGAGGCCCTCCTCGGCGCCGGCCGCGATCAGGGCTTCGATGTTCTCGGCCGACGTGGCGGGCTCGTCGCGCTCCGCTTCCGGGGCGGTGATGTCGAGCAGAGAGTGCAGGAAGCTGAGCGCGAGAACCAGCGGCCGCACGATGAGGGCCGCGCCGGAATAAAACGGCGCGAGCGCCGCCAGCCAGTGGCCCGAGGTCCGGCGGAACAGCAGCTGCGGAATGAGGTAGGCGGAGAGCAGCAGGAAAAGCCACGCGACAAGCATGCTTTCGAGCAGTTCCGGCGCCGAGAGCGGACCGCCATCCACGACCTGCGCCAGCACCAGCACCGCGAAGAAGATGAGGAACGTGTGTTTCCAGAGCGAGAAGGTCAACGCGCCCTCTTCGGAACGCAGGTTCAGGCGCGGTTCGAGCGTGGATTTGAAATACTGCAGCGAAGGCAGGTCGCGCGTGCGCAGCCGCATGCCTTCCAGGTAAAGCGTCTGGATGGCCGTGAACAGAGTCACCAGCACGAGCAGGACGATGAGAGCGGCCAGGATCATGCGGTTCTCGCGATCAGGGCGTTCGGGAGTCCGAGTCGATTGCGCCACCGCATCTCTTTGCGGCGCATCTGGCCGGTATCGGCTTCGTGATCCATCCCGAGCAGATGCAGGACGCCGTGCAGCATCAGGATGCGGATTTCGTCCTCGACGGAGTGGTTCCATTCGCGAGCCTGGGCGCGGGCGCGCTGCAGCGAGATGGCGATGTCGCCGCCAGCATCTGAAGGGAAAGACAGCACGTCGGTGGCGTAGTCTTTACCGAGAAAGCGCAGGTTGAGCGCCCGCAGTTCGGCATCGTTCGCAATGCGGCAATGGAACTCGCGGCCGCGCGCCCCCCGCGCGCGCAGGACATAGGCGCAGGGCTCCAGACGGTAGGGATCGAGCGTGGCCGGCGTGCGCCGGGAAGTTTTTAGCGGGTCGGATTTCATGGTTCCGCCGGAGCGGGTTCCGCCGAAGGTTCAAGCGGCGGTCCATCGGAGAGCTTGAGCGAGAGTTGCCGCCCCGCGATGCCCTCGTTGTATTTTTCGTAAGCCCGTACAATGCGCTGCACCAGGCTGTGGCGCACCACGTCGCGCTCGTCGAACTGCACGAAGGAGATGCCCTCGACCCCTTTCAGGATTTCGATGGCGTCGAGCAGGCCGGAGCGCCGGCCGTTGGGAAGATCGATCTGCGTGATGTCGCCCGTAACGACCATCTTCGAGTTGAAGCCCTGGCGGGTGAGCACCATTTTCATCTGTTCCGAGGTGCTGTTCTGCGCCTCGTCCAGAATGATGAAGCTGTCGTTGAGCGTGCGGCCGCGCATGAAGGCGAGGGGCGCGACTTCGATCGAGGCGCGTTCGAGCAGCTTTTCCACCTTGTCGGATTCGAGCATGTCGTAAAGCGCGTCGTAGAGAGGGCGCAGATACGGGTCGATTTTCTCCTGCAGGCTGCCGGGCAGGAAACCGAGTTTCTCTCCGGCCTCAACGGCGGGGCGGGTCAGGATGATGCGGGTGACGCGTTTGCTGATGAGAGCCTGGATGGCCATGGCGACCGCGAGATAGGTCTTGCCCGTGCCGGCGGGCCCGATGCCGAAGACCAGATCGTTGCGCTCGATGGCTTCCAGATAGCGGCGCTGCGTGACGGTTTTGGGCGCGAGCACTTTCTTGCCGAAACTGCGCTGCTGGCCGCTCTTGAAAAGCGAACGCAGAGTGACTTCGGGATCGGCCGTGACCACGCGCAGCAGGCTGTTGAGATCGCCGTTTTTGAAGACGACGCCTTCGCGCACGAGGGCGAAATAGTCCGCAAGGATGCCTTCGGCGCGGGATACGGCTTCGGGCTCGCCTTCGATTTCAATGGCGTCTTCGCTCAATCTGGTTTGAACGCTCAAACCGGTTTCGAGCAGGCGGATGTTTTCATCGCGCGTGCCGAAAAGGCTCTCGATACCGCGGGTGACCTGGACTGTGGCTTTCATTTATCTGGATTTGAACCTCATCTGGGCGAAGACCGCCGGTGCAGAAATACGAACATCAGGCGCTTTGAAGCTGGACTTGTTGGGGAAAGACAAACCGATGGCGATACGACGGGGAGCGACGATGCCGCGATGACGCGGGGAAGGGAAATTCCATCCGTCGTCAGTATACCAGAGCGTCGCTGGCCTGAAATCCGGCTCAGGCGGCGCGGGCGGCGACGAGTCCTGGCTTGCGTCCGCCTGAAAGCGAATTCTCAAGCGACGCGCGGGGCCGTTTCGTTCCGTGCCAGGTCGAAACGGTTAATCATGTCCGGAGGCATTGGATATTGCGTCTTGATTTGTTCGAGCACGCGATCCTGATCTGCCAGGTAGGCGTCGATCTCCGCATGGTGTTCCAGAATAAAGGCGATGGCGCCGCAGATTTTCGCCGGCGATCCGGTGGACGGGTAGGCCGCGAAGATGTTCGCCCTGGTTTTCAACTACCGGCGGAGCGGGCAGGGCACAACGGCCTTTTGTCCGGAGCGTAAGCAATCGTTGAACGCTTCCGGGTGGAGCGCCGGTGTCTTGCGCCATCTGCTCAAGTTTCGCTTGCACGTCGGCGGTGAAATGCACTTCCATGGCTTCGGTTCCTTCTCTCTTATACGGTACGTCAACGAGTCACGAGCAATTTCGCCCGTCCATTCAATCACTTACCGATTCGCTCCCTCTCCGCCGTGCTTCACTCTGTAGCAGGAAGGGAACCGAGCAACCATGATTTCCGAAAAACAACTCGCGGCCAATCGCCGCAACGCCCAACACTCAACGGGGCCTCGTACGGAGACCGGCCGGAAAACCTCCAGCCTCAACGCGCGCCGCCACAACCTCACCGGCCAGGTCACGGCCATGACCGAAACCGACCGCCTCGCGCACGACCAATTCTCCGCCGCCCTCGTCCAGAGCCTCGCCCCCGAAGGAGCCATGGAGACCCAGCTCGCCCAGCGCATCGCCACCGACAGCTGGCGCCTCAATCGCGCGAGCGCCATCGAAGACAACCTCTTCGCCATCGGCCAATCCGAACACGCGCACGACGAAACGGACCAGCACCCCGAAGTCCACGCCGCCTTCACCGCCGCCCGCGTCTTCACCGAGGAATCGCACCAGCTCAGTCTCCTGACCCTCTACGAACAGCGCATCAACCGCAGCCTGCAAAGGAACCTCGCCACTCTGCAGACCCTCCAAACCGCCCGCCTCGCCCGCCGCGAAGCCGAAATGAAGGAAGCAAAGAAGCTCCTCCAGCTCGCAGAAACAAAGGGTTTAACCTACAATCCGGCCAAAGATGGGTTCGTTTTTTCGAACGACCAGATCCACTCCGCCATCGACCGCCAACGC
>VFSW01009528.1_pt1 | contig 13855 bp, 9 predicted proteins | sample 5358111 | NCBI WGS metagenome assembly VFSW01 (sample SAMN11554181, study PRJNA540505) | mine drainage metagenome | isolation source: sediment from site ElyBrook_90M | place: USA: Ely Copper Mine, Vershire, VT | collected 2017
AGCATCGCCATTTCCTCGACCGAGAGCACCCTGTCCGAATCGAGGATGATCACGAATTTGCCGTCCACCTTGCCCATGCCCTGGATGAAGTCGCTGCGGATCTTCGCACCGAAGCTCGGCGCAGGCTCGATCTCGGAACCCGGTATCTCGAGCACTTCAGACACCGAATCCACCACCACCCCGATGTCGTGCTTCTCCTCTACCCCCGCCTCGATGATCACGATGCAGCTCCTTCGCGTGACCTCGGTCGACGCTCTTCCAAAGCGCGCCGACAAATCCACCACCGGCACCACTGCTCCCCTCAGGTTGATCACGCCGCGGATGAACTCCGGCATCATCGGCACCGTGGTCAGGCTGCCGTATTCGATGATCTCCTTGATCCCCAGTATGCCGAGCGCGAACATCTCGCCGCCCAGCAGAAAGGTCAGATACTGACCATGTTCCCGGGAGACTGCCGCTACCCCCGCCTCTTTCTTGACTAAAGCGCCCATGAGTTCCCCCTTAGAAGCGGACGAATTCGGCTTCGCTGGGCAAAGGTGCGGCAGCCATCGCAACTCTGGTTGCGCGCGCGGCAGGCTTGGCGACAACCTTTCTGGCAACACTCGAACTCGCACCCGATTCCACCTTGAAGAAGCCCATCACCTGCTGCAACTGTTCTGCTTGGCTGCTCATCTCCTCCGCGGTCGCCGCAAGTTCCTCGCTCGAGGATGCATTCTGCTGGGTGATCTGGCTCAACTGGCTCATCGCGGTGTTGATCTGGCCCACACCCGAGGACTGCTCTTCCGAGGCTGCGGTGATCTCCTGCACGAGATCCGAGGTCTTGTTGATCGAGGGCACCATCTCGTCCAGAAGCTTGCCGGCCTTCTCGGCCAGTTGCACCGAGCTCGATGCGACCTCGCCGATTTCCTGCGCTGCGACCTGGCTCCTCTCGGCAAGCTTCCTTACTTCGGCTGCGACCACCGCAAAGCCCTTGCCGTGCTCCCCTGCCCTTGCGGCCTCGATCGCCGCGTTGAGCGCCAGAAGGTTGGTCTGGTATGCGATGTCGTCAATGATGCCGATCTTGTTTGCGATCTGTTTCATCGCGGACACCGTCTGCTCCACCGCACCGCCGCCTTCGGTCGCTTCCTTCGCGGCCTTGGCCGCCATGCCGTCGGTGATCTTCGCATTCTCGGTGTTCTGGTTGATCGAGGCCGACATCTGTTCGACCGAGGCCGAAGTCTCTTCGACACTCGCCGCCTGTTCGCTTGTTGCCTGGCTCATGCTCTGCGCGGTCGCGGACACTTCCTCGGAGGCCGAGGCCAGGTTGTCCGCGGTGCCCCTCACCTCGGTGATGATCTGCGAGAGCTTCTCGACCATGTTCTGCATCGCAAACAAGAGGCTGCTGTGGTCATTTTCCCTGATTGCAACTTCCATGGACAGATCGCCATTGGCAAGCTTGCGCGCAATGTCCGCCGCATAGTCAGGCTCTCCACCCAGCTGCCTCATGAGATTTCTGGTGATCATCCAACCCATACCTGCAACGACCAGGGTCACGATGAGCGCGATGCCGATCGAAAGCTTGATCGCGACAGATTGCGCAGCGGCTGCCTCATCAGAACCCCTCTTGCCGATCTCGACGTTGTACTGGATATGGTCGTCCAGCGCCTTCTGTATCTTCATCGCAGTTTCGATGTCCTTGCTCAACATCGCAAGCCCCTGCTCGACATGGCCCGCCTTGAACTGGTCGATGGTGGGCTTGATGCCTCCTTCGTATTCCTCTACCAGTTTCTGCTCGTCGACCAGCATCTGCCTGTCCTTGTCGTCGGCGATCATCTCCTTCTCGTATTTCTTGAGCTGTTCCCCCAGACCTGTCTGGAATTCCTTCACCGCAGACTCGATTTCTGACATCTTGTTGGAATCGGCATAGAAGATCGCGGACTTGTTGAGCGATATCCTCAACTCCTCGAAATCCTTCAGCGCCGCATCCAGCACGACCAGGCTCGGCACGACATTCACGTTGGCGAAATTCGCCGCCGTATAAACGCGCTCTATCTGGTAGTAGCCCAACCCTGCAAGACCCACGAGCCCTGCCACGGCGGAGAAAATCAGCAGATACATCCTTTGTGCGACGGTCATGTTCATATCCTTCCTATCCCAGTTAATCGAAACAAACCCTTTGCCCAGAAAAATCGCCAGTTCAATTTGACCGTTGCAGATCGCTGTTTGCATGATCTGCGCCTTTTTCCATGGGATGCATGATGCGGGATATTCGGGAAGGAAAATATCGGCGGACGCTTAAAGTTTGGGTAGGAATATGCCGGAAAGGAACCATAGGATTATTCCTATGAACCCGGGATGTTCCGGCCTGCCTTGTTTGAGGCCTTGTCATCGTTGCATAATTCCGGTTCGTTGCGTAGTATTCGCGGCTGACCAACCCGCCCCGCCCTGCCGGTTTCAGCCTGGACGCCTGGCAGATCATCCCTTGAAGACGACGAAGCAATGAGCAACACAGAAAAACACACACCGATGATGCAGCAGTATCTGCGCATCAAGGCGGAGCATCCCGACACGCTGCTGTTCTACCGGATGGGCGATTTTTACGAGCTTTTCTTCGACGATGCGGTGCGCGCGGCAAAACTTCTGGACATCACGCTGACCCAGCGCGGCACATCCAACGGCCAGCCCATCAAGATGGCGGGCGTGCCCTATCACGCAGCCGAACAGTATCTCGCGCGCCTCGTGAAACTGGGCGTATCGGTCGCGATCTGCGAGCAGACCGGAGACCCTGCAACCAGCAAGGGGCCGGTGGAACGCAAGGTGGTGCGCGTCGTCACTCCCGGGACCCTAACCGATTCCGCGCTGCTCGAAGAAAAAAAAGACAGCCTGCTGCTTAGCATGCATGAGCAAAACGACAGGCTGGGCCTTGCCTGGCTGAATCTCGCATCCGGCCAATTCCAGGTCTGCGAGACGACGATGGCGCATCTATCCTCCGAACTCGAACGACTGCAGCCTTCCGAGATCCTGCATGCGGAAAACATCCGGCTGCCGGACCACCTGCGCGCAACCGGCAAGCAGCTTCCTGCCTGGCATTTTGAACTGGACACCGCGCGCCGCGTGTTATGCCAGCAGTTTGCGACGATGGACCTTGCCGGTTTCGGCTGCGACGATTTCACAATCGGCCTCGAGGCTGCCGGCGCATTGCTGGGCTATGCAAAGCTCACGCAAGGCCAGGCCATGAGCCACATAAGGGGATTGCAGGTCTACAGCGAAGATCAGCATGTCGTGATGGATGCCGCAACGCGCCGCAATCTCGAGATCACACAGACGCTGAAAGGCGAAGCCTCGCCCACGCTGTTCTCGCTGCTGGACACCTGTGCAACCAACATGGGCAGCCGCAAGCTCGCCTACTTCCTGCACCATCCGCTGCGCGACCGGGAAATGCTGCGAGGCAGGCTGGATGCGGTGGAAAAGCTCGCGGATAAATTCCGCGCAATTCAAGAACGCCTGAAATCCTGCGTGGACGTAGAGCGCATCACCGCGCGCATCGCATTGAAAAGCGCAAGACCCAGAGACCTCTCGGGGCTGCGCGACACGCTGTCGGATCTGCCGCAACTGCAAGCGCTTGCAAGCTGCGACTCCCTACTCCTGCAAAGCCTGTCCGACGCGCTGCAGGCGGATGAAAACCTGACTGCCATGCTCATCCAGTCGCTGCGCGCAGAGCCCTCTTCGGTGCTGAGGGAAGGCGGCGTGATCGCGGATGGTTATGATGCGGAACTCGACGAGTTGAGGGGCATCCAGAACAACTGCGGAGATTTTCTGCTCGCACTGGAGACACGCGAGCGCGCACGCACCGGCATATCCACGCTGAAGGTGGAATATAACCGTGTACATGGTTTTTACATCGAAGTCACGGCCGCGCAAAGTGCGCATGTACCGGACGACTACCGACGCCGCCAGACATTGAAAAATGCGGAGCGCTACATCACGCCCGAACTGAAGGCCTTCGAGGACAAGGCGCTCTCCGCCAACGAACGGGCGCTGGCGCGAGAAAAATTCCTCTACGACCAGTTGCTCGGAAACCTCTCGCCTTTCGTGTCGGCGTTGCAACGCATCGCAACTGCGATCGCCGAGCTCGATGTGCTCGCGACATTTAGCGAGCGCGCAACCACGCTGAATTTCTGCGCTCCACAATTCTCAAATGACGGGACGATACGCATCGTCGAAGGACGCCACCCCGTCGTCGAATCCCAGGTCGAACGCTTCACGCCGAACGACACCGAACTTGATGACTCGCGCCGCATGCTGCTGATTACCGGACCCAACATGGGCGGAAAATCCACTTACATGCGCCAGGTCGCGATCATCGCGCTGCTTTCCCATGTCGGCTGCTTCGTCCCCGCCAAAGAGGCAAGCCTTGCCGAGATCGACCGTATCTTCACGCGCATCGGCGCATCCGACGACCTGGCAAGCGGACGCTCGACCTTCATGGTCGAGATGACGGAAGCCGCGAACATCCTGCACAACGCGACGAACAAAAGCCTGGTTCTGGTGGACGAGATCGGGCGCGGCACCTCGACCTTCGATGGGCTTGCGCTGGCGCATGCGATTGCCTGTCACCTGATCGAAAAAACCGGGAGCTATACGCTGTTCTCCACGCATTACTTCGAGCTCACGAGACTTGCCGAGCAATATCCAGCGCTTTCCAACGTGCATCTGTCCGCGATCGAACATCAGCACAGCATCGTGTTTCTGCATTCGGTAAGCGAAGGCGCGGCAAGCCAGAGTTATGGGCTTCAGGTCGCTGCCCTGGCCGGCGTGCCGATGGAAGTCATCCGACTAGCCAAAAAACAGTTGCGCGTGCTGGAACAGAACAGCGCATCGTTGAGCCCGCAGGGGGACCTGTTCGACCACAGGGCGATCGAAGAGCCTGAAGCGCATCCGCTGCTCGACGCATTGCGCGACCTCGATCCGGATGAGTTCAGCCCCAAGGACGCGCTGGAAAAGCTCTACCAGCTCAAAAAACTCATCTAGCCTGGCTACAGCCAGGTTAGATGGTTAATGCGTGAAGAGCGCCATCGCCTTGCCCAGCGCAATCCAAACGCCGATCGAGAAAGGCACGCCGACCGCAAGCCATGCAAGCGCGCCTTTGAAGCCCAGCCTTCCCCTTGCCGCCTTCATCGCATCCTCCGCCGCGATCTGGGTCTTCTGGGTCAGCGCCTGCTCCCTGGCGAGTTCATCTTCATTCATGAAATGCTTTTCATGAACCGGCCTGATGAGCATGTTGCAGACGAAGCCTGCGGCAAGAAGCCCCGCCAGGATGTACAGGGTGTGATCATAGACCTGGTTCTTCGGCACGCCCGCGTGCAACTGAGCCTCCCGCAAATTCGCGATCAGCACCGGGCCTATGATGCCCGCTGCAGACCAGGCCGTAAGCAGCCTGCCGTGGATCGCACCCACCATCTGTGTGCCGAAGATGTCCGCAAGATAGGCAGGCACCGTCGCAAAACCGCCGCCATACATGGTCAGGATCACGCAGACCGTGAGCACGAAAAGCCCTGCCGCACCCATGTGACCCAGGGTCGGCATGAGGCAATAGAGCAGCGCACCCAGGACGAAGAAAGTGTAGTAGGTATTCTTGCGCCCTATCCAGTCGGACACCGAAGCCCAGAAGAAACGCCCCAGGCTGTTGAACAGGCTGATCAAACCGACCAGCCCTGCCGCGGCAGCCGCGATCGCCGCCTTCTGCTCTGCGGTGATCGACTCGACACTCGAAGCACCCACCAGAAGCGGGCCGAAGATATCCTGCAGCATCGGGGACGCCATGCCGATCACGCCTATGCCCGCACTCACGTTAAGGCAGAGCACGCACCAGATCAGCCAGAATTGCGGCGTCTTCCACGCGCGGGAGAGATGCACGTGCTTGCTCGTCACCATCGCCCTGGATTTGGCAGCGTCCGGCGACCAGCCTTCGGGCGTCCAGCCTGCGGGGGCCGTTCGGAAACCGAATGCACCCAGGCTCATCACGACGAAGTAGAGCAATCCCATCGCGATCAGAGTGTATGCCACGCCCGCCCCTTCTCCGCCGAAGTGTTTCATCAGCGCGACCGCGATCGGCGCGCCTATCATCGCTCCGCCGCCATATCCCATGATGGCCATGCCGGTTGCCATGCCGCGGCGATCCGGGAACCATTTGATCAGCGTGGAGACCGGCGTGATGTAGCCCAGTCCCTGCCCTATCCCGCCCAGGATGCCGCATCCCAGCCAGACCAGCCAGAGCTGATGCATCATCACACCCACGCCACCCAGCACCATGCCGCCTCCCCAGCAGACAGCCGCGATGAATCCGGATTTGCGCGGACCTGCATGCTCGAGCCATCCGCCGAAGAGCGCGGCCGACACGCCCAGCATGAAGATGAAGAGCGTGAAGGTCAAGCTCACCATGGGTACGGTCCAGTTGCATTGCGTCGTGAGAAGCTCGGCCATCCACGATTGATCCGTACAGGTGGCCTGCGCATCGGAAAGCAGCCTGGTCATCGGCAGCCAGAACACGGAAAAGCCATAGGCCATGCCGATGCAGAGGTGTATCGCAAGCGCTGCCGGAGGGACCAGCCAGCGATTGAATTTGGCATCGGCGATGGTGCGTTCCTTTGCAAGCCACCCGGATGAATTGGCGGACGCCTTATTGGATATATCTGCTGCGAGCGTGAAATTTTGAGACATGTCGTTCTCCTCCTATTGCGTAATCATTATTATCGTTATTGCATTGCAAGTTTTTACCGGCGAGCCTCCTTTTCAAGAATTGCGTGGAAGTAAATCGTCACGATGGATGCGGATGGCCTCCAGCACCAATGGGTTCAGGCCTGCGCCATTTTTCTCATCCGCATGCTCCAGCAGTTGCGAGCGCATCCTGGGTTCCCAGAAGCTCTGCAAATGCTTTGCGATGCCTGAGAGCGACTCCTCGCGATCCGGCATCGTCCCGAAAAAATCGCCTATCTGGTTGGCCATGTGTATCAGATTCTGCATGTCCATTCATGCCTCCCTTATTCTGTCGGCATGCGCATAAGCCACGAAATCTTTTCCTCTGGCGAATGCGATCAGCGTCATGCCCAAAGCCTCGGCGGTTTCCACCGCGAGCGAAGTCGGCGCAGAGATCGCGACCATCGCAGGGATACCCATTGCGGCCGCCTTCTGCACCATCTCCACACTTGCGCGGCTCGTGATCAGGAGAAAGCCGTCCTCGAAATCCAGCCCCTTTCCCGCCCTTTTTCCGATCAGCTTGTCCAGCGCATTGTGCCTACCCACATCCTCGCAGAGAGCCTGAAGACTTCCATCCCGATCGCTCCACGCGGCAGCGTGCATGCCGCCGGTGAGGCCGGACAATGGCTGCATCCCGCCCAAAGATTGCAGTGCAGAATGGATTGCAGACACCGAAATGGAAGCCGCATTTTTGACTGAAGGCAGCGGCCTCAACACCTGTTCCAGGCTTTCCACGCCGCAAAGCCCGCATCCTGTGCGGCCTGTCATGTTTCTTCTTCTCTCCTTCAGGCGCATGAAGGAGGCAGACGATATTTCGCAATGCACGGTGATGCCGGCCCTGGAAGATTCGATTTCAGCACATCTAAAATCACGGCGTTGATCGACGATACCTTCGCTCAGCGCGAATCCAAGTGCAAAGTTTTCGAGGTCATTGGGGGTTGCGAGCATCACCGCATGCGAGATGCCGTTGAATTCGAGCGCGACCGGCACTTCGACTGCCAGGCTGTCCTGTTCTTCCGCCCACTGCGAATCGCGCCAGCGCAGGATGGGGCGAAGCACCGCGGGTTCCTTCTCAAGTTCAATCTGATGAAAGCAGTTCATGTTGCACCTTGCTGAATCGGGCATGCTGCTGTTGCCATGCGGAAGGTTCGGTCGCGGGCTTGATTTCGACCGCGGTCACCTTGTATTCGGGGCAGTTGGTCGCCCAGTCCGAATTTTCGGTGGTGATCACGTTCGCGCCCGATTCGGGAAAATGGAAAGTCGTATAGACGACGCCCGGCTGCATGCGCTCGGAGAGCCTTGCGCGCAGCACCGTCTCACCCGAGCGGCTCCTGATTTCCACCCAGGCGTTGTCCAAGATGCCGCGATCCTCGGCGTCGTGAGGATGGATCTCGAGCACATCCTCCTCGTGCCATTGCACGTTCTCGGTGCGTCTGGTCTGAGCGCCCACGTTGTATTGCGAGAGGATGCGTCCTGTGGTCAATATCAGCGGGAATTTTTTCGTGACCTTTTCGTCGGTGGCGACGTATTGGGTGACGATGAACTTGCCCTTGCCGCGCACGAAATGATCGACATGCATGATGGGCGTCCCATCCGGCGCCTCGTCGTTGCAGGGCCACTGTATGCTGCCCAGCCTGTCGAGCTTCTCGTAGCCCACACCGTGGAAAGTGGGGGTGAGCCTCGCGATCTCGTCCATGATCTCGGACGGATGGCGGTAATCCATAGGATAGCCCAGCCTTTTCGACAACTGCATGGTTACTTCCCAGTCGGCGAGCCCCGCCTTGGGCGGCATCACCTTGCGCACGCGCGAGATGCGCCGCTCTGCATTGGTGAAGGTGCCGTCCTTCTCCAGAAACGACGAGCCCGGCAGAAACACATGCGCATACATCGCGGTCTCATTCAGGAAGATGTCCTGAACCACGATGCATTCCATCGCAGCGAGCGCATCCGCGACATGCCTGGTGTTGGGGTCGGACTGGACGATGTCTTCTCCCTGGCAATAGAGCCCCTTGAAGCTGCCGTCCAACGCCGCATCGAACATGTTCGGGATGCGCAGCCCCGGTTCCGGCTGGACATGCACGCCCCAGGCATGTTCGAAGAGATCGCGGGTTGCGGGATCCGACACATGGCGGTATCCCGGCAGTTCATGCGGGAAGGAACCCATGTCGCAGGAACCCTGCACGTTGTTCTGGCCTCTTAACGGATTGACTCCCACCCCTGCTTTGCCGATGTTGCCGGTGGCCATCGCCAGATTCGCGATCGCCATCACCGCAGTAGAGCCCTGGGCATGTTCGGTCACGCCCAGGCCGTAATAGATCGCCGCATTGCCGCCTGTCGCATAAAGCCTCGCCGCATCCCGTACGAGGCTTGCCGGAACACCCGTGACTTCCTCCATCTCTTCGGGGGAGTTCTCGGGAAGCGACACGAAGTCGCGCCACTGCTGGAATGCCTTTTCCTCGCAGCGCTGCCTGATGAATTCCTGATCCATCAGGCCTTCGGTCGCGATCACATGGGCGAGTGCTGAGAGCATCGCGACGTTGGTGCCCGGCTTCAAAGGCAGATGGAAGTCCGCCCTGACATGCGGCGCATCCACGAGCTCTATCCTGCGCGGATCGATCACGATGAGTCTCGCTCCTTCCTTCAGGCGTTTCTTCATGCGCGATGCGAACACAGGATGCGCGTCCGTCGGATTTGCGCCGATCACCATGATCACATCGCTCTGTTCGACCGACTTGAAGGTCTGCGTGCCTGCGGATTCTCCGAGCGTCTGCTTCAACCCGTAGCCCGTCGGAGAATGACAAACGCGCGCGCAGGTGTCCACGTTGTTGTTGCCGAATGCGGCGCGCACCAGCTTCTGCACCAGATAGCCTTCCTCGTTGGTACAGCGCGAAGAGACGATGCCGCCTATCGAATTTTTCCCGTGCTTCTCTTGTATGCGCCTGAACTTCGATGACGCGTAGTCCAGCGCCTCATCCCAGCTCACTTCGCGCCACGGATCGGTGATTTTCTCGCGTATCATCGGCTTTGTGATGCGATCCTTGTGCGTCGCATAACCCCATGCGAAACGACCCTTCACGCAGGAATGCCCTTCGTTGGCCTGGCCTTGCTTGTAGGGCACCATGCGCACCACCTCATCCCCCTTCATCTCGGCGATGAATGCGCATCCCACGCCGCAATAGGCGCAGGTCGTGACGATACCGTGTTCCGGAAGTCCCTTTTCGATCACGGATTTTTCCTGCAGTGTCGCGGTGGGGCAGGCCTGTACGCAGGCGCCGCATGAGACGCAATCGGATTCCATGAAGCTCTGCCCTGCAAAGACGCGCGAATCGAAACCGCGCCCTGCAATCGTCAGCGCATAGGTTCCCTGTATCTCCTCGCAGGCGCGCACGCAGCGGTTGCACACGATGCACTTGGAAGGATCATAGGTGAAGTAGGGGTTCGACTCGTCCTTGACGGAGTCGAGATGATTCTTGCCTTCATAGCCATAGCGCACTTCGCGCAAGCCCGTCTGTCCTGCCATGTCCTGAAGCTCGCAGTCCCCGTTCGCAGCACAAGTCAGGCAGTCCAGCGGATGATCCGAGATGTAGAGCTCCATCACGCCGCGGCGCAGCGACTGAAGCTTTTCAGATTGGGTGCGCACCTTCATGCCCTGCTCGACAGGGGTGGTGCATGAAGCAGGATAACCTCGCCTTCCCTCGATCTCGACCAGGCAAAGGCGGCAGGAGCCGAACGGCTCGAGGCTGTCTGTCGCGCAAAGCTTGGGGACGTTTATATCGCACATGGTTGCCGCGCGCATGATCGAGGTTCCCTGGGGCACGCGCACCTCAATGCCGTCGATCTCGAGCGTGACATCAGATTTTGATGTGCGTTCGGGTGTGCCAAAGTCTTTCTGTTCAAGCATGTCTTACTCCTGCGACGCCAAAATCATCGGGGAAATGTTCCAAGGCCGATAAAACGGGATATGGGGTCATGCCGCCCATCGCGCACATCGAACCGTTCAACATCGTGTCGCACAAATCGCGAAGCAGCGCTATTTGCTTTTCCGTATCTTTTCCCGCGATGATGTTGTCCATCACCTCCACCCCGCGCACCGAACCGATGCGGCAAGGCGTGCATTTGCCGCAGGATTCGATCGCGCAAAAATCCATCGCATGACGCGCAAGCCTTGCCAGATCCGCAGTCTCGTCATGCACCACGATCCCGCCGTGACCCAGGACCGCCCGGATGGCTGTGTATTGCTCGTAGTCCATCGCAACATCCCATTGCGACTCGGGAAGGTACGAACCCAGCGGACCTCCGACCTGCACTGCCCTGATCGTGCGCCCTGAGGCAGAGCCGCCGCCGAAGTCGTAAAGCATCTCGCGCAGCGTCACGCCGAATGCCAATTCGACCAGCCCGCCGTGCCTGATGTTCCCCGCGAGCTGGAATGGCAAAGTGCCCCGCGAGCGCCCCATGCCATAGGCTTTGTAGAAATCCGCGCCGCGCGCCAGTATCACGGGAACCGTGGCGAGCGAAATCACGTTGTTGATCACGGTGGGTTTGCCAAACAGTCCCGAGATCGCGGGAAGAGGCGGCTTTGAGCGCACGATGCCCCGCTTGCCCTCCAGGCTTTCCAGCATCGCGGTTTCCTCGCCACACACATAGGCGCCTGCGGCCTTGCGCACTTCGAGTTCGAAAGACTTTCCCGAGCCCAGGATGTCCACACCCAGATAGCCCGCACTTCTCGCAATGGAAATGGCCTTGTCCATAACGGTTATCGCATGCGGATATTCGCTCCTGACATAGATATAGCCCCGGGTTGCGCCCACCGCAAAAGCGGCGATGGTCATGCCCTCGATCAGACAATAGGGATCGCCTTCCATCAGCATGCGGTCTGCAAACGTGCCCGAATCGCCTTCGTCCGCATTGCACACCACATACTTCTGGTCAGCCTTCGCATTCAGCACCGTGTTCCACTTGATGCCGGTCGGAAATGCAGCGCCTCCTCTTCCCCTCAGGCCCGATTCGGTGACTTCATGCACGATGCGCTCTGGTATCATCGAAATGGCGCGCCGCAACCCCTGATACCCTTCATGCTCCAGATAATCCTCCAGAGACAGCGGGTCAGTGATGCCGACCCTGGAAAAAGTCAGCCTCTGCTGTTTCCTGAGATAGGGGATTTCCTCGGTGAGTCCAAGCCAAAGCGCGTGCTTCCCTCCGCTTTCGAATCCAACATCAAAAAGCCCTTGCACATCCTTTGCCTCGACCGGACCATAGGCGATGCGTCCTTTCCCGCTCTGCACCTCGACCAGAGGCTCCAGCCAGAACATGCCGCGCGAACCGTTCCTCACAATCTCGACCGCGATGCCGCGCTTTTGAGCCTCTTCAGCGATCGCGGAGGCGACTTCATCCGAACCCAGCGCAAGCGCTGCGGAATCGGCAGGCACATAGATCACGGCGCTCATGATGCGACCTTCTGCAGGAGATCGTCGAGCTTTTCCGGCGTGACGCGCGCGTGCAGCGCATCGCCTATCATGATCGCAGGCGAGGTTGCGCAAAGACCCAGGCAATACACCGAATGCGCCTCGCAGACAGCCTTTGCATGCTCGAACAGCTTCTCGGCTCCCATGCTCCGGCATGCCTCCGCGCAGCATATCTGCACCAGAGGGCCCGATGCAGGTTCGGTGCGGAAATGGTGATAGAACGAGATCACCCCGTGCACCTCGGCGCCTGACAGACTCAGCGCCTTTGCGATGATCTCGACGGAATCAAGTGGGATGTAACCGATTTCATCCTGGATCGCGTGCAGCAAAGGCAACAGCGCACCCGGCCTGTCCCGATGTTCTGCCACGAGGTCGGTGATTTTTTCAGCGGGTTCTTTCATGGCTTACTCTTTATGCTAAAAAAAACATATTATGATGCGCCATAACTCAGGGAAAACGCGCATTGAAAGCAACTTACCATATGGCTTTCATGGAAACAATAGGATATATTTTACATATATGGACTTCGAGATACAGCCAGAGTGGAGCCTTAAAAAGCGCAAGGGAACCGCAATCTCCCTGCCGCTCTTGCTGCGGCTATTGTCCGACATCAAGAACGACGGCAGCATCCGCAGCGCGGCCGCGAGAGCCAAACTTTCCTACCGCCATGCATGGGGCATGCTGCGCGATTTCGAGCGGGAATTTTCAGCCCCACTGCTCGAGAAGGCCAGGGGCAAGGGCACCCTCCTCACCCCTGTTGCGGAAAAACTGATCTGGGCAGACAAGCGCATCACCGCGCGCCTGACCCCGATACTCGAGAGTTTCGCCTCCGAACTCGAAGCGATACTCACAGGAGAGCTCTCGGCGCTACGCATCATCGCCTCGCACGGCTTCGCAGTCGATGCGCTGGTCAAACAGCTCCATGCGGATCAATTGCCCGTCGAGATCAGCTATCGCGGAAGCCTGGAGGCTGTTTCTGCGCTCTCCCGCGGAGAATGCGACCTGGCCGGCTTCCATGTGCCGGTCGGGGAGTTCAAGCAGGCTGCCTATCCCTTCCTCAAATGGCTGAACCCGAAGAAGCACACCCTGATACGCCTGGCCTTCAGGACGCAAGGCCTGATCATCGCGCGAAAAAATCCGAAGAACATCCGTGGCCTGCAAGACCTCAAACGCAGCGACCTGCATTTCGTGAACCGGCAGGGCGGATCCGGCACCAGGACATTGCTCGAATTGCTCCTGACCAGGGAAAACATCAGCACCCGGACCATCAACGATTACGATAATACCGAATATACACATTCGGCGGTGGCCGCCTACGTTGCAAGCAATATGGCCGATGTGGGATTCGGCATCGAAACCGCCGCCAGGCGATTTGACCTGGATTTCATTCCGATTGCGCGCGAACATTATGTCTTTGCGTGCAGATCGAACGATCTGGACAGCAACCTCGTTCGATCGGCCTGCCAGTCGATGCAGAACGCAGCACTTCGCGAGGCAATCAATGCGCTGGCAGGATATGACGGTGCGCAGTCGGGCACGGCAGCCAGCTTTCAGGAAATATTCTTTTGAGAAACCGTGAAGCCCGCAAGCAACTCGGGTAAAATACAACCCATTCTTACCCGTGGCAAACCATGGAGCAGCTCCTGCTCGACATCACG
>VFSW01009529.1_pt1 | contig 13854 bp, 11 predicted proteins | sample 5358111 | NCBI WGS metagenome assembly VFSW01 (sample SAMN11554181, study PRJNA540505) | mine drainage metagenome | isolation source: sediment from site ElyBrook_90M | place: USA: Ely Copper Mine, Vershire, VT | collected 2017
AGCCGCCACGGCATCCGAGTGCTTGTTTCGTTGTGTCGGCACAAGGTCGGCCACGGCCACGCCCCGCAAGGTGATGGTGTAGCGATTGCCAGTCTTGATGCTTCGCAACAACTCCGGCAACTTTGTCTTTGCCTCGTAAGATCCAATTTCGATGTTCATAGTTCGCTCCCGTCACCCCATATAGACCAGAACATAGACCAGACGTAATTAATCAAGGCGCCAAAGGACCTATTCCAACCACGCTTTGCACAAAACAGAGGGTCATCGAGCCTAGTGTTGATTCAGGTTTCCAACCTCAGTTTGCACATAGCCAAAGAATCTCACCTGACCACGGGGTATCGACACTTTGTTGCCTCGGGAGTCCCAATGCTTGGCCGAATCACATTCGTCTCCGGAGATACTTCTTTATCCGTACCTAGGTTCTTTGATGAAGTCTGGCGAGGGAGCAGCGTTGGTTATCTCGTTCAAATGTCCGTAGTGGCTCTATGTGCCCGTTTTATACGCTCCGAAGATGCCACGAATTTATATGGTTCATCGATTTCCTTCAGACACCGCTCCTTGTCTTTTGGCGAAGATATCTAAGAGTTCCTTAGAGAAGTACCCGAGCTTAGAATCAAGCAAGGTCTCTCTCTTGAGATTGCCGAGGCGCGTCACTCGCATATATCATCTCGGATAACTCACGTCGGGCCATGAATATTCGTGACTTTACAGTACCTAGCGGAATCGAAAGGGCAGCAGCAGTCTCTTCGTAGGAAAGCCCTACGATCTTGGTGGCGTAAATGACGTCGAAGTGCTCTCTGGGAAGACGTATGATCAGATCTTCGATCTCAGTAGTTCCATTGCCGATAGCTGGCACGTGAGTAATGTCGTCACCAGCATTCGTAGGCCTTCGGCTTCTTCGTCTGATTTCATCGATGATGACGTGGTGGGAGATACCTAGGATCCAACTCTTAGCGCTAAGTCGTGGATCGTACCTTTTTGTCGACCGAAATATCTGCAAGAAGACCTCTTGAACGATGTCTTCACATGCGTCTAATTCGAAGTAACGACGCACGAATCCCCGAACAAGTGGAGCAGCTACCACTACAACCCCATTGAAGTAGTTGTGTTGCCCCTTGGCACAAAGTGCCAAATCCCTTTTGAGGGAGTCTTCGATATCTGTAACCATATTCGTTCGAAATTCTCCGCTCAAACTCTTTCGAGCTGCCTTGTCTCCGTCCAGCAGCTAAGGCTAGCGCATTAGCAAAAGTTAGTCGGCGCGACCAATTTTTAGCTTCTTCAAAACTTTAAAGGCAAATTTAGCGAATGTTATTTCGTATGGAGTTCATGTGCCAAGGATTTCAAGCTGAGATCGTTGAAATCGCCGAGAGTGGGAGTAAATACTCGCCGGCGCTATCGATGCATATTACGACGTGCTCGCCATGTCGCAATTTTCTCCTCGAGCAATTGGGCGTCACGGCCCGCCTTTCCGGCGCGCTTCAAAAGAACGGGAGCCGCCGACTTGTCCCGGTCGTCGGTAACGACCGCAATATCAAGCAAGTCGATACTGTGCCTGTTCCGAACGGAGCTCAAGAGTACTCCTCGGCCGAGCTCACAGGAATCGAAGCAAGCAGGTGGATCATTTGGGCTGGTGCTATTGCGTCTTATTTGATTGCAACGTTTACCCTTACCACTTCCATCACCTCAGCGTCAAGGGCTCACAGCAACTACCTAATCGCACTTACAGGTCTACTTCCAGCACTTTTCACAACAGTGATAGCGGTAGCGAGCTATTTGAATGAAAAAGTCCCACAGGTTAGATATGCAATCGTTGGCCTAGGCGGAGTGGTCCTCGCCTCAATGGGGCTATTTTCCTACCAAGGTCAACTTCCGCCTACTGCGCTGGTTGACTATCTTCCAATAGTCGTTACATTCTTGGCGTACGCCTATCGAGACCACTACCTCTACAAGGTGCAGGTAGCTCGCTCACTCGGGCTCTTCGACGTACCTCGTCTAACTTCTGTTACAGATGGAAGAGCGCCAAATAGAAGATCGCAACCTTTCAATCGACGAGGTATCACATATCTTTCAAGCGGTACTGTGCTGCGTCCCATTGTCATGCTCGCAATCACACTAGGTCTTTTGATTGAGGTTGGGCTAGCAACTGCGACGCCTAAATCAAAGTCGCTAATCTTTACGACTCCGGTCTCAAAGACGATCCCGATCGTAACGACACACCACAGCTGTTCCGGGAGTCGCCCGATGCAGCTCTAACGACGAGTACTGGAGTGGCAGGTTTTGCTGCAATCGTTTTTCAAAAGGACGAAGTAAGTCGCAATCATTGAAGTCAATAGTTGAAAAGGATTCGTAAATGCCAGGTATGGGTAGTTCTTCATTGGACTTTGGAGCGCTAGCTTCAAATCTCTACAAAGGACTTTTTATAGCTCTCGGGGCCGCACTGGCCATCTTTCTCTTGTACTTGTTACTCGATCGATTTTTCGATCTTAGTTCTGCATTTATGAGCGACAAGTTGAATTCTTGGGCAAATCGCGGAGAGGACCTATCTGTATCACCGCGAATCCGTTTTCTGCGAAGATCGTTTGGTATCCTTTGGTTGATTGACGGACTATTTCAGCTCCGACCGGCTATGCCAGGTGGATTCGTAGCCAATGTCGCTCAACCAGCTACGACTGGTCTTCCTGGTCCATTGGCGTCATTCGTCGACTCGATACTGCGTATTTGGAATGCTCAACCAACAAAAGTTGACCTAATCACAGCCTTTCTGCAGATCTCCATTGGTATTGGTTATCTAACGCTAAAGAGGGGTGCGCCGAGGCGTATCCTTGGCTACGGCACTGTCGTATGGTCGGTCGCAGTCCTGATTGGGGGCAACGGATTTGGCATTGGTTACGCAGGCGCTTCGTACTTAACCGGTGCACCTTCAGCTGTTGTGATCTATGGATTTGTCGCAGTAGTGATTTTGAGAGCCGAAAGAGGTAAAAAAGATGTCTTAGGAGATCGTCTCTACGAGGTCTTCATTTCGGTCTTTCTGCTAGTCGGTGCGATTTTACAAGCACTTCCGTATGAGGGCTATTGGGCTACGCACGGGATTTCGTCGATGACTGGAGCGATGGCGACTGCAAATCAGCCGCACTTAATCTCGTCGGTAATAGCTTCGTTTACCAACTTTGCGAACTCGTCCCCTATTGCGGCTAATGCAGTACTCGTTGCTCTCCCGATTATTGGGGCTTTCGCTATCTTTCTGCGCCCGATACGAAGAGTATCAGTAGCGATAGTTGGCGTAGTCGCACTTTTTGCCTGGTGGGTTGGCCAAGATTTTGGAATCTTCTCACCAACTGCCACCGACTTCAACTCCGGTCTTCCGCTTATTCTTGTGACACTCTCATTTCTCGTGGCTCCAGTCAAAGCTGGCGCCGATGAAAAGGTTGTGGCCATGGAGATAAATCCCATCGTTCGTTACAGTGCGTTTGCGGTTGGTTCGATTGCGACTGTAATTTCATCCTTAGTGGCAGTATTAGCGCTTGTAGGGCCAGCATCCGGTGAGATGGCGATAGTTGACTCAACTGGCATCACGGCGGTGACTAAAGCCGCACCGTCTTTTAATTTGACCTCCTATAACGGCAAGAGCGTATCTTTGGCGTCCTTGAAGGGGCGTCCCGTTATTCTTACCTTTTTGGATCCCGTCTGTTACGATACCTGTCCTCTAATGGCGCAAGAGATAAAACAGGCAGTTCTACAGCTTGGCGCAAAGGGTAAGAATGTGGCGATGGTAGCAGTCGCTGCCAATCCCATCTTTCATTCAGTCGCTGATGTCGCAAACTTTTCGAAGTCAGAGGGCCTAGCCTCTATGCCTAATTGGTACTACCTAACCGGATCAGAGAACTCGCTGGCCTCGGTTTGGAAGAAGTACGGAATAGAGGTTCGCACCACTCAGATTGGAATGGTTGTGCATACTCAAGTTGAATACTTTATCGATAAGAGCGGAGTCGAGAGGGGATTGATTGTGAATACGGGTTCCCCTGAGTTTTCATCTAGCTACGTCAACTTGATTAAAGGTGAGTTAGCTAGGCTCTCCTAACTCATAATACTTCGCGACATCTATGGCAATAGCCATCCAAAATTTTTAATACAACGCACGTAAAAAGAAGTAAGGAATCTCATATAAATGCACCGTACCCGGCACATTGCCCTAACTGCTACATCGATTGTTCTAGCTGGATGTGGCTCGTTTACAAATGCGGTTTCATCTCCTAGCGCTACTGGAAATGCGCCCCTTTTGACCCGAGGCGAACTTACCCAGCTGCGTTATGTTGGCGGAGGTAACGTTTGGTTAACGGCAAGCAATAGCGGTTTCTACGAACTCTTCAACTTCAACACCGGGACCAAAAAGGCTTCATTTATTACACCTCCAGGTATCTCGGGAGAGTCTGGAATCGCTTACGCCTACAATCCAAATTTGGGTGGAGTCTTGGGCTATTACCCCTTTCAATCGCTCCTTCACTCGCCGGTAGTCTTCACCAAAGATTACGGCCATAGCTGGAATTCGGTAAATGTTGATGTGAAGATGGCTGGAATAGTGGACCCAATTGCGATCTCCAATTCACAGATCTATGTAGCAGAGGGAGGCGGTTTTATTGCCGCAGGTACTCCGACTGCCGCCTCATTTGCCAATCTTCCACCCCTTGCACAAGGAGCCTCGGTAAAGGGAATATATGGCCTCGCAGATGGAATTTTGGCAGTAGTTGACGATAGCGGCTCTACCCAACTTGAACGTTACTCCGAGGCGTCGTCTACCTGGAGCAGAGTCGGAAGTTTAGGTAGCGATCGGGTCGTAGCAACAGAAGTGATCAACGGATCGTCTGTTTCGGTGGGGATCTGCTCCCAATCTGGATCTAAATTGACCGGGCAAATCTATAACGGAAGTGGATTTTCTCAATCGTTTAATGGGAGTTCAAGTGGGACCCTACTAGCGTGCACCCCAGATGTGACTACCTCCTCAACCTCGTTAGGCGCGATAGTAAAGCAGCCTTCGGGTGTCTCCCTAATTGATCGAAGTGGCCAAAGTTCCCTTCAGGGTGGCGTTGTTTCTTACGTCGCTGCTGGGGGCTTGAATCTGTCGATCGCACCATATGCAAATGGTATTCATCTCGTTGATACTTCGAACAAGGTCGAATATGCCAATCATATAAACGCTACGATGGCAAATTTCGTAAACCAATATCAAGGTGGATAATCTAAATATCGCTCCAATTATCTCCGCAAGAGAGTGGAAAGTCGTTCAATCCTTCGGCCTTTAGGACAACGCCGCGCACTACTTTCGTACTAGGTAAGGCTCGTTAAACGGAGTGTTGCGTGCTCGCTTTTTGCCTCAGCGCGTCCCTCGTGCCAGTTGTCGTTGCCATCGACGAAGGAGGCGCGCGGTCACCAAATAGCTCGTTACTGCTCGGGTCGTTATCCAAAGGATAAAGGGTATCCAGATCGTATGGTATGTAATTTCTTTGGTCACTGCGATCACCACGATAAATGCGAGCGTCATTACTGCAAATGAAGCGGCCGTTGTTATTCGAAGGGATCGATAGTCGTCAAATGCCGCGATTACACCATCAGCTACGAAGCTAATTGCTGTTGGCACGAGCGTTATTGCTACTGCGATGATTACGAAAGATAAGTAGGCGACCAAGGTTTTGTCAGAGGTGATCACTTGAGCCTCAATCGATCTCAAAGCGCTTGCCAATGCACCTAATGCGAGGGCTATCCCTATACCAACGAGGGTAAGGTTCTTTTCTACCCTTTTGGCACTTGCGTAATCCCCAATTGCTCGTGCCTCACTGATCAAGACCTGAGCTGGCACCGCGAGAGCGTCAAAGCCCATGCCAAGTGTCAGCCATATCGTCTCGCCAAGGGAGTAGGTTGCAAGTGTTACTGTGTCAAAGTGGCCCGCGACGTAGATCGAACCCGACAGAGCTAGTACTAGAAAGATGGATCTACTTATGAGAGGAATGAGGGCGATTCCAAAGAATTCTTTCTCCCTCTTGAGGCTCCGCAGAATTGTGGGGATTGTAGGAATTGGAACCCTTTGATCTCTCAGGAGCAAAAGGGCAGTTGCAGTATCGGCAATCAATGTCCCAAGCGCGGATCCAACGACGTTCAGCTTGAGGACGAAGACAAATATTACCTCAAGACCAAGATTCAGAAGTAGTGAGGCGAAGAGCACAACGAGGGCTTTGAGGTTCTTTCCGGATCCGTTGAAGCGAGCCATCAGAGAGCTGATGGCAAAGGTGGCAGGGAAAGAGAGGGCGATGATAAAGCAATAATGCGATGCGCCGGCGGCTACGGTTGGCGTTGGAGCAAGATGGGGGATCGCAAATAGACCACCGATTACCAGAAGGATCGCAGCCAAAAACGAAATTGCGATGAATGAATTTGTAGTGTCAATAACGCTACTTACCGAACCATCGCCATCTTGTACTCTCTCCCTTGCGGCTCTTGAGATTACTGCAAAGTTGAGAGAGATGAGTGGGGCAAAGATAAAAGAGACCGTCGACTGTCCTAATCCAAGGGCTCCAAGGTAGCGAGTTCCTACATGCCCGACGATCGATGCATCCGTCAGCTGATAGAGCTGAGGGAGGAGGACCGATCCAAGAGAGGGAACTCCAATGGCTAAAATCCTTCGGGTCGATGTGTCTATTCTTCTCGTGTCATCGGCCATTGCAATAGAGCTTACGGCATTGACTGGTGAAAGGCGATTTCTAATTCGCCTCTCGGATAGGTACACGTAAATCTTTATGATGGGTTTCAAGATCCCTGTTGATGAATTACGAAAAAAATGAAAAACTCCGCAGTGGAACTAATGACCCACTGAGAATCGATTAGTTGCGTTGGTGAATCCGAGATTTATCTCTCGCTTTTATGAGGATGGCCATAAAAGGTGAGATAATTTGAATACCGATATGGCGAGAGAATTATTTCTCTGTTATCGTCATCTATGTATTGCGTAGTACTCCGGGGGGATAGATGCGAGAGCAGTTAGAAGAAAACCTAATCACGCGAGTAAATATTGGTGACTCGCTCACCCGAACTGCCTGGCGTTACCCAACCAAAGAGGCGCTTGTCGACGGAGCTCGGCGTTACACCTATCGTCAACTAAACGAGCAAGTTAACAAGTTTGCGCACGCGCTTTTGGCACTTGGATATGGGCGTGGAGATGCTATCGCGCTTATGTCGGGGAATAGCGCCGAGTTTTTGATCTCTTACTACGCCATGGCCAAGGTTGGCATAATTTGCGTTCCAATAAATCTGGGTTGGAAGAGTCATGAGATTACTTACGTTCTAGGTCACTCAGAGGCAAAGGCGATAGTGGTGGAGGGCCACCTAATGAAGGCGCTCAGTCCGTCACTCTTTGAAAATGAACAGGTTCGCGACGTCATAGTTGCACCGGGTGTCGCATCGGCTTTTGATATGGAACCGAGCAATCGCAACTTCTACCTTTTTGATGAGTTCGTCGCCGATAAGTCAAGTAGTGAACCTGAAGTCTATGTAGAAGATAGAGATCCGCTTAGCTACCTCTACACATCGGGTACTACTTCAGCCCCAAAGGGCGTGGTCTCATCCCACTTGGCTGTTTATCTAGAGAGTCTCGGTGTAGCAGTTGAAAATAAATACGATCGACACGACGTGGTAGCCAGCATGATGCCACTCTTTCACACAGCTCAACTAAATGGTCAGGCGACGCCCTGCATCGCCGTTGGGGCCAAACTCGTCATGATGCGCGGATTTACCTCTGACTCTCTGATTGATGTAATCGAAGGCGAAAAGGCGACTCTGATCTTTGGACTTCCCTTTATGTTCAGGGAGTTGCTGGATAATCCAAGAATCGAAGGTGCTGATGTGTCGTCTTTACGCATCGCGCTCTATGCGATGGCGCCAATGCCCGATGCTCTTTTGAGAAAGTGTCTAGAGGTTTTGAAGTGCGAATTTACCCTAGGATTTGGTCAGACAGAGATGAACCCAGTTACGACAGTATTTCGACCCGAGCATCAACTTAGTCACGCCGGGGCGGTAGGGACTCCAGAGGTAAACACTTTGGTCGGAATTATGAATGAACTTGGGAACCTACTTGGTCCAAATGAAAGTGGCGAAATCGTCTATCGTTCACCGCAGTCGATGACTTCATATCTGAAAAACCCGGAAGCCACTAAAGAGGCATTTAAATTCGGCTGGTTTCACTCTGGGGATTCGGGGTACTTCGATAAAGACGGGATTTTGTGGTTCGAGGATCGATTCAAGGATGTCATTAAGACTGGCGGTGAGAATGTTGCCTCGATCGAAGTTGAAAAGGCGATCTATGCATCGAGTGATGACGTAGCGGAAGTTATAGCCGTTGGGCTTCCCCACCCAAGGTGGGGAGAGGCGATTACTGCATTTGTAGTTACCAAAGATGGACGCGAAATTGATAAAGAAGAACTACTGCGTAAAGTGAAGGATCGAATCGACGGCTTCAAGGTTCCAAAGGAGGTTATCTTTGTAGACCAGCTGCCTAGGACCTCAACAGGTAAGGTCCAAAAGAATATTGTGAGGCGCGAAAATTCCGAGATATTCAATTGACTCTGACGACACGGTTGGACCTTTTGCTTCGAGACAATTTCCGGATTAATTGAGCCTTAATGTTTTTGTGTATTTTCCAGTAAATAGACTTCAACGTTCGCACGGGAAATGCCGAAAGTTAGCAATAACGGAGTGCATTTGAAATGCACGAGTAGCGGGGTAGCACATTGGCGACATCGGTCTTTTTGGCTAGGCAACCTATCTACGACAATACCTTAAGGACAGTGGCCTACGAGATCCTGTTTCGGACCAATGGAATCGAGAACCACTTTCTTGGTGTTGATCATGAGAGGATCAGTGCGGAGCTAATGCTCAATGCACAGACTCTAGGAATCGCAAATTTGTCGAATGGGAAGCCGTTCTTCATAAATTGCGACAGAAGTTTGATCGAGGGGGATATCCCTATCATCTTTGAGGCCGATCGTGTAGTAGTTGAGATTCTGGAAGACCTAATACCAGATGAATCTCTCCTAGAAGGTTGTGCGAGACTTCGGTCTAAAGGATTTCACCTAGCTCTAGATGACGTCGTCGGTATCGACGATCGACTTGTTACTTTATTGCCATTCGCAACCTACGTAAAGGTTGACATTCGACAGGTCGGAGAAGATGAACTCATCGCAATCGCCAATTACCTTAGAGGCCACCCCGTAACGCTTCTGGCAGAGAAGGTAGAGACCTGGGCTGAAATTGAAATGTGCCATGACCTAGGATTCTCTCTGTTTCAGGGTTATGCTCTTTCGCGACCCCAACTAATTGAGGGTCAAACTATTTCACCATCATCACTGTCGGCAACTACGCTGATGGCAAAATTATCGAGTGAGGACGTCTCGATCTCAGATATTAGCTCGTTGGTTATGACGGATCCTCCTATGGCGTATCGGTTGTTGAAGATCGCGGCCGACGGCACCAATCATGGAATGGCTCGTGAAGTTCGTTCTATTGCTGAAGCAATCTCGATTATTGGCCTTCGACGCCTCAAAACCTGGGCAATTTTGCTATCGCTCTCTGACTCAATTGAGATCCCAAGGGAACAATTTACAATGGCGCTACTGCGGGCTCGTCTTTGTGAGAATCTCGCTCTAATCGATGGGCTTGCGACCGGTCAAGAGGCATATACAACAGGCTTGGTATCGTACTTGGATATATTGATGGGTCTCTCCCGTGAGAAGATCGTTGGAGAACTTCCACTAGACGTTGAAGTCGCAGAAGCTATTGAGTCGTACGGCGGTCAACTTGGTAGCATTCTCAAAACTGCAGAGACGATTGAGGGCGGAAACCTGAACCTTTTGGATGCTGAGCTTAGCCCCAACTACGTTAAAGATTTGAATGATGCCTACCTCGAGGCAGCGTCATTTGCTGACCGATTAATTGCGAACCTGTTGACGGAGGATGAATCAGCTACAAACTCAAATGGAGCGTTGTAGCAATTTTTCAACGCAAGAGCTTAGATTCAATGCCTCTCGGCTACGAGGGCAATTTGATTAAGGGCATGACCATTGCGTAGGTGTAGATTATCTTGCTCGCATTCGATCACCAACGAGTAGCGGGTTTAGTTAACCTTGGTTATTAAAATTAGCAAGGTAAGTTGACTATTTGGTTGGCAGTCCAAGTACGTATGCCTGCGATGACAATGTGGTCGACGACGTTTCGCCGCCCACTATCACAATGTGGTTCTGGTAGACACTCGAGCCGCTGTATCCGAGCGGAGTCGGAAGGTTACCTGCCACGGTAATCATTGCAGTCGTGGGGTCGAATTGGTAGATGGTAGAGGTCATTGCACCGTTCTGGTTCGCGCCCCCAATGATATAGATCTTTCCATCTAGCACCGCAGCACTAGCGCCCTGAAGTGCAACTGGGAGCTGTCCTACGATCTCGGATTGACCGCTAGAGACGTTGATCGCCTGAATATTCGTAGTGAGGGAGCCGCCTGATTCGCCACCAAAGACATACATCGTGTCTCCAGATAACGCAGCCGCTCCGTACCTTACCGGGTAAACAATCTGGCCAACTGTCGTGAAGTTTGAACCGTTCGAGGTGGAGATGACATTGGGATCAAGTACGCTTCCGTTGTAGCCGCCAACAATGTATGCCGTTGAGGACGTTTGTACCAACGATAGATCTGAGCGTGGATTTGGGAGAGTTCCCGTAACGGTTGTGGTTCCTGATTGAAGCTTCTCGACAGTTGCGACGGTCGTAGATTGACCACCACCAAATAGATAGGCTGCGTTGCCAAGAAACGCTGCAGCTGCGTCATGGGTCGGTATCTGCAAATTGGATGACGTTCCGAACTTTATAGAGACCTTTTTATTCTTTTTGTCGGTCGAAACGTTGATGGAGTATGTGTTAGAGGTTGAGTTTCCCGAAGCATCTAGCCCTCCTAGGTTCATAAGCCCGTTCTTCGTTGCAACTACTGAGCTTCGCTCGAGCGGCGCAGGAAGTGTTGCGCTTGCGAGGACCGAAAGCTGCTTAGTTGACGATGCAATTGGTGGCGCTGCTATCGAGTTCGTTGACTGAACTATGGAAGATACGAGGGGTTGTCCCATATAAGGAGTCTTAGTTACCAGAAGCGAGTACGGAGGAGCTAGGTCGACGCCATCTGGATTATTCAGTTGTCCATTTGAGGTTCCAGCTACACCAGTTCCGTACTGCCAAACAACTTGGTTCGTTGTCGGATCGACAACGATAACGCGGTTGTTCTTGTCGTCGTTCAGCACTACATCACCGTTGGGAAGTGGAAGAGCCAACGAAGGCTGATTGAGAGCATTTGCCCCCGTTGGGGAGTACTTCCAGAGGACTTGGCCGCTAGAGGTAAACTCCTCGACAGTACCGGGATTTGAATAATCTGCCGTCAGAAATACTCCCGGACGCACTTCATTGGTGTCAGATGGATATTGAATACCGGGCGCATGGAAACTCTGGTAGATGGTCCCATCGATACCCATTTCGTTGATCCAATCTCCATTGATCTCTGTTACCACATAGTGGCCATTAGTCATTGGAAATGCGCCATTAGGACTTCCGAATCTCACTGGCGGGTTGTGAAGACAGGCGTTAGTCGAGAGGCCATAGATGTGTGCTGGGCTTGGATCTCCAGGATGAAGCAGCAAGATACGGCAGTTTTTAATGTCGGGGGAGATAATGTAACCGTCGGGGAGCATCATTGCATCATCTGGATTCCAAAGTTGATTTGGGCCCATTCCGGATTGACCAGGAGTGCCGTACCGGTAGATGATCTTGTGCTCTGCTATCGAAATCACCGAGATAACAAAGTTGTCCTCTTCGGTGGCGATTATGTACTTCCCATCAGGTGTAAAAAATGAGTCATCGGGGATGTTGAAGGTTTGACCAGGTGCCAAGTCTCCGGGGCGGGGAAACTCCCAAACGATTGACCCTTGGGGATTTACAACCACAAGTCGATTGTTAGAGCGATCAGCAATCAATAACGGTCCAGGCAAGACCGAAGGGTTGGATCCCGCTGCTAAAGCTGGTGGAGTTAGCGCCTTCGTCATGTTCGTAGGAAGAGTCACCGTCGTGCTCGCAGAAGTAGCCTCTTTGGAGGTCGAATTCTTCTTCGTTGTCGATGTAGACTTCTTTGACGTCGTATTAGTTGGGCTCTTAGCTGCAACCTTAGACGAGTTGGTACTTGACTTACCGACGACCTTTATAGCCCCAAAAGTGGCTCCGGCGATCAAAATGATTATTGCGATAAATCGCAAGGGTCTCGACATAAGCTCTAACTTCCCCAAACCGTAGATGTATGCGAGTGCACTAAGAGACTTTTGCTACCCAAAAGAGACAAAAGTCAACTTAGCTACATGCTATTTGAAATTTACTGCATCTCGTTGCCTCTATCTCGAAAGGTTAATACTTATTTGCTCCTATATCTTCGTGGCGCGACGATCGAACCTCTTGCGGAATTGAACACCTAGCATGGAGCAGTCGCTATGAATCCCTTTCAAATTCTCCTTATCGTCGAAATCATCCTTGTAGCTGTTCTAGTCATCGGACAAAGGCGGAACGCCTTTCTGTCGAGAAACGCCATCGTGGTTGGGGTTTTGGTCGGATTTGTAATCTTTCATGTACGAACTGACCACTCACTTACCTCTATGAGCCACTCGATAATAGATGTCGCCTTGGCCGTTGTTATCTATCTGGCTGGGGTTGAAGTTGGTTGGGAAGCTATCTCGAAGCACTTAGGTGATGTCATCTTCTTTGGCTTTGCCGCAACCCTACTAAGTAGCGCATTCACCGCGTTGCTCCTTGTGCCCTTTGCTCAAAGTTCGATTTACTTCGTACTATTGGCAGCGGTTTCTTATATACCGACAGACCCGGTCTTAGTATTCAACCAACTTGGACGGATCAAGTTGCCAGATCGTGTCCTTACGGTTATACAAGGCGAGTCGATACTAAACGACCCGTTAGTGCTTCTGATTTATGCTCAAGGGCTTTCGCTCTTTCAACAGAGCGGGGTTCATGGATCGCCATCGAGCGGGAGACAACTTATTTCCGGTGTTGTCAACTTCTTTCTACAGATCGCAGTATCTCTTGTCTTGGGGGCGCTCTGCTTTTTGTTTAGCAGAAGCGAATTTGGCACCCGCACCCTGAAATTCATCTCGCCAATTATTGCCGTTGCGATCTACGTTGGCGCCGAACACTTCTCCTTTTCGCCGTACTTGCCACTTTTTATCCTTGGCCTATTTAGTTCGGTTGGATTCATTAAGGTGGTTGATCTCGTCAGTGAAACCAGCGAGATTGCGGTCGTGGTAGCTGTATCGTCCATCATTCCGATCGATATTTTTACTACGGCTCCTGCTTATCTCATTGCCGTGATGGTATTTGTATTAAGTGATCTTGTTTTTAGACCTTTACTAGCCATGGCATACTTCAAGTTAAGTCGGCGCCCAGTAGCAGAGGGGGCTACGATCGGTCTCTTGGGTTTGAAGGGTTCGCTCTCGCTTGTGGTGGCCGCTGAGACATATGCCATTGCGCATACAAGGAGCGAACGAATGATCGTAGCGGCAGTAGCGATAGCGCTCAGTTTTTCGTTGCTGACCAAGGGAGAGCTGGCAGCGCGATTAGTCACAAGATTTGCTTGGCTTGCTGGCGAACGACATACCAATAGTGACCAATAAACAACGGCTTTACTCGCTGCGATCTAACAACAACACGCTACTTATGGGAGGTTGCGAGCTCTAATCTCGTCATGGGTGCGTCCGCGTCCATTGAAGTGAGGTATTCGTGCTTCTCTTG
>VFSW01009530.1_pt1 | contig 13850 bp, 9 predicted proteins | sample 5358111 | NCBI WGS metagenome assembly VFSW01 (sample SAMN11554181, study PRJNA540505) | mine drainage metagenome | isolation source: sediment from site ElyBrook_90M | place: USA: Ely Copper Mine, Vershire, VT | collected 2017
CTCAAAGTTCTACTGCCACCCCGGCAGAGCCGGGGGAACTCCCGTTGGATTAGCTGCAAAATCGCCAAGGCTCCCGTTGACGTCAGATCGGCCCCGGCAAGTCGGCATGTAACGAGGCTCTCCTGCGGCTAAGCCGAGGCCCGGCCCCGTCACCTTCATTGCGCAACAAACCCAGCCAACCGGACCGGCAAAGCCGCTCTCCGCCGCCCATCCCGGCCCACGCTGCCGCCTCTTCCTGCGCGGATTCCGCCGGAAATCGCCGCCTCCGCTCCACAGCCGACCATCCCAAAATCACCGCCTCGGCCGCCCATCTTCACCGGCAGCCCCAAAAAAGTCTCCCGCGTTTGCAGAGAATTAAGGCCCGCAAGCGCACTATCATTCCATGCTCGGTTTCTCAGCCAAAACCGGCGCATCTCCGCCCGCGGAACCTCTCAGGGACCTCCCCGGCCCGCACGAAAGTCCAATATACCCCACCCCTCCCCCTGTTTTGCTGCACGCGGATGAAAACAAAGATGTTACGCCGGAAAAACCCCATTTCACCTATCCAAACAAAGGGCTTACAGACGCTCTCGAACCGCTGGGCCGGGCATCCCGGAGCTTTCGGACAAGGGACCTCACGCCTCCAACTGCATCATCAGCTCTTCCCACTCCACGGTGAAAGCGGCCAACTGCCCGCGCAGATCTTCGGCCAGCGCCGCCAGCCGCGCGGTCTCCGCGGCCGATACATACTCCCCCAGTTGCTCCTCGGTGTGGGCAATAGCGGCCTCGATGCGCGGCGTCTCTTCCTCAAGGAAGGCCACGCGCTCCTCCATCTGCTTCTGCTTGATGGGATTCAGCCGGCGGGGGCGGTCTACCTCGGGTCCTCTCGCGCTAGTCGCCCCGTCCGATGGAGGCGCTGCGATCTGCGATGGAGAAGCAGCTCCTTCGACTCGCGCCGCTCGCTCAGCATGACGGTCTGTTGAGGAAGAAACGCCGGCCGCCTGCGCCTCTTTCCAGCGCAGATAGTCCTCGTAGTTGCCCTCGTGGCTGGTCACCTTGCCGCCTTCCACTTCCAGCACGCGGGTGGCCAGGCGGTCGATAAAATAGCGGTCGTGCGAGACAAAAACCACCGTGCCGGAGAAGGCCGCGATGGCTTCCAGCAGCACGTCCTTGGCGCGCATGTCCAGGTGGTTGGTCGGTTCGTCAAGCAGCAGAAAATTCGATGGCGAAACCAGAATCCGCGCCAGCGCGTAGCGGTTGCGCTCGCCGCCCGAGAGCACGCCCAGCGGCTTGAAGACGTCGTCGCCCGTGAAGAGAAAGCAGCCCAGCAGCGAGCGCAGCGCCTGCTCCGGCACCTTGAGCGCCGCGCGGCTGATGTCGTCCAGCATGCGCGCGGCGCCGTTCAGCACCTTGTACTGGTCCTGCGCAAAGTACTCGCTCACCACGTTGTGCCCCAGCTTTACCTGGCCCGCCGTGGGCGCCTCGTCGCCGGTCAGCAGCCGGATCAGCGTGGACTTGCCCGCGCCGTTCACGCCGACCAACGCCACGCGGTCCCCGCGCTCAATGGTGAAATTAGCCCCGTTGAGCACCTGCTTGGGCCCGTAGCTCTTTGACAGGCTCTCCGCCTCGACCACCGTGCGCCCCGAGGGCGGCGGCTGCGGAAACTTGAAGTGGATCACCGGCTCTTCTTCCGGAATCTCGATGCGCTCGATCTTCTCCAGTTCCTTGATGCGGCTCTGCACCTGCTTGGCCTTGGTTGCCTGGGCGCGGAAGCGATTGATGAAGGCCTCGAGATGCTCGATCTGGATGCGCTGGTTGCGGTAAGCCGCCTCTAACTGCGCGCGCCTCTCGTCTTTCTGGCTGAGATACTTGGTGTAGTTACCCTGATAGATATTGAGCCGCTTGTTCCATATCTCCACCGTGCGATCGATGGTTACGTCGAGGAAATAGCGGTCGTGCGAGATGAGGATGTAACCGAAGGGATAACTCTTCAGATAGTCCTCCAGCCAGTTGCGCGTCTCCAGGTCCAGGTGGTTGGTCGGCTCGTCCAGCAGCAGCAGGTTGGGCTTGGCCAGCAGCAGCTTGGCCAGCGCAATGCGCATCTGCCAGCCGCCGCTGAACTCGTCCGTCTGCCGCGCCCAGTCCTCTTTGCCGAAGCCCAGGCCTGTCAGCACGCCGCCCACCTGCGCATCCAGCGCGTAGCCGTCGAGCGCGTGGAAGCGCTCTTGCAGCATGGAGAACCGCTCGGCGGCCGACTCGTACTCGGCCCCCGCGTGCTCCAGCACCGCCAACTGCCCCGCCAGCCGTTCGATCTCGGCTTCCATCTCGCGCAGCTCGTCGAAGACACTGAGGCACTCTTCAAAGACGCTGCGCCCCTTGAGCGAGAGCCCCTCCTGCGGCAGGTAGCCCATGCTCATGCCGCGCGTCTGTTGCAGGCTGCCGTAGTCCAGCGACTCCAGGCCGGCCAGCACCTTCATCAGCGTGGATTTGCCAGTCCCGTTCGCGCCGACCAGCGCGGTCTTCTCCTTGCTGCGGATGAGCCAGTTGGCCTCAAGAAACAGCACGCGCGGTCCAAACCGCTTGCCGGCATTTTGCAGGGAGAGCATCGATGTCTATTTTCGCAGAGAGGGGCGAGCACGGCGTAATCAACGGTTTCGCGCCATCAGTCCAGGCGATAGGCAAGGTTGTCGAACACCAGCCCTTCGCCGTTCGTGAAGTCCAACCGCACGCTCGAACAGGCGTCCTGCCATCCGGTGCGCAGCCGCCGCAACTCGCCGGCCTTGACGGTAAAGGTCACCTCGCGCATCTCGGGGCTGCGCATCGTCACGGTCGCATCCCTGTCGCCATCGTTGAAAACATCCACGCCCACAAAGATGCGCGGCCAATAGAAACGAAACTCGGCCGTGCTGGACCTGGAATCGGCCAGGGTCAGGTTGAAGGTGCCAAACCCTCCGCGCGGCACGCCAATCTTCCACTCGCCCGGCGCCCAGTCAATTATCCCGGAAGGATATTGCCCTTCGAGAAACGTGTCCGCGGCCAGGTGCGGGTCGTCGAAGGTGATGGTCTGTGCCGGCGGGTTTCCATCCGGCCCCTGCACATCGATGTCGCGCGCGCCGTCGTGCCGGATGCGCAGCACGCGCGTCTCTTTGTCGAACGTGTAGCCGGGCTGATCGAGATGGTCGCGCCGCGCCATCGGCTTCCCATTGCCCATCACTGTCTCTGGAACAAAATCGAGGCGCAGCACATCCGAGCTGGCAGGGTCGAAGGTCGAATAGGTTACCGAGCCCTTGCCGTACGCAATCTTCGTAACCACGGAACTCGATCCCAGCAAGTGCGACTCATCCGCCGGCGCCCACTCCGGCACAGCCCAGAACGCATCCATCATGCGTCGCGGGCCGTCGGCATACTGGTCGGTGAACCACCACTGGCCGGCAAACGGGCTGTGCGCGCCATACGACAAGCCCTGAAAATAAGTCACCCAGTTATAGGAGCGAAACGCTTCTTCGCGATAGGCAACGTCCCCCGTCTTGGCGTAATACATGGCCTCAACAGCCGCCAGCCTCGCGGTATGGCTGTCACAGCACTGGTTCGGCTCATTGCAGCAATAGTTGGTTCCATTCCCCTGCTCGGTCGTGATGGTCGCGCCGCGCACAATGTATTTGGGCCACTTGGGTGTGGTCTTCACCCACTCGATCAGCTTGCGCGCGTGCTCCCGCCACTGCGGATCCTTCTCCGGGTGCAACAGAACATAGCGCGCAAACTCCAGCGGGATCACCTGGTTCATGTTCCCCATGCTGGGCACCGTATCTTCGAAGTAGCCAACCCACACGTTGTCAGCCAGAGGATATTTCTGGAACCACTCCCATACGGCATCCCGCACGCGCTGGTAGTCCTTCACGTTGCCCTGGCCGATCCGGATCAGTTCGTCGAACAACATCATGGGCTCAACCACATTCGCCGAATACGGGCCCATCGCTCCGCCTGGCGCCTTGCCGTCCCGCGCATAGCAGCGCACCGGCCACGGCGATCTCTCAGCGTCGCCCGGCGTCCAGTTCTTCACCAGCGCCTCCGCACAGCGGATCGCAGCCTGCAAATACTTCGTGTTCCCCGTCATCTCATACAGGCGCAGATACCCATATCCGTCTTCTCCCACCACATGCGGCTCGATGTAATCCTCGCCAAGATTGCTCCAGCCGCTGTAACGAACCGCGCCGGGGTTCGCCGATGCATAAGGCACCTGCGGCCACGCGTACCCTTCCGGCGTCAGGCCGTGCTCCAGTTCGTAGTCCACGAACGACTGCAGAAAAACCAGCGTGCGCGGATCGCCGGTGTAAGGGTAGAGCCGCTCCATGAAGCCTTCCATCATGGCGCGCAGATAGCCGGTCGAGTTGGCCCAGTGTGGATCGGGCGCAAGCTCGAACGTCGTGCGGTCGAAATCGAAACAGCAGTAATAGTAGGGCAGTCGCTGGCGGTTGTACTGGTCCCAGAGAATCGTCCATTGCGACAAGAAGTAGGCCGAATACGAGTAGCCGGTATTGTCGGGCATGGGAAACGGCAGAAGTTTTCCTTGCGCGTCCACCTTGATTGGCCGCCCGGCAATGGACGTTGCATCAAGAGTGGAAATCACCAGGAACTTGCCCTGTTGTCCCTGGCTGCTTGCCAGGAAGGCAAGCAACAAAACCGCGGTTGGCAGCGACCAAGACCTGATTTTCATAAATGACCGATCCAAAGCCCTCCAGGTAAAATCGAAGCAAGCGATGAGTTGCCGGGATAGTCGACCGGCATCAAACGGGCGTGGCTCCCGGTTTGAGTTTCTCACTCTTCGCGGCCTCTGCGCCAATGGGTTTCTTTGAATTGCACTGCCCGCCTTGGCCCCCTCCTTTTTACGCGCATTAACGTGCGGGCTTGACAGGCTGCGGAAAAACTCATCCGAACGGCGACTCTCGAAGGCTTTGTGTCAGGGCACGACTTCAGTCGTGCCGAAAATGCCGACAAAAAAGAGGACCGGGCTTGAGCCCCTGCCATATTTCGGATCCGCCATCGCCCCTGGTTCGGCCCTTTTCCGCGCCTTCCAGGCAGCTCTCTCTCAAGTCCCCAGGCTATCGGTTTCCAATGCGATTGCCCTGCCTAACACAGGCGGTTCAGCTACAGCCTGGGAGCCGCGATGATAGGATTTGGAAGATTGTTTTTTGGGGAGAGCGCGATGAGCGAGAGCCACGAAGCGAAGAAACTGACCTCGGAAGAGATCACCACCGTTACACGGCAGACCAACTACGGCACCTGGCGGTTCCAGAAGACCTGGAAGCCGCTGCACGTGGCCGACGCCGAGGGATGCTGGTTTACCGACGGTGCAGGCAAGCGCTACCTCGACTTCAGTTCGCAGTTGATGTGCGTGAACCTGGGGCACAAGAACCCGCGCGTCGTGGAATCGATTGCCGAGCAGGCGCGCGAGCTCCCCTATATCGCACCCGGCTATGCCACGGATGCGCGCGCAAGGTTGAGCAACAAGCTGCTGGAGGTGCTTCCCGCGGGACTGGACAAATTCTTCTTTGCCACCAGCGGAACGGAGGCCAACGAAGCCGCGTTCAAGATTGCCCGCATGGTTACGGGCAAGACCAAGATCATCTCGCGCTACCGCTCCTATCATGGCTCGACAATGGCCTCCATCGCGGCCACGGGCGATCCGCGACGCTGGGCGATGGAGCCGGGCGGCAAGGGCGCGGGCTTTGTCTTCGCGCCGGAGACGAACTGCTACGACTGCCCCATCAAGCACACCTATCCCGCGTGCAACGTGGCCTGCGCGGATTACATCGAGCACATGATCCGCAACGAGAGCGATGTGGCCGCGATCATTCTTGAGCCCGTGGTGGGCACCAACGGCGTGCTCGTCCCGCCCGCTGAGTATTTTCCACGGCTTCGTGAAATCTGCGATCGCTACGGCGTGCTGATGATCGACGACGAAGTGATGGCCGGCTGGGGCCGCACCGGCAAATGGTTTGCCGTGGACCACTGGGGCGTGACGCCCGACATCCTGGTTACCGCCAAGGGGATTACATCGGCATACGTGCCGCTGGGGCTGTGCGCGACCTCGAGGAAGATCGCCGACTACTTTGAGGATCACTATTTCGCGCATGGGCACACCTACGAGGCGCACCCCATGACGCTCGGTCCTGCCGTCGCAACCATCGAGGAAATGCAGCGGCTGAAGCTTGTCGAGCGCGCCGCGGAGCTGGAACCCTATGTGCGCCAGAAGCTCGAGGCGCTGAAGGCAAAGCATCCGTCGGTCGGCGATGTGCGCGGCCTGGGGCTCTTTTTCGCGGTCGAGCTGGTGAAGAACCGTGAGACCAAACAGCCCTTCAACACCATGCTCGACAAGGTGGAAGGCAAGCCGCTGGTGGTCGACCAGATTGCGGCGAAAATGATGGCGGACGGAGTCGCCCAGCAGGCCTGGGTCAGCCACTTCGTCATTGCCCCGCCGTTGATTGTGACCAGGGAAGAGCTCGATTTCGGTATCGCCGCGCTCGATGCGCATCTGGGGATCGCCGATGCGCTGGTGGAGGCCTAGGCGAGCACCTTCGCCTGCTGCAACTGGCCAGCTTCAGCGGCGTGCCACCCTTGGCGAGAAAAAAGCTTGACGGTGGGGCGCTCTGTCTCTATTGCTGCGGCAGCAACGCCCGCTGCCCATGGCTTCAACCCTCCTCCGCTAAGAGCGTCGCAAATACACAACGCCGTCCTGCGCATCCACAACTGTTTTGCTAGGGGCTTGATCTTCACCGCGCGCGACTTCTCATCGGCGCGATAAGTCTTTGATCCAGAGGGGTCATGTACATAAGAAATCCGCTTGGCAAACCGCCGCCTTCAGCCACGCGGCCATCTTGACAGGTCTTGCGTGACTTTATGCCGCAAGTTGGGCACGGCACGCGCAAGGGCGCAAGGAACGCCCGGTTGCACACTCGTTTCCCGCAACTCGATTTTTCGCTTTCTCCAGGCGGCCAAGGTTGTTAGATTCGCTTCAGATGCATTTGATCTTCCAGCCCGCCCGCCGCAAGATGCGCTTTCTGCCGCTGATCGCCGCCACCTATTTCATGGTGTCCGGCGGTCCCTACGGCATCGAGGACATTCTCGGCGGGGCCGGTTTCGGCAAGGCAATCCTCATTCTGCTGGTTCTGCCCTTCTTGTGGTGCCTGCCCACCGCCCTGATGATCGGCGAACTGGCCAGCGCCATCCCCGCCGAGGGCGGCTTCTATATCTGGGTGCGGCGCGCGCTGGGGCCATTCTGGGGTTACCAGGAGGGCTGGCTGTCGCTTTCGGCCAGCATCTTCGACATGGCCATTTATCCAGCCATCTTCGTGCTCTACCTCGGCAAGTTCAGCCCGGCCCTCACTGACGGCTGGCGCGGCTACGCATGGTCGCTGGCCGTGGTAGCGCTGTGCTGCGCCTGGAATCTCCGCGGCGCGCCCCAGGTGGGCGAGGATTCGGTTTGGTTGTTTGTGCTGCTGCTGGCGCCCTTCGTGGTCTTTATTATCCTCGGGCTCTGGCACTGGTGGGGCGCGCACCCGGCGGTGCAGTGGACCCAGCCCGCCTCGGAGGAGGCGCTCTCCACCGCCATCCTCGTCGCCATGTGGAATTACATGGGCTGGGACAACGCCTCCACCATCGCCCAGGAGGTGGAGAATCCGCAGCGCAATTATCCCCGCGCCATGGTTGCCGCCACCGCGCTGGTTGCCGTCACCTACATTGTCCCGCTGGCGGCCATGGCCATGGCTGGCCTCCCCTCGGCGGGTTTTGCAACCGGCGACTGGATCCATGCGGCCCAGGCCGTGGGCGGTCCGCTGCTGGGCCTGGCCGTGGTGGCCGGTGGCGCCATTACCGGCGTCGGCATGTTCAACGCGCTGGTCATGAGTTACTCCCGCCTGCCCATGGCCATGGCCGAGGAAGGCATGCTCCCCCTGGTGGTGGCCCGGCGCAACAGTCGCGGAGTGCCGTGGGTCAGCGTTGTGCTGTGCGGACTGGCCTGGGGCCTGGCCCTCAAGCTGCCTTTTGAGCGGCTCATCTCCATCGACCTCATTCTCTATGGGTCAAGCCTGCTGCTGGAGTTTGTCGCCCTGGTGGTGCTCCGCGTCCGCGAGCCCAATCTTGCCCGGCCCTTCAAAGCCGGCAACTTCGCTGTCGCCTGCCTGCTGGGCGCGGGTCCGGCGGCCCTGATCGGATACGCCCTCTATGCCTCGCGCGATGAATAAATCGCCGGCAGCACCTCGGCTTTGCTCTTCTCCTTCGCCGTCAGGCTGCTGGGGCCGGTGCTCTACTGGGCTACGGCCCTGCCGCTCTCCCGCCGGCGCCTGGCGGCGGAAGCGCAAGCCGCGGACTGACCCTGCCTGTGCATCGGCCCGCGGAAGCCTATTCCGCCCCCGCCTGCTTTGCCTTGTTGTCCTGGAACTGCCTGGCGGACTTCACCACCTGGTCGCGCGCATAGGCGGCGTCGTGCCAGCCCTTGATCTCCACCCGCTTGCCTTCCAGATCCTTATAAATCGAGAAAAAGTGGGTAATCTCCTTCAGCATGTGCGGATAGATGTCCGTATAGTTCCACACATTGTTGTAGCGCGGATTGTTCTTCCCCACCGCCAGCACCTTCTCGTCCAGCACCCCCTGGTCCAGCATCTCCAGCAGGCCAATCGGCCGCACCTCCTGCACGCACCCCGGAAAGCTGGGGCCGGGAACCAGCACCAGCACGTCCAGCGGATCGCCGTCGTCGCTCAGCGTCGAGGGAATAAAGCCGTAGTCGCCGGGGTAGTGCACCGGAGAGTGCAGGTTGCGGTCCAGCTTGAAGACGTGCAACTGCTTGTCGTACTCAAACTTCTGCGTCCCGTCCTTGGGAATTTCGACAACGGTGCGAAAGACCTCGGGCGAACGATCGCCAATGGGAAGTTCCAGGTAATTAACCATCACGTTTTGCTACTCCTTCTGGTGCGGGGAAAAGTGGGTCCGGCGCGCAGAATCGACCCAGTTTGAAGGGTACGGGCTGGTAGGTCGGGGTTTCAACCCCGACACAGAAAGGCCGCGAAATCGCCGGGCTTTAGCCCCTGAGGGTTTGCCGTTCCAAACTGATCCCGCTGCTGTCGGATTTCAACCGTTACAGGCCAACCGCCGACCATACTATAATCACGGATAATGACAGCGCATGTCTACGTCACGCTCAAGACATCGGTCCTGGACCCCCAGGGTCAAACCATCCACAACGCCCTGCGCAAAATCGGCTATGCCGATGTGACCGCCGTGCGCCAGGGCAAGTATTTCGCCCTTTCCCTCGCCGACGGCCTCTCGCCTGAAGCCGCAAAGACCCAGGTCGAGCGCATCGCCAAAGAAGTCCTCACCAACCCCGTCATCGAAGAATATACATACCGCATAGAGGAATAGCCCGCCTGCCGTCCCACCCCGGCCCGAAATCCTCGGTGCATGTGTGACCCCATCGATGAACGTAAGCCGGCTTTGCGGGGGTTAATCCTAGCAATGTGGATGGGGAACCACTCGATCCTGAGAGGTGCCTTCAGTTCTTCCGCGGAACGGCAACGCCGCCCTTACGAAGGATTTCTGCTTCGACCCGGAAGATATCTGGCACATTGATCTTGCCGTTCGCCCTAATTTCCATCACGGCGATACTCGCCATAGTTTGCAGAAGTGCATCGGGGCTGTGCTCTATGATTACGCCGATCGGAGCGAGCCATCCCTCGCCACTTGACCGCTTAAGAATTTGTTCGATTACCTTACTCTCCTTCCAAAAATCAAACAATAGGGATCTTTCGATAGGCACGAACTGCCGCCGGAGGGGCGCCAACACCAGTTTGATCCAAGGATAGTCTTCGCTCAGTTCCGTCAATCGCGCGTTTGAGGCTCGACGCACACCTTCACTGAGGCCGAGATGGTCGACCGCCTGCTGTTGGGGCGCCGGAACATGCTCGGAGGCAGTCTTCCACGCGGTAAGGAACGTCCGCGGCGAACAGTTGTTCGCCGCGTCGCTGAGGTGCAACGGCACCCATGTGTAAACACGGCCGCGTTTGCTGCTGCTCCCCATAAATTCGCCGGCAATCGCGGTAATCAGCAATTCCTGCGTCTGGGGACCAGCACTCGACCGGCCGCCTACCGGTAGAGCTGATTGGGCATCCATGCGTCTGGCGAGCTCTTTCAGAGCTGGCGCCGCAGCCTCTTGACGGAGCAGTTCGAAAAACAGAAGGCCGTAAAGCTCGTACGGTTGCCATGCAAGATTGACATAGTCATTTCGGATCTTGGAGCCATCAGGGAATCGGAAAAGTTCTGGATCAGCAAACTGGTCTACTCGCATGAAGATTTTGGATCGGATGCTACGGAACGATTGAAGGCCAAGCGCGGTTACGAGCAGCCCCTTTGTGAGTCCCCTGATCGATGTCCAATCAAGAGAAAGACGATCAAGTGCATCAAAGACGATCAAGATGAAGGAATCGTCTTCGGCGGCCGCCTCGTCCACCGCTGTCAACTTCTCCGCATAGGCCCGAGGGTGGCTTTTAAGTTGCTTGAGTGCATCAGTGAGACTAGGAGCCCCTTCCGATGATCGAATCGACTGAACTGCGCGGAGGATAACTGCCTGCCAAATCAGTGCAGGATCGTCACCTGCCTTATGTGCTGCTTGGATTTCATCGACCGTGGGTGTAACCCCAATTAGCTTCGTTGAACCGTTAAAACCGAGGACGACTTTCGTCTTCGCAAGCACTGGAATCGAGTAGGCCTTCGCAACTCGTTCGCGCACAGTGGGATTTGTCAGAGCATGAGTCCAAAAGCTCTTTCCCATGCCGCGATTCCCGACAACGAGCTGACGCTTCATATCCAGGACACCGCGATGGCCGTAGGGGAAGAAGACGCGCTCTATATCAATTGTGTCGTTAGGCACCACGCTGGGCGAGATCTCAAACCCAGCTATGGCCTCACGGATACGAGCCAGACCGTTTTCATTGTCGACGCTCATCACTTCTTCTCCGACTCGTCAGGAGCCACACCATTAGCAGCAATTATCGAGTCTATACCGTTTAAGAATGGGCGATAGGCTTGCTCATAGAACGGCGCGTTAAGCTGGCTCGGCGCTTGAACTGGGTCGAAATCAACAAAGTTTAGGTTGAAGGGTATGATCAACGGCCAGTGAGGTGCGTCCACATCGTCAATATCGAAACTGACAGCGTCGGGATTATCTTGCTGGCTGTCATCGGCGTCGTATAGATTTTCGGCATAGAGTTCATAAAGTTCGTCGCGATAGCGCGCGCCTGTCGATTCGTCCATGCCTGCCTTGGCATAGACCGCCTTGAACGAGAGTCGCCATTCTGCTCGCATCCCAGCCGCGCGATCACGCTCGGCGAGCAACTTGAGGGCTGCAAATAGGGCGGCATAGCCGTGAATGGTTTGCCGCTGAGCTGTGCCGAAAAGAAGAACGTTTGCGCCCAGGCCGAGGATGGCCGGCGCTGCAAGCTCCGACAAGCCGGCTCTGCTGTCGATCAAAACAACATCATAGGAATCTCGTCCGGTAAAACGGCGGATCATATCGGAGATCTGGACGGTCACTGCAACGGAGACACCGTCGGAGCCAATGTCTTCGATCATGGCACGCGAGAGCTTTGGCAGCGTGTTGGATGGGTGCTCGATTGCCTGCCTGCCTAATGCCGGCAGTACGTCGACCCGCCCCCCGCCTGGAGTGGTCAATGGGCTCGTTCCGACAAAGTTCGGTAGGTATCGATCAGGGATACCGCCCAAGCCGTTCTCGACGAGGTAATCGACTGTCCCAAAGCGCGGCACTCGATCGCCATCAAGGAGCATGTCACCAATGCCGGGCGCCTCAAGGTCGAGGTCGACGACGAGTATGTTCTTATTGCGCCGCGCTAGATCGGAAGCTGCTACCGCGAGCGCCGTTGACCGACCGACGCCACCTTTGAGACTGGCGAAGACAATCCGTGGCGGCCCAGCAGTCTCCTCTTGAGGAGCATCGAGCCATGCTGATCCGATGATGCGCCTATCTAGGAGACGAAAAGTGAAGGAATCCTGCTGCATTCGGAATGCCTCAGGGTCCTTTAGAAGTCGTTGAACGCCGGGCTCGTCTCTACAGGCGATCACGCCGTCTGTTCGTGCATAGGCGCCGAGGACGTCGGCAATTCGTTTTTCGATGTTGAGGCGCCGTTCGTCGGACGGTGATGCATCCGAACTGAGAAAGCGTAGCCGGCCGCTAGTGTCACGCACAATAAGCCCTTGCTCGAGTGCAGCAGCGCCCAGGTGCTCAACGATTGCTCTGACGAACACAGGCAAAGATTCGTCAAAAAATACTTGCGGCGATGAGCTCATACTGCCCCCATCCGATCAATGAGCCACTCGGCAGATGCCTTCCACGCATCAACCCAACGTACATCGATGTCCTTGGTTGGTGCGTATCGCATATCGGTGTCCCAATATTGGAATAAGCTGGGATCTTCGGCTAGCTTCCGCAGTTCTCCGGCTCGGCGCCCCTGTGCCGTCGAGAGCATCGTCTTTAACGCGGGGAAGTGCGCAAAGAAGGGATCGTCACGACGGTCCGTCTCCTGCAATGGTCTCATTTGGCTATCGCGCATAAGCTCCTTAACTGCGAGTTCGCCTGCGAGGCCGAAGAGGTATCCGGCGACTGCCATACACCCCGGCTGGTCACCTGGGCCGGCCCATCCATGGAGGACTTGGGCTGCCTTGAGGTGGCGGAGGGCCGACTTTCTGAAGTCCTGTAAATACGCCATTGCCGATCACTGAAACCAAACGCTCACATATTAACAGTTTGCCCTAGTTTACGCCCCAGACGCCGAGGGCGGAAGTGATTTCCGACTGCGTCGATAAGGCCAGAAGCCGAAGCATTCACTTTTCAATTCAGATCAAAATGTCAGAGACTGGATCCCATTCTCGAACTGGATCCACACCCACAGCAAAAAGAAATTCCAAATAATAGTAATTCTCTACTACCGGACGGTTAGTTCCCCGAGACGTCGATGTAGCCTGAAGAGCCTCCTGCCTTCCGCCAAATCGCCCGCTCTCGAGACACCGAGACCGCCACCGGCCTCCGGCCGCGAAGCGACGACCTCCCCGCCCCAGGTGGCACAAATTGTTTGCAGATTAATTCATTCGTTTGGCGCACAATCATTGCAGAACACCTCTCATAGACCAGGGAACACCGGGCGCCGGGTGCCCATCCTTCGCTTTTTTCTGGCGATGGATGGGAAACCACCGGCCCGTTGGCGCGCAAGCGCCGTCGGCCGCACCGCGGGTGCTGCCCGCAACCCCTTTGTTATGAGGAATCTGCAAAGAACTCCAATCAAATCAGGAATTTACACCGCAAGCCTCGCCCTAACCTTCTGAAAACAAGGAACTTCCTTGCAGAGATAGGGTGGGGGAGGGAGAGAACCGTTATGTCTCACGAGTGCCGCCACATCATGCCCAACGGAGCCAAGTGTCATGCGCCCGCCCTGCGGGGCAAGCCCTATTGCTACTTCCACACCCGTCTCCACCGCTTGACCTCCCAGCCACCCATTCCGCCCGACGGAACCCTCAGGCTCCCCATCCTCGAAGATCGCAGCGCCATCCAGATCGCCCTCGCCCAGATCCTCGATGCCCTCGGTTCCTCCCGTCTCGACGCGCGACGCGCCGGCCTCTTCCTCTACGCCCTCCAGATCGCCTCGCAAAATGTGAGCCGCCGCTCCGTCATCATCCCTGACGACGCCGTCGAATCCGTCACCCAGACCGAAGCCGGCGACGATCTAGCCCCCGAAGAGCGCATCTGCGACGTCCCCGAAGACTGCGTCAACTGCGCCGACCGCGGCACCTGCAAAGACTACGAGCCCGAAGAC
>VFSW01009531.1_pt1 | contig 13850 bp, 10 predicted proteins | sample 5358111 | NCBI WGS metagenome assembly VFSW01 (sample SAMN11554181, study PRJNA540505) | mine drainage metagenome | isolation source: sediment from site ElyBrook_90M | place: USA: Ely Copper Mine, Vershire, VT | collected 2017
TGGCCGTACGAGCTCTTTCCAATCTTGTTGGCAAGTGCTTCGAGTTGCGCGCTGGAGATGTACCCGAGTCGATACGCGATCTCTTCGGGGCAGGCCACCTTGAGACCCTGGCGACTCTCGATTGTTTGAACAAAGTTTGCGGCCTCGAGCAGTGCGTCGGGTGTTCCTGTATCGAGCCACGCCATGCCGCGCCCAAGCAGCTCAGTGCGCAATTGCCCGTGCTCAAGATACCAACGATTGACATCGGTAATCTCCAACTCGCCGCGGGGCGAGCGCTTCATCTGCTGAGCTACAGATACGATTTGCGCGTCGTAGAAGTAAATTCCCGTGACCGCGTAGCGAGACTTCGGCTTCTCGGGCTTTTCTTCCAGCGAGATAACTTTGCGATTCTCGTCAAAGGAAACAACGCCATAACGCTCTGGATCATTGACCGCATAAGCAAAGACGGTCGCGCCTTCCGGATGTGCAACTGCGTCTTGTAGGGCCTTCACAAAATCATGGCCGAAGAAGATATTGTCTCCAAGCGCGAGACAGCAACCATCCCCGTTGAGGAACTCCTTGCCGATTAGAAAAGCCTGCGCGATGCCATCTGGAGAAGGCTGCACTGCATATTGCAGATGAATGCCCCACTGCTCACCGTTACCAAGTAAGGCTTGAAATCGCGGCGTATCCTGCGGTGTCGATATGAGTAGAATCTCGCGAATACCCGCCAACATTAGCGTTGATAGCGGGTAGTAGATCATCGGCTTGTCGTAGATCGGTAACAACTGCTTCGAGATAGCCTGCGTGATCGGGTGCAAGCGCGTACCCGAACCGCCGGCGAGAATAATGCCTTTCATCGGATCTCCGTCTGGGCCTTGCGGTCAGTGTAGTTCGTCGCAACCCATTGTTGATAGGCAGTACCCGTTACAGATTTAATCCACTGATCGTTGGAAAGATACCACTCAATTGTTTTACGCATTCCTGTTTCAAAACTCTCTTCTGGATGCCATTCGAGTTCACGTTCAATTTTGCGTGCGTCAATCGCATAGCGCCGGTCATGGCCGGGACGATCCTTGACGTAGGTGATGAGTTGCTTGTGAGGCTTGTAGGGCGAGTCGGTGACTAACTCATCCAGCAGCCTGCAGATCGTTTGTACAACTTCCATGTTACTGCGCTGATTATTTCCGCCAATATTATAGGTCTGACCAACGCGACCCTTTTCGAGTACTTCAACGATGGCTTTGCAATGATCATTCACGAAAAGCCAGTCGCGTACCTGCATGCCATCTCCGTAGATAGGAAGCGGCTTACCTGTGAGTGCATGGGTAATCATTAACGGAATTAATTTTTCTGGAAATTGATAAGGGCCGTAATTATTGGAGCAGTTAGTAACTAGCACAGGAAGATTGTAGGTATGTAACCATGTCCGCGCCAGAAAGTCTGAAGCTGCCTTGGATGCAGCGTAAGGACTGTTGGGTGCGTAGGGTGTCGTCTCCGAGAAGGCAGGATCGTCGGGCTCGAGCGTGCCATAGACCTCGTCGGTCGAGACGTGAACGAAACGGAAGTTTTTGCGTTCCACTTCATTCAGGGTCGCCATGTAGGCGCGTGCTGCCTGGAGCAGCGTGAAGGTGCCATCGATGTTGGTCTTGAGAAATGCATCGGGCCCCACAATGGAGCGATCGACGTGGCTCTCTGCTGCGAAGTGTATGACCGCTCGCGGCTTGTAGGTTGCGAGGGTATTCGCGAGCAGCTCCGCGTCACAAATGTTTCCATGGACAAAAACATGATTCGGATTGTCTTCAATGGAAGCCAGGTTGCCGAGATTACTCGCATAGGTCAAGGCGTCTAAGTTAATTACACGACCGTTGCCCGAACGAATCCAGTGCAGCACAAAATTGGAGCCGATAAAGCCAGCGCCGCCAGTGACCAGGATTCCATTATCTATCGACATTCAATCTGCCTCACCCTTTGTATTTGCGCGCAACTTATGGTCTGCCAGATTTTCTTTACCAGTTTGTTAGTGTAGCGCAGCGGAGATGCAACAGGCCACGTGAGCGAACGGCCCCTGCACAGCTTCGGCAGTCACTTGTTACTCGATCTTGGACCTAATTCGGGTACGATTCGTAACTAGTTCTGTGAGCATTCGTTGCCACCGATCCAACGTGACCTCACGTGAAAAGTGTTTCCGATAAGCGCGTTGGCAACGTTCGTTCATCTGCCTTGTTGCCTCAGGATTATTCGTCAACAAGGTTATGGATGTTGCGACAGCAGAAGCATTCCCCTGCGTAAGCACCCAGCCGATATCGTATTTTTCAATCCACTGAGCAACCGCTGAGCGGCGATCTCCGCAATACAGCAGGGGACGTCCGACGGCCAGAGCCCCAAATGATTTTGAAGGCACAATCGCTCCAGTCCACTCTTCGCGAAGGCTGACCACATGCACATCAGCACACGCAAGTCGATCTGCAAGATTTTCCGCTGCTGCAAAGGGCACAAAACGGACGTTGGTATCTTCGGACTGCACTGCGGCTCGCAGTTCCTTCTCTCGATTACCGCGAACGCTGAAAGTGAGACGAACACCGTCTGGGCGCATCATGCGCGCTAACTCCAGCAGATTTTCGTAGCTGCGGATTTGCTGTGGCATCCGCGCGCACTGGGGAATGCGGTGACCTTCACCAACGCGTCACCAATCCGGCAGACGGTTCGCTGAAAAGGATCGAGCCCACGACACCGTCCGGATAATGAAACTGGTAAAGAACATATGTCCGAGGCAAGCGATTAGTTTCTCCCAGCCGTATTCGCTATTTGGAGTCGCCGGATAGGCAGAGTCTTCGCCACAGGCCGGATTATTCGGAATCCTTTTGATTGTACTCCGGGTAAATGCAGGCAGACGACGACTAGGGGCTTAGCCTGAAAGACTGAATTGACTGGATGCGCGGTTCATAATAGTCTTACGAGACATCGCCATGCGGTATTAAAATGGCAGGTAGATCGGCAAGTTGAGCTTGGGTTCATACGGCGAACAATTTACTCTGTAGTTGCTCTTTATTCTTCCAGAATCCAAGCCAAGTATTCACTACCCGAGGGATCTGTGGGTGCAAGGGCGGTTTCATTTCTTCGATGTTAGGCTTCGTGCCTTGAGGATATTTCTTGCATAGCGACGGTTGTGAGTTGCGCTTTGCGCCGGTGATTCTTGCTGGTGGCAGTGGGACAAGATTTTGGCCGAGGAGCCGACGGTCATACCCAAAGCATGTTCTCGCGCTCAGTGGAGATCAAACGATGATCCAGCAGACGCTAGAGCGGCTGCTGCCGATGGCTGATACTTCCGACGTCTGGGTGGTGACTAACCATTGGCTGGACAAGATCATCGCCGAGCAGTTGCCTACAGTGTCGGCGAAACATATTCTCAGCGAACCAGTTGCACGGAATACTGCACCGGCGTGCGCGCTGACGGCTTACTTAATAGCGAAAACCGATCCGGAGATGATAATTGGGATCTTTCCTTCGGACCATGTGGTCGCGAATACCCCGCGGTTTTCAGAAGTGATCGCCGCAGGAGTAAAGCTGGCAGCGCAGGGTGAGAACATAGTTGTGCTGGGGGTTCCGGCGACGCGACCGGAGACCGGTTACGGGTACATTGAGTTGGGTGAGGCGGTCGACCCGAACGGAACTAACGGAAAAGAAACCGTGAAGACGTTTCGCGTGAAGCGATTCCGCGAGAAGCCGGATCGGCATACCGCTGAGCGTTTTCTGATGGCGGGCAATTTTGGGTGGAACGGCGGAATATTTCTTTGGAGCGCGCAAACTCTGGTTGCTGCTATTCGCGAGCATGCTCCAGACATGGTGCCGATCCTCGAGACAATTGCGGCCGCGCACGGGACGAAAGACTTTGAGAGGGTATTTGCGGATGAATACCCGAAATGTGAGAACATCTCGATCGACTATGCGGTGCTGGAGAGGCGGTCGGCGAAGGGTGAGCAACGATCAGGGATTTATTGTCTCCCGGCGGACTTTGGATGGAACGACTTGGGATCGTGGGCATCACTGCATGAGCACTTAGGGACGAGCGACAAGGACAATGTGATCGACGGTCCAACCGATGGGCTGATCGGGATAGAGGCCGAGGGCAACTATGTGTATGCCCCGGGCAAAATGGTTGCGTTGCTTGGCGTAAGCGACCTGGTGGTGGTCGAGACCCCCGATGCGCTGCTGATTACGACAAGGGGTCGATCGCAAGATGTGGGCAAGATCGTGCGGCAGGTGCATGAGGGATTGAAGCGTGAAGATCTTATTTAGGGAAAATGGATTAGCTGCCGTAGGCACTGCGCATAACTAAGTACTTGCTATGGGGAATCCCATATGATGGCGTTCGTGCATGGTTGGGTTGGCGTTCGACAACGTTACGAGGAATTGTCCCCTGGTTTTGACAAATGTGGGCGGCGGCGGTATTCCGCCGCTGAGATCTGAGCATACGATTATGGCGGTGTGAGTGTGGTGTCGCAGCTCACTGGCATGGCTCGCAGCACGATTGGTCGTGGCCTGGAAGAAATTGAGTAGAACAAGCAGCTTGAGACTGTGTGGGTACGCAAGCCTAGGGCCGGACGCAGACCAAACGCGCGCAGGATTCCACCTTGTTATTGGATATCAAAGGGCTGGTGGAATCGGCAACGCGGGGCGATCCGCGCTTGTGGGAACTTGCTATCGTGTCATGATCCGGATGCTGATCTGATGACAGATACCGAAACGCCCGATCATCATACGTCCGGGCCTCGATCTTGCGCGAACTGTAGATCCCCGTCGTGTAGACCTACAACAACACCCGCGTCATCATCTCCAGCGCGTAGGCTTGGCCCTCCCGTCGCCAGTCTCATACGAGGTATAGATCACGCTCAGATCGGGCGTCTCCACCGCCTCCATCAGAAATCGCGCTAGATGCTTTTCCGGCAGCCAATTTAGCGGCGAAGGAACCAACAGCCGCTCTTGGTTCAGATGGTCGGAGCAAAATCTCTTTCCCATGGCCATCATCTTAAGCTGATACTGCCGAACGGATCTTTTGCGGAGCCCCGAAATCTATTCCCGACACCCCCCAGCGTGTCACGCTCGCTCGGATGATAACCTATTGACAGAATGCGAGGAACTACTTGACAAAATCTGCATTGATTACGGGTATTACCGGGCAAGATGGATCCTATCTGGCCGAATTTCTGCTCTCCAAGGGATACAAGGTTTACGGTCTGGTACGGCGCAGCAGCAGCACGAATATGGAGCGGATATCTGATATCGCGAATGACATCACTCTGCTTCCGGGAGATTTGCTGGATCAGAACTCCATGGCCAATGCGGTACGGCAGAGCCAGCCGGATGAGGTCTATAACCTTGCCGCGCAATCATTCGTGGCGACATCGTGGAACCAGCCCGAGTTGACAGGTCAGTTCACTGCGTTGGGGGTCACGCGCATTCTTGAGGCCATCAAGACTGAAAACCCGAAGATTCGTTTCTATCAGGCCTCCTCTAGCGAGATGTTCGGATCGACGCCACCGCCGCAGAGCGAGAAAACCTCGTTCCATCCGAGAAGTCCGTATGGCGTCTCCAAGCTCTACGGGCATTTTGCGACGATCAACTATCGCGAGAGCTACGGTATGTTTGCCTGCTCTGGCATTCTGTTCAATCACGAATCGCCGCGGAGGGGTTTGGAGTTTGTTACCCGAAAGGTGTCCGACGCCGTGGCACAGATCAAGCTGGGCTTGTTAGACAAGATGATGATCGGCAACCTCGACGCCAAGCGCGATTGGGGATTCGCCGGAGATTATGTGCGCGCAATGTGGATGATGCTACAGGCGGATCAGCCAGAAGACTACGTGATTGCAACAGGTATCAGCAAATCGGTACGGGAGTTGATCGATGTCGCTTTCAAGACTGTGGCCTTGGATTACCACGATTATGTGACCGTCGATCCGTCCCTGTTGCGTCCTGCCGAGGTGGATTACTTGTGTGGGGATTCGAGCTATGGTAGGAACAAGCTAGGCTGGGAGCCGGATGTAGCCTTTGAGCCACTGGTGCAAATGATGGTGGAAGAGGATCTGCGCCGCCACCGGCGGCATGTGCGTGCATCCCAAGTGTCCGTCCTGGAAAGATGCGGATGAAAGCTTTTGTTACGGGCTTAACAGGGTTTGTTGGGCCGCACCTTGCCAGAATGTTGGTCGACAAGGGATGCGAAGTCGTGGGTCTCGGGTTTCGCCGCGATAATGCTGACTCGGCGCAGGGTCTTCCGAACGGTGTCTCTGTCGTCAATACTGATATCCGCGATTATGCGGGTTTGCGGGCGATACTGGAGGATGCGCGACCGGATTGTGTCTACCACCTGGCGGCCATTTCCAGTGTGGTGACGAGCTTCAAGGATCCAAGGCTGACTTACGAGGTCAACGTCGGCGGTACCTTGAATCTCTTCGAAGCACTGCGGGAGCTTGAAATCAGACCTCGGATCGTTCACATAAGTACGGCCCACGTCTACCGCGCGATTCACACGTAAGAGGGGCTTGATGAAGACTCGCCTGTGCACTTGCTGACGCCTTACGCCACCAGCAAATTCATGTGTGAAGCTCTGGTAAAACAGTATGTCGAGGCTTTCGGTTTTCAGGCGATGACTGTTCGCCCCTTTAATCATGTCGGCCCCGGACAACCGGCAGGGTTTGTCTGCTCCGATTTCGCTCGGCAGATTGCGGCGATCAAACTGGGGTGGGCGGAGCCTGTGCTGCATGTTGGCAATCTTGCGCCCGTGCGGGATTTCACGGATGTGAGGGACACCGTCGAGGCCTACTGGATCGTGGCAACGCAGGGCGTACCCGGTGAGGTCTACAACGTAGGTTCGAGTCGTCCCATCAGTATGCAGGAGATCGTCACCATGCTCTGCGATTTGGCCCGGGTTCAGGTCCGGATCGCAGTGGATCAGGAGAAGTTCCGTCCGATCGAAACGCTGCGCCTCTTTGGAGATTCGTCCAAGGTCCGCGCCCTCGGCTGGAAACCGCACATTGAGTTGGAGCAAACATTGAAGGACATTCTCGATTGGTGGCTGGCCACTCTGGCTCGCGGCGAGAACTTAGAATACTCCTGCGCGCCTTAGCCGCTCCAGCAGTACGTCTTCATACAACTTCATCGTCCTTTCAATCATCAATCCCGGCGCAAACTCTCGATGAGCCCGCATCCTGCCGGCCTCGCCCATCCTCTTCCTAAGTGAGGCATTCTCCAACAGCATATTAATTGCCTGCGCAAGAGCGTTTGCATCCTCGGGTGGAACAGTGATGCCCGTGATCCCATCAAGTGACACCTCGGGAACCCCTGAGTTGAGATTCGTATTGATCACAGGTACCCCCGCGGCCATGGCCTCCAGTTGAACCAGCCCAAACGCCTCAGCACGCGAAATGGAGGGCAAAACAAAGACCGAACTCGCCCGGTAGTACTTCTGCAAATGATCCACTCTGCCAAGAAAGTTAACCTTATGGCTCACGCCAAAGTCTTGCGCCGACTGCTTCAGTACCGCATCGAGCGGGCCGGTGCCCACAAGCAGGAGCGTTGCGTCGACCATCCGCATCGCCTCCAGCAAAAAGATGAATCCTTTGTAGCCAACCAATCTCCCCACCGCCAGAACCAGCCTTGGACCATACCGCTGCACGATCTTGGTGCTTTCGGCTTCGACGTCCTCGGGGTCTGTTTCTATGTGTATCCCCATGGGAATCACCCTGCACTTCGCCCTGAACGGTGCCAATTCCTCGGAGCTGTCGAGATAGCGCTGCGAGGCGACGATGATCCGGTCGGCTCGCCTCATCATCGCATTCACAAATGGGTCTGCGATTCTCTTCAAGGCCCTGCGGCCCAAGGTGTCGCTCTGATGCATGATAACCAAAGGACCGCGGTACCGCGCCGCGACAATTGCAAATGCCGCAGCCGGATTTGGCACCTGCACGTGCACCAGTGCTGGCCTCAGCCTCATCCACTCCCAGGGAAGCGTTGGAGTGACCGGCATCGATGCTAGCGCGCCCAATGTCGGCACACGGGTTATAACGGCTCCATCAAGCCTTTCGATTCGCTTGCGTATGGAGTCTCCGGCAACAATCACCCGAACATCTTCAGATTCGCTCAGCCCTGAGACAAGATTTCGGATATGTGTCTCCATCCCTCCCATGTGCGGCGGGTAATACTTTCCAATTTGTACTATTGTTCCCTGCATTTCAGGCCCCATCTTGATGCGAGTATACTGGGAATTCCAAATGGCCCCATCAAACTCGCATGCACACATCTATATTAACGGGCGATTCCTAACCCAGCGTGTGACTGGCGTTCAGAGATACGCACATGAGGCATTGAAAGCCATAGATGTAGCACTTGACGGTGATTTTACTACCCGATGGACTATACTCGCCCCCAAAGGCACCACCCTCAAGGAGAAATGGAATCACATCGAATTCCGTACGGTCGGTTTTCTCTCCGGCCATGTCTGGGAACAATTCGAGCTTCCTTTTCACGCGTCCGATGGATGGCTGCTCACGCTATCTGGTGCCCCATCTGTATTCCATCCCAGGCATCTCTTCTCGATCCCTGACACTGCCATTTATGACATGCCAAATGGATATAGCTTTCTCTACCGCACCTATTATCGAATACTGTGGGGAATCTGTGCGAGCCGCGCCAAAGCGATCTTTACATTCACGGAATTCTCTCGCAATCGTCTCGCAGCGATATTCCCCGGCATCTCCGAACGCATTCACGTCACTTCCTGCGGGGCAGATCATAGTAACCTAGCGTTAGAGGCTCGGGGCGAAAGTCGGGATGATACGAAAGCCGAAGAGCGCCCCTACATACTCGCGGTGAGTTCTCTCGCTACAAACAAGAACTTTGAAATCATCCTGAAGCTCTCGGATATCCTTGATGATGCCAATCTCCGCATCGTAGTTGCCGGGAACTCAAATCAAAGGGTCTTTGGAAAGACTGAACTTGCATCTTCGCGAATCGAATGGCTTGGCTATGTCAGCGATGAGGAACTCGAGCGACTCTATCGGCACGCCGTTTGCTTTGTCTTTCCTTCCCTCTACGAGGGCTTCGGCCTTCCTCCCATCGAAGCAATGCGTCTTGGTTGTCCGGTGATTGCCTCGAATGCGGCGTCGATTCCAGAGGTTTGCGGGGACGCCGCGCTCTATTTCGATCCAAATTCGGTGGAGGAACTAAAATTACAGATTCTCAGAGTACTTCGCGAACCAGGGCTCTCGAACGATTTGCGGAAGAGAGGCGAAGAGCAGGCCAAGAAGTACACGTGGAAGCAGGTTGCGCAGACCATCCTTGATTCATTCGCATCCCTTACTCGGGAACACCACCGGGCTTGACGATCGGCCTTGACCTCAGAATGCTTATCCCACTCACTACAAACCTTCCAGGAAAATACGGCACAACCCGGGTTCTCCATCGGCTTTGGTCTACTTATGTGTGGCAGTCAAGCTTCGAGATTCTTTTCAATGCTACTTGATTTTGCGTGCCTCGAACATTCCAAACCCTAATGATGCCGAGAAATATCGGAATGTTATATAGCACCAACGAGTCAATGTAACATCCAATGGCGCAAATTGTCATGATCCAGATTGTAAAAACTTCCCAATCATGCTTGCCCTGTAATGCGCGAGTTACTCTAAATACCCTAATTAAAATGAAGAGTACGACGGGCCAACCAAACGAAATCATGCCATTTAGCAACATGCTCTTGCTAGAAAGGTTTGTATAGGTGGCTAAGCTCGTATCAACTTCTTCAAAGTCCAGCTTTAGCGGGGATACTCGCTCCAGGTAGGCCTCTATGCCACCCATGTCTTCTTCCGCTTTTACTATATATCCGGCTATGCCAACTCCAAATGGGTGCGTTGCAGTTTCTTCTATACCCCATAGTAGTGACGTCAATCGAGTTGGAACGCTAGTACTATCAGTTATAAGTGACATTGGAAACAACACTGTGATTACAACATAGACGCTAGCCAGAGCTAAGGGGGAGGTCGCTGCAAGAACGATCACATACAGCTTATTTTTTTTTCCTAGTATGTAGCCTCCAGCAAGGATAAAGGCGAAGACTGCACTTAGAATACCCCCCTTAGATCCGCATCCTAGCAATAATATAATGAGAAATAAAGTGGCTAGTTTTGACCGCTTTATTTTTTTAGTAATAGCGATAAGACTCCCAAAGATAGTGAACGCAAGAACAGAGAAGAAGCTCGGCTCCTGAGTAAAACCCCTCCATCTACCATCTGGATGTTCAGGTATAGTGCTATGTAAAATAGAGTTATTACCTAAAGAAATCCATGGTATAAGCGCGTAATCGCTCAATAAGACTGAACAAATTGTGATCGCAATCGCGCAATATATCGCAGATTTTAGTAATCGACTCGCACTATAGTCAATTCCGTAAACAGCAAATATAAAAAGCGAATATTCTAACAATAAAGCGGCTGTTCTCGTAAGAGTGTTAATTGGTCCAATAGCTAATCCAAATATAAAAATAGAAACCAGCGAGACAAACGCACAATAGCTGCAGAGGTAGAAAAGATCGCGTTTTACATACAATCGAAGGGAAAAGGTTTGACGCCAGATTGAGCTGATCGCTAAGAAGAACAGAGGAATAGACGAAGGTGTTTTTAGGAGCTCTCCGGCCACCCAGTGTTGCCAGGACATATCTTGAAATGGAACACAAATGATAGCCAGAAATAGAAGGCTGTCTTCCCACAGATTCATGCGTCGGTTCATTGTCTGCAACACACTTAGTCCTGCATGTCGTTTAGTAATGCTGCGATGTCGCGAGCGGCAAGATCCCAAGTAAATTGCGCTGCCCTTTCACGTCCTCTGACAACCTGCTGCTCTCTTAGGCCAGTCTCATGGAGAATTCGTCCAATGCTTATCTCCAGGTCTTTCGCAGAATTGTGGTCGAAATATAATGCTCCGTTACCACACACTTCCGGGATGCATGTAGCCTTAGAGACTATGGCTGGGCATCCGCAATGCATGGCCTCTAGAGGAGGGGCACCAAACCCTTCATAACTCGAAGGGAATACATACGCAAGCGCGTGCATGTAAAGGGCCCGAAGCTCCGCATCAGTTCTACGACCTGCAAAGATGGCGTTGGTAGGGCTAGGTGACTGATCGTTGAGATATTTGTTAAAAACCTGATTATTATTGCTTCCTACCACACATAGTTTCATGCCAAGTTTATGCCAGTCTACTGCGCCGAGCACCGTCAAGTTTTTGTGCGGGGCCAGGGAACCCACAGCGATGACATACTTCTGCGGCTCTAGGTTGAGTTTGTGGATAATGTCTAAATCAGGTTGTACATCTAATATATGGTCTGCTCCAGGGTAGACTACGGTCACCTTATCTGGAGAGATAGTGAACTTGTCTAAAATGCGCTCTCTTGAGTAATTAGAGTCTGTTATTATTTTTTTTGCTGTCCTCGTTAGGACTTGTAACGAAGCCCGCACCCAATTGCGGAATATAGGTGAATAAGAATCGGCAACATCGTACACGCCAATATCATGAATAGTGAGAAGCTGACGCCGATGAAGCCACGGACCTACATTTCCAGGGCTAAACAAAATACCGCCATTGGATTGAGTTAAGAGATCTACCTGTTCCCATAGATTAGCGCGTATTCTTCCCAAATATTTTGACTCAGGTGTCAAAATATGGAAACGGGAAGTATCACAATCTCCGACTCTACCCAAATCAACGAGTCGTCTACTAACTTCATGGGCGTATCGCTGAACCCCAGTCAGCGGCTGCGTGACGAAGCGCCCATTGATAAATACTGGCAGTTGTGATGACACTGGTTTGCTCTTCTCCTGGTTGCCGCATGCCTTTGATCCTGAATTCTGATGTTCCGCTTCTGCCGACGAACTCGCCATTCAGCGCATACCCCATCCATCTTTCGCTGCTGATCTCCGGAGGTTCCATTTCGATCGTGTATTGTTCCCTAACAGATATGCGAGAAGCGAACGAGTTTGTGTTTGCACGTAACAGAGAAGTGCTAACCAGCGCGGCAAATGCTTGCGCTGGAAATAAGTCCAATTTCTCGTTTGGTATCGGACGGCAAACCGTGAACTATCCCCTCCGGTAAGTGAACTCACCTTGTGCCGGAGCGTCGTCTCTGGCATATAGATGAGCCTAATTCCAGCCTTCATTGAGCGGTACATGAAATCCACGTCATCCACATATACAAAGTAACGTTCATCCATCAAGCCCACCTTCTCAAAAACTTCCATTTTGATCAGGACGCAGCAGGTAGGAACATATGGAACCAGTCGGGCTTTGTTGTGCTGCCCGACGTCGATCTGGTCGGCACCCAAATGAACGATTTTATATCCGAGCCATGGTTGAAATTTTCCACCCGCCGCCCATATGCGTTCGGGCTCGTCGAAGTACATCATCTTGGGGCAGATCATCTCGGCATCGTGCTTGTGGAGTCCCTCGTGAAGCAGAGAAAACAAGGCTGCGTCGAATTCGGTATCATTATTTAGCAGTAGGACGGAATCGCATCCAGCTTCAAGTGCGGCCCGGATGCCTTGATTGTTTCCTCCTGCAACTCCACGATTGTCTGAATTGCTGATGATTCTCAGTCGATCGTCGCCGCATTCCTTGAGAATGTGTAAAGTATCGTCGCTGGAAGCATTGTCAACTACGAACAGAATGAAGTCGCTCAGCGTCTGCTGCAACACACACTTCAGGAAAGGAAGTAGGACGGTGCCGCTGTTGTACGTGACGGTTACAACGCCGATCCGGGGTTTTAGCGCCACTGATTCGCCTCACAAGGCAAAGGCCTCGTCACTTCCAATAACAATGATATATCTACAATAGTCCCTTAGGATAGCGCCCGTTCGCAATCGAAGGAGTCCCAGGCAAGACTTCGGAATCTATAGATCCCAGACACGGCGCAATACCTTGCCCGGACAAGGTATTCTAGATGGAGGGTCATCAGCAGTAGTTCAGGTTACTGCATCCGGTGGAATCAACGAGACCCGGTTCACAGGTATTCTGCAGCCTCATGCGATCTCTTCATTTCACCATAGCAAAGAACGCGATTGCGAATCTGGTGCGAGGTGGAGCATCTGCAGTTGTCGCCATCGTTCTTCCGCACTTCCTTACGCGTTCGCTTGGCCCCGACCGCTTTGCCGCTTGGGCGCTGATGCTGCAACTGGCCGCATACGCCAATTACCTTGATTTTGGCCTGCAGACGGCTGTCGCGCGTTATCTTGCGGGAGCGTTGGAGAAGGGCGACCACCAACGGTGCAACCGCCTGTCGAGCAATGCAGTCGCAATCCTCACCGTGGCTGGAGCAATCGCCCTCTGCGGCCTGGGAGTCGTCGCATGGCAATTGCCGCATCTGTTTCGCTCGGTTCCTGCCGGTCTGGCTGGCGAGATGGGATCCGGAGTGCTGATTCTGGGCTTGTCGGCAGCCATCAACTTGCCACTCTCGGCATACACAGGTGTGTTGATCTGGATGCACCGCAACGAATATCCCTCTATTGCCATTGGGATGAGCCGACTATTGGGCGCGGTTGCCGTAGTTCTGGTGGTGCATCGCACCCATTCTTTGACATGTCTCGCGCTATGCATTGGCGGGTTCAATCTCGTGGGCGGATTGGCGCAGTGCGTGATCGTCAAGAAGCTGCTGCCCAAGCTTCGATTCAGCTTAGCCTTTCTGGACCGCGCATTGACCGCGGAGTTGATCCGCTACTGCGCGACGCTCAGCGTGTGGTCTTTCGCCATGCTCCTCGTCAGTGGACTGGATGTGACGATCGTTGGCCTGGTCAACTTTAAAGCGGTGGGCGCCTACTCGATTGCCGCTACCC
>VFSW01009532.1_pt1 | contig 13850 bp, 11 predicted proteins | sample 5358111 | NCBI WGS metagenome assembly VFSW01 (sample SAMN11554181, study PRJNA540505) | mine drainage metagenome | isolation source: sediment from site ElyBrook_90M | place: USA: Ely Copper Mine, Vershire, VT | collected 2017
CAGTTGGACAGATAGGCGACGAGAATGCCAAAAACAATGTTGAACTGATACATGCCCGTCAGCCGTCCACGATGCGCGGGCGGAGCAATCTCCGAAATATAAAGTGGGGCCACCACGGTTGACATGCCGATGCCCAAGCCGCCAATGGCGCGTGCAAGGATGAAAACATAGACGTTGTTTGCCAGGCCGGAACCGACCGCACCGATCAAATAGAGGATGCCAATAAACAGCAGCGTCGGCTTGCGCCCGAACCGGTCCGTGGGCCAGCCGCCGATCAGCGCACCCACGACGGTGCCGTAAATGGCCGAAGCCATGGCGATACCGTGCATCCCGGCCCCCAGTCCCCACAACGATTGGATTGTCTGTTAAGCCCCGGAAATGACCACGGTGTCAAAGCCGAATAAAAATCCGGCCAACGCCGACGTGACGGACCAGAATAAGATGCGATATTTCATGATTGTGTCGGATTCAAATATCCCAGCGAATTGAGCGCGCCGGTGCTGTCATCGCCGGCATGGAATGAATTAACAAGGCCGCGGCCGAGAAAGCCCCCAACCGACATCTGTCCCGGCAAGGTTCCTTGGACGGGTCCGCTGCCAAAGGATTCGCCGGTGGTCTTCCAATATCCACAGGTGGCACCTTCGAAGTGGGCAAAAACTATGTCTTCCGACGCGCGCACATTTAGCGCGGCAAGGGCGGCACGCACCAGCAGAAGCTTTCCGGCCATTTTTAACCTCACCATCCAATGACCGGAGGGAAACAATGTTAATGGGAGTTGAGGCAGATGATTTTGGCTCACGGGTTTCCAAATCATAGTCACGTCCAGCCAGTGAGGCTAGTCGTAAAGTCAGCAACAAACTCGACGTAGCTTTCGCGAGAGAGAGCGCTGGCAACATGATCGTTGCGGACCTACCGCCATTGCAAGAAGTGGTGCGACCCGGATCCGAAACAAAAAACCAACAGAAATCGCTCAAAAAACCTGTCAATTCTTTTAACACCAATTAGAATGCGCGCTCATTGCAGACATGAATCGCAAACCGTCATTGCTCGTCATTTTTCTCACGGTCTTCATTGACCTGATCGGCTTCGGCATCGTCGTGCCGCTGGTGCCGATTTACACCCGGCATTACGGCGCCAGCGGCTGGCTCATTGGCGCCATCATCGCCTCCTTCTCCGCGATGCAGTTCATCTTCGCGCCGATCTGGGGCAAACTTTCCGACCACCACGGCCGCCGCCCGATCCTGCTCATCAGCACCGCCTGCGCATCGCTGTCCTATGCCATTTTTGCGATTGGTTCCAGTTTTGAAAACCACGCCGTCGCGCTCTGGACCCTGCTCATTTCGCGCTTGTTCGCGGGCGCGTGCGGCGGCAACATCACCGTCGCCCAGGCCTATATCGCCGACATCTCCAGGCCGGAGGATCGCTCCAAACGAATGGGCCTCATCGGCATGGCTTTCGGGCTGGGCTTCATTTTCGGCCCCGCCATCAGCGGCGTGATGCTCAAATTTTTCGGCGCCACCGGCCCCGGCTGGGCGGCGGCGGCGCTGTGCGCGTTAAACTTCATTCTCGCCTTTTCCGTCTTGGCGGAAAGCTGGAAACCGGAGGCTAACCCGGCCACCCGTCGCCCGCGTTTCGCGCAATGGGGCCACACGCTGTCGCAGCCGAAAATTGGGCTGCTCATTCTGATTTTCTTCCTCGCCACGTTCGCCTTCAGTTGTTTTGAAAGCACCCTGCCACTCTTGGTCAGCGATAATTTCAATCTCGGCATCGCGGCGGATGCCACCCGGCCAGCCGGCACCGTCATTTCACTGTTTGTATTTTGCGGATTGATTTCCGCGTTTGTGCAAGGCGGCGCGATTGGCCGACTGGTCAAAATGTTTGGCGAGCCGAAATTGATTTGCGCGAGCCTGCTGATGACCGGCGCGAGCCTCGTGCTGCTGCCATTGGTTCATGGTGAAGGCCCGTTGCGCTGGTCGGCGGTGCTGCGCTTCGCTGACGCACCCTGGCTGGAAGTGCTCGCCTTGCTCGTGCTGCTGTCCATCGGCTCCAGCCTGTCGCGAGCGCCAGTGTTCGGAATGTTGTCCAACCTCACACCGGCGAACGAACAAGGCGCGACCATCGGCGTTGCCCAAAGCGCTGGCAGTTTCGCGCGCATCGTCGGGCCGCTATTTGCCGCCACCCTTTATTTTCACGTCGCGATGCTGCCCTATTTGATTTGCGGTTCCATCGCGATCGTCACTGGAATTCTTACCGTGCGCTCGCTGACGGCCAAGTGATTTTTACGGGGTATTTTGCTAATTTTCGACTCGTTTCCTGCAATCCAAAAATGAGCGGCGGACTGACTTTACACCCGGAATTTGTCAGCCCGCCGCCTTGCCGTTCACACGAACGGAAGCTTATTGCGCAACCGGCGGCGGGCCGGGCGGTGGATTATGGCCATCGTCATCACCGGGCGGCGGATCGGCTTGGCCACTGTCAGGCGGAGGACCACCGGCGTTATTGCCCTCCCGCGGCGGCGGACCGGGCCGCTTGCCCAGATATTCGTCGCGCGTCAACTTTCCGTCGCCGTTTTTGTCGAGCGTCTTCAGCGCGGCGGGCGCATTGGCAATTTCGCTGGCGTCAATCACTCCATCACTATTCGCATCCAGCGCCTTGATGATGAGCGGCAGCGGCGGACGCGGAGCGTCTTTGGGCGCGTCCGGCGGCAGCGGCGGCAGGTATTCATTTGTCGTCAACACGCCGTCGCCGTTCTTGTCGAGTTTCGCCAACGCGGCGCTGGCGTTGGCGATTTCATCCGCGTCAATCACGCCATCGTGATTGGCGTCGAGCACCATGATGATCGGCAGCGGCGGGTGACGATGATGTCCTCCCGGCCCACCCGGATCGCCGGGACCGCCGGGACCGCCGGGCGGTCCATCGTTGTTGTCTTGCGCGCTGGCGAGCAGCGCAGTAGTGCCCAGCGCAATGAGCGCGAGGGCAATCGTGTTTTTCATTTTCATATTCGGCCTTTCGTGTTGTTTGGTTGTGGGTGTAAATTTTTTACGGTCGGCTCCGTGGATCCAACTTTTCATTCCACTTTCCATCCGGTTGCCGTTCGTTTTCATGGCGCAAATCTACCACGGCCAACCTTAAGCAAGCGTTAAGCCGGTAAAGAATTTCAAAAAAGTCAAATGAGCCGGGCTGGGCGATCACAAGAAACGATGCACTGTGTTCTTCATCTTCCCTTAAGGTTCGCGCTGCGAAAATGCGCGCACTGGCGGAACCAGTTTTTCCGTGATAAAACTCCGCCAGCCCGAACATGAGAATTCTAGTAGTCGAAGACGAACCGGATTTGCTCACGAGCCTCGCCCAAGCGTTGCGCGAGGAAGGCTATGCCGTGGACACCGCCGACAATGGCGACGACGGCCTGTTCAACGCCGAGGGCACGGACTACGACGCCATCGTGCTCGACGTGATGCTGCCCGGCCTGGACGGCTGGGAAATTCTCAAGCGCCTCCGAAAAACGAAAAAAACTCCCGTGCTCATGCTCACCGCGCGCGACCAGACGCGCGACCGCGTGAAAGGCCTCGACACCGGCGCCGACGATTACGTCGTCAAGCCGTTCGATCTCGCGGAAATTTTTGCGCGGCTGCGCGCCCTCATCCGCCGCAGCGCGAACAAAACCACGAACGTCATTGAAATCGGCGACGTGAAGATTGACACCGCCGCGCGGCACGTTTTTTTAAAGGACAAAATTGCCGAACTCACCGCGCGCGAATATGCGCTGGTGGAATTTCTCGCGCTGCATCGCGGCGAAGTCGTCACGCGCACGCAGCTTTACGAGCATCTGTTCGATGAAAACGACAGCACGCTTTCTAATCTGCTCGACGTGCATGTTTCCAACGTCCGCAAAAAACTGGGCGCGGAGTTCATTGCCACGCGACGCGGGCACGGCTACTGCATTGAATGAAAATTTTCAAATCCATCAAGTGGCGTTTGCAAATCTGGTATGGCTTGATGCTTCTGGCCGTGCTGGCGGGGTTTGGATTCACGGCGTATCAGCTTGAGCGCGGGCGGCTGCTCAACCAGGTGGACAACGAGCTACACCGCCGCTCGGTTGTGCTCGCGAATGCACTGCACCGTCCGCCGCCGCGTGGACAAAATGACGACCGTCCGCCGCCGCAGGGTCAATTTCCCGACGGCGGCCCGCTGCAATTTCAGCGGCGTCCGCCGGTGTTTCATCTGGCGCCGGAAAACGCGCGCCTCTTTGACACCAACGACATCAACGGATTCTTTTTCAAGATTCACCGCATGGTTGAGGGTGACAACACGATCATCGCCCAATCCGACAACTATCCACAGCCCACTGCTGCCGGCCCGGAATACGACCATTATTTCACCGAGTTGAACCATTACGATCTGCCAGGGCGGAAAAATTTGATTCCGCCAAAGACCATGCAGTTCGGAGACGAACAGGTCATCATTGAGAGTTTGCCGTCAGGCGAAGCCATCGAGGTCGGCTGCACACTCAAGCCGCTGCGCGCGGAACTTCGCACCACCGCACTGCATCTCGCTGGAGTTGGCGGCTTGATTTTACTCGTCGGCCTTGCCGGCGGCTGGTGGCTGGTTTCGCGCTCGTTAAAACCAGTCTCAGAAATCAGCGCGGCGGCGGTAAAAATATCCTCCGGCGATTTGTCGCAACGCATCAACGTCGCCGAGGCGGAAAGCGAACTCGGCCAGCTTGTCGCAGTCTTGAATTCCACCTTTGCGCGGCTGGAAACAGCCTTCGCGCAGCAGAAGCAATTCACGGCTGACGCCGCGCATGAATTGCGCACGCCGGTTTCTGTCATGCTCACGCAAACCCAGACCGCGCTGAACCGCGAACGGGATTCGACGGGCTACAAGCAAACGGTCGAAGCCTGCCAGCGCGCCGCGCAGCGCATGAGAAAACTGATCGAATCGCTGCTGGCCTTGGCGCGGTTTGACGCGGGACAGGAGGTTTTGAACCGACTGCGCTTTGATTTTTCCAGGACGATTGCCGATTCCGCCGATCTGATAAGACCGCTCGCGGACGAACGCGGAGTCAAGCTATTGGTTGAAGCCGGCACGCTCGAAATCACCGGCGATTGCGAGCGGCTGGCGCAGGTCGTCACGAATCTCTTGACCAATGCCGTGCAATACAACAAGCCCGACGGCGAAGTCCGCGTGCGGTTGGAGTCGCAAAATGGACTGGCTGTCCTGACCGTTTCAGACACCGGGCTGGGGATTGACGCCGAAGATTTGCCGCATGTTTTCGAAAGATTTTTTCGAGCCGATCCGTCGCGCACCGGCGCCGGCAACGCGGGTCTCGGCCTGGCTATTTCCAAGGCGATTGTCGAGGCACATGGCGGAACGATCGAAGTTTCCAGCATCAAAAATGCCGGAGCGGTTTTCACCGTTCGGCTGCCGGTTTGAAACGGGAATGGCTTCGACCGGATTCAAAACGGCCAATTCATGCCGATGGAGAAATAGGCTTGTCCATTCAAATTCAACTGTCCTTCCCGCCCGCCCCCGCTGATGGCAGCGTCGGCCATCGGCATATATTGTGCGCCGAGATAAATGTCGGCGTTCCGGCCATTGTCCTTGAAGTGGAACAGCAACGTCGCGCTGACATAGCCGCCGAACACCACATCGGTTGTGCCAAAGCTGCCGCTATTGCGGGCGCTGCTGTTGGCGGTGGTGATGATTTCGTCATATTTATAATCAACGGACACGACCCCGACTGCCGGTCCGGCTCCCAAGGACATGCCTAAGTGGTCGCACCAATCCCAATAAAACGAAGGCCCCAATTTTATGGCATACAGCGTCGCGTCCAGCTTGCGTGTGCCGGTAACGGTTCCAGTGGAAAGCGTCTGGCTGGCAGATGATGCCGGGGTGGCGGGCAGCAACGGGCCTTGTCCGCTGGAGCCACCTTGATAGGGCGCAGATGGCATGACAATCCTGCCAGTATTGAAGGAGTAAATTGTCTGGTTAACCGTTGCCACCAAGGGCTGATTGTCCGTAATGGTGAAGGGCAACAAATCGAAACCCAGTTCCCAACCGATGCGAACGTGTCTCCAATACCAGAGATTGTCACCATAAACCATGTCGAATCCGACAAAGGGAGAGGCATCATCCTTTGAACTGCCCGCCACAGAGTAAGAAGAGGTGCTGTGCATAGACAGGGGTTGTGCCGCCGCATTATATTGCGAAGCATTGTTATATCCCCAAAAACTAGTGTAGCCTCCGGCATTTCCGGTTTGATCCTCACGGACATAACCATCGTCATAAATCCCGCTGACGGCGTTGTTGCCAGAAAGGTTGAACAGGCCATGCTCATTGAAGCTGCCGCTGATATTGAGTCCGACCACCGCCCCGACGCGAAAATGGCGCGTCCAATCATCATCAGCTGTCACCTTATGCAAGCCGAAATAATTTTCCAAACCCGCGTCATTCGTCGTCTGGGCCGCCGCCGCCAAAGCAAACCCTGCGAAACAAGCAGACAAGCAGCGCTCGAACAGCTTGTGGGAATGGAGGTCTCTCATGTTGGCGGCCGGTTTCACGGATTGATGAACACCCGATAAAAGCGGGCGCTGACGTTGGTTGGCGCACTCACAGTTGTTGGCGGCCCGTAGTCAATCCAATGCGTCTGGTTGGCTTGGGCCACGACGGATGGCGGGGCAATCCAGGCGTTTGAGAACAATACATTATCGCTATAAACCACTGTGTAGGCTTGTCCCAAGGTGGACGGGAATTCAACCAGCATGTTCCCATTCATCATTTCTACGATGCGGCTAATTTTGACGTTCGTGCTGGTTGACGCCGTGGCTGGCGGCGTCCAGTTGGGCAATGGCACGGCGAAGGCGTGCAACTGTCCGTTGGCGAACGGAAAGGAACCTCTGGGATTAAATTGCAGCAACAGGCTCACACTTTTTCCGGCCGCTAGCGTCGTTGCATAAGTCACGAATGGATTCCCGCCGTTTGTGCCGGTCGCGTTGAATAACTGCCTGATCAGGCCGGTGACAACCACGCGCGCGGCGGCCACATCATTGGTGCCGATGTTAGAAAGCAAAACCGCCTGTTCCTCCATGCCGTTTTGCGGGTTGATGGTCTGGGTGGAATTGGTAAACGCCACCAGCCTGCCCGTCGGGTAACTGATGACCGGGATAGTGTTGCTGGTCGTGTTGTTGTTGGTTTCAGTATCTATCACCCCCGCCGCGCCAACGGAAGCGTAAAAAGTCAGGCTGCCCGTATTGGTTGGCTCGACAGCAAACAGCAGGTTCGTGGAAGCGGCTGCGGCCATCGTGCCAAGACTGAAAATCAAATTGCCATTCGCCATGGTATAAGTTTGATTCACTGGCGAAATGCTTAACAAGTTAACGCCGGGAGGCAGCGTATTTGTCAAAAAGATACCGGGCGCGGCATCCGGTCCAATATTGGTTACAGTTATTCCATAAGTCATCCAATCCTTGGTGATGACAGGTTGCGCGGAGCCAGTCAAAGTCACCCCGAGATCAGCTTGTATCACAATGTTGGTGACTTGAACCACCATATTGGTGGAAGCCGTATAGACAACGCTAATGGATGTGACCGTAACCGTATTCGTGATGAATCCGACCGCCGTCGGTTGAATGGTCAGGGTCAATAGTGCAATGCCGCCGTCCAAAATGAACAGAGGTCAAATACTATGCCGCTGCCATTGGTCGTGTAAACACCTTGGCTGCTCGTAACACTCAACGGCTGAACCGATGCTGGCAGCAAGTTGGTCACCAACGCATCCGCCAGCGTAACTCCGGTCAAGTTGGTTACGTTGATGATGTAAGTCAGGGAGTTGCTCACAAGCATGGAACTCGCCGATTCCGTAACGGAAAAGCCAAAACGTGGCTGCGCCTCCACTCGCGGACAGCCAACCATCAGCCCGATCGCGAACAGCACCAGTATTCGGAAGCGCCGAAACCACTTGAAAACTCCAAGAAACATGGGCGGGAGTATGCAAAAACTCGTGCAGAGAAGCAATTGCCCAATCTCATCCATCGCTGCCATTGCTAACAACAACGCCAAACGGCAAAAAAAAAGACCGACCGGTCGAATTGCAAATCGCAGCCCACTTGACTGCATTTACCTGGTTGCGTCAAAGACAAAAAGCCGGAACTTGGGTTCCGGCTTTTGGATTCGACAACGGAATTTAAGTGCGGGCGGCTGGCTTCTTTGCGGCCTGATCCAAAATCGCCGTCAGCACGCTGTTCGGCACCTGCTCAAAATTCAGCGGCTCCATCGAGTAGGAAGCGCGGCCTTTCGAGAGCGACCGGATGGCCGTGGCGTAGCCGAACATTTCGGCCAGCGGCACTTGCGCGTTGAGAATGGTCTGGCCGTTCTTCGCGTCAATGCCGTTGATGATGCCGCGTCGGCGGTTGATGTCGCCGAGCAGGTCGCCCTGGTATTCGTCGGGCGTGGTGCATTCCACCTTCATGATCGGTTCGAGCAAAATCGGGCCGGCCTTCTTGAACGCGTCTTTCAATGCGAAGATGCCCGCCATCTTGAACGCGAGTTCGTTCGAGTCCACTTCATGAAAACTGCCGTCCACGACCTGCGCCTTGATGTCAATGACCTGGTAGCCGGCATACACGCCGCTCTTGATGGCTTCTTCAATGCCGTCAATGACCGCCGGAATGTATTCCTTGGGAATCGTGCCGCCGACAATTTCGTTGGTGACTTCGACGCCCTTGCCCTTTTCGTTCGGCTGAATCTTGATGCACGCGTGGCCGTATTGACCGCGACCGCCGGACTGGCGGATGAACTTGCCTTCGCCGTCCGCCGGCTTGGTGATGGTTTCGCGATAAGCGATCTGCGGCGCGCCGGTGTTGGCCTCGACTTTGAATTCGCGCTTGAGGCGGTCAATGATGATTTCCAAATGTAATTCGCCCATGCCCGCGATGATGAGCTGGCCGGTTTCCTCGTTGGTGAAACAGCGGAACGTCGGGTCTTCTTCCGCGAGGCGTTGCAGACCTTCGGACATCTTGTCGCGATCCTGCTTGGTCTTCGGCTCAACGGCCATCGAGATAACCGGTTCAGGGAACGTCGGCGGTTCCAGCGTCACGTCAAAATCTTCGTCGCACAGCGTGTCGCCGGTGGTGATGTTGCGCAGGCCGACCAGCGCGGCGATGTCGCCGGCATAGACTTCGCTGATGTCCTTGCGTTCGCTGCCCTGGATGATCATCAGGCGGCTGACGCGTTCGCGTTTGCGGGTGCGCGGATTGTAAATCGTGTCGCCCTTTTTCAGGTGGCCGGAATAGACGCGGAAAAACACCAGCTTGCCGGCGTAAGGATCGGTCCACAGCTTGAACGCCAGCGAACAAAATTTATTATTGTCGTCGGTTTCCACCTTGACGACGTTTTCCGTGCCGAGTTCGTGGCCTTCCGCGCCGGGCACGTCCAGCGGGCTGGGCAGATAATCCACCACCGCATCCACCAAAACTTGCACGCCTTTTTTCTTGAAGGCGGACCCGCAAAGCACGGGCACGAGTTCAATCTTGCAGGTCAACCGGCGGATCGCCGCCTTCAGAACCGCTGGAGAAATCGGCTTTTCTTCCAGCACGAGTTCGGCAATGGCGTCATCTTTATTCGAGACGGCTTCGATCAATTCATCCAATGCCTGCTTCGCCCGCTCCTTGTGCTCCGCCGGGATCTCGCGGACTTCATAGTTCAAACCTTCATTGGTCACGTCACCTTCGCCGAACCAGAAACACTTCTGGTTCACCACGTCAATCAGACCGGCAAAGTTGTCTTCCGCGCCGATGTTCAGGAAAATCGGGAATGCATAAGCCTTGAGCTTGGTGCGCATGTCGTTCAGCGCGTTTTCAAAATTTGCGCCCGTGCGGTCCATCTTGTTGACGAACGCGATGCGCGGCACCTTGTATTTGGTCGCCTGACGCCAGACAGTTTCCGATTGCGGCTGCACGCCCGCGACGCCGCAGAACACGGCGACCGCGCCGTCCAGCACGCGCATGGAGCGCTCCACTTCGGCGGTGAAATCCACGTGACCGGGCGTGTCAATGATGTTGATGCGATGCGGCACGTCCTTGAACGCCTTGTAAATTTCGCCTTCGCCCGGCTTGACGGCCTTCTGCGTCCAGAAGCAGGTGACGGCGGCGGAGGTGATCGTGATGCCGCGTTCCTTTTCTTGTTCCATCCAGTCGGTCACGGTGTTGCCGTCGTCCACGTCGCCAATCTTGTGGATCAGGCCGGTGTAAAACAAAATACGCTCGGTCGTGGTGGTCTTGCCGGCGTCAATGTGCGCGGCGATGCCGATGTTGCGGGTGCGTTCGAGAGTATATTCGCGGTTCGGCGAATTGACAGGTTTGGCTTCGGCGCTCATAGTGCTCATTGTTTCAAAATTGTAACGGCATCTGGTCTGGGAACAAAAAACGCCCCGGCGATTTCCGTCGGGGCGCAGTTGAAAAACTCTCTACCAACGGAAATGCGCAAAGGCCTTGTTGGCCTGCGCCATCTTGTGAACTTCATCCCGTTTGCGGATGGCGTTCCCCTGCCCTTGATAGGCCTCGAGGATTTCCGCCGCCAGCGCGGCCTTCATCGGCGTGCCTTTTTTGGCATCGGCAAAATCCACGATCCAACGGAGCGCGAGCGCGTTTTGGCGTTCCGCCGGAATTTCCAGCGGCACCTGATATGTGGCGCCGCCGACGCGGCGGGGCTTGGTTTCAATGCGCGGCTTGGCGTTGTCCACCGCGCGCTGCAAAATCTCAATCGGATTGCTCGCCGGATTTTTTTCCGAAATGGCGTCGAACGCGCCATAGACGATGCTCTGGGCGGTGTTCTTTTTGCCGGAGCACATCACGGTGTTCACGAGGCGGCTGACCAGCGTGTTTTGGTATTTGCCGTCCTTGGCCAGGGGGCGTTTGGTTGCTTGACGTCTGCGGGACATATTTTTTATTAAAACGAGAATGGATGGTGGATGATGGATGATGGCGGGAACGCGGCGCGATCCATCTTCAATTCTCCATCCTCCATCTTCGTGTTCATTTTTTACTTGGCGCCGGCGGCGGGTTTGGCGGCCTTGGGTTTCTTCACGCCGTATTTGGAGCGGCTCACGCGGCGTTTTTCCACGCCGGCGGCGTCGAGCGTGCCGCGCACAATGTGATAACGCACACCCGGCAAATCCTTCACGCGGCCGCCGCGAATCAAGACGATGCTGTGCTCCTGCAAATTATGGCCCTCGTCGGGGATGTAGGCGATGACCTCGTGGCCGTTCGTCAAACGAACCTTGGCCACTTTGCGCATCGCGGAGTTCGGTTTCTTGGGCGTGCGCGTCATCACCTGGATACAGACGCCACGGCGGAACGGCGAGTTTTCCAAGGCGGGCGACTTGGACTTATACCGGACTTTGTTGCGGCCCTTGCGGACCAGTTGATTGATTGTCGGCATTTGCGTTAAAAATTGCGGTAAAAACAACCGTTTTCAGTTTTGGAGAAACGGAATGCAGAGGTTAAATTAACCTCACGTTCGTTGCAACTACATTTTCCAAATAATTTGGTTCAACCCGCGGTTCAAAATAAAACGGGCGCCCGGATTTTTGGACGCCCGCTGAGATTGCATTTCAGATCAAGCGAGCAGCGGATTTTCCGCTTCCGCTGTTTCCTCGGCTTCCGCCTCTTCCGGCACGTCCACCAGCGGTTTGAGGGTGACCTGCCGGTGCAGGTCAAAGCCCGTGCCCGCCGGGATGATGTGACCCATGATGACGTTTTCCTTGAAGCCGCGCAGGCTGTCAATCTTGCTGCGCGTCGCGGCTTCGGTGAGGACGCGGGTGGTGTCCTGGAAGCTCGCGGCGCTCAGGAAGCTGTCGGTTTCGAGCGACGCCTTCGTGATGCCCAGCAGCACCGGCGAGGCTTCGGCGGGCTTGCCGCCCTTCTTCTCGACCGCTTCGTTCTCGGCCTCGAACTCCAGCTTGTCCACTTGTTCGCCCCAAAGGAACGATGTGTCGCCGGCTTCGGTGACGCGAATCTTGCGGAGCATCTGGCGGACGATGATTTCGATGTGCTTGTCATTGATCGTCACGCCTTGCAGACGATAAACTTCCTGCACTTCGCCGACGAGGTGTTCCTGCAATTCCTGCGCGCCACAGACTTCGAGAATCTCGTGCGGATCCATCGGGCCTTCGGTGAGCTGCTGGCCCTTCTTGACCAGGTCGCCCTTGAAGACGATGACATGTTTGCCAATCGGAATGAGATGTTCCTCTTGCAACTTGGTCATCGGATCGGTGATGAGCACGCAGCGCTTGCCGCGCACGCTCGGACCGAAATCCACGATACCGTCAATCTTCGAAATTTCTGACGCGTCCTTCGGGCGACGGGCTTCGAACAATTCCGCCACGCGCGGCAGACCGCCCGTGATATCGCGGGTCTTGGCCTGTTTGCGCGGCGTCTTGGCGATAAGCGTGCCGGGCACGATCTTGTCGCCTTCATTCACAACAATGTGTGCGCCGGAGGGAATGGGATAATTCGCCACGACTTCGCCATGATCGTCCGACATGATGATCTGCGGATGCAAATCTTCCTTATGGTCAATGACGACCATGGATTCTTCGCCGGTGGCCTCGTCCACTTCCTGCTTCATGGTGACGCCTTCGATGATGTCGTGGAACTTCACCTTGCCGGCTTTCTCCGAAAGAATCGGCACGTTGTGCGGATCCCATTGGACGAACGTGTCGCCCTTCTTCACCTTCGCGCCGTCTTTCACGGAAACCACCGCGCCGATGACAATGGTGTGCGTTTCCAATTCGTGGCCGTCGTCGGAGTGGATTGAAATCGTTCCGTTCTTGTTCAATACGATGTTGTTGCCGTCTTCCAACGGCACCACGCGGAGTTCGTTGTATTTGATCCTGCCATCGTGCTTGGACTTGATCTGCGGCTGCTTGAACACGCCCGCCGCCACACCGCCCGTGTGGAACGTGCGCATCGTCAACTGCGTGCCGGGTTCGCCGATGGACTGGGCGGCAATGATGCCGACGGCTTCGCCGAGCTTGACCAGCGATCCGGTCGCGAGGTTGCGTCCGTAGCAATGGCGGCAGATGCCCTGCTTGCTTTCGCACGTCAGCACCGAGCGGATGCGGACACGGTCAACGCCCGCAACGTCAATGGCCTTGGCCTTGACCTCGTCAATTTCCTCGTTTGCCCGAATGAGAAATTCCTTCGGACTGGTCGGATTCACAATGTCGTCGCAGGCGAAACGGCCCACCAATCGGTCGGAGATTTTCACCACTTCGTCTTCGCCTTCAAACACGGCGGAAACCCAGATGCCGTTCGTCGTGCCGCAATCCGCTTCCTGGATGATCACATCCTGCGACACATCCACCAGCTTGCGCGTCATGTAACCGGAGTCGGCAGTCTTGAGCGCGGTATCGGCGAGACCTTTGCGGGCACCGTGCGTCGAGATGAAGTATTCGAGAACAGACAGACCTTCGCGGAAATTCGCGAGAATGGGTTTCTCGATGATTTCGCCGCTGGGCTTGGCCATGAGACCGCGCAAACCGGCAAGCTGGCGCACCTGCTGCTTGTTGCCGCGCGCGCCGGAATCCACCATCAAATAGACGGGGTTGTATTCCTTCTTGCCCTGGTTCTGCTCGAGCGTCTTGAACATCACGCCGGAAATCTGATCCGTGCAGTGCGTCCAAACGTCAACGATCTTGTTGTAACGTTCGCCGGAAGTGATGACACCCTTGCGATATTGTTTTTCAACTTCGCGAATTTGCTTGTGCGCGTTTTCAATCTGCTCGTCGCGTTCCTTCGGGACGATCATGTCGTCAATGCCGATGGACACGCCGGACTTGGTCGCCTCGCGGA
>VFSW01009533.1_pt1 | contig 13849 bp, 11 predicted proteins | sample 5358111 | NCBI WGS metagenome assembly VFSW01 (sample SAMN11554181, study PRJNA540505) | mine drainage metagenome | isolation source: sediment from site ElyBrook_90M | place: USA: Ely Copper Mine, Vershire, VT | collected 2017
CGGGGGAGGGACAGGCGCAGGCCCGTAGGGCCAAGCCAGGGTGGGGGCCGCGCCCATCGCCGCCCAGGATAGTCCTTAAGGATGCAGGCGCTGGCGTACACCGCCGCCCTGTTGTATAATAGGAATAGGGAGGAGCGCTCGGCGCGCTCACGCAGCGCAACGGAGCGGGGCGACGTTCCCGGTAGAAAAGGCCAGGTGTCTCAGGTGTCAGATGGCGCGCAGCATCGCAGTGATGGGCAATCGTTTGTTTGCCTCTATGGCCATTTCTATCAACCACCCCGCGAAGACCCCTTCACTGGCGAGGTTCCCCAGGAGCCGGGCGCCGCGCCGTTCGCCAACTTCAACGAGAAGATCACCGCCGAGTGCTATCGGCCCAACGCCGATTTGGGCAACTTTGATACCATCAGCTTTGATCTAGGGCCAACGCTTGCTGACTGGCTTGCGCGCCGCCATCCTGCTCTCCACGACAGCATCATCGCCGCCGACCGGCGCAACGTCGCCACCTATGGCGTCGGCAATGCGCTGGCCCAGGCGTATAACCATACCATCCTGCCACTGGCCTCTGCGCGCGACAAACGCACCCAGATCCTCTGGGGACTGATGGACTTCGAGCATCGCTTTGGCCGGGCCGCCGATGGCCTGTGGCTAGCGGAGACTGCGGTAGACATTGAGACACTGGACATCATGGCCGCCGCTGGTGTGCGCTACACCGTGCTGGCGCCATGGCAATCCGCCGAGCCAACCGACCCCACCGAGCCATATCTGGTACGCCTGCCCAGTGGCCGCAGCATCGCCGTGTTCTTCTACGATGGGCCACTCAGCGGCGGCATCTCGTTTGACGACAACACGACCATCAACGCCGACGAGTTCGCCGCCCACCAGCTCACCGCGCATCTCAACGCTGACAAGGTGGCGCGCGGCAAGGATCAGCTGATCACGATCGCGACCGACGGCGAACTCTATGGCCACCACAAAAGCTGGCGCGACCACTTCTTGCATCGGCTGACCCACGAGGGCGCCACCGACGCCGGGTTCACTGTGACCAGCCTGGGGCGTTACCTGCAAGCGCACCCGCCGACCCGCGAAGCGACGCTGCGCACGCCCAGCGCCTGGAGTTGCGCGCATGGCGTGGCGCGCTGGGGGACGGGCTGCGACTGCACCGAGGGCGACTCCGCGTGGAAGCCCGCCCTGCGCCACGCCTTCGATCACCTCGCCGACCAACTCAATCGTGTCTTCGCCGAGCGCGCCAGCCAGACGCTGGCCGATCCCTGGGCCGCACGCGACGCCTACCTGGGGCTGCGCCAGGGCTGGCTAGCCCCCGCCGACTTCTGGGCGCGCTTTGGCGTCAAGGGCCGCGCGCCCCGCACGCGCACGCTGGAGACGCGCGCCATCCAACTGCTCGAAGCGCAGTACTTCGGCCAGTGGATGTACACCAGTTGTGGCTTCTTCTTCGAGGATTTGGATCGTATCGAGCCACGCAACGACATCGCCTTCGCGCGGCGAGCGATCAACCTGGTCTGGCAGGCCACCGGCGAGGATCTGCAACGCGACTTCCTGCGCGACCTCGACGCCGCCCACAGCGGGCGCAACGGCCTGACCGGGCGCGACCTCTATCGCCAGCTCCCACGGCTGCCAGCGCGTGCGCTGCCGCCCATCGTGGTCGCCGCCGAGGCCAGTGAGCCGTCAGCGGATGAATCAGCGGCCTAGCCAGCGCCATAGCGGTCTTTTCACTGGACTACTCTTCGGCAAGCGCCTGCTCGTCGGCGGTCGCCAGTGGCAGTGTGAACGAGAAGACGCTGCCACGTCCGGGGCTGCTCTCTGCCCAGATGCGCCCGCCGTGCAGCTCCACCAGATGCCGCGCGATGGCCAGCCCCAGCCCCGTGCCAGCCGCGCGCCCATCCTTGCCATCTTTGGGTTGGAAGGTCGGCGCCGATGCCATGACCCGCCGGGGCGCCTGTCCGGGCGCCGCGCCCGTCTGGCTGGCCGCGCGGGTGCGGGCGCGATCCACCTTGAAGAACCGCTCAAAGACTCGTGGCAGATCATCTTCGCCAATGCCGACCCCAGTGTCGCGCACCCGAATGATCACCGCTGGGCAGCCCAGCGGAATGGGCGCCAGTGGCCCCGACGAACCACCGGGCGCTGGCGCCACGGCGTTTCCCGCTGCTTCCCCTGCCATTCTGGGGCCGCTTGGCGTCACCAATGGCGTCATCAATGGTGATAGCGTGGACGCCACTGGGAGCAATGGTGGGATGGCGACCTCGGCGGTGATGGTTACACTGCCGCCATCCGGCGTGTACTTCAGGCCGTTGTCAATCAGGTTAATCAGCGCCTCGGCGATCCGTTCGCCATCCACGAAGGCGTCGGGCAGGTCGGCGGGGAGCGCGACGCGCAGGCCAACGCTGTACTGGTCGGCGATGGGCGCCATCCGTTCCACGGCGGCCTCGATCAGCCCTGCCACATCAGTTGGTTCCCGGCGCAGATGCAGCTTGCCCGACTCGATACGTGAGAGTTCCAGCAACTCGGCGACCATCTGCGAGAGGTGGTTGATCTCGCCGATGATGCGGGCGCCGAAGTCGCGCGCTGCGTCGGGGTCGCGGTCGAGCGCGTTCACCAGCGTCTCGGCAAGCAGCTTGACCGCCGCGAGGGGCGTGCGTAGCTCGTGCGAGACATGGGCGACAAAATCGCGCCGCACCACTTCGAGGCGCCGTAGCTCCGTCAGATCCTCGATAGTGAGCAGCAGATGCGAGATCGGCGCCGTCTGGCCTTGCCTCTTCATGGATCGCCCGCCATCAGCGGAGAGTGTCGTCGCCAGCGTCTGTCTGGGCGCCTCCGCCAGTCCATTCCCCGTCGCGTCGCTCAGCCGTAGTGGTGTGACCGTCACATGCCAGGTCTGCCCAGTCGTCGCGCGCTGAAACGTGCGCTCGCTGACCTGGCCGGAGCGCGCCCCCTCCTGCAGCAGCCGGGTGGTGTCGTAGTCCTGGATGACGCTGGCGGCGACGCGCCCAATTACCTGCTCGCGTGGGAGGCCGAAGAGCGCCAGCGCGGCGGGGTTGGCGAAGAGCGCCACCCGTTCGCGCGTCGTGATCAGTAGTGGGCGCGGCGAGACCTCCAGGATAGCGTCGAACAGCTCGTGGGTAAGTGCGCTGCTCTGGCGCTGGTCAGCGAGCGCGCGCTGGGTCGCGCGCAGCCGCGCCGCGGCCTGGGCCTGGGTGCTGCGGGCGTCGCGCAGTCGCAGCCAGAGCGTCGCCACCCCAAGCGCCACGCCCAGCAACATGGCCAGCGTCAGTGAAAAGATCGTCGTTCCCATCTACGTCTCTCTATGCCTTAGACTCTCTGCTCAGTTCGGGACGCCCTATCCGCGAGTGCGCTATGCCCCATTGTCTACCTGTCCCATCGTACCGCCGATTGATCGCGGGCGCCAGACCATGACCTCTGTGATCCCACCGGTTACAGCCATCTTAACAATCCTTTAACATAAGGTTAAAGAATCATTAACATGGCGAGAGTACAGTTCTGCCCGGAACACGTAGGGACTGGGATCCTGCGTCACCACGCCCTGCGCTGGACAGATCATGTTCTATGCCGCCAGTGGGGCGTGTTCCAGTACGATTCTGAGAACTCTTGAGCGATTCTCAACGTCATTCAAGTATGTAAGTGTACGGAGGAAACATCATGCTCGATCGCTTTGTAGCGATTCGCGCCATCAGCGGCAAAGTTTTGATCGGTCTGGCTATCTCGGCCAGCGTCGCCGTCATGGCGGCCTGCGGCACGACCAGCACTGGCGGAACCTCTACCAATTCCGTGCTGACATCCTGCACGGTTACGGCGAGCGACATCGCCGCCACCGTATCGGGCTCTGGCACGGCGACCAAGGTCGCTGGCGTCTCCGGCAAGATCAGCGTTGACGGTTCTTCAGCGTTGGGGCCGCTCTTCGTCAAGGCGGGCGCCGAGTTTGACGCCGCCAACGGCACGACGACCACCGACGTGCCAAACGGCAGCGGCACCGGCCTGGCCGATGTCGAGCGCGGCGCCGTCAACATCGGCCTCTCCGATGTGTTCGCGCAGACCAAGGCGGCGACGGCTGGCCAGTATAGCGACCTTGTTGACCATCAGGTCGCGGTTGTTGCGTTCTCGCTGATCGTCAATAACGACCTCAAGGGCAAGGTGAATAACCTCACCGTCAGCGACATCCAGAAGATTTACTTCGGCCAGGTCACAAACTGGAACCAGCTTGGTGGCCCGAACGAGTTGATCACGGTTGTCAACCGACCGACGAGCTCCGGCACCCGCGCCACCTTCAAACAATACATTCTCAATAACACCAACGAGAGCAACCCCGGCGCGATTGCGCAGGACAACACTGGCGCGGTCGTCGCGGCGGTGAAGGCCACACCGGGCGCGATCGGCTACGCCAGCATCGGTTTCGCCGCCAGCAACCCAACGGATGTCGCGCCGATCTGCATCAACGGCTACAAGCCGATCCCTGCTGACATCAACGATGGCAACTACGTCTTCTGGGGCATTGAGCATGCCTACACGAAGGGGCCAGCCACCGGCGCCGCCAAGGCGCTTCTTCAATATGTTGAGAGCAGCCAGGTGCAGAACAACGACCTGTTGGCCCTTAGCTATCTGAAGGTCTCGACGCTCTCCGCCTCGGCGACTGCCTCGCACACACCATCTGGCGCCCCGTCGCCGGAGTCGTTCTACTAAACCGCTAGCATAGCTTGCTCCTACCGATGAAGGTTGCAAACACAGCCTTCATCGGCATACACTTCCAATGGGGAACGTAGGCGCGGCGCGTACTTTGCGCGCCCCGCCTCTCCGTTTGTTCAGGGTATCTATGATCATATCCAGTGGCGATTGGGTTCAGGGCGTCTGCACAGACGCCATCGCACGTGTGGCGCTGAGAGGCGAAGGTCTGTACGCAAGGGGCAACTATGACGCTATTGCTTGATTTGGTTGGCATTCTGCTCGCGTTCGCCGTGCTCGCCGGTGGTGTGTTGTTCGTCTTTGGCGGCAAGCAATGGCGCAACCGTGTCAGCATGGTGGCCTTCATTCTCTGCGCGGTTGTCGTTGTGCTGTCGCTCGTCGTGGTGCTGGTCTTCGTCGGCAGTAGCGCCTATCAGACGTTTACCGATAAGCATGTGACGCTTGCGCAGTTTTTCACTGGCAAGGTCTGGTATCCCGACGGCGGGCAGGTAGGCGCCGTAATCCCGATCGTTGGCACCCTCACCGTGACGCTGCTGGCGTTGGTGGTGAGCGCGCCGATCAGTGTGGGGTTGGCGGTTTTCGTCACCGAGGTCGCGCCGACCTGGGCGCGTCAACTGATGCAGCCGGTTCTTGAACTGTTCACAGGCATTCCCTCGATTATCTATGGCTTCTTGGGTATAGAATTAGTCGTCCCTCTGGTGAGAAATATCTATAACACCATCGCGGGCGGTTTCCTCTACGCCGGTTTTGGCGTGGTCGCCGCCGCCCTCGTGCTGGCGATTATGATTATGCCGACGATCGCCAGCATCTCGATTGATACGCTGGCTTCGCTGCCAGCGGGGCTGCGGGAGGCCAGTCTGGCGCTCGGCGCCACCCGCTGGCAGACGATCCGCCGCACGTTGATCCCAGCCTCGTCAAGCGGCATCTTCACCGGGATCATCCTGGGCACGGGCCGCGCGATTGGCGAGACGCTGGCGGTGGCGCTGGTGGTCGGCTCGAACCCCGGTTCGTTCCCGATCGCCTTCAGCAGCTTCTACCCCTACATCGTCTTCAACCCAACGAGCACTATCACCGTGCAAATCTTCGAGGACTTCAAAGAGGCGACCCCTGGCAGCCTGGATTACGACGCCGTGTGGACGCTCGCCTTCGTCCTGTTGATTGTCTCGTTGTTGCTGGTGATGGTTAGCCGATATATCGCATCACGGGGCGTGTACAGTCAGTCGTCGAATCGGAACGCGAAGAACACCACCCCAGTTTCGACGGTAGCGAGGATCGCCTGATGACAAGCGTCACTGAAAATATCGCTGTATCGCAGCGGCGTGCTGGCCAGCCACAGCCCGACGCAGGCGCCGCCAGTCGCGCGCGCGCTCGCCTCGCCGACCGCGCCGTGACGATTGCACTCTGGGGGTTGGCCATCGCGTTGACGACGCTGTTGTTGTTCTTTATCCTCTACACGATCCAGCAGGGGGTCGGCGTCATCAACTGGCGTTTTATCACGCAGTCGAACGTCGCTGGGGAGTTGGTTGGCCCAGAGGTCTTCAACACCTTCTATATCCTGATCTTCTCGCTCATCATCTGTGTGCCAATTGGCATGGGCTGCGCAATCTACTTAGTGGAGTACGCCAAGCAGAACCTCTTTACCACGATCATCCGCTTCGCCACCGAGACGCTGGCCGGGGTTCCCTCCATCGTGTTGGGCATCTTCGGCTTCCTAGTCTTCGTGACGGTGAATGGGACGGGGCCACGGTTTGGCTTCTCGCGGCTGGCGGCTGCGTTGACGCTGGTGATCTTGAATCTGCCACTCCTGGTTCGCATCAGTGAGGATGCGCTACGTAGCGTGCCGGCGGAACTGCGCGAGGCAAGCGCGGCGCTGGGCGCCAATAAGTTTCAGACGCTTGTGCGGGTGATGTTGCCGACGGCGATCCCTGCCCTGACGACCGGGATCATCCTGACGGCGGGCAAGATGATCGGCGAGACCGCCGCGCTGATCTACACCTCTGGCGTCAATAGTCCCGCCACTGGCTGGTTCTCGCTCAATCCACTCTTGCCTGGTGATACGCTCACTGTGCATCTCTATGCGTTGCGCTCCGAGGGCATCGTGGCAAACGCTCAGCAGATTGCGAACGGCACGGCGACGCTGATCATCATCATCCTGCTGGTTTTTAATGTAGGGTTGCGCTATTTCGCCGGAGCTTTGAGTCGGCGGCTGGCTGGTACGACCCGCTAGTGAATCGCCGAACTGGCGACGAACGTACGACCGCAGGCGCTTGGACAGCCGACGTTTGCTGAAAGGATAGAATATACAATGGCGATTCAACCGGATCAAGCCGTCGCTGCCACGCGAGACGCGCACACGGGGACGGCGCTCGATACCCGCGCCGTCAACCCCGCCTTTATTGCCAAGCCGGACGGCGCGCTGAAGATGCGGATCAGCGATCTAAATGTCTATTATGGCTCGAACCACGCCATCAAAAACGTGAGCGTGAGCTTCCCGGAGAAGCAGGTGACGGCGCTGATGGGGCCGTCGGGCTGTGGCAAGTCCACTTTCCTGCGGGCGCTCAATCGTATGCACGATCTGACGCCTGGCGCGCGCGTCACTGGCACGGCGTTGCTTGGCGACGAAGACATCCTCGCCGCCAATCAGGATGTCGTCCATCTGCGCCAGCGGATCGGCATGGTCTTCCAGCGTCCCAATCCCTTCCCGCGCTCAATCTTCGAGAACGTGGCGTATGGGCTGCGGGTGCAGGGCGGCCACAGTGGCGCCCAGACGCGCGACGTGGTGGAGCGCAGCCTGCACAACGCCGCGCTGTGGGACGAGGTGAAGGATCGCCTGAACCAGAGCGCACTGGGCCTCTCCGGTGGCCAGCAGCAGCGGCTTTGTATCGCGCGCGCGCTGGCGGTCTCGCCCGAAGTCTTGTTGATGGACGAACCCTGCTCGGCGCTCGACCCCATCGCCACGCTGAAGATCGAGGAACTGATTGAGCAACTCAGCCAGCAGTACACTATCGCCATTGTGACGCACAACTTGCAGCAGGCGGCGCGTGTCTCGCAGTACACTGGCTTCTTCCTCACCGGTGACCTGATCGAGTTCGCCCCCACCCAGCAGATGTTCTCGCGCCCGCAAGACGAGCGCACCGAGAACTTCATCACCGGTCGCTTCGGGTGATGCGGCGCCTCTAGCCCTGCGACGATGCCCCACCTACGCCCGTGCCTCTCCTCAGTTGCGTTTGGGGGTGACAGAGCGCCTGCCTATTGATGACGCCTCCTTGGCTCCCCCATCTGGGGTAGTGGTTTGGGTTCGTGACACACCGCACGGGCTAATGGTCTTTAACAAATTAATCCCGGCGAATGCCGAGCAAGGTGAGCAGGGGGTCTGGTTGGCCTGTCCAGAGGTCGAGCCACGCGGTGACCGCCGTCTGGGTCTGCTCCCACTCGTGCACCCAGCGATGCAGATGCAACACGTCTTGCGTCAAGCGTCGCCACAACTTCTCGACGGGGTTGAGCCAAGGCGCATAGGTCGGCAAGCGCATGAGCCGCAACGTGCTGGCGGGGTTGTCATTGAACGCCGCCAGCAGCCTGGGATGGAAATGCACCGGCCAGTTGTCCTGGATCAGGGAGATGCGCTGGGCGCGGGGGTAGGCCTGTTCCACCTCCTGGTAGCAGCGGATCAGCGTCGAGAGGTCGAAATGCGCGCGTTGCCAACTGAAGAGTCGGCCCGTCTGCACATCAACGCACGCGGCGATCCGCCGTTTGGTGTTGCTGCCCCGGCCCTGCTCGGCACGGGGCGCGTCACTGCCGCTCACGGCATAGCCCTGCGCGACGGTGGGACGACGGTAGTAGGTCACTTCGTCCTCGTAGAGCACGGTGATCTGCTCCGGTTCGGCTTGGGCGCGGGCGCACACGTAGCCAATCGTCGCCACTTTGGCGGCGTAGAGCACGTCGGGCGAGTGGACGTAGCGCCGCCCTCGCTTGTAGTGGAGCTTCAAGCGCCACAACAGGCGGTGCACGCCCACCAGACTCAGTGGATGCAGCCAGTCCACCGCTTGGCGCAGCCCATCCAGCCACCAGCGAGTGCGCGCCAACCCGAAGTGGTGAGGCAATTGCCCCACCACGTCTTGCACTTCAGCGGCGGCGCTGGCCGCGTCGCGGTGTTGAGGGGAAAAAAGCGGGCTTGCGCCCGCGTCCCGCCCGCACCTGTAGCCCCGCGATGCCGCCCTGCTGAAAGCGGGCGATCCAGTCGGCGACGGTCTCCGGACAGCGCCGCCGGAACAGCCCGGTCTGCGCCACGTGATAGACCGCCTGCCCCGCCGCCACTTTCAGGATGGCGGCGGCGCGTTCGCGCACATAGGGCTTGGGATCGGTGTCGCGCACCCGCGCCAACTCCGCGTGTTGTATGGCGGTCAACGCGACCACCGTGCGAGGCGTTGCCATGATCGTCGTCTCCTTTCTCCTGGACAACGGGACGGGCTTTTCCTCAGTCTACATCACCGGGACTATTTTGTTAAAGACTATAAGCCCCACGGCTTGCGGCGGGCTAAAGCCCTAGCCTGTCAGCCCACTTCCCGTATGCGGGAAGGGGGCTGACGTTAGGGTCACAACCCCGCGATCTCGCGGCGTTGGGTTTCGAGGCGGGCCAGCGCGCTCTTGGCGGCGGCTAGCGCGTCGCGTTCCTTCTGGACGACCTCCGGCTTGGCGCGGCTGACGAAGTCGGCGTTGTCCAGGCGTGCGCGCGCGCGGGTGATTGCTTGCTGGCGGTCGGCGATCTCTTTGTCCAGGCGGGCTAGCTCTTTCTCCAGATCGAGCAGGCCCGCCAGCGGTAGGTAGATGTCTACGCCGCCCGCGACCAGCGCCATCGCCTGCGCTGGTTTCGTCGCCAGCCGCCGTTCGACTCGTGGTGGCTCCGTGCGCGCCAACTGCTCGATCAGCGCGCTCTGCCGTTTCAGCATCGCGCTCTGGGCGCCGCCAACCAGAATCACCTGCGCGCGGCGAGCCGGCTCGACGTTCGCCTGTTTGCGCGCGTCGCGGATGCGGGTGACGATCTACTCGACCAGCGCGAAATCCGCCTCGCTGGCGTCGTCGCGCAGCCGGGCCTCTGCGTCGGCGTCGAGTGACGGCCAGGGCGCGATGAGCAGCGCAGGCGCTGGGCGGTCGCCTTCGGGCGTCTCCGCGTAGAGATGCTGCCAGGCCTCCTCGGTGACGAACGGCATGAAGGGATGCAGCAGCCGCAACGACGCATCGAGGACGCCGCGCAGCATCTGCGCCGTCCGCTCGCGCTGCGCCTCGTCGCGCAGTTGCGTCTTGGCGATCTCCAGATACCAGTCGCAGTACTCCGACCAGAAGAAGTCGTTGATCTGCCGCCCTGCCTCGCCAAACTGCGATTCGTCGAGCAGCCGCGTAACCTCGCCAACGAGGCGTGCGCAGCGGCTGACGATCCAGCGGTCGGCCAGCGTCTTCGGTTGCAGCGCCGCCAGCGCCGGAATACCGCCGCCGACGCCATCGGTCTGCCCGATGACGAAGCGCGCCGCATTCCAGATTTTGTTGGCGAAGTTGCGCCCGCCGACGATGCGCGCCGGAACCAGCTTCATATCGGCGCCCGGCGCGCCACTGGTCGCCAGCGTGAAGCGTAGCGCGTCGGTTCCGTATTCGTCCATGACCTCGATGGGGTCAACGACGTTGCCCAGCGACTTGCTCATCTTGCTGCCTGCCTCGTCACGAACCAACCCGTGCAGGTAGATCGTGTGGAACGGCGCGACGCCCATGAAGTGAATGCCCGCCATCATCATCCGCGCGACCCAGAAGAAGATGATGTCGTAGCCGGTCTCCAGGACGCTGGTGGGATAGTAGCGGCGCAGGTCGGGCGTGTCGTCGGGCCAGCCCAGCGTGCTGAACGGCCACAGCCACGAGCTAAACCAGGTATCCAGAACGTCGGGATCCTGCGAGAGTTGATCGGCGCCGCAGTGCGGGCAGGCCGCCGGGTCGGCGCGGGCGACGGTCATCTGGCCGCAGCTCGCGCAGTACCACGCCGGGATGCGATGCCCCCACCAGAGCTGGCGCGAGATGTTCCAGTCGCGGATGTTCTCCAGCCAGTCGGTATAGGTCTTGGTGAAGCGTTCCGGGATGATGCGCGTCTGGCCGTAGGTGACGGCCCCCAGCGCGCCAGTCGCCAGCGGCGTCATCTTGACCCACCACTGCATCGAGATCAGTGGCTCGATGACCGTGCCGCAGCGCGAGCAATGCCCGATGGGGATCGTGTACTCCTCCTGGTGATCAAGCAGACCCTGCGTCTGCAAATCCTCCAGGATGTGCTGGCGCGCCTCGAAGCGATCCTGCCCGGCGTAGGCGCCCGCGTTCTCGGTCATGCGCGCGTCGAAGCCGATCACCTGGATGCGCTCCAACTGATGGCGGACGCCGATCTCGAAGTCGGTTGGGTCGTGGGCGGGCGTGACCTTGACGGCTCCCGTGCCAAACGCTTTATCTACGGCGTCGTCGCCGACGATGGGAATGCGGCGGTTCATCAGCGGGACGATGACGTGGCGCCCGATCAGCCTGGCGTAGCGTTCGTCGGTCGGGTTGACGGCGATGGCGGTGTCGCCTAGCAGCGTCTCCGGTCGCGTGGTGGCGACCATCAGGTAGGCTGGCTCGTCCGTCGCCGCGTCAGCCGCTGCGTCATCGGCTGGCGCCAGTGGATAGCGGATATAGGTAAGCTGGCCGGGAGTCGGGATATTCTCGACTTCCAGATCAGAGATGGCGCTCATGCAGCGCGGACACCAGTTGATGATGCGCTCGCCACGATAGATCAGCCCCTCTTCGTAGAGGCGAACGAAGACCTCGCGGACGGCGCGAACCAGCCCATCGTCCAGCGTGAAGCGTTCGCGTGACCAGTCGCACGAGGCGCCCAGCCGCCGATGCTGATCCTGGATGCGATGCTTATACTGGTTGACCCACTCCCAGACGCGGGCGACGAAGGCCTCGCGCCCCAGGGCATGGCGATCCGTCCCCTCGCGTGTCAGTTGCTTCTCGACGACGTTCTGGGTGGCGATGCCCGCGTGGTCTTCGCCGGGAACCCAGAGCGTGGGGTCGCCGCGCATCCGGTGGTAGCGGATCATGATGTCTTCGAGGGTCGCGGTGATGGCGTGGCCCAAGTGCAGCGCGCCGGTGACGTTGGGTGGCGGCATGCTGATGACGAACGGCTTGCGGTCGGGGTCGGCGGGGTTGTCGCGCGGATTGAAGTAGCCGCTGGCCTCCCACCACTGGTAGAGGCGCCGCTCGACGCTCTGCGGATCATACGCAGGGGGAATCTGGTCGAGCCTGCGTGGCGCGGCGGTCGAGGTTTCGCCGCCTGTCGCGTCTGCTGGGTTCTCCGCGTGATGTGTTGGCTTCATCTCGATGGTCATGCAACTGCCCTTCTCTCCACAACAAAAGCGGCTTCCCTCTGTCCAGGACGAGGGAAGCCGCTTGTCGCGCCACCTGACGTTGCAGTTGGCGCAAGAAAAGAGCTCGTGGTACCACCCGGTTTTGCAGTCGGCCCAGGGAGTGGTTAGGGCGTAGCTGGATGCCCGACTGCCTCAAATGCGCGCTAACGGGCGCACCCGCGCGGGGCTAGTTTTCTCCACACGACGCGGGTACTCCCCGCCATGTAGCCTCACTCCGCAGGCTCCCAGGTCACGTTCCGCCAGCCACGCCGCAGGGAACTCTCAGCGGGTCGTTCCCCATCTCTGTCGGCAGGTCACGCGCGTACTCATCCTGGTCGTAGCCATTGCTGTATCACGCTCAGTATACGCGCTCTGGGGCGGCGTTGTCAAAGGTTATGAGTCACTGAGGAGGAACTCGCCCTCGGCGAGACGGCGGCCATCCTGGTTCTCGCAGTGGGCGCTGACACGCAGCGCCTCGCCGTCGAGCGCGGTGATCTCGGCCACCACGGTCAGCGTGTCGTCGGTATAGGCTGGCTCGGCGATACGCACGGTGAGGCTGGCGAAGCGCGCGTGCTGCGGGCGCGGCGTGTGCCGGGCGGCGGCGGAGGTGAGCAGCGCCGCCAGCAGCGCGCCGGGCGCCGCCTGCCGCTGCTGGCGGTCGGGGCGTTGCTGCGGCTCATCGGCGGTGACTTCAGCGGTGAGTTCGGCGTCGCCCATCACCAGCATAAAGAGGGCGAGGTCGGCTTCGGAGAATTCTTTTGTGACTGTGACTATCGCGCCTACCTGGCGCGCCTGAGGCTCTTCCACCGTATATTCCCCCGTCGCCCTGCTCGTCCCCACTCGCCTCGCTGCTCTGCTCATGCGCGTCCCAGTGGTTCCCTGCTCCCTATGGCTCCCTATGGATGTCTAGCGGCAAGTGTAGCATCTGGCGGCGCCAGCGGCAAGCGTTTGGGCGAAATGGTTGTGGCGGCGTTCCCCCGCTTGCCACAGGCAGGCGCCAGACGGTACAATTAGCGGCATGAGCAATGCAACCACCATCCTACACGCCCACACCACCGCGCCGGGGGCCGTCGAGCGCGCGCTAGAGCAGGTCTTCGCAGCGCAGAGCCACCCACGCGCCACCCGGCTGGAGGGGACGTTCTCCGCCGTGCTGGCGAAGGCCACCGATAACGATCTGGCAGCGAACTACCGCTACCTGATCTGCCGCCCGCACCCCGACTCCGCTTGGACGCCGATCCTCGAATTGGGGGTGCGAACCGTCGGGCTAGAGGCGCGCCTCTCACGTGCGCTCGGCGGGGCCGCTGTCTTCACCACATTTGTCTATGGCGATGGCGTCTCCGGCTATCGGCTGGCCCGCGAGGGCGTCGAGGTGGATCGCTACGCCAGCGACCCCACCTATCTGCTCGATCTCGCCACGATTCCGCGCAACGCTGCCGAAGGACGAGTGAGCCTTGCGCAGCCCAACCCGGAGCGCGAGCGTGGTCATCCGTCGCTCTTCGCCGATCTGCTGCCCGCCGGAACCACGCCCGACGAGTTCGCGCGCGTCGTGCTGGCGCCCGGCTGGTGGGAGCAGTACGACGCCGCCGCGCCGTTGCGCGCGCAAGCCGCCGAGGCAGCGGACACTGACGACGATGATGACGACCTCGACGACTTCGATGATGACGACGAAGACGAAGACTTCAGCGATGACGACCACATGGACGCCACGAGCAAGAGCAAAGACGCTG
>VFSW01009534.1_pt1 | contig 13848 bp, 15 predicted proteins | sample 5358111 | NCBI WGS metagenome assembly VFSW01 (sample SAMN11554181, study PRJNA540505) | mine drainage metagenome | isolation source: sediment from site ElyBrook_90M | place: USA: Ely Copper Mine, Vershire, VT | collected 2017
GAACCAGTGACCCCTGCCGTGTGAAGGCAGTGCTCTACCCCTGAGCTAACCGCCCGTTTGAAGTCGCGGATTACATCATATCGCATACCGATAGGTCAATTCATCCCATCAGTCCTTCCTTTTTGAGGTTGGCAGTTCTGGACGTTTGAACCTTTCAGGCTGCCAGAGCCCTACGAACGATGTAGCCAGAGCGAGATTCCCCGGCCTCTTTTGCTGCCGCGTCGATGCGGCGTAAAGCGCGCGCCGGAATCGTGATGTTCACCCGCTCTGCCTTGTCCGACAGCTCAGATATATCCACCGTGACCACGGCCCACACCCACCCCTTAAATTCAGGTTTTGTCTGAAGATCGGAAATGGACGATGACTCGGGAATTACACCGTTGTCGTCAATTACTGTCTCCAACCACAATTCAATCGCCTCCTTGGCGTTATCGACGGCCTCATCCAGGGTGTCTCCCGCTGAAAAGCAGCCCGGAAGATCAGGGACAACGACCCCGAACGCGTGCTTGGCATCGCCAGGCTCTATAGCAATCGGAAATTTCATGTCTTTCTCCTTTCTGTGTCCTTCTGTTTGCGTTACTTCAGCCCCGCCTGCTTCAATAGCTTATGGGCAAGGCCGACTCCAAGATCCTTTTTTGGATGGGGGACGGTGATATGCCCGCCTCGCTTAGGGTGGCTGAAAATGTGATGCGAACCTTTCACGCCACGGAGTACCCAGCCCGCCTTTTTCAGTTTCTTGATAATTGCTGCACTGTCCATGATGTGTATTATACACACTATATAAAGAAATGGTAGGCTTGGGGTGTTTGCGCAAGGTGGATCACGGACTACGAATTAGCTGGTTGATGGGAGCAACAAGCATTTCTGCTGGCGGGATCTGAACAGCGGACGCAGTCCAGATAGCAAAATCGTTTCAATCCGATGCAGATGCCAAAGCATTGTCAATGGACTGCGTGATGAAGAATACCTGCGACTGAAAGTCATGCCTTGTGCATTGCTAAAACTTTAAGTACTCACGACAGATAAAATTGAGGGTCAATAAATACCTGAACAATTGTTCACAAGATTAAGTTAACATGGTATGCGCTTTACTTGCTAAATAACCAACCCAATATCAATGCAGTGGATAACGTCAGCACATTGAAATCAGGGCAAGACCTTCTAAAAAAATTTCTCCCTTTTCTTGGGTGGCAGCGCTTCACGGCGCAATCCATCAGGGAAGATATTATTGCAGGTGTCACTGTTTCACTTGTAGCTATCCCGCAGGCTTTGGCGTACGCACAACTGGCAGGCTTGCCACCCTACTACGGGTTGTATGCGTCATTCATCCCGCCCATCATAGGCATACTCTTTGGCTCCTCTGCGCTCTTGTCTACCGGGCCTGTGGCCATGACCTCCCTGCTCACTGCCGCGAGCATCGCTCCCCTGGCTTTGGCAGGTTCACCGCAATTTTATTCTTATGCAATTTTGCTTGCTTTGCTTTCTGGATTGTTTCAGATGGGATTTGGTCTTGCGCGACTGGGCTTATTGCTTAACTTTCTTTCGCACCCCGTGCTGATGGGCTTCATCAATGCTGCGGCGATTATCATCGGCATCTCCCAAATTCCGGCGTTTCTTGGCATATCCGCAAAACAGAGCAAACATCTGCTCGTGGATACATGGAATGTTCTGGCTAATTTCGATACGCTGCATGGCATGTCCCTGGCATTTGGCCTGGGCGCATTAGCGTTGCTTTTCTTCTTCAAGAAAATCTTCCCAAAACTCCCCGGCGTGTTGATTACTGTGGGGCTTCTTACGTGGATCAGCTACATGGTCGGGTTTGCGGGGCAGGGTGGCAGGGTGGTGGGTGAAATTCCAGCGGGGCTCCCCACAATGACAGTTCCCTCTTTTGACTGGACGGCGATCCAGGATCTGTTGCCCGCAGCGTTTGTGGTTGCCCTGATCAGTTTTGTGGAGGCCATGTCAAGTTGCAAGGTCATTGCCATGAAAACCCGGTCACGCTGGGATGAGAATCAGGAATTGATCGGGCAGGGGTTAGCAAAAATTGCCGCAGCTTTTTGCCAATCAATGCCGTGCAGCGGATCATTTTCCCGTTCGGCACTTAACCTCGCTTCCAATGCCAGAACCGGATTGTCATCACTTGTCACGGCGGGCTTTGTGCTGCTGACACTGCTGTTTTTTACTGGCGCCTTGTTCCATTTGCCAAAACCGGTACTTGCCGCAATGATCATGATGGCTGTGGCTGGCCTCGTGAACTTCAAAAGCATTAAAAACGCATGGCAGGCCAGCAAAGATGATGGAATAGCTGCCGTCATCACTTTTTTTGCTACGCTCTTGTTTGCGCCCAACATCCAGAACGGCATTCTTACCGGCATCATCCTGTCTTTGGTTCTGTTTTTGTACCGCCGCATGCGCCCAAGAATCATCTTTGATCTTGGTCTGCATTCAGACGACACCCTGCGCGATGCCGCACGATTCAATCTGCCAGCCCTGCCACCCCAGATAGGCGGACTTCGTTTCGACTCATCCTTGTTGTTTTTCAACGTTGCTTTTTTTGAGGATGGGGTGCTCAAGCTGATGCAACTCAAACCGGATGCAAAATATATCCTGATTTCCGGACACGGCATCAATCATCTGGATGGTTCGGGCGTGGAAATAATTCATAGCCTGGTACGCCATCTGAGTGAAAGTGGCATCACGCTCGTATTTAGCGGCCTTAAAATGCAGGTGCTGGAAGTGATGGAACGCACGGGTCTTACCAAGGCCATAGGGGATAATAATATCTACAGCACCGACAAAATAGCCCTTGAAGCCTTGCAAAGGCTTGTAACGACTTCATAAAACAGTCTATTTTTTCCTGGCGTTGTGGTCCAGGTTGCGCAGGAACGCAAGCTTCTCCCTGATCTTTTGTTCCAGGCCGCGTTCGGTGGGTTGGTACCACCCCGGCTCTTTCATCCCTTCAGGCAGGTAGGTTTCTCCCGCTGCATAGGCGTGCGGTTCGTCATGGGCGTAGCGATAGTCATGGCCATAGCCCAGTTCTTTCATCAGGCGCGTGGGCGCGTTGCGAAGGTGCACCGGAACCTCTTTGGATTGGTCCTCGCTTACAAAAGCGCGCGCGGCATTGTAAGCGGTGTAGCCCGAGTTGGATTTGGGGGCCACAGCCATGTACAGGATGGCTTGTCCCAGGGCCAGTTCGCCTTCCGGTGAGCCCAGGCGTTCGTAAGTCAGCGCCGCTTCATTGGCAACCTGCATGGCGCGCGGGTCAGCCAACCCAATGTCCTCCCAGGCCATGCGGATGATGCGACGTGCCAGGTAGCGCGGGTCAGCCCCACCGTCCAGCATTCGGCAAAGCCAGTACAGGGCCGCATCGGGGTGTGATCCCCGAACGGATTTGTGCAGGGCCGAGATCTGGTCGTAAAAATAATCCCCACCCTTGTCAAAACGGCGCGCGTTAAGGGTCAGGGCATTCTGCAGAAAGGCCGCATCGACAGCACTGACGCTGGAAGCTTCGGCTGCCACATCCACCTGTTCCAGTAGATTCAATAGGCGTCGGGCATCACCGTCGGCGTACCCGATGAGGGTATCCAGTGCTGCTTCATCAAACGTGAGATGGCTCAAGGCCAGCGCTTGGGTGCGAATTGCAAGCGTTTTCAAATCTTCGGGCTCAAGGCTTTTTAGAACATAAACATGCGAGCGGGATAACAGGGCCGAGTTGACTTCAAAGGAGGGGTTCTCGGTAGTGGCCCCGATAAAGGTCACGAGCCCCGATTCCACAAAGGGCAGCAGCGCATCCTGCTGCGATTTATTAAAACGGTGGATTTCATCAATGAACAAAATCGTGGCGCGGCTGTGCTGGTTGAGTGCAGTTTGGGCCGCTTCCACAGCGGCGCGAATATCCTTAACCCCGGCCATGACTGCAGAAAGCGCTATGAATTCACACCCAAAGGCCGCGGCGGTAAGGCGCGCCAGGGTTGTTTTGCCCACCCCGGGCGGCCCCCACAAAATCATGGAATGGGGCTTGCCCGATTCAAAGGCAAGCCGCAAAGGTTTTCCCGGCCCAAGAAGGTGCTGCTGTCCGATCATGTCGTCCAGTCGCTGCGGGCGCAGGGCTTCGGCCAGAGGAGGGTGGGGGGTTGCCTTGAACAGGTCGCTCATCGCGCAATTATGGCATGTACAATGCACGGTTTAGTGGCCAGGTTTCTTTAAAGATGATCCGTACCCGCTTTGCCCCCAGCCCCACCGGTTACCTGCATATTGGTGGCGCACGCACCGCCCTGTTTTCGTGGGCCTATGCTCGGCGTCACGGTGGGCAGTTCATCCTACGCATCGAAGACACCGATCTTGAGCGCTCGACGGCTGCTTCCACACAAGCCATTCTGGACGGCATGGCCTGGCTTGGACTGGATTACGACGAAGGCCCGTTCTATCAGATGAAGCGTCTTGAACGGTATAGGGAAGTGATCGAGCAGTTATTGAAAGCGGGTCATGCCTACCCTTGCTACGCCAGCAAGGAAGAGCTTGAAACCTTGCGCGAAAGTCAACGGGCACAGGGCCAAAAGCCGCGCTATGACGGACGCTGGCGCGATTCAAAAGCTACGCCCCCGGCCGGTGTTAAACCGGTAATTCGTTTCAGGACACCGCACACCGGAGAGGTGACCTTTAATGATCTCGTGAAGGGTTCGATTACGGTAGCCAACAGCGAACTGGACGATCTGGTGCTGATGCGTGCCGACGGTGTGCCCACCTACAACTTCGGGGTGGTGGTGGATGATCTTGACATGAACATCACCCACGTCATTCGCGGGGATGATCATGTAAACAACACGCCGCGCCAGATCAACATCCTGCGCGCCCTGGGGGCAACGATTCCGGAGTATGCCCACGTGCCGATGATTCTGGGTTCGGATGGCGAGCGCCTGTCCAAACGCCACGGAGCGGTCAGCGTGATGCAGTACCGCGATGAAGGCTACCTGCCGGAAGCGCTGGTCAATTACCTGGCGCGCTTGGGATGGTCGCATGGCGATGAAGAGCAGTTCAGTCGCGAGCAACTGGTACAGTGGTTTGATCTTGCCCACATCAGCCGCTCGCCAGCCCGCTTTAATCCGGAAAAACTGGATTGGCTTAATCAGCAGTATCTTAAGACTGTGGATGATGACCGTCTGGCCGAACTGGTCAGGCCCCTGTTGCAGGCTCGGGGAGCAGATCCCGCCCACGGCGCCCCGGATTTGAAAGCGGTGGTGGGGCTCCTTAAAAGCCGGGCGAGCCAGATTCCCGAAATTGCCGATGCCGCCGTTTATTTTTATCGCACTCTGCACCCCACCCCTGAACTCAAGGCGCAACATTTAACCGCAGCCGTACTGCCCGCACTGCATACGATTGCAGAGCGCCTTGCGCTCGTAGAGTGGTCTGTCCCCGAGATCAGTGCGTTGCTAAAAACCGTGGCTGCAGAGCAGGGTCTTAAGATGGGGCAGATCGGCATTCCATTAAGAGTGGCTGTCTGTGGCACAACCCAAACGCCATCACTGGATGCCACGCTGCACCTGTTGGGGCGCGAAACAGTACTGGCCCGCCTCAAGGCCGAGACCGCCCAAAGCTTGTGAGAGTGGGTGCAGGCCGTTATAATGCAATGCTTCTCTGTGGGGGGGTATAGCTCAGCTGGGAGAGCGCTTGCATGGCATGCAAGAGGTCGGCGGTTCGATCCCGCCTATCTCCACCAACTCTAGTCCAGAGTCGTCCAAAAAACCTAAATACGCAACAAAATCGAGTAAAAAAGTCGTTCACCTCTCCGGGGTCGTCCTGGTAGGTTTTATGATGGGGGAAGTCGCGTTGAGTTGGTGAGTCAGAATTTTAACGGCAGAGAGATCGCGAATTTCACTGGCCGCTTTGACCATAGTGCTCTTCTCCGAATTCGTCAGCGTATCCAAATCACCACCCTGGAAAAAAACCATGGCTTTCAAGCTCTCGGCAGGTTGGAAATTGGGCCCAAACATTTCGCGAGCGGCGGCAAGCCCCTTGTTCAGGCTTACCCCTGCGTTGATCATGGCAGATATGTCGCGATAGTCCTTGGCTTCGATCCGCTGGAGGATCACCTTGAGCTTCGTCGCCATCAGGTCATCCAGCGAGGCCACTTGCATGACCCCATCTTCCGTGAATTCCGGTTCTCCGACCCGGCCAAAACCAACGTTTCCAAAGAAGGAAACCTTGACAACTTCCCGTTGGGCATCCTTGCTGGGTACGAGAATGGTCAGGGAATCGGGCTGATCCTGGAGAATCGTTGCCCGGGTCATGAAGGGGAAAGCTGATTTCAATACCTCCCGGTCTAGTGGCTGTTCCGAGAAGAAGTCGAAATCTACTGACGCTCTGTGACCCAGACGCAACGCAATGGCTGTTCCGCCATAAAGGCAAAAGCCTAGAACGGCCGCCTGGCGAAGTTCAGGCCAGAGTCGTTGCTGTGCAGGGGGTAGCGTTTCCAGGCAAGGCTTGAATGCGCCTGTCATGAAAGATTTCGTGATGGCATGGACGGAACATGATCGACGGCGGCAAGCCCCAGTCGGTAGTGCCAGTAGGCCCAGGAGCGTTCGCTGAACTGTCCAATTTCGGCATGGGTCAGCACACCACGCAGCACATCATCGCCCACCCGATGGGCCAGGTCCTGAACATCGGCGTAATCCCCAATGTCCATCACCTGGGCAATGATCCTTTCGGGCATGGCAACAGCCTCATCTGGAGTTTTCCACCAGATGTACTTATTGGCAAGACGCATCAAAGCGTCACGGTTGAAATCGAGCAAATCCATACGTAAGATTTTACGCCAGTGGTACTCATTCAGGAAGCGTATGTTTCTGCCCCAGCACATACTCTCCATCCTCGTACCCTGCCACCACCTTCGCCAATTCCTCCCAGCACGTTGTGTAAGCCGGCGACAAATTTCCTCGACGCATCTTCCACCGCTTGCCGGTGCCTTCAGCCAGAAGTTGCAGGGTGCCCCGGCCCCACTTCTGGTTGATGTCGTCCATGGTGCGCATCAGGATTTCAGAACGCGCATCACTTTCCGGATTGGCAAACAGGCTGTCCTGCTTTAGTGCTTGCGGCTGCAATTCGAAAAGCATCACCCCCGCTTTTTTGTAGGCAAACCCCGGCCGATAGATTTGCCTTAGCGCTTTGAGGGCCCAGCGGGTTAGTTCCCGGGTATCTGCGGTGGGTTCGGGCAGGGGCGCCGTAATCGCCGGTTGGTATTGGGGCTCCTGCGGCTTGAAGATGTTGGTCTGCAAGTACACTTGCACGGCGCCGGCAACCGAATGCTGTTCGCGCAGCCTCTGGGCGGCCTTGGCGATGTAGCTTGATACGGCCTCGCCAAGTTCTGGCAAGGTAGTGACAGGGCGCCCAAAAGAGCGGCTGCTCAGGATTTGCTGGTTTGCCGGGGCCACTTCCTCCAGTTCCAGACAAGGCACGCCCCGCAATTCCTGAACCGTGCGTTCCAGCACCACCGAAAATCGGGAGCGCAAGGTTTGGGGATTGCCCTCCCGCAGGGCCTGCACCGTGTGGATGCCCATCGCTTGCAGGCGGGAGGTGATCTTGCGCCCCACACCCCAGACTTCACCGACCGCAATGGTTCCGAGTAATTCAGAGAGGCCCTTATCAGGCATCACGGTCAAATCGCAAACCCCATCCTGGCCGGCAAGCGCTTTCTTGGCGCAGTGATTGGCAAGTTTCGCCAATGTCTTGGTAGGGCCAATGCCCACACAGACGGGCAACCCCAGATCACGGGCGATGCGCTCCCGAATGCGTTTTCCGTAGGCGGCCAATCCTTCTTTGGATTGCCCTGAAAAACCCGACAACTCAAGAAAGCTCTCATCGATGGAGTAGTTTTCCAGGTTTGGAGCGTACTGGGCAAGAATCTTGATTACCCGGTTGCTCATGTCCGCGTACAGGGTGTAATTGGAGGAATAGGCAATGATGCCCTCGCGCTGGGCCAACGCTTTCAGTTCATGCCAGGGCACACCCATGGGCACGCCCAGGGCCCGGGATTCGGAACTTCGGGCCACGACAACGCCATCATTGTTGGACAGCACCACCACCGGTTTGCCCTTAAGGCGGGGGTCGAAGAGCTTTTCGCAGGAAGCGTAGAAGTTGTTGCAATCCACCAGGGCAAAGACTGGCATGGCTTTCTTCAGGCGGGAACGCGTTTGAATTTGCCCACCACCACGCCCCAGATTACAAGATCCAGATCTTCATTCACTTCAAGGGGTGGGCAGTTCGGGTTTGCAGCAAGGAGCGCCACACGACCGTGCTGCTGGTACAGGCGCTTGACCAGACGTTCACCGTTAAGGAAGGCGACCACGATGTGGTTGTGGACAGGTTTGATGGCCTTGTCCACAACCAGGATATCTCCCTCAAAAATTTCCGCGCCCTGCATGGCGTTGCCCTGCACCCGAAAGAAGAAGGTGGAGACAGCGTTTCGTACCAGATAGTCGTTGATATCAAGGGGCCCGTCCGCATAGTCGGTGGCCGGTAGGAATAGGGCGTGTGTCATGGGGGATTGGCCGGGTAACGAATACTGTAATAATATACAGTATCTCAAAGACGCATTCAAACAGATGCGGTAACCCCGGTGATTCTGGTATTCTCCGATTTGCCACGACCACTGGACGAGGCAAAAAAAGCCGGTTCATTCGTTTGAATTCTTATGGGGGGTATTAAAATGAATCACATAGCGATAAACGCCATTTTAGGAGTTTTGTCGTTATACACAGTATTGGCGCTTACGTTTATTTATCTGGTGTAGTGGAAGGGGGTCAGCATCCCCAATCTTTGAATCACCTTCTAAAATAGCGCTTGTTTTATTTCTTTATTCAGGGCGTCCTTTAAAGGGCGCCCTGTTCTTTTTTACTGCTATTTGCGCTTCTGAAATGTTCCCATGAGTTCGGCCTGCGCAATGATATGGTCCCTCATCTGTGCTTCGATAACCGCTTTGGTGGGGTTGCCAAGATCAGGCAGCACCGTGTCAAGCGCGTAGAGTTTGTGAAAATAGCGGTGGCGACCAATCGGCGGGCAGGGGCCACCATAGCCGGTACGGCCCCAATCATTGAGTCCCGACAGGGTTCCCGCAGGCAATTGTTTGACTGCTTCAGAAACAGCATTTACGCTTGCGGGTATATTGTACAGCACCCAATGGACCCAGGTCATCTTGGGTGCTGCCGGATCCGGAGCGTCGGGATCATCAACAATAAGCGCGAGGCTCTTGGCACCCGGCGGAACCCCGGACCAGGCAAGGGGTGGCGAAATGTCTTGCCCCTCGCAGGTGTATTTCGACGGGATTTCGCCACCCTGGTCGAAGACTGCGGACGTCAACTTTAATGACATGATGAACCCCTCCTTCTCCTGCGTAAATTTTACTTACAAATTATGGTTCGACAGGGTTGAGGATCCACTACCATAGGCGTATGCGTCAAGTCACAGCAACAATCCTCTTTGTCACAACAAGCCTGATCTTAAGTGCTTGCGGCACGATGGTGCCCGGGCCACTTGCCGGAAACGATTTTGCGGATGTCTCGCCGCAGGTGGCGCAGACCCGTCCGGATGTGCGGGGGCTGCGTGTGCGCTGGGGCGGCAGTATCGCAAGCGTGGCACCCGAAAAAAGCGACACCTGTTTTGAGGTGGTAAGCCACCCGCTGGATGATTCTGCGCGCCCACAAGAAGATGACAATACCAATGGACGGTTTATCGCGTGCCTGACAGGTTTTTACGACCCGGAAATTTATGCCGTGAAGCGGCTAATCACGGTGGTTGGCACGATACAGACGCCCACCATTGGCAAGATTGGCAATCACGACTACATTTTCCCCCATGTGGCGGTCGAGACGCTCTACCTGTGGCCGAAAGAAATTCCTATTGCCAATGACCCGTCCTTTGAATTTGGTCCAGACCCTTTCATGTACCAGGAGGAACCCTGGCTGTTGGGGCCGATGGAGCCGATGGCTCCATGGATGATGCCTTGATAGATCAGGAGAAGGGGTATTTCCGTGTCTGACCTGAATGATCCCAGGGTATTTTTTGCTGCAGAACGTACGCTGCTGGCGTGGAATCGCACCAGTCTCACCTTGATGGCCTTTGGCTTTGTCATCGAACGCTTTGGCCTGTTCTTGCACCTGCTAATGCCCCAGCGCACAGAATCGCTCTACCAGGGCACATCCTACTGGATCGGCATCGCCTTCATTTTGATGGGCTCTTTTTCTTCCGTTTCAGCCATCATCCAGTACCGGAAAGTACTCAAAACCCTTGGCCCCTCCGAGATACCGCTGGGGTATGCCGTCAATATGGGAGTACTGGTTAATTTTGCCGTGGCGGTATTGGGGCTTGCCCTGACTGTTTACCTGTTCAGCGGGCCAGGCTTCTAGCAAATCAAAACACCCCATGAGGTGGCCCGGCGCTTGCTTGGCGCCGGGTTTGGCACTTTCGCAATCTCCCTTTATGTACGACATCGCACAGACCCTTGACCCATGAAAGAAGAGGATGCGATCAGGAGCGCCAACAATTGTTTGGGACTCATGGTTTAAGTCAAAAAGGAGAAGGGCGATGAATCAACATAATTTCAGATTTACATCCACTGCTGCACGGTCTTTCATCGCAACAGCGATTGTTGCAACGATGATGTTTGTTGCGGCTCCGGTGTTTGCGGCCAAAGCTTCAGAAGAAAGTCGCGTCGAAGCGCGCATCACTGACATGCATGCCAAGCTCAAAATAACCACGGATGAGGAAACGCAATGGGCAAAAATCGCCGAGGTCATGCGCGATAACGCAAAAAAGATGGATCAGCTCACTGACGACAGGTTAGCAAAAGTCAAAACCATGAATGCTATTGACGATCTTAAGTCTTACGGTGAAATTGCCGATGCTCATGCAGACGCGATCAGGAAGTTTACTCCCGTCTTTATGGCGCTCTATGACAGTATGTCCAATGAGCAAAAAGCCAGTGCTGACGAGCTGTTTCGCAAGGGCGGACACCATAGGGCAATGCACAAAAAATAAGCGTGCGCAACTTTGAAGGCATTCAACAATTGGAGGCTTAAAATGGCTACCTCAACAATTAGCAAATTCGCAATCGTCCTCGCACTTGCCGCCGTGGCTGGGTTAGTCATGGTGCCGGCGTTTGGCGACGAACACAACAGGCAGGGTCAGGGTCATGGACAGGGCCATGGACAGGGTAGAGGAGGAGACCATGGCAACAATCGCTACGCGCACGGGGGCGGCTATTATGGTCATGACAACCGCGATAATTATTACCCCTACGCGTACGCGCAACCGGTTTATGCGCCCCCGCCGGTTTATTACCCGCCAATGCCCTCGCCAGGCATCAGCCTGTTCTTCCCCCTTGAGCTTCGATAGCGAGGTCTGACCCCATCGCATTATCGTCTTATAATGCTGGGCATGAATGGAAATCATAAGCCCGGCACCCATACGATCCGCGTTGGGGACACCCAGGTACTGACTCACGGGCGTCGCCAGAGCAAACTGCGCGACCCGTATCATCTTGTACTGACCTTGACATGGCCGCAGTTCTTCGGCGCTCTGGTATTGGCTTTTACGCTCGTGAACCTGGTCTTTGGCACTGCCTACTGGCTGTTGCCGGGCAGCGTGGTTAATGCGCGCCAGGGCGTATTTCTTGATTATTTTTTCTTTAGCATAGAAACCCTTGCCACCGTAGGCTACGGGGTGATGTCTCCCGCAAGCCTTGCCGGACACGTGGTTGCCTCGTTTGAAATCTTGACCGGGATGGTCAGCATTGCCCTGATTACGGGCTTGGTGTTTGCGCGCTTTTCCAAGCCCACCGCACGTATCCTGTTCAGCCACCGTGCAGTGATCAGGGATTTCGAAGGTCAACGCGTGTTGATGATGCGTATTGCCAACGAGCGTCATAACCGCATTGTAGAAGCTTCCGCCACGCTTTCACTGGTGCGCAACGAAGTTAATGCGCAGGGAGAGAGTTTTGTCCGCATCCATGACTTGCGCTTGCTTCGCGAACGCACCCCCGTATTCGCGCTTACCTGGACCCTGATTCATCCCATTGATGAGCGCAGTGCGCTCTATGGCGTCAATGCTGCCCAGTTGGTGTCCGCACGGGCCCGCATCCTGGTTTCGGTAACGGGCCACGACGAAACCATGGCGGCTTCGGTATTTGCCAATAGCGATTATGAGGCAGAGGACCTGGTGTTTGACGCGCGCTTTGTCGATATTTTGAGTGCGACACCAGAAGGCAGTCGGACCATCGATTTGACCCGGTTTCACGACATTGAGCCGATCTCCCTTAATGCCGGTACTTCTTAAGTCGATTTTGGATACACCATTTGTGCCGGTTGCACCCATCGATCGAAGTCCGCTTCCGTAACATAGCCCAGCGCAAGTGCCGCCTGCTTGAGCGTACTGCCATCATGGTGCGCGCGTTTGGCAATCTGGGCAGCGCGGTCGTATCCGATGTACGGTGTAAGCGCAGTCACCAGCATGAGCGAATGCTCCAACAAGTCGGCAATGCGGGCACGATTGGGCTCGATGCCCCGTGCGCAGTGGGCTTCGAAGCTTGCCATGGCATCGGCAAGCAGCCGAATGCTTTGCATGAAGTTGTGGATGATCAACGGTTTATACACGTTCAATTCGAAGTTGCCAGAGGCCCCGCCGATATTGATGGCAACATCGTTGCCAAAGACCTGGCAGCACACCATGGTAAGCGCTTCGCACTGCGTTGGGTTGACCTTACCGGGCATGATCGAACTGCCCGGCTCGTTTTCAGGAATGCTGATCTCGCCCAGGCCAGAGCGCGGCCCGGAAGAGAGCCAGCGCACGTCATTGGCAATTTTCATCAGCGCAGCGGCCAGGGTTTTAAGAACGCCATGGGCAGCCACAAGCGCATCGTTTGCAGCAAGTGCGGCAAATTTGTTGGCGGCACTCCTGAAGGAAAACCCCGTACTGCGTGCCAGTTCCGCGGCAACGCGCTGGCCAAATTCGACGTGGGTGTTAAGACCGGTTCCTACAGCAGTTCCTCCTACTGCAAGGTCATACAGCGGTACGAGCGATGCGGCAATAAGTGATTCCATCAGTGCAAGCTGTGCAACATAACCCGAGAATTCCTGCCCTAGCGTCAGCGGGGTAGCGTCCTGCAAGTGGGTCCGCCCGATTTTGACGATGCCTGAAAATTGCTCTGCTTTGTTATCCAGCGTGGTGCGAAGCTTTGCTAGCGAGGGCAGCACTTTGTGCACGATGCCGGTAACCGCCGCAACATGCATTGCAGTGGGAAAGATGTCGTTGGAGGATTGGCCGAGGTTAACCTCATCGTTGGGATGGACCTTGCGGCCTTGACCGCGCACGCCGCCAAGCTTTTCTGAGGCGCAGTTGGCCAACACTTCGTTCATGTTCATATGGCTTTGTGTTCCCGAACCCGTTTGCCACACCGAAAGTGGAAATTCTTGCGGATGCCGGCCCGCAATGACTTCATTTGCTGCTTCAACAATGGCCTCTGCCTTCTCTGTATTGAGCAGGCCAAGCTCGCCATTGACCTGAGCGCAGGCCCGTTTGACTTGTGCCAGCGCCATGACAATTTCGTGCGGCATGGTTTCGCTTGAGATGTGAAAGTTTTCCAGGGAGCGCTGGGTCTGCGCACCCCACAGCCTTTTGGCCTGAACCGCAATCGCACCGAAGGAGTCGTGCTCTATTCTGGTAGTCATGGTGTTTTCCCCTGAAATTGCCCTAGCCGATGGGAATATTAAGCCATTCTGTTTTATGCTGATATGCGCGTCAACAAACCGAATTGCCTCATCAAAAATCTGAGTGAAACCGATTCGTTGCCTCACTTAAGAA
>VFSW01009535.1_pt1 | contig 13848 bp, 12 predicted proteins | sample 5358111 | NCBI WGS metagenome assembly VFSW01 (sample SAMN11554181, study PRJNA540505) | mine drainage metagenome | isolation source: sediment from site ElyBrook_90M | place: USA: Ely Copper Mine, Vershire, VT | collected 2017
CCGAGGTGGTGGGCGAGCCAGTCCGCGCTGTAGGGGCGGTGGCGGTAGACGAGGTTGGCGCACCCGTGGTTTCCTTCGGGCAACATCAACAGTTCGGCGTGGGGGGCGGCCTTGACCAGGCGTTCGGCGTGGCTGGTGTCGAAGAGGCGATCGCGCCCACCGAAGACGACGAGGAGGGGCCGGGTGATGCGCGAGGCGTGTCCCTCGAGTTTGAGTTCTCCAGCCCTCGACTTCGCCTCGGCGTCGTCCGCCGAGTGGCTACGAACGCGAAAGGCCGCTCGGGTGAGCGGGTTGAGGTTATCCCAGGCGTCGGCCAGGTTGTAGGGCCCGGCGAGAGCCACGGAGGCGACGATGGGTAGGTCGGCGGCGGCGAGTCGAGCGGCGTAGTAGCCCCCGAGACTCACCCCCCACACCCCAATTCGAGCAGAGTCGACCTCGGAACACGAGCGGAGCGCGTCGAGGACGGCGGCCCCGACCGGTGCCCAGTCGGGCTCGATGGGAAACTCCCACTCGGACTCGCCCTGGCCGGGTCCGTCGAGGGAGAAGGTCGCGAGTCCCCGGGCGTGGAAGGTCGCCTCGACGAGCGGGAACTCCTCCTTGGCCGAGTCCAGTCCCGGAACGAGCAGGACGGTGGGAAGGGGGGAGTCGGGTTGGGGGGATCGAAGTACTCCGACGAGACGTCCGTGGCCGTAGGGCACGTCGACGCGTCGACCCGCGGGAGAGAGGAGGGGGAGACCCCGAGTGGCCGCGTCGACCGCCCGTTCGTGAGTCGCCCGCGCCTGGTCGAGATCGTGGACGAAGAGAAACTTTCCGAAGTGGTAGTAGGTGGCGGCGCGCTGCAGGGCCTCTCCCGCACTGAGTGTTCGACCTTCCCCCAACGCCGCGTCGGCGAGCGCGACGTGGTCGTCGCCGGCCCGGGACCAGCCCGCGCACCAGTCGTTCCAACTCTGCAACTGGCTGGTCACACGGGCGTAGTCACTCGCGTCGACTCCGCTCGCGGTAAAGCGCGGACCCCAATTGGAGATCGCGGTCTCTAGTAGTTCGTCAGCCATTTTCCCCCCTGACCGGGCCGATGGTAACGGAGGTGGACCGGGGATTCCTAGACGTGACGTGCGTTAATTCTTTTAATCACTCCGAAGTTATTTCATGGCGAATCTCATTGACCGACCCCGGAGACCTCGTTATGGTGACGACATCGCTCCGGGGGGGAGCGATCGGTGCGGGGCCATTGGTGCCGCAACGTCATTCCTTGGGGGGAATACATGAAGAGAAGAAGGGGATTCCTTCGCGTCCTCTCGCTATCGTCGGTGGCGACGGCTTCGGTTTTGACCGCAGTCGTGTCCTCGAACGCGGGAGCGTCGTCGGGTGGTTTGGCTAAGGGGGCACCGGTGAAAATCGGTATCTCCCTGTCGCTTTCGGGCGACTTCTCCGCGGACGGCCAAGCTTTCCAGCAGGGCTACGAGCTCTGGGCGAACGACATCAACAAGGCCGGGGGACTCCTCGGCCACAAGGTCCAACTCGACATCGTCTCGGACGCGTCGAGCCCGACTCAGGTGGTGACGAACTACCAGAAGCTCATCTCGGTCAACCACGACAACTTGACGTTCGGGCCGTTCTCGTCCCTCTTGTCGCTTCCCGCGGCGAAGGCGGCGGCGCGCTACGGTTACGCCCTCATCGAGGGTGCCGGCGGCGCGCCGTCGGTCTTCCAGGTGGGCCTGCACAACCTCTTCGACGTCTCCCTGCCGGTGGCGGGTGACTTGTTACCCTTCGCCAAGTGGGTGACCTCGTTGCCGAAGGCGCAGCGCCCGAAGACCGTGGCCTACGTCACCTCGAACGACCCCTTTACGGAGCCCCAGGTGACGAGTATTCAGGGGATGTTGAGCAAGGCCGGTATTAAGACCGTGTTCAACAAGGTCTTCCCGGCCGAGGTTACCGACTACACCTCCATCGCCGACTCGGTCGCGGCCGCGAAGGCCGACGTCGTCGTGCTCGGTTCGGTGGACGTGCCGACGGTGTCCTCGTTCATGCAGGCCTTCGAGCAGTCGGGCTACAACCCGAAGGCGATGATCGCCACGGGTGGCCCGGACCAGGGCACCACCTTCTTGAAGGCGGTCGGGGCGAAGAACGCCGACGGCGTGATGGTTCCGAACGCCTGGTACGGCGCGTCGGCGAACCCGCTCAGCAAGAAGATGGTGGCCGAGTACATCAAGAAGTACGGCGGCACCGCGGCCGGCGTGTCGAGCGACGTGGTGGAGGCTTACTCCGTTGGTGAAGTGATGGCCGCGGCGGTGAAGGCGACGGGTGGATTCAACAACGCCGCCATCATCAAGTACCTGCACTCCAACGTCACGTTGATGACGGCGCAAGGGACTGTGAAGTTCAACAACTTGGGTGAGAACGTCAACCCGACCGCCTTCACCTTCCAGTGGCAGGGCACGAAGTTCCTGCAGGTCAACCCGATTGGTGACCCCAATACGGTGAAGATCCTCTACCCGAAGCCGGTCTGGGGGAAGTAGTCGATGAACGCCACTGCTCTGTTGAGCGCCGCGAAGGACGGAATCCTGACCGGTGCGGTCTACGCCCTGATGGCTTCCGGGCTCACACTGATCTTCGGTGTGATGGACATCATCAACCTCGCCCAGGGAACCTTCGTGGTCCTGGCGGCCTACCTGAGCTACGCCCTCCAGGTGCACTGGCACATCGACCTGTTTGTGGGCCTCTTGATCACGACCCCGGCGATGTTCATCATCGGGGTCGTGATCGAGCGGGTCTTCATCGCTCGGCTGAAGGGGCCCGATAGAACGGGGATGTCCATCCTGGTGACCTACGCCGTCTGGCTCCTCATCGAGGGAACCCTCGACCTGGTCTTCTCGTCGAACGACGTGCAACTCCAGGGCTGGTACGTTCCGAAGTCCTTCACGATCGGCGCCATTCACTTCGGCTACATCTACGTGGCCGGATTCTTACTGGCCGCCCTCTTACTCGGGGCCCTCTACTTCATGCTGTACCGAACTCGGTTCGGGGTGAGTGTGCGTGCGTCGCTCGCCGACCAGACCTCGGCGGCGTTGGTCGGTATCGACGTGAAGCGGGTCTCGACCATTACCTTCGGCCTCGGCGCCGCGGTCACCGCGGCCGGCGGGATGATCTACGGCGCGACCAACGCGTTCAACGCGTCGTCCAGTTACGACCTCATCTCCCGACTGCTCACGATTATCGTGCTCGGGGGGATGGGCAGTCTCGGCGGGGCACTCCTGGCCGGAATCGTGATGGTCTTCATCGGCGACATGGTCGGAGTCATCTGGTCCCCGATCTGGTCCACGACGGCCTACTTCGTGGTGCTAGTCCTGGTGCTGCTCTGGCGGCCCCAGGGGCTCTTCGGTAAAGTCCAAGCGAGAGTCGCATGAAACTGCTCTCCAAGAATCTCGGGTGGGTCGTCTTCTTCGCGGCTCTCGCACTCTTTCCGCTGGTCGTGACGAACCCCTTCTACACCTCGATCGGGGTCTACGCGCTCCTCTTCATGGCGAGCGCCACCTCCTGGAACATGTTCTCCGGCTACTCGGGCTACATCGCCCTGGGCTCGGCGGTCTTCTTCGGGGTGGGGGCCTACACCGAGGCGCTCCTCGCCCTGCACTGGCACGTGCCGGCGAACGGGAACCTGTTCTGGCTGGTGCCTCTCGGCGGAATCATCGCGACGGCCTTCGCCGTGCCTATTGGGTGGATCTCCCTACGGGTGCGGCGTCACACCTTCGTCGTGATCACCATTGCGGTGTTCTTTATCTTCCAGCTCTCGGCGATTAACTTCAGCTTCACCGGGGGTTCCTCGGGGTTGGCCCTGCCCTACATCACGTGGTCGGCGGCCGACTTCAACAACCCCTTCTACTACGCGGGCCTGATTCTGGTGGTCTTTATCACTCTCGTGTCGGCCTTCGTTCGTCGCTCCCGCTTCGGTTTGCAGTTGCTCGCCATCCGAGACGACGAAGACCGAGCCATGGGTCTCGGGGTGCAGGTGACCGCCATCAAGATCACCGGCTTCACGATGTCGGCGTTCGCGATTGGCTGCGCCGGGGCGATCTACGCTCTGTTTCAGGGCCAGATCTACCCCCAGTTCGTCTTCGACCCGACCTTCGACGTGAGTGTCGCTCTCATGGTCTTTCTCGGAGGAATCGGCACGCTCGCCGGGCCCCTCCTCGGAGCGCTCGTACTGGAGTCGGCCCAGCAGTACCTCACGGCGACGTACTCCAGCGACTCCCTGTACTTGCTTCTCTTCGGGGGTCTGTTCCTGATCGTCATCATGTTCATGCCCCAGGGGGTCGTGCCCTTCGTCAGGGACAAGTTGACCAAGCGCACAGACCTCGAGCGCGCCGCGGTCGCGGCGAACGACGTCTCGTCACCGAGCCCGGTGGCGCCCAGTACACCGACGGAGGTGACGGCGTGAGTACGCTCCTCAGTGCTCAGGGAATATCCAAGAGCTTCGGTGGACTAAAGGCCCTCAACAACTGCTCGCTGAATGTCGAAAAGGGTGCGGTGAACGGTCTTATTGGACCGAACGGTTCGGGCAAGACGACGTTGTTCAACGTCATCACCGGTTACGTCACCCCCGACTCGGGAACGGTGAGTTTCGAAGGGGCCGACGTCACCGGGGCGCGCCCCGACAAGGTCTTCTCTCTCGGGATTGGTCGAACCTTCCAGCTGACCCGAATCTTCGCCCGGATCTCGGTGTTGGAGAACATGTTGATCGCGACTCAGCACAACGAGAGTTGGATCAAGGGACTGATTCGCTCGAAGTCCACCAAGTCCGAGGTAGATAACGCAATGTCTCTCCTCGACTTCGTGGGCATCTCGCGTCTCGCCGGTCTCCAGGCCGGGGCTCTCTCCTACGGTCAGCGAAAGCTCCTGGAACTGGCTTACGTGTTGGTCTCGGACCCCGACGTCATCCTCCTCGACGAGCCGGCGGGGGGAGTGAACCTCACTCTGATCAACAACATCGCCGAGAAGATCCGACTCCTCAACCAACAGGGCAAGACCTTCTTGATCGTGGAGCACAACATGGAGTTCGTGATGGGGGTGTGTGATCGGGTGACGGTCATGCACCAGGGCTCGGACCTGACCACGGGGGCGCCCGCCGTGGTGCGCCAGGACCCCCGCGTCCTCGACGCCTACCTCGGTGGGGGCGACGACGACGACGATGACGACGACGATCTGCGAGAGGCGGTGGCCAATGTCTGAGACCCTGGTGACGTTCGCGGGGGTGGTCGCGGGCTACGGCGGCGGAGACGTTCTGAAGGGGGTGGACTTCGAGGTCCGACCCGGGGGAGTGACCTGCATCGTGGGTCCGAACGGATCGGGTAAATCGACCCTCTTAAAGACCGTGAGTGGGCTGGTGCGTCCGCGCTTGGGCGAGATTCACTTCAAGGGTGAGAACCTCGTGGGTCTAAGTCCCCGCGACATCTTGAAGAAGGGGATCGTTCAAGTACCCCAGAACCACAGTCTCTTTCGCGAGATGACGGTCGAACAGAACGTGGAGTTGGGGGCTTTCCTCGAGCGGGACCGTCGGGTCGTCGCTCAACGTCTCGCCACGATCCGCGAGATGTTCCCGATCGTGGCCGAACGGGCCCACGATAAGGCGGGGAGTCTCTCGGGAGGTCAACAGCGTCTGGTGGAGTTCGCCCGGTGTCTCATGCTCGAGCCCGAGCTCGTCATCTTGGACGAACCCTCGATGGGCCTCGACCCGAAGACCCTGAAGGTCATGTTCGGGACGATTCGAATGATGCGCGACGCGGGCCGGACGATCCTCTTAGTGGAACAGAACGCTCGTCAAGCCCTGAAAATGGCTGAACGAGGGGTCGTGCTCGAGAACGGCAAAGTCCGCCTCACCGGATCGGGGATGGAGGTCCTCCACAACCCCGAAATCGGTGCGCTCTACCTCGGTGGATCGCTCGAAGAAGCCCGTCGCCCCCGGCCCTAGGAGAAGAGAGTCATGGAGTTAGTTGCACGAGTCGGCTGGGTGGGTTGCGGGCGAATGGGCTCGGCGATGGCCACCCGGTTGATCAACGCCGGGGTCACGCTCAGTGCCTACAACCGCACCCGCGCGAAGGCCGAGGCCCTCGGGGTGAAGGTCGTGGAGCGACCGGTCGACCTGGCCGACCAGGACATCGTCTTCATCATGGTGTCGGCGAGCGATGACCTACTCCAGGTGGTGAGTGGTCCTGACGGGGTGCTCGGTGACCCCGCCAGGGCTCCGCGCATCCTGGTCGACTGTTCGACGGTCGCGAGTGAGACCTCGGCGGAGGTGCGAGCCCTCGCCGACGCGCGCGGGACGGCCTTTCTCGCCGCCCCGATCTCGGGAAACCCGAAGGTCGTTGCGTCGGGGAACTCGGTGCAGGCGGTCTCGGGGCCTCGGGACGCCTACGACGAGGTGGCCCCGTACTTCACGGCGATTGCGAAGTCCGCCGTGTACACCGGTGAGGGAGAGGTCGCCCGCCTCGTCAAGATCTGTCACAACATGATGCTCGGCATCGTGACCCAGGCGATGGCCGAGATCACGGTGCTCGCCGAGAAGGGGGGAGTGGCCCGCCACGCGTGGCTCGAGTTTTTGAACGACTCGGTGATGGGTTCGCCGTTCACTCGCTACAAGTCGCCGGCCTTCGTGAACCTCGACTTCACGCCGACCTTCACCCCGACTCTGTTGCGTAAGGACTTCGACCTCGGAATGGCCGTCGCCTACGAGCACGACGTCTCGATGCCGGTGTCGGCCCTGGTGCTCGAACTGGTGAAGGCGACGATTGGAGCGGGTTACGACGGAGACTTCTCGGTACTTCTTCTCGAAGCGGCCCGGGCGTCGGGTCTCACGCTCGAGCCCGAGAACGTCGCGGTCGACGACGGATTAGGGGGACGCTAACCGTGGAGGGATTTGGACCGGTGATGAACACCCCCGGACACACCGGGGTGGACTTCGAGACCCGGGTGGACTTCGAACGACTACGTAACTACCGACTCTCGAGGGCTCGAGAGGTGCTCGAGGCGAGTGAGTTCGGCTCACTTTTGCTCTTCGACTTCTACAACATTCGCTACGTCTCCAGCACCTGGGTGGGCGGAGCACTCGGCGACAAGATGACCCGTTACTGTCTGCTGACCCGCGGGGGCGAGCCCATCGTCTGGGACTTCGGGTCGGCGGCGCGCCACCACAAGCTCTTCGCCCCCTGGCTCGAGCCGGACAACTGCCGGGCGGGGATGCTCGGACTGCGCGGAGCGATCGCGCCGCGCGCCGGTCTGTTCGAGTCGGCGGTCGAGGAGATCGTCGGACTCTTGAAGGACGCCGGGGTCGCTGATCAACCGGTCGGTCTCGACATCGTCGAGCTACCCTTCCTCTTCGAGCTGCAAAAGCACGGCATCGAGGTGCGCGACGCCCAGCAGACGATGCTCGACGCTCGGGTCATCAAGAATCAGGACGAGATCATGCTGCTCTCCCAGGCGGCGGCGATGGTGGACGGGGTCTACCAGGACATCTTTGAGGCGCTCAAGCCCGGCGTTCGAGAGAACGAGATCGTGGCGCTCGCCAACAAGCGGCTCTACGAGATGGGATCTGACCAGGTCGAAGCGATTAACGCGGTCTCGGGCGAACGGTGCAATCCCCACCCCCACAACTTCACCGATCGCCTCATTCGCCCGGGGGACCAGGCCTTCTTCGACATCATCCACTCCTACAACGGGTACCGCACCTGCTACTACCGGACCCTCTCGGTGGGCTCGTCGACCCCCGTCCAGCGCGACTGCTACACCCAGGCCCGCGAGTGGATGGACCGGGCGATCGACCTGGTCCGTCCCGGGGTCGGCACCGACCAGATCGCCTTCTCCTGGCCCGCCGCGACCGAGTTCGGATTCCCCAACGAGATGGCCGCGTTCGGACTGCAGTTCGGTCACGGGCTCGGACTCGGACTCCACGAACGACCGGTGATCTCCCGGCTCAACTCTCTGAAAGACCCCATCGAGTTAAAGGTGGGCATGGTGTTCGCGTTAGAGACCTACTGTCCCGCCAGTGACGGTATTTCGGCGGCGCGAATTGAAGAAGAGGTGGTGGTGACCGAAAGCGGCCCGGCCATATTGACGAAGTTCCCGGCGCACGAACTACTCGTCGCCAACAAGTACTAGGAGTTGCCATGACGATGACCACGTCACACATCACCGCGAAGCTCGAACTCTACCGAGTGCAAGTCGCCCTACGCGAGTTCGAGCGTCGCGCCCACGATCTCTTTCTCGAGAACTTAGTGAAGGGAACGAGTCACCTGGGACTGGGCCAAGAGGCGGTGGCGGCCGGCGTCGCGGCGGCGATGCGTCCGACCGACTGGACCTTCGCCACCTACCGGGGACACAACCACACCCTGGCCCGTGGGGTCCCCATGACGCCGGTGCTCGCCGAATTGATGGGGCGCTCTAACGGACTCATGGCCGGTAAGGGTGGATCGATGCACTTGACCAGTGTGGAGCACGGGATGATGGGTTCGTACGCCATCATTGGAGCGCACCTGGTGATCGCCTGCGGAGCCGCCTGGAGTGCCCAGTATCGGGGAACCGACCAGGTGGCGGTCTGCTTCTTCGGGGACGGGACGACCAACATCGGAGCCTTTCACGAGGCCCTCAACTTCGCCGCCATCTGGAAGTTGCCGGTCGTCTTCGTCTGCGAGAACAACCTCTACATGGAGTACACCCGGACCAGTGACATCACGGCGGTGGAGCACCCCGCCGCGGACCGGGCCCGGGCCTACGGACTCGAGCCGATCATCGTGGACGGCAACGACGTCGACGCCGTGTTCGAGGTGGCCTCGACCGCCATCGACCGCGCCCGGGCCGGCGAGGGCCCCTCGATGATCGAAGCCAAGACCTACCGTCACGGGGGCCACTCCCGGGCCGATCCGGGTAAGTACCGTCCCGACGAGGAGGTGAAGGCGTGGCTCGCGCGCGACCCGATTCCGATGTATCACTCCCGTCTCCTCGCCGAGGGAGCGAGTGAGGAGCAGTTGGTCGCTATCCACCACGCCGTCATGGCCGAGGTGGACCTCGCGACCGAGGAGGCGAAGGCGGGTACGCCCCCGGGCCCGGAGTTGTTGATGAAGGACGTGTGGGCGGATGGAGGATCCCAATGGCGCAACTGACTTTTCGTGAGGCGATCGCTCACGGGCTCGCCCAGGAGATGAGGCGAGACCCGTCGGTGGTGATGATCGGGGAGGACATCGGGGCGGCCGGGGGAGTCTTTAAGGGCACCGTCGGACTCTTCGAGGAGTTCGGCCCGGTGCGCGTGCGCGACACCCCGATCTCCGAGCAGGCCATCCTCGGCGCGGCGATGGGCGCGGCGATGACCGGACTACGTCCCGTCGCCGAAGTGATGTTCTCCGACTTCTTTGCGGTGTGCTGGGACATCGTCGCCAACGAGATTGCGAAGAGTCGCTACATGACCAACGGTCAGGTGAGCTTTCCCCTGGTCATTCGTTCGGGCAACGGCGGGGGACTTCGCTTCGGCGCCCAACACTCCCAGAGCGTGGAGAACTGGGCGATGATGGTTCCCGGACTCAAGGTGGTCGTGCCCTCCAACGCGCGCGACGTCATCGGTTTGATGGCGGCGGCGATTAGGGACCCGGACCCGGTGATCTTTCTCGAGGCGAAGGCTCTCTATCCGACCAAGTCCGAGATCCCCGAGGGCGAGATTCTCGACACCCTGGGGACGGCCACGGTGCCGCGCTCGGGCGCTGACGCGACTCTCGTCGCCCTCGGGGCGATGGTGCCCCGGGCCCTCGCCGCGGCCGAGGAGCTCGCCGAGCAGGGGATCGACTGCACCGTAGTCGACGTGCGTTCCCTCGTACCCCTCGACACGCAGACGATTCTGCGCGAGGTCTCGGCCACGGGCCGCATGTTTACCGTCGAAGAGAACCCCCGCCTCTGTGGCTGGGGGGCCGAGCTCTCCTCGATCGTGACCGAAGAGGCCTTCTACGACCTCGACGGACCGATTGTGCGCATCACGACTCCCCACATTCCGCTCCCCGCGGCCGACGCCCTCGAGGACTTGGCGATTCCGTCGGTCGAGCGCATCGTGGAGACCGTCGTGAAGTCCATGAACTCCTGAGCGGGGCCCGCCCGGGCTTTCGGCGAGGTCCGTTGAGTCCGGACGGATGGGGTTAGCGTGAACTCGTGGGCAGAGGAACTCGAACGCGTCGTCGCCGACTTCGTTCGATTCTGTCGGGGGTCCTCGCGCTCGCGATGGGTGTTGGTGTGTCGGTCTGGTCGACGAAGGCGGCCGTACCACCGGTCGGGGCAACGGTGACCTCTCCCCTCCAGTATCCAGTCGGGGTGAGCAAGAGTAGCGAACCGTCGGGACTCGCTCCCCCCGGGACGAACGCGCTGAGGGCTGAGGGGTACCAGTTCTCCTACTCCACCGACTTCACGGGGACCGCGCTTCCTCCCGGCTGGCTCACGTTCAACGGAGTACCGGGGGGCGACGTCGGGGGACAGTTCTCCTCCGGTCACGTCTCGGTGGCCCAGGGAATGTTGCACCTCTCGACCTGGCCCGATCCGCGCTACAACGGATCGTGGGTCACCGGGGGGTTATGTCAGTGTGGTCTACCCCACACTTACGGAGCTTTCTTCGTTCGCTCTCGAGTGACCGGTCCGGGGCCCACCATCGTCGAGTTGCTCTGGCCGATCGGCAACGCGTGGCCCCCCGAGATCGACTTCAACGAAACCGACGGAGGAGTCGCGACGACGAGTGCCACCGTGCACTTTCGACCCGGTCAACAACAAGACCAGGTTCGTCTGAGCATCAACATGACCCAGTGGCACACCTTCGGGGTGATCTGGACTCCGTCGCGGGTGTCCTACGTCGTCGACGGACGGGTGTGGGGTCAGATTGACAAGCCGAACGAGATCTCCCAGGTCCCGATGTCGCTCAATATTCAACAGCAGACTTGGTGCTTGTCGGCCTTCGCGTGTCCCTCGGCACCCCAGTCGGCGCTCGTGGACTGGGTGGCCGAGTACTCCCACGTCGGGGGTGAGTCTTTGGTCGTCGGACGTTTCGCACCCGGGTTGGCGACCCTGAGTCCGGCGCTGCGCGCCCAGTGCGCTCGCGTGGTGGCTGACGCGCGGGGTTATCTCTACAAGACCGTTCGCGTCGTGGGCTACGGAGTACCCGGAGCGAGTCGTCAAGCGCAACGTCTCCTCGGAATCGCTCGGGCTCGGGTGACGGCGGCGCTCATTCGCACTCTGCTCGGGCCGAGTCACGTCTCGGTCAGTGCCACCTGGCAGTCACTTCCTCGAACACGGTCGGTCGCCCTCGCCGCGAGCCAACAACGGGCGGTCGTGGCGCTGAGCGGAACGCTGAGTTAGGCGCTCGGCGTCTCGACGGGGTGAGAGTCGACGTAGCGCCGCGTGGCCCGACGCAGGCGCAGCGCGGCGACGAGACCCACGAAGGTGAGCACGATGACCGCCAGGGTGTCGAACCCGGAGTAGATATTGGACGCCCAGAGCTGGGCCCCGGTGACTCCGGAGTTACTCCGATTCACTCCAATCAAACTCGCGAAGGCCCCGAGGGCGGCGAGGAGGAGGAGAACGAAGGAGATGATGGAGGCGTTGATCAAAAACACGAGCCGGCGCAGGTGCACCAGGCGAGTAGCGAGAGACGCGTCCTGGTCCGGGCCGGCCCACTGACCAAAACTCATCCAGCAGACCGCCAGTTCGGCGAGGAGGAGTCCGGCGAAAGGTGGGTTCACCCACCGGGTCCCGAACTCGATGGCCAGCCAGAAGATGGACACCCCGTAGGTGACGGTGGTCGAGGAGTAGAGGGCCGCTCCGATAATTCCTCCGAGGGCTTCCAGAATCACCGTCGCCACGATGGCCAGGGCCACGAACTCGAGGAGCACCCAGTTGCGGCGAGGGGCGCCCCCCACGAGATCGTCGTCGTGCGGTACGAACCAGTTGCTCATCGGGTCCAGCGTAGGTCACCGGTGGCTCTCGCGCTGGCCCGGTGGACCTCATCACGACGGAGCGGGTGCGCGAGGAGACCCGGGCGAGTCCCGGAGAGGTGGTTGAGGCTGAGCCCCACGTGTCGCCCGGATCGACCCGTCCCCGCGACTTGCCGATGACCCGCGGATCGAGCGGACCTATCGCCGCCGGCGTCGTATGCGCAGTCAACGTCGCAAGACGCCAGTGGAATGTGAAGTCGTGTTTCGGGCCGTTGACGAAGGCGACGTCGCGGCGTGAGACTATGGAAAGAGGCTGTCAACTAAGCCGACACCAGCGCCAATGTATCAAGAGCAGTGACCGAGATGGTGCCGAGGTTCCGCTTGATCTCAAGCCCAGCCGATGAGTACGGGCGAGAAGTCCTCGCTGTAGCTTTTGGAGTTAGTCGCGGACAAGAGCCTTCCCGTTTAAGTCCAGATAGTCCCTCCACGAACGCGTCGGTCGCCACTTGAGTAACCGGTACGCCTTGTCACAGGAGATTCCCGATGCGTCCGGACGCGATAGTGCTCGAAGTTCGATCTGGTCGCCGTAGTACTGGTGGAGTATGTTCGCGAAGTCCCTGCCGCCGACGTTGTCCGGGGAGGCGATGTAGAAGACTTCGTGACCGGGCAGATCCGACTCCGTGGCGAGAACAATCGCGTCAGCGAGGTCGTACACGTCGACGTAACTCCAAAGATTTGCACTCAGCTCCGACGCGTCACGAACCTGAGGACCCAGATTGAGCTCGTAGTTCTCTTCGTTCTGAACCCAGCTAGGACGAATCGAGATGCAGCGGATATCGGAGCGTTCGACGGCGGCCGTCATCAGTTGCTCACCGAAGTACTTCGACAGCGCGTATGGGTCTTGGGGACGCATCGGGTGGAGTTCGTCCACGGGGGCGTAGTCCGGCAGAAACTCTCGCTCCGGAAAGAAGAAACCCGGCACGGTTTCGCTCGAGATGTTGACGAATCTCTTCACCCCAAATCGAACAGCCGCTTCCAGAACGTTGAACGTTGCCATCAGGTTCGTGCGAAAGACCACGTGCGCAGGGTTGCGGGTTGGTTCGGGAATCGCGGCGGCGTGCACCACGGCGTCAGCGCCACGAATAACCGCGAACGCCTCACCGGCGTCGGTGAGGTCGGCCATCTGATAACGGGCGGCGCCTTCGGGATCTCGGTCAAAGAGTGGCCGCGTGAGGTCCGTCGCGAGGACGTCGTGACCGGCGTCGAGCATCGCGCGCGTCGCGGCGCGTCCGACCTTCCCGTGGGCACCCGTAATAACTACTTTCATGAGTATTCCTTGCTTTCTCGAAACATCGAATGCTGACGATTCATCAATCCTCGCGTCAGCACGGGGATGTGGCGCTGGCTGCGCGTCCGTTGCCTCGTCGACGTGTGACCTCACCACCATTCCACAGTTCACGAACTATGAAGGGGTAACAGCGAACCACGAGCCGATCTGCTGGGCGACAGTTGGTGAAACCGTCGTTGCCGTATTCAACGACAAAAGGGAACCAACGTGGACCGTCAAACCCGATATCACGCCGACTTCAATACCGAAGCGGTGACGGGCTGATTCACACGGGAAATCGTGGAGCCGGTGACGGGGATCGAACCCGCATAGCCAGATTGGAAGAGTGGTAATCGTTCAATATGGCAGGAAGCATTTCAACTGATAGAACGTCATCTTTCCGACTCGACAAATAGAAAGGTAATGCAACGGGCGTTACACGGTCGCTACTTGCTTCGCCGTCGCCAAGCACGATTATTTCTCGCTCTTTGCGGGTCGCCTTCAACGCCATGGGCTAAGTGCGGGTCCACGTCGGCCCACCAAAGATTTAGGGTCTCGATACTTATGCCCGGGGTT
>VFSW01009536.1_pt1 | contig 13848 bp, 14 predicted proteins | sample 5358111 | NCBI WGS metagenome assembly VFSW01 (sample SAMN11554181, study PRJNA540505) | mine drainage metagenome | isolation source: sediment from site ElyBrook_90M | place: USA: Ely Copper Mine, Vershire, VT | collected 2017
CCACGGTCGATGCTCGCATTCAGGGAGGCGATCGGAAGGTTTCCGACGTTTCTCGCCGTGATGGTGACGTTTGGTCCTAGCGCTGGAAAGAACGGTTGAATTGGCCCGACGACCGAGAATACCTCTACCGGGCTGCCCGAACTCGGCAATACGTGGAAAGTCGCGTAGATGCATTGGTTCCAGAGGTCTGTTGCCACAATCGTATACTCGCCTGGAGGGAAGTACGTGAACGCGGGAGATGACGAGTTCAATATGTCGGCATTAGAAATCGTGGTGTTCCAATATCCCACCAGTCCATCGCCGAGACCGCAGTTCCCTCCGTTCTCTGGTGGAGGGTTCGGACCGCAGTACCCAGTGCTGGCGTTCAGCTCTGCCTTCAAGTAAGCATACTCATGCTGGTGCAAAGAAAAGTTGTACGTGAAGTATTGAATCGTGGTCTGATCTCCATTCGGGAGGAACGTGATAGGGCCTCCCGAGAAGAGTCCAAGGGAGGGGCAGGGAGGAATGAAAGGCGGCCCCTCCTTTAGAGGTGCTCCTGCTGAAGAGATGTTTCCTTTCGAGTAGTGCCCCTTGAAGACCGCGAAGGTTGCAAGACCTTGCGAGGGGTTGTCAGAGCAAACGTAGTCATACCCGTTCCATACGAAGATTACCGTGGTCTGATTCAATGCAGGGACTGAAACAGTGACGTTATGGTTCAGGGTATTCACCACCTCAACGAACGCAGCGACGCTTCCTAGCGGTTTGACGCTGGTGGAGTTCAAAAGCATCTTCAGCTGCAGCCCTTCTGGCGAGACTCCAGAGGAGAACGCCAACGCCCCGTCCGTCAGGGTTGTTGTGCTCACGGTCTGTGTGATTGTTTGGGATTCTGCGCTCGTCGTTTGTTCCTGATGGTGAGACGTGCTGACTGCGAGGTAGCCCGCGCTAACAGCAGCGACAATCAAGAAGCCGATGAGTGCAATCGATGCTGTTTGGATTGCCACTCTATGGCGCAGCAGCGACGATGTCATGGCATGATCTTAATATCCATTTTCTCGATTTATGCCTTTGTCCGAAGCCACGCTCACACAATTCCATCTAGGCACAATCCCATCTACTGGAAACGGGGTGACTTGAGGGCCTTCCTGAGGGCCGGTCGAGCAGCCTCGGGCGCGTTACGCCCGAACGCCGCTGCGAAGTTTTTATCCTCGGGTTGCCGGCGTGAAAGTCGATGCCTCAGGGCTCCCACACGATGGAGTTTCCTCAGCGGATCCGGATAGGCGAGGGGATCCTTGGGGAGCTCGGGGACTTTATCGAGTTTCCAGCGGGCAGGAGGTCCGCCGTGATAGCGTCCGGGGCCAACGTCCAAGAGAAGGTGAAGGGCGTCGTCACGAGCTCGATCGGGACTCCCGTGGAATGGGTGGAGGTGGACGCCTCGGACATGCGGAACGTCGAGCGCGTCATGAAAGCGGCCGCGAATGCATACTGCATAATCGGGATCGGCGGAGGGAAGAGCGTAGATGTGGGGAAGCTGGCCGCCCACCGGATAAACGCGCCCTTCTTCTCGGTCCCGACGAGCGCTTCCCACGACGGGATCTCCAGCCCGTTCGCATCGATATCAGGCCTGGGCACCCACTACTCCGAGCGCGCAAAGCCGCCCGTTGGGATCCTCGCCGACATCGAGGTCATTGCGGCGGCTCCCAAGAGGCTAGAGGCGGCGGGCTGCGGCGACCTGGTCTCGAAGTTCACGGCGGTAAAGGACTGGGAGCTCGCGAGCAGGGACGTGGGCGAGTACTACGGAGGCTACGCGGCCAACCTCGCGCTCATGAGCGCGCAGGTCTTCCTTGACGGCTCCAAAAGCATCGGGGCTTACGACATAGGGTCGGCTCGGGCACTTGTGGAAGGGCTCATCAGCGCAGGGGTCGCCGCGGGTATCGCCGGGAGCAGCCGCCCGTGCAGCGGCTCCGAGCACTTGTTCAGCCACGCCCTCGACGCCATCTGTCCGGGGAAAGGACTCCACGGCGAGCAGTGCGGGATCGGGACGATAATGATGGCCTCGCTCCACGGCTTGGATTGGGAGAACGTCAGGAGGGCCTTGAAGGACGTGAACGCGCCCACCGCGACGGCGGAGCTCGGCATATCGGACGACGAGACGAAGAGGGCACTCGTGGAGGCGCCCTCGATAAGGCCCGACCGCTACACAATCCTCTCGAAGGTGAGGCTCGACAAGAACTCGGCTGGCGAGCTAGCCAGGATGACGGGCGTGATCTAGAGCGCTAGGCCGTCTGCTTTGCTTCCCGCTTCTCTTTCTTCTCTGACGCCTCTGCCTTTGCAGGCGGCTCGGTCGCGCTCGCGACCTCCTTCGGCTCTGTCTTGACCTTCTCCTTTCCTGGGGCTTCCTTCCTCGGGTAGACCTCGGTGAAGGTCACCTTCTTCACCTCGGGTACGAAGTGCAGCACGTCGTTCGCGATGCCCCGCTTGATTATCTGAAGCCCCTCGACGAGGAACGCCTCCTCCGGTATCGTGACCGAGACCTCACCGTCGTCCTGCGAGAACTCGATCTTCTCGCCTTCCCCTGGGAACCGCCTCTTCATGAGGGAGCGGATCGTGTCCTCACCCGGCTCGACCTTCCGGAGGGCATCTATCTCATAGATCAGCGTCTTCCCTGCGAGCCTGTGGTTGAAGTCCACCTGGGCTCTGCCAGATCCGATGAACCGGATGACCGCTATGCGGTTGTCCATCTCCACCACGTCCCCGACGCGCAGCTCATCGGCCTTCTCCCCGAACTTGCGCAGCGGGACCATCCGCATCAGCGTCGGGTCCCTGTCGCCCCACGCCCTGTCGGGCGGCAGCTCGGCGGTCTTCTTCTCGCCGACGTCCATCTTTGCGATCTCCTCGTCCAGACCCTTTAGGACCCAGTCCTCCCCGACTGCCACGAGGCGAGGCTCGTACCTGCGGTCCGCGTCGTGGATGTCCAGCTTCTTGGCCTCTTCCTCGATGGTCGTCTCTATGGGTTCGCCGGTGTCTTTCACCTTGGCGGTGTAGTTCACGTATACGAGAGTGCCTTTTTCGAACGGCATTTAGTATGAAACACTATCGTCGTTTCGCGTCAGTTTAAATGCTTAGTGCTTATGGTCGGCGCACGGCCACGTCGGCGACCCTCTTCGGGTCGACCCGATACCCGAGCTTGGAGAACGTCCTTGCCATCGCGTCGACGGTCCTCTGGATGTGGGCGCTCGTGACGTCGCCCATCGAGCCGACCCTCAGGATCTTCCCTTTGAGCGGGCCGAACCCTCCGGTTATCACCCCGCCCTGGTCTTGGCTCAGGGCCGCGCGGAACTGCTCGTCGTCCACCCCCTTCGGGTACTTCACGGCGATGACGGTGTTCGACCGACAGGCTTTGTCGGCGAAGCACTCGAGGCCCATCTCCTCCACCGATGAATAGAGCTGGCGGGCGCACTCTGCGTGCCTCGCTACCCTCCTCTCAAGAGTCTCCTCGAGGAGGGCGGTCAATGCCTCTTCGAGCGCGTAGTAGAGCGAGACGGCGGGGGTGAAGGGCGTGTAGCCGTGCTCCAGGAAGTCGAGGTGCTTCCCGAGGTCGAAGTATCTGACCGTGGGAGGGGTCTTCCTCAGGAAGGCGGCCACCCTGCTGTTCAACGAGATGATCACCATGCCCGGAGGCGCCGCGATGCACTTTTGGCTGGCCGTGACGCACATGTCGACGCCCCAGGCATCCACCGGCACGGAGTAGCCGCCGATGCTTGAGACGCCGTCCACCACCATGAACGCGTCCTTCTCGTGCGCGGCCTTCGCCAGCTCCTGTATGTAGGGGATGGCGCATCCCGTGCTGGTCTCGTTGTGTACCGTGTAGACGGCCTTCAGCTTGTCGGTTCTCCTGATGGCCTCCTTGACCTCTTCAAGGCGAGGGACGTTCCCTGGTTCCGCGAAGACCTTTACCACGTTGCCGCCAGCAAGCTCGATCGCCTCTGAAAGCCGCTGGCCGAACTCGCCGTAAACGGGGACGACCACGTTGTCTCCTGGACGCACGAGGCCGAAGGCCACCGCCTCGACGCCTCCGGTCCCTGACGCGGTTATGGTGACGATGTGCTCCTTCGTCTGAAAGAGGTACCTGCTCTTCTCAGTTATGCTCTGGAGGAGAGCGGTGAATTCGGGCGACCTGTGATTGATCATCGGCTTTAGCATCGCGCTCATGACCCGGTCCGAGACGCTCGTCGGCCCCGGAATCATCAGCAGCTTCTTGGCCGGATTGATCTCGCTCATTGGATGCCCCTCACCCCTCCCCTTCAAGGTCTTTGTGAATCATGCTTCTCACCCTCTCGACGCCGCCCATCTCCTTGACCATCGACGCGACCGGAGCAGGCACGAGCTTCTCCCACTGTTTCATCTCGAGGATCCTGTTGCGGACGTTGGTGGCCGAATAGCTCGACCGCTGGAGATACGGCACGGCCTCGACCTTGTACCCCTCCTCCTTCAGGAGCCTCGTGGTGAGGCCGTCGTTGGTGAACACCCTGGTGAACGGAGGGACGGTGATCCTGAGGATCGCGGGCCAGAGGGCGTGGGATATCGTGTCGGCGATCGGGATGGCCATCCACCTCTCCGGCTTGACGTCGCTAGAGTCGAGCGCGGCCTTGATCATGCCGATCCTCTCGCCGGCGGTGAACGGGTTGTCGCGCTCGTGGCTCTTCTGAGAGCTCCCGATGACGATGTATAGATAATCGACCCTCTTCAGGGCATAGCGCACGGCTTCGAGGTGCCCGTTGTGGAAAGGCTGGAATCTCCCCACAAGTACGCCGACGGTCAACTGCTTCTATTCTTGCGGATTTCGGTGAGTATTTAAGCGGTTTTTGCGGCTCGTGCGCAGTCACGACGCGATTCCATAACGCTCCACAGACCGCGCCCGGCCCGGTGGAGGTGGACGGCTCTTTCGGCGAGGGCGGAGGCCAGATCTTGAGGACGGCGGTCTGCCTATCCATGGTGCTCGGGGTCCCGATCCACGTGAACAAGATAAGGGCAGGCAGGAGAATCCCTGGTCTTAGGCCGCAGCACTCCGCGACCGTCAAGATTCTCGGCGAGATCTGCTCCGCCGAGGTCGAAGGCGCGGAGGTGGGGTCGACGGAGCTGAAGTTTTCTCCCGGGGTCGTGGAGAGGAGCCGCGGCTCGTTCGACCTCGGGACGGCGGCGAGCATCCCCCTCGTCCTCCAAGCGGTGATACCTGCGGTCTCGTTGATGGGAAACTCATACGACCTGGAGCTTGTGGGGGGGACAGACGTCCCGTGGAGCCCCACCTCGGACTACATCGACGTCGTCGTCGCTCCTGCGATGAGGGCGGTCGGGATCGGGTTCTCGTTCGCTGTCGAGCGGCGAGGCTACTATCCCAACGGGGGCGGGAGGGCCCGTGTCCATATCGACCCTTGCGAACGCGTCGAGCCCATGCAACTCGCCACGAACAGAGGGATGGAAGAGCCAGAAGCAAAGGCCGTATCATTGGTCAGCCGATGCGGCAAGCTCCCCGTGAGCGTCGCCGAGAGGCAGGCGAGGGCGGCGTCTTCGGCGCTCCGAGCTCGCGGAGTAGAGGTCGTCAAGAAGGACGTCTCGTTGGAGGACTCGGTCTCGCCCGGGAGCTCGATACTGGTCTCTCAGGTGGGAGAAGGATGCTACCTCGGCGGAGACTCGATAGGCGCGCGAGGGAAGCCGGCGGAACTGGTCGGTAGGGAGGCATCCGAGAGCTTCCTCGCGGCCTTGTCGTCCGGGGCGAGGGCAGACGTGCACCTCGCAGACATGGTCGGTCCGGTCCTCTGCCTTTCGGACTCGCCTTCGGCGATCCTCATTCCCTTCGTGACAGAGCACCTCAGGACGAGCCTCCACGTCGCCACCCAATTCACGGGTGCAAGCCACGGGTTCGAGCAGCGCGGGGGGGCGGCCCTGCTCTCGATCTCGCCGGCACGAGCAAAATAGCTAATAACACCGCGCGAACGACGGCCCCTTGGACGTCATCAGCAAATGTCATTCGATGCATACATCCCTGGAGCGACTGCGGTTGGAATCACCTACAAGGACGGTGTCGTGCTCGGGGCTGAGAGGAGGATCACGCTAGGCAATTACGTAGTGAGCAAGAGCGGAAGGAAGATCTTCAGGATGACTGAGACGGTCGGCGCGGTCTGTGCGGGGATGGTCGCCGACATGCAGAACCTCGTGAAGGAGGTGGGCGTCTACGCGAAGCTCAAGGAGCTTGAAGCAAGGAGGCCGCTGAAGGCCTCGGCCGTCGCGAAGCTCACGTCGGTAATCATGTTCGAGAGGAGGTTCTCGCCGTTGCTCACCCAGGTCCTCCTCGGCGGGCTCGATTCCAAGCCCAGAATCTGGGTGCTCGACCCGGTCGGCAGCCTAATAGGGGACGAATACGCCTCCGTGGGCACGGGGGCAGAAATGGCGACTGGTGTCCTAGAGGCGGGCTACAACGCGGGGTTGTCGCAGAAGGATGCGAGAGACCTCACCGTGGCCTCGATCAAGGCTGCGATTGAGAGGGACGCGATGAGCGGCAACGGGATCGACCTCCTTACGGTCGACAAGTCAGGGTTCCACGAAGAGCAGATTCCAGTAGCTTAGAAAGAACGCCGTCACTCTGGCACGCTTTCAGAGTGGAGCTTCCCGTCCTTCAGAGACACGAAAAGGAACCTGTTGTCCTCGAATACCAGGGTGAGCTCGTTCTCCTTCTCGGTCACGGTAAGCAGCCTCTTCTCGACAATCCCGCTGAACTTCGCCATCTGGTTTGCCCCGCGGGTTTGTTTATTTCTGTCTTGCGCCTGGGGACGCTAGTCAGCGAAGGACGGGAGCCGCGCGTTGTTCTTCTTAGGCGAGTACTGCTCGACGCTCTTCCCCGTCGCTCCCTTGATGAGGGACCTGATGACCTCGTCCATGCTGCTGCTCCGGTTCCTCTCCTTGATCGCCTTCAAGACCATGTGAGTGTCAGCGTGGACCTTTACGCCTTTCGTGACAAGCATTTGTCCCCTCCCGAGCGATTGGCTCTTGAAAAGGTTCCGCGAGGCTGGAAGTTGGATGACTCAGTATCGTCGCGAGTTCATCATCTGGCCCGGAGCTTATCTGGGCCTCTGACTGGGACGGCGTTTACCTCATCGTCGAGAAATACGACGGTGCGTTCCTTTTAGGTTTTTTGTAGGCGCCGCGGCCGCTTTTCCGAGGGTTAGCGGCCCCAAACCCGGCGAACGTTAATAACCCCGAGGCTTGCAATCTTCGCGCAGATGTCATTCGACCCTACGACTCTGTTGATTGGAGTCGCGGCTGGTGGGGCGGCAGGCCTGGGCATCTCCTACGCGTCCTTCTATCCCAGGGGGAGGAGTCGGAAGGTGCAGGTGGTTCAGCGAGACGAATCCGGCCAGCTTCGCAAGAAGATGGTGACCACAGACGAGCTCGAGACATCCAGAAGAGAGATGCGCACCATCCTGCTCGAGAGAGACCTCCTGTCCTCTGCCCTGACCAAGGTCTACGAGGCCGAGAACGAGGGGAAGATAACCCGCGAGGAGAGGGAGATGATCGCGAAGAGATACAGCTCGCAAATCCACGACCTGGAGACGAAGCTGAGGGACAAAGAGCTGGTCGTCGAGGTCGGGGAGCTCGAGAGCCTCAGGGACGAGCTCGTGACGCTGTTCAGGGAGAAGATCCAGAACATAGAGAGCAGGCTCGACCAGGCCAAGGAGAGGCTTCCGACGGTGCCTCGCCAGGAGAACAAGGGCCTCGAGGCGTCGATGACCGCGGTCGGCGCGCGCGCCAAGCAGGCGCCTTCAGTGGTGACTGCCCAATCGGCGCAGGGAGAGTCCCTCGAGAGGGTGGTGGAGCGCAAGACCCCCAAGAGAGACGACACTGAGGGCGAAAGGAGGGTCAAGGCCATCCGCGACGAGGTCATGGAAGCCCTCGAGAGGCTCGAGCAGATAGACTCTAGAAAAGAGAGCGAAGGGACTTGACCGACAAGGCTTCCCCGTCGGAGAGGCTCGGCAAGGAGCTGGCGTCAGGGATCCACGACGGCGACGTGGTAGGGCTGGGAAGCGGGTCGACTGTGGCGAGGCTGCTCCCGTATATGGTCAAGGAGATGCGCGAGAGAGGGGTTGAGGCGGTCTGGGTCCCGACGTCCCTGCAGATTCAGCTCGTGGCGTTGGAACTCTCGCTGAGGACTGCGCCCCTCACGACGCCAGGCGTCGTCAAGGTGGTCGACGGGGCAGACCAGGTCGATGGCAAGCTGAACATGATAAAGGGCGGAGGAGGGGCGCTGCTGAAGGAGAAGGTGCTTCTGAGCAGCACCAAGAAGGCCGCGATCGTCGCAGACGACAAGAAGTTCGCCGAGAGACTTGGTATGCACGACGTGCGAGTTCCCATCGAGGTGACCCCGTTCGCACGCGAGACGGCGTCGTCGAAGCTGAGGAAGTTCGGCAGCAAGGACGTAAAGATCAGGCTCGACCAGAGGGGATATCCGTCGTACTCCGAGAACGGAAACCTGCTCATGGACGCGCTCTTCGCGCCGATCGACAGGCCGGAGTCGCTCGAACGGGACCTCATCGCCATCCCCGGCGTCGTCGAGGTCGGGATATTCGTGATAAGGCCCATCACGGTCTACAGGATCATGCCTGACGGCGAGTACGAGGCCAAGTCTGCTTCCTGAGAACAGATTTATAATCTGGGTAACGGGCCAGCATGATTCGCAAACATGACGCGTGAAATAGGTTACAAGACAAAGCCAATCGACCAGGCTTTCCTCTCCAAACCTGATGAGTTTCCAATCACGGGAGAGCATAATGGTCACAAGGTAAGGGCGGCGGGAGTCCAGAGGATGGACGGGGAAGGCAAGCCCCTGCCCACCGCGCACGGCATCCACGGGACCAACACGGCCGTGGACTGGGACGCTTGCAGCGCAGACGGCGTCTGCATGGACGTCTGCCCGGTGTTCGTCTACGAATGGGCGCTCAACACGGGCCAGTCCGGCTCAGGAAAGGACATGATCCTCGCCCCGAACTCACCTGACTGGCAGGCTTGGCGGTCTGACAAGTCCGATCCTGTGAGGGAGAAGGACTGCATCTACTGCATGGCTTGCGAGACTTCCTGTCCCACGCAATGCATAAAGATCACTCAGCCGTAGAATTCGAAGCCCTGCTCGACGATTCCTCTCTCGTGGAGGAATGGAACGATCTCGTCCAAGGGATCCTGCTCTTGGAAAGGTTCATCGCCCAGCCAAAGTAATGCGTGATGTATCGACTCGTGCACGAGTATCGAGACGATATTCCCAGAGTTGCACCCCTTACAAATCACCAGGCACGGCTCATCATCCATGCAAAGGAACTCTTCGTGCGCGGCGAAGCAACCTCGTAGGGACTTCAGTATCTTCTCATGGATCTCCTCATCCGTGTGCTTCCACGATTCCATCCAGAGGGTGCAAAGGACTGGGGGCGACCTTGGCGTACTCAGGTCAGGATGTTGCTCCAGGAGCTCGTCCTCGGCTTGCTTGGTATACTGACGAGCTTCCGCCTTGAATGACTTTCTCAGGGAGATCACCCGGTCCTCGATTTTCTCGTAGAGGTCACCTTTGGCGGTTGAAAGGACCACTTCCTTAATTGCGACCTTCTCCCGATGCCTCAACGGGAGTCTTCGAAGCAGAGATTGGGATTCCTCAAATCGCCCTAGTAACAATCGCCAATATGCCTTCTTTCTCTCTATCTGGAAGCCTGATGAGATTGGGCCGGGAGGGCTCTGAAGGTAGCGCTCCATGGGTCTGTATCCAAGACTTGTAAGGCATTCACGCGCGAATTCCAATAGTCCGATGTCTGTGTTCCAAATGCCGACAACGATTGCGATTGTTCGCGGGTTTGCATGGGGTCGGATGTTCCCTTCGGCATCTATGAATCCAGCGAGGTAGGCAAGTATGGTGCTTTGTTTGGAACGCACCCAGACTCGGCACTGGTCCCTAGTGTCGAGGAGAAATTCGAAGCTCCTGTCGAGAATTACTTGGATGTTCCACTCATAGGTATGGGTATCGTTTTTGTATCGAGGGTACTTATCGACATGTCCGTATCTACTGAACAGACTCTCGAAAAGCTCGACCATCGCAGGATGCGTAGTGCTAGTAGAGACTCTGACGGCATCTCCGAAAGGCCTGTAGACGTGGAAGTCTCCATGGGAGACCCCTAGGAGGTATGCCTTGTTTTCGTCCGTTCCGGCGAAGGGCTTCCGTTCGTACATTCTCCCATCGAGGATTGCTTTCTGTCTTGCGGCTTCGAAATCCCTCGCCTCGACTTCAATCTTCTTGAAGAGCCAGGATACGTATCCGCTCGTCTTGCTCCCAATGAGTTCTGCTATGTCCGTCATCGAGATTCCTCGCCCCCAGTGAAGGTACTGCATCACGGCTCGAACTCGGCCCTTGGTCTGCTCGTCGAGATGCTCGATGCTCAGTCCTTCGTTCCGAATGAGTTCCAGGACCGCGCTCTTCTCTTCCTCCATGTCCGGGATTTCCTGTTTAGGGTGTTTCTCCTTCCAGCCCGTGACCATGCTCTCTGTCTGCCTTCCGAGCTCTGCGATCCTGTCGCGCCTCTTGATTCCGTACTTCTTCAGGTGGTAGAGGATGAGAAATGCGCCTGACTTGGGGTTCTTCGCGTTTCGGCCGGAAATCTTCGCTATCTTCGCGGCTGAGAGTCTTTGCTCGACGTAGAGGCGCTGCAGGTCTTCCTTGGTAGGTGGCCAGGTGAGCTTCGGGGAGCCTTCTGGTGTCGGCAATCCTTCAGAGACTTCAGAGGGGCTAATAGGCGCCACTGCGGAAAGGGATCCAGTATCGAGGCGAGCCAAAGAAATCGAGGGTTCGACAGGAGGGACCGGAGACGTCACAGCATCTGAGACTCGTATTCCCAACTTAGGAGTCGCAGCTATGGATGAATTATCTTCGCCCATCGTAACGGAGGAACGTAGCAAGACGGAAAGGAGACGACGACTGGAGGGAGCTAGGGAAGGAAGGTGGCGAACGAAAAGTGGGCCAGAGCAGACGGAAATCAGACGGGCTAAGGAAGGTCTGAGGAGATCATGGAGAGAAGAGGTGAACTAGAAGGAACCATAGGAGACCACAACAGAGCGCGAACGGCCAGAACGAAAAACGAACGTGAGATAGCACGTTTCTTTTGTATTAAAGCCCTCGTTTGACTACTTCTGGGTTGACGGAATGTCAACGGTTGTGTTGACATTCGAGCGTCTCATTGTGTCAATGAATTACTAGCCAATTTCAAAAGTCGCGTCAATAGCAGCATTGACACTGAGGGAAACACGCATTCTTGCGAAATTCAGACTTTTTGGCGCCTGCGATTCAAAGTCTAGGGCCATATCTCAATATCGCGCCCACGCAGCGCATCAAGACCACTCAACCATAGCCGCAGCGGAAAGCGAGCCGTTCCCCCGCCTGCATCTCTAGAGACCTGCGAGTTTTCCGGGCCGCGTCCTGAGCAGGCAACAAAGTATTTAGGCCTTGAACGGGATATGGGCCCATTCTTGGACGAAGACTTGGAGCTCAAGATGATCAACGCCCGCAAGCTCGCGGAATTGAAGAAGAGGGCAGAGAGGGCTTCAGCGGCTTCGCTCGCCGCGTCGACCGCGGCATCAAGGCCAGAGAAGAGCAGCAGGGAGCTCGTCCTCGAGGCCCTATACGACAGGGGAGACGAGGTGCTGCAGACCGCCTACCAAGCATATCCCCGCCAGACCGAGGTGATCGTCGAACAGCTTGCGAGGCTCCTGAAGCAGGCCGGGGCAAGGGAGAGGATCTCAGGGGGGGAGCTGTACGCGCTCTTTCGGAACCTCGGGCTGAGGTTCAGCTTGAAGACCACGATCAAAGTCCAGGACAAGGGGAAGTTCGTAGACCTCAAAGACAAACTGAAGATGGATATGGAAGGGAGTTGAGCGAAAGATTGGGTCGTCGCGAGTTGGTTCAGGCTCCGCCCCTCCGGGACATAGAGGTGAGGCCCCTCTCTACTGCTTCCCCTGTGAAGCCCGTCCTGGTCTGCGGCCTCCCCGGAAGCGGGTATGTGGGGAAGCTGGCCGCGGACTACCTCGTCACAGTCTTCAAGGCCAAGAAGGTCGCTGAGTTCTACGCGACCTCTTTCCCCCCTCACGTCAACATAAGCGACGACGGGCTGGCGGCCGCGCTCAAGGGGGAGCTGTATCACGCCGAGACCGGGCAGGGGAACGACCTGCTGGTCTTCACGGCGGACGCCCAGCCCGGAACCTCCGCGGGCGAGTATGAGCTCGCCGAGGCCGTGCTCAGAGAGGCGGAGAAGATGCGGGCGGAGCTGGTCTTCTCACTGGCGGCGTACGTGACCGGGAGCTTCGTGAAGGAGCGGCGCGTCTTCGGGACGGCGACCTCGTCAAGCGCCGTTCAGCGGCTATCGAAGAACGGCGTCGAGATCATGAAGGAGGGAGGCATAAGCGGGATGAACGGAATCATCGTCGGGATGGCAAAGCTGCACGGCATGGAAGGCCTGTCGCTGCTGGGCGAGACCTCCGGCTATCTCCTCGACCCCGCCGCATCCCACTCCGTGCTGGAGTCGCTTTCCCGGATACTGGGCATAAAGATCGACATGACCTCGATTGGGGAGCGGGCCAAGGAGGCCCAGCAGGTCTTCGGCCAGGTGCAACGATTGACCGAGCAGAACATCGAGGAAGCGAGGGGCACCAAGGAAGAGGGGAGACCAGGCTACATCGCCTGATCGAATCCCTAGCCCTTTATGTTACCAATCGGCCTGAGCGCGGCGACCTTGAGAGAGATGCCCGCCTGGTGCATCGTCTCGACGACCTCTGAGATGTCCTTGTAGGCTATGCCCGCCTCTTCGGCGAGGCCCTCCATCGTGGCGGCCTTCACGTATATCCCGTGCTGCTCCATCCTCCGCTGGAGCTCAGCTCCGCTCACCTGCCTCTTGGCGGCCGTCCTCGACATCGTCCTCCCAGAGCCGTGCGCGGTGGAGCCGAACGTCTCTTCCATGGCCTTCTTCGTCCCCAAGAGAAGGTAGGAACCAGTCTCCATCGACCCCCCTATGATGACCGGTTGGCCGAGTGCTCGGTATGCCGGAGGGATGTCGTGGTGCCCCGGGCCGAAGCTTCTGGTGGCGCCCTTCCTGTGCACGAGAAGCTCCCTCGACGCGCCTCCGTCGACCGTGTGCTTCTCCACTTTGGCGATGTTGTGGCAGACGTCATAGATGATGTGCATGTCAAGGGCCTCGGGGTCCTTGTGGAACACCTGCTTGAACGCGTCGCGGATCCTGTGGACTATGACCTGCCTGTTGGCGAAGGCCATGTTGGCGGCGCAGACCATCGCGCCGTAATAGTCCTCCCCCTCTTTGGAGGCGAAGGGAGCGCAAGCCAGCTCTCTGTCTCTCACCGTGATGCCGTACCGCTTCATCGCCTCGTCGCACACCCTGAGGTGGTCGGACGCGACCAGGTGGCCGACCCCCCTGCTCCCGCAGTCGCCCATCACGACAACCTGGTCGTCGTGGACGAGCCCGAAGTGTTTCCCCATCTCGGCGTCGAAGAACCTCGCGGGGTCGACCACCTGTATCTCGCAGTAGTGGTTGCCCGAGCCCAGGGTGCCCAGCTGGCTTATGCCTCTGCTCGAGGCTTGACGGCTGACCTTTGAAGGGTTCGCGCCCTTGATGAACCCCCCCTCCTCGACCTTCTCTACGTCGTCCTCCCAGCCGTATTCGTTCTCGGCGCACCACTTGACTCCCCACTTCATGACGTCATCGAACTGCGACTGGTTCACATTCCCGGAGCCCTTGACGACCACGCCCGTGGGGACGAGGCTGAATATGTGGTGCACGAGCT
>VFSW01009537.1_pt1 | contig 13847 bp, 7 predicted proteins | sample 5358111 | NCBI WGS metagenome assembly VFSW01 (sample SAMN11554181, study PRJNA540505) | mine drainage metagenome | isolation source: sediment from site ElyBrook_90M | place: USA: Ely Copper Mine, Vershire, VT | collected 2017
CTTGACCCCCGCGGCCCTGTACTGGGTAAAAATTTAAATTTAGTGCGCGGGGTGCTGTTTTGGTAATTTGCACCCAACGGGCGCGGGCTGGGGGGCCGATTTGCCTGGGGCCGCCCCGCCCGTTGCGTCAGGGATGCGTGCTCTTCATTCGCACTGGCTGGCGGCATTGCGCCTTTGTACAAAGTGCAACCACCTTCCCCTCCGCGCTGCTTTGGCGCGCATGATATGCTTAAATGAAAGAATCTGAAAGGGAAGAAGCTGCGCCCCGCTTCGAGCAGGGATCAGTAGTCCAAGCATGAAGGAGCCAACCGACTTCAATACTGCCTCCCCACCCCATCCTTTGCAGCAATTGCTGACCGAGCGCATTCTGGTAATTGACGGCGCCATGGGTACCATGATTCAGGCGCTGAAGCTGGGCGAAGCCGATTATCGCGGCGAGCAATTTGCCCATCATCCGCGCGACCTGCGCCTGAACAATGACCTGCTCAATCTTACCCAGCCCCGCATCATCGAACAGATCCATCGCCAATACCTGGCGGCGGGTGCGGACATCGTTGAGACCAACACATTCAATTCCAACGCCATTTCCATGGCGGAATACCTTCTGCAGGACCACATTTACTCCCTGAACCGCGCCGGCGCTCAGGTGGCGCGACGTGCCGCCGACGGGTTTATGGCCCAGCATCCCCAGCGACGCTGCTTTGTGGCTGGTTCCATGGGGCCTACCAGCCGCACGGCATCGGCATCTCAGGATATCGCCAGCCCTGCGGCGCGGGCCGTCACTTTTGACCAGTTACGCCAGGCTTACGGCGAACAGGCGCGCGGCCTGATTGAAGGCGGGGCCGACGTGCTGCTGGTGGAAACGGTTTTTGACACGCTCAACGCCAAGGCGGCCCTGTTTGCCATAGAAGAACAGTTTGAGACGCTGGGGCGGCGTCTGCCCATTATGGTTTCCGTCACCATCATTGACCAGAGCGGGCGCACGCTTTCAGGACAAACACTGGAAGCCTTTTGGATTTCCATTTCGCACGCCAACCTTCTGAGCGTGGGTATCAACTGTTCACTGGGGGCGCGGCAAATGCGCCCTTACGTTGAGGAACTGGCGCGCATCGCGCCTCACTTTATCAGTTGTTATCCCAACGCCGGTCTGCCCAACGCCTTCGGCGGCTTTGACGAAACCCCGCAGGTGATGTGCGGCGAACTGGGCGAATTTGCCGCCAACGGCTGGCTGAACATTGCCGGTGGTTGCTGTGGATCGACGCCGGAGCATATTAGCGCCATTGCCGGCGCGGTGCGCGGCCTGAAACCGCACCAGCCGGCCTCGCGGCCCGTCCACTCGCGCTTTAGCGGGCTGGAGCCGTTGGTGATTCGCCCGGAAACCAATTTTGTAAACGTGGGTGAACGCACCAACGTCACCGGTTCGCCCAGGTTCGCCCGCCTGATCCTTGCCGGCGATTACGAAGGCGCACTCAGCGTGGCCCGGCAGCAGGTGGAGGGCGGGGCGCAAATCCTTGACGTCAACATGGACGAAGGCATGCTCGACTCTGCCGCGGCCATGACAACTTTCCTGAACCACCTCGCGGCTGAGCCCGATATTGCCCGCGTTCCCGTCATGATCGACAGCTCCAAATGGAGTGTGATCGAAGCCGGACTGAAGTGCGTGCAGGGCAAAAGCATTGTGAATTCCATCAGCCTGAAGGAAGGCGAACAGGCTTTTATTGAGCGCGCCCGCCTGGCTCGCCGCTATGGTGCTGCCGTAGTGGTAATGGCTTTTGACGAACAGGGCCAGGCCGATACGCTGGAGCGCAAGGTGAATATATGTTCCCGTGCTTACAACCTTCTAACCACGCAGGCGGGCATGCCGCCCGAGGATATCATTTTTGATCCCAACATCTTTACCGTTGCCACCGGCATGGAAGAACACAACAACTACGCCGTGGACTTTATCGAGGCGACGCGGCAGATCAAGGCCGCATTGCCGCACGCGCTCGTAAGCGGCGGGGTCAGCAATATTTCGTTCTCATTTCGCGGCAACTTCGCCGTGCGCGAAGCGATGCACGCTGCCTTCCTGTACCATGCCATCGCCGCGGGCATGGATATGGGCATAGTCAACGCGGGCCAGCTTGGCATCTATCAGGAAATCCCCCCCGATCTGCTGGCGCTGGTAGAGGATGTTCTTCTTAACCGGCGGCCTGACGCTACCGAGCGCCTGCTGGCCTTTGCCGATTCCGTAAAGCATCAGGGCAAGGCCGAGACGGCGGAGGACGCCTGGCGCCAGGCTCCCGTGCAGGAGCGGCTGAAACACGCGCTGGTAAAGGGCGTGGCGGACTACGTTGAAGCTGACACCGAGGAAGCCCGCCTGAACTACGGTTCGCCATTGCGCGTTATTGAAGGCCCGCTCATGGACGGAATGAATGTGGTGGGGGATCTGTTCGGTTCCGGCAAAATGTTTCTGCCGCAAGTGGTGAAAAGCGCCCGGGTGATGAAGAAGGCGGTAGCCTATCTGCTGCCCTTCATGGAAAAGGAAGCCAGGGCGGCGGGCGGCCGCCGGGCCGAAGCCTGCATTGTAATGGCTACCGTCAAGGGCGACGTTCACGACATCGGCAAAAATATTGTCGGCGTAGTGCTGGGCTGCAACAATTACCGCATTATCGATCTGGGTGTCATGGTCCCGGCCACCAAAATCCTGGCCGCCGCGCGCGAGCACCGGGCGGATATGATCGGCCTGAGCGGCCTGATCACTCCCTCGTTGGACGAGATGGTGCACGTAGCCAGTGAGATGGAGCGCGAGGGCTTTCGCATTCCTCTGCTGATCGGCGGAGCCACAACCAGCAAACTGCACACGGCGGTGAAAATTGCTCCCGTTTACAGCCAGCCTGTGGTGCATGTGGCGGATGCCTCGCTGGCCGTAGGCGTGGTGGGGAACCTGAAAAACGCGGAAAAGAGCGTGGATTACGCGCAACAGATTCGCGCAGAACAGCAGCGCCTGCGCGAAAAGTACCGCCCCCAGGTCCAGCCCCTGATCAGCCTGGAAGAAGCGCGGCTGCGCAAGCCCGTTTACGACTGGGCGAAAGTTGAGATTCCGCGCCCGGAGTTTACCGGAGTGCGCGTGCTCAGGCCGGTGCCGCTCAGCGAGATTGTTCCTTACATTGATTGGACGCCTTTTTTCCATGCCTGGGAACTGCGCGGGGTTTATCCCAAGATTCTGGACGACCCTGGAACGGGCGAGCGGGCTCGCGAGCTGCTTGCAGACGGGCAGCGACTGCTCAGCCGCATTGTTAAACAGCAGGAGCTGGAAGCGCGCGCCGTGGCTGGGCTTTTCCCCGCCAACAGCGTGGGTGATGACATTGAAGTCTACGCCGACGAATCCCGCTCCCACGTGCTGGCAACTTTCCACACCCTGCGCCAGCAAATGGAGAAATCCACGGCTCATCCTCATTTTGCTCTGGCGGATTTTGTCGCCCCCCGCTCGAGCGGCCGCCTGGATTATATGGGCGCCTTCGCGGTGGCTGCCGGCTTTGGCATTGAGAAGCTGGCTGCGGAATTTGAAGACGATCACGACGATTACAACGCCATCATGGCCAAGGCCCTTGCTGACCGGCTGGCAGAAGCGCTGGCAGAAATGCTGCACCATCGTGTGCGTCAATGGTGGGGATACGGAAGGCAGGAAGGTCTAAGCATCGAGGATCTGATCCACGAGCGCTATCGCGGCATTCGGCCTGCTCCGGGTTATCCTGCCTGCCCTGACCACACTGAAAAGCGCACTCTCTTTGACCTGTTGCAGGTGGAAGCCAGCACGTCGATCCGGCTAAGTGAGAATTTCGCCATGATTCCCGCCGCCGCGGTGTGCGGCTGGTATTTCGCGCATCCTCAGGCGCGGTACTTTGCGGTTGGCAAGATCGATCGTGACCAGATGCTGGATTATCACCGGCGGAAGGGTGTGGACTTGCGAAGTCTGGAGCGTTGGCTTGCCCCGGCGCTTGGATATGAGCCTGAAGGCGACGCCCCCGCAGCCAAAGCCGTTTAATCCCTGCGGGGGCGTAATCAGAAATTGCCGAAGTCCGGCCGCAACGCTAAACGCTGCCTGCCTTAGGGCTGAGGCCGGTGAGTAAGCTGCGGCTGGCCGCCATTGGCCGCCGTTTGCTGGCCATTTTGGGTTGTATCACCCGCGGCCGTCTGGCCGGCCGGGTTCGGATTCTGTCCGTTGCTGACGGTTGCCTGGGTACTGGCATACTTGGGTGTGCTTACGTAACCGTGCACGCTGTTTTTGCCAATATGATTTACCACCAGTTGCACCGTCCCGCTTTGGCCGTCGGTCATGAACACGAGCGGCTCGTATAGATTCACGTGCTTCTTGCCCATTTGCTGGTCATCCAGCAGCACCATCAGGTCATAGTTCTTGTGGCGCGTATTGGCGTGGCGAAGCGAAAGCCCGATAGGCCCGATTCGCTGAAACTGTTTTGACCGTGTCAGGTCAAACTCGTAGTAGTTGCGCTGGCCGCGCTTTTCCAGCGCCACCAATTCGTCGTGGTTGCGTGCAATGGAGGTGTTCAGATCATTGCGAGTGGAATCCAGACTGTTATTCAGGTCGGCCCGGGTCTTATCCAGATCCTGCTGGGTGGCGTTAAGCTGGCGCTGCTGCACCGCCAGTTCGTCTTGCAGCTTCTTGTAGCGCGGGTCTATTCGCTTGCGCCTTGCTGCGACACGTCGTCGAGCGGCAGAATGTAACGCCGCACTCTGCGCCGAGACAGCGGGCGCGCTTGCCGCCTGAGATGCTTCAGCGCTCGCCTGCAACTGCTGCACCTCCTCGCTCAGATTCTGCATTTGGCTGCGAGCTTCGTTAAGTGATGTTTGCACATCGCCCAGAGAAGCGCTCAGCTGCGCGTTGGCGCCTGACAGGTGTGCGGCAACACGGTGTTCATGCACGCTGTATCCCATTAATCCTGCCGCAACGGCAATTGCCAAACCTGTACCTAACCAGCGCTTTATTCCGGTTGCGGGCATTGCCTGCTGCTCATCCCAGGAGGGCTGTGGCGATGCCTCACTGTTCTGGTTTTGTTCTTCAAAGAATCCCATGGTTGTTATTCCTCCGCTTGCGGGAGTGCAACTTGCGTGCCATGCGTTAACTCCACAACCCAAGTGCAGTTAATGAGTTAGATTAAAGCGCGAGAGTGGCATCTGCCCCTATCTGCGCAGCGTAGTGAACTTTTTACATGGCTTGGCAAAAGTGCCGCCAGCGAAAGCCGACACTTGCCTGCGCGCCGGGCTTCAGGGGAACGACATCACGAATTTGTTATCAGGATTCGTCACACCGGGGCAAAAGCTTCTGCCACTCAGAAGGTTGGCTGGGGGCCAAACGCGCGCTCTCGATTGCGGGCGTTGGGCGTGGCTACAACGGGCATGATTTTGCTGGGTGTCAGTTTTCCGCTAGAATGAAAAGGAATTGCATGCCTGATCGGGGGTTTATTTGGATTCGGTCCATTCTCAACCATACTGGAGCAGTGCGCGGCTGCGCGTGCGCTACGCGGAAACCGATCAGATGGGTGTGGTGTATCACTCCAATCACTTCATCTGGTTTGAGATCGGGCGAACGGAGTTTTGCCGCCAGCGAGGCTTCGCGTATCGCCAAATGGAACAGGAAGACGGCTTGTACATCATCGTTGCGGAGGCGCGCTGCCGCTACAAAGCTCCCGCCCACTACGATGATGAGCTGATTGTCCGCACCTGCCTGCGCGAATCTCGCAAACGAGTGTTGGTTTTTGGCTACGAAATCTACCGCGAACCGGAGCTTGAGCTGATTGCCGAAGGCGAGACCGTGCATGTGATCACCGACAAGGATGGCAGACCGCGAGCCCTGCCGGATAAATACCGCGAACTCTTTATGTCGGCTGTTACCGGAACACCGCGAAGCGAGTAGTCGTACGGTTGGCAATAAGGCAGAACGGTTGGATCACATCTTATGGCTTTCACTCTGTTGCTGACCGGCAAAAACCTTACACGCTCCGATTTTTACAGTGTGGTTTTGCAGAACCGCAAGGTGGAGCTGTCTGTCAAGGCGCGGCAAACCATGGACCGGTCGCGCCGTCTGGTGGAAGACTTCATCGCGCGTAAAGAAGTGGTTTATGGTGTTACCACTGGTGTAGGAAGCCTCTCCACCGTTCGAATTGATCCGGAACAATCGCGAACGCTGCAGTTGAATGTGGTACGCAGCCACGCCTCCGGGATTGGAAGTCCGCTAACTGATGCGGCTGTGCGCGGCATTCTCCTGCTGCGCGCCAACGGGCTGGCCACGGGATATTCCGGAATCCGTTTGCAGGTGGCGGAAATGCTTTGCGCTTTTCTGAACCTTTCCATCCACCCCGTGGTGCCGGAGCGGGGCTCCGTGGGGGCCAGTGGTGACCTGGCGCCCCTTGCGCACGTGGCCGTGGCGCTGGTGGGCGAAGGTGAAGTGCGCTATCGGGGCAGGCGCATGAGCGCGGCGCGGGCCCTGAAGCAGGCCGGACTGAAACCATTAAGGCTGGAAGCCAAAGAAGGCCTGTCGCTGGTGAACGGGACGCAAGCCATGCTGGCGCTGGGTTTGCTGGCGCTGCGCCAGGCGGAGTTACTGGCCGATACGGCCGACGTGGCCGGCGCACTTAGCCTTGATGCTTTACGCGGTTCGCCGGCCGCCTTCGATCCCCGCCTGCATCGCGCCCGGCCCCATCCGGGCCAAATGGAAAGCGCCCGCAATCTGCTGCGCCTGAATCAAGGCAGCACCATCCGCAGGTCGCACCTGCACTGCCCGCGCGTGCAGGATGCCTATAGCCTGCGTTGCATGCCGCAGGTGCACGGGGCGGTTCGTGATTCGCTTAACTACTGCCGCGGCGTCATGGAAGTGGAAATGAACAGCGCCACCGATAATCCTCTGGTGTTTCTGGAGGGAGGCGCCGTTATTTCCGGCGGCAACTTCCATGGCCAGCCGCTGGCTGTGGCGCTGGATTTGATGGCGATCGTCCTGACCCAGGTTGGCGGCATGGCCGAACGGCGGATTGATCGCATGGTGAATCCCCTTACCTCTGAACTTCCTGCTTTTCTTACCCGCCATCCCGGTTTGGAGTCGGGCCTGATGATTGCGCAGGTGACGGCAGCCGCTCTTGCCTCAGAAAACAAAGTTCTGGCCCATCCGGCTTCTGTTGATTCAATTCCGACCTCGGGAAACAAGGAAGACTACGTGAGCATGGGCATGACCGCGGCGCTTAAGGTCCGCCAGGTGATCGAAAACACGGCCGCCATTCTGGCCATCGAACTGATGGTGGCATCGCAGGCGCTTGACGTGCTGCTGCCCTTGCAAACGGGGCGCCTGGCCCGCCAGGCGCAAGCGCGGGTTCGGCAGGTTTCGAAGCCGTTAACCGCAGACCGCTCTTTGCATGAGGAGATGTCGCGGTTGCGGAGTCTGGTGGAAGCGGGAGAATTTGCCGCTGTGCTCCACCTCCCGCCTCGCCGTGCGTCGCGCACCGCTTAGCTTGGGGTCTTGCTTGAATTATGCCTTCCCTTTCCGCCACCATCATCACTTTGAATGAGGCAGCCCACATTGAGCGCGTCCTGCGTTCACTCCGTTGTGCCGATGAGATTGTTGTGGTGGATTCCGGATCGACCGACGCAACCTGTGCTATTGCGGAGCGGCTGGGCGCGCGAGTGGTTCAGCATCGTTTTGAAGGGTTTGCCGCACAGAAGAATTTTGCCACCTCGCAGGCACGCTTTGATTGGATTTTGAGCCTTGATGCCGATGAGGAGCTGGATGCGACAGCTCAGGCTGCGCTCGCAAAGTGGAAGATGAGTGAACCCAGCGCCGCGGGCTATTGCTTTGCCCGGCGGGCGTTTTATCTAGGCCGCTGGATTCTGCACTCCGGCTGGTATCCCGATTACAAGCTGCGATTGTTTCATCGCAACCTGGGCGCCTGGCGCGGGGATTATGTGCACGAATCGGTGGTGGTGGAAGGGGCGGAGCAAAAGCTGGAGGGCGAAATTCTGCACTATACCTGCGACTCGCTGGAAGACCACAGGCGGCGCATTGAGTTTTATACCGAAAAGGCCGCCCAGCAAATGCTGGCGCGCGGCGAAAAGGCCGGATGGATGAAGCGCCTGGCTGCTCCGCCATGGATATTTATCAACACTTACTTTTTCCGTCTGGGAATTCTGGATGGGCATCAGGGCTTTCTGCTAGCCTGGATGGCGGCGCGCTACGTTGCCCGCAAATACGCCAAACTTCAGGGCCTGCAAAACAAGGCGGCAACTCAGCCTGGTTAAGCACGCGGGCAATCCGGATGAAGAAGAACGGCTGGGTCCCATGAAGATTGCGCATTTAGACACCGGCCTGGTCATGCGCGGCGGGCAGCGTCAGTTGCTTGCCCTGGCGGAAGAGCTAAGGCGGCGTGGACACGAACAGACCATTATTGCCCCGGAGGAAAGTTCACTGGCGGCCGCCGCGACGGAAGGCCGGTTTCCGGTATTCGCTTTGCCGGCTCACGATCCGATTCGCGCCTTTGCCCTGGTTTTGCTTAGGGACTGGTTGCCTGGCCAAAAGTTCCGGATTCTACACGCCCACGACGGACGGGCACAAACACTGAGCGCCATCACGAGCTGGAATCTGCCCGTGTGTCGCATTGCCAGCCGCCGCGTGCTGTTCGAACCCAGGTCACATTTGCTTTTCCGCCTGCAGTATTCGCGGACTTGCCATGGGGTGATCGCTGTCTCGCAGGGAGTGCGCAGGCTGCTGGTTCAAGAAGGTGTAAAAGATGACCGGGTGGAAGTAATTTCTGATGGAATTGTGCTGCCTGATAATCTGACGGCAGGGCAGCAGCGGGCCCGGCTTCGCAGCCAGTGGGCAGTGTCGCCTGAAGACGTTGCCATCGGTTTTTTGGGCGGGCTGGCGCCGGAGAAAGGACTGGACCTGGTAGTGGGGGCGGCGGAGGCAGTCGATGCCGCCGCGCCTGCCGTCAAGTGGATTGTGGGCGGGGAAGGGCTGCCGGATTTGCAGGCCTTGAACAACGCTTTCGGCAATCTGCCGAAGGGAAGATTCGTGTGTGCCGGCACATCTCCCGACCCGATGCAGTTCTTTCCCGGCCTGGACCTTTATGTGATGCCTTCGCGTGCGGAAGGCCTGGGTTCCTCGGCTCTGCTCGCCATGGCATACGGAATACCCGTGATTGCTGCAAGCGTCGGGGGATTGCCGGAGATTGTTAACGATGGCGAAAACGGATGGCTGATTCGGCCCGCCGCGGTCAGCGAACTTGTGCTCGCCGTTCGACAGGCCGTTGCCAGGTGCGATCGAAGGGTGGAACTGGGGCGGAGGGGCAGGGAAATGGCGCAGGACTTTACCAATGCTAAGATGGCGGATCGGACAGAGGCCTTTTATGACAGGCTTTTGAAGCTGGGCGCCGGGCGGAGCTGACAGTTTGTTGAAAAGCCCTGGAATTTGTCATCCTGAGGAGTCGCCGGCGATGAAGGATCTGTTTGTTTCCCCGATTCTACGCCTGCCGGGATGCTTCGCTTGGCATGACATGCCGGAAACGTTTTTCAGCAAACTGCTGAAGCGAGGAGGAACCAGACGTTGAATTTTCCACCGGTTGCGGCCAGCCTTCTGGCGGGCGCGTTTGGCTTGATATTCGGAAGCTTCCTGAACGTTTGCATCAGCCGCCTCCCGCAGGGCAAATCCGTCGTAAAGCCCCGATCCTTTTGTCCGCAGTGCAGCACGCCCATCGCCTGGTACGACAACATTCCGGTGTTGAGCTATCTGTTGTTGCGCGGACGCTGCCGGGCATGCGGCAGATCGATTTCCGCAGTGTATCCAGCGGTTGAAGTCTTGACCGCATTGTTATGGATGGCCGCGTGGCATCAGCAGGGGGCGACGCCGCAGTTTTTGAAGCTGGTCATATTCGGCATGTTGATGATCGTGCTCTTCTTCACGGATCTGAACGAACGCAAAATTCCTCACAAGGTCACCATTCTCGGTATCGTCGTCGGGATTACCTTCAGTCTGCTGGTGCCATTGGACGATCCTTTCTCCTGCTGGCTGTTCGATCGGCTTGGGGTGGACGCAAGCACTCCCGCAGCCTCATTGGCGGCATCGCTTGCGGGTGCGGTGTTTGGAGGGGGGTTGCTCTATGCGGTTGCGAAGGCATTCCAATTCTTTGGAAATCGCGACAAAGAATACCTGGGCTTTGGCGATGTGATGATGATGCTGCTGGTGGGCGTATTCCTTGGGCTGCCGCTTACCTACGTTACTCTGTTGATGGGGTCATTACTGGGCACTCTCGTTGCCGTGCCATTGACGCTGGCGCGACCAAAGTTCCGCGAGTATCAATGGCCCTACGGATGTTTTCTGGGGGCTGGAGCGCTGTTCGCCTCATTTGAAGGCGCGCGCCTGATGGAGCAATACGTGCAATGGATGCACCTGAATTGACAGGCCCGGGGACCTGCCGGAATCAGGCCTTGGGCACGCTGATTTCCTGACCGGCGTCGAGCACACTGCGAATTCGCCTCACCAGATTGTCCGCTGAAAAAGGCTTTTGAATGAACTGATCGTTTTCACTGATAATTCCGCGCCGCATCATGGATGTTTCGGTATAGCCCGACATGAAGAGCACTTTCGTCTCCGGATGGATGAGCGCGAAGTGGTCGGCCAGTTCTCTTCCGCTCATCTGCGGCATAACCATATCGGTAAGCAGCAGGCTGATGGCCTGGGGGTGGTGGTGGGCAATCTGCAGGGCTTGTTCCCCGCGCGACGCGGTTTGAACCTGGTAGCCGGATGCGGCCAGCACTCCCTCCACCAGTTCGCGCACCGAATCTTCGTCTTCAACCAGAAGAATCGTTTCCGACCCGCCCTGCGCCCGCTCCGGTTCCTCTTCGGCATTATTTCCATCTTCAAGCGAATCTGTGCGCGGCAGATACACTTTGAAGGTTGAGCCTTCGCCCGGCTCGCTGTATACGTCAATAAATCCGCCGCTTTGTTTGACAATACCGTAAACGGTGGCCAATCCCAGTCCCGTGCCTTTTCCGGGCTCTTTGGTGGTGAAGAAGGGCTCAAAGATATTGGTCAGCGTATCCTGTTCCATGCCACACCCGTCATCAGTTACGGAAACCACAACATACTCACCGGGAGTGATGGTGGCGTCATGCTGGCGGCAGAATACATCGTCCAGATATGCATTCTGAGTCTCGATGGTCAGGCGGCCGCCCTGCGGCATGGCATCGCGCGCGTTGACCGCCAGGTTCATGAGCACCTGCTCCAATTGCCCGGGGTCAGCTTTTACCCGGTTCAGGTTTTCGTGCAATGCGGTGACCAGCTCAACATCTTCGCCAATCAATCGCCGCAGCATCTTTTCCATGTTGGCGACGACGGCGTTCAGATCCAGGATCTGCGGCGCCAGAACCTGACGCCGGCTAAAAGCCAGCAGTTGTCGGGTAAGGGAAGCCGCCCGCTCCCCGGCTTTCTTGATTTCGCTCACGCTGCTCCTTCCCAGGGTATCGGATTCCGGCATGTGCATCAGCAGCAGGTCGGAGTAGCCGCCGATTACGGTGAGCAGATTGTTGAAGTCATGGGCCACGCCTCCGGCAAGCCGCCCGACGGCTTCCATTTTTTGCGAGTGCCACAACTCCCTTTCAAGCTGTTTTCGCTCGGTCAGGTCGCGCAGGCACACGGTGAGCACGTCGCGGCCCGCTACGGCAATCGAGTTGATGGAAAGTTCAGCGGGGAATTCGGAGCCGTCAAAGCGCACGCCGGTCATTTCCACACGCTTGCCCAGCAGTGAGGCGTTGCCGCCCGCCGGGAAGTTCAGCATGCCTCCCGCTTCCGCAAGCTTGGCAGGCAGCAACACCTCAGCCAGCGGCCGTCCAACCACTTCGGCCCGCGAGTAGCCCAGAATGCATTCAGCCGCCGCATTGAATTCAATGACCCGGCCATCCTCATCCAGAGTAATGATGCCGTCCAGAGAGGATTCCAGAATGGCGCCTTTGCGCGCTTCGCTTTCTCGCAGGGCTGACTCCGCCTGCTTGCGTTCCGTTACATCCAGCATGAATCCGCGCAATCGCCGCACCTGGCCTTCAGCGTCGCGCACGGCTCGCAGGATGCTTCGCAGCCATATGGTTTTCCCACTGGCGGTGGTGGCCCGGAATTCCAGGCTGTGGTCGGCGCCATGCGACGAACCGTCCGTAAAAAAGCGGTTGAATTGGGCCTGATCTTCGACGTGGACAAAGGGCAGCCGGCTGGCGGGAGCGCTTAGCCAGTTTTCTACGGGGTAGCCAAGCATAGTTTCGGCGCGCTGGCTTACAAAACTGAAGCGGCCGGAATCTGCGTCTACTTCCCACACGATCGCGTCCAGGCTTTGTACCATCTCGCGGATGCGCCGTTCGGATGCCGCCACCGCCGCCCGCAGTTTTTCGCTCTCACTCAGGTCCTCAACCACCAGCAACAGATTCCCCTTGTCATCGCCGTTGGTAAGGGGTTTAAAGGTCATGCGCATGGCGTGTTCTTCGCCTTGTCCGCCCGGGCACAGGTTCACCATGAGCGATTTCATGTCTTTCAGGCGCTCGACCAGAGCAGGCGTGGGAATGCGGGGATTCTGCCTGCCTAAAATATCTTCCAGCGATCTGCCGGTCAAATCCTCTGTTCGAGTGCGAAACATCTCCAGCAGCGTTTGGTTGGCAAATGCAACCCGCAAACCCTCGCTGAGCACGAGAAGGCCGGCGGGAATCGACTGCACAATTTCGTTGGCGAATTCGCGGGCCCTCAACACGGCGTGCTGGCGTTCCAGTTGATCACGCAGGTCACGGGCAACCTGGTCGCGGTAGTTGGCTACCAGCAGCCCGGCAAAGGCCAGCACAATCAGCAACGCGGAGAACATTTTTAAGCGCTCTGTGCGACGCAAGCCCTCAAGCCCCTTGCTCTCTTCCATCTCGGTTCCCAGCACCAACTGCGTCAGCGCGACGCGTTCAAAGGCTGCCATCATGGCAACCCCGCGCCGGTTCAGATACCGGGTGGAGACTTCCTGCTGGCGCAGGGCTTCCCTTGCACCATGAATCAGTCTTGAGCTTTTGAACGAATTACCTCTTGCCAGTGAAAACGTATTGTCGGCTCTGAGAACCGCGGCGCTGCCGGAGTCGGGAATCTGAATCAGGAAAGCGCGGGCGGAAGTCGCGGCGCCGTCCGGGCCCAGGATGCTCACCAGCAATGTTTGCGAGGGCAGAACCACCATCGTAACGCTGCCGAGCACGGTGCTTGTCTCTTGCCCGGAGCTTTGCGAGGGTCCGCGCCGGTATACCGGAACACTTGCCACCACCACAAGGTTGCGGGGCGAATCGCCCAACATAGCGACCCATCCCCGGCGCTTACCAGCGGCGGCGCGCGAAACATTCCAGGCTTCGCGCGGCGCCGGATGATTGCCTGAATCCCGCAGCAGCGGCTTGCCGAGCGGGTCGGTCAGGTAAACGCCAATGTAATTTGAGGTTAACGCGAGCTGATCCAGATAGGGCCGCAAAACCGGGTCCAAGCCGTCGGCCTTGCCCAATGGATTCTGACCGCGAGCCACCGATTCCAGGTAAGCTTGTGTTGCGGGCAAGACTGCTAAGGATTGTGCGTCGCGAAGCCGGCGGTGCACCCAATCAGAGAGACGCAGCGCGCGGTAGTGGGTCAGATCGGCAAGCTCATTTTGCTTGGCTGCCATCGCCTGGGAGTATTCAAGACGATAGTCAGCGCTCCAGAAGGCGATCGCCAACACCACGCCGCAGGCAAATACGAGAACGTGAACCCAGGGTGCCCGGGTCTTGACCCATTTTCCCCCGGCCATTCCGTTGCGGGCGGGGGTGGGGTG
>VFSW01009538.1_pt1 | contig 13847 bp, 12 predicted proteins | sample 5358111 | NCBI WGS metagenome assembly VFSW01 (sample SAMN11554181, study PRJNA540505) | mine drainage metagenome | isolation source: sediment from site ElyBrook_90M | place: USA: Ely Copper Mine, Vershire, VT | collected 2017
TGTCCGTCGCGCGACGGGTTTGTCTTGCCTGTCGTTGAGTGTCAATTCCAGATCAGGATAGGCAAGCGGGTAACTGGCGCGATTGCGCAACAATGCGTTCAAGGTGATTTGTGCGGCATTGCCGGGATCGGCTTCCAGACTCGATGACTCGATACTCATCAAATCACTCCTCTGCGGCAAGGAAACCGTACAAGCGAGCAATGCGCAAAATCTCACCAACACCGGTTTCGTGTCGGGCATGCGCGCGGCAATTTCTGCACGAAAGAAGTAAGCGGTTTGACCAAGCAAAGTCAACGCGAGCAGTAATGTGAAGGTCACCCATAGCCAAGCGCGTTTTTTGTGCGGCGCAACCATGAACCCCTCCTCTTCCGCCGCTTCTACCCGCTCGGCCAGAATCAGGTCTTTATCATCCTCCTCCAATGTGTCTTGCACCGATGATACGGCGGCATCCATAGCGTATGCGGAACTCAGAAAATCCAGATTTTCTGGATGATGTTCATCATCCACCGTGCTTGCAGGCCCATTATTTTCTTGAACAATCAGCGGTTCTTCGGTGTCGACCGGCAACATCTCCAACTCGAGCTGGGGATGCGGCGTATCGGGAATGAAATTGGGCCGGGCATCGAAAGCTTGCAGGCAATGTCCGCAACGCACCATACCCTGATGTACCTCTAACTGGGAAACAGCGATCTTGAAACGCGTTTCGCAGTGCGGGCAAAGTGTCGTTCCGTCCATACTGGTCCGCTCCTAACGCTTACGCCCGGATAGACACGACCACCCATCTTCGAATACGGGTGGGTTGAAGTCGAACCATTGCCGGTAAATCGCCATCACATCGTCTGCCTGTTCCTGCAAGATGCCGGATAAAACGATCTGCCCGCCCGATCTGGTCGCACCGGCGAGCAGCGGAGCCAGCACGCGCAAGGGGTTGGTCAAGATATTCGCCAGCACCAGATCATAAATCGCCTGCGGGACTGCGCCCGGCAAATAAAATTGAACATTCTCTACTTGGTTGGCCAGGGCGTTGTCATGGCTGGCGATCACGGCTTGTTTGTCCACATCGACCCCAACCGCGCCGGCCGCGCCCAACTTGAGTGCGGCGATCGCCAATATGCCGGAACCGCAACCGTAATCGAGTACGCTCACACCTTTGGGCAGATAGCTATCCAACCAGCGCAAACACAAGCGCGTGGTCGGATGGCTGCCCGTGCCGAATGCCAAGCCTGGGTCCAGCACGATGTTGATAGCCGTCGGATCGGAAGGCACATGCCAAGTCGGCACGATCCATAAACGCGGTGAAATCGGGATAGGTTCGAATTGCGCCTGGGTCAAACGCACCCAGTCGTTGTCGGCCAGTGTTTCGACACGATGTTCAGGTAATTGTCCGAGCCCGATTGCGGTCGCTGCCGCTTGCAAGATAGCGCGCACATCCTGATCGTTGTCGAACAGGGCACTGATACGATTGTGTTGCCACACTCCCGGAGGCGGCTCGCCGGGTTCGCCGAAGATCGCCTGCTCATCTGGCGTGTCCGCATCCGCGTCCAACAAATCAACCGACAGCGCACCGCGATCCAACAACGCTTCGCTTAAAGCCTCGGCGTGCTGGGCATCGGTATCGGCGATCAAAGTTAACCAAGCCATTATTTCGCTTTGTTGCGTTCGGCCAGACGTTCTTCCAGGTAATGGATACTCGTTCCGCCGCGAATGAAAGCCGCGTCCTGCAACAGTTCGCGATGCAGTGCAACATTGGTTTCAATGCCTTCCACAGCCATTTCCGACAGTGCGGTACGCATCCTTGCCATCGCCTGTTCACGAGTATCACCGTAGGCGATCAGCTTGCCTATCATCGAATCGTAATGGGGCGGTACAAAGTAGTTAGCATACACATGCGAATCGACGCGTATGCCGGGGCCGCCGGGCATATGCCAAATGGTGATACGACCCGGAGAAGGCGTAAATTTATAGGGGTGTTCGGCGTTGATGCGACACTCGATCGCATGGCCACGGAACTGGATGTCTTTTTGGCGGAACGGCAGCTTCTCTCCTGCAGCGATGCGGATCTGCTGTTGCACGATGTCAATCCCCGTGATCATTTCCGTCACCGGGTGTTCAACTTGCACACGGGTGTTCATTTCGATGAAAAAGAACTCGCCGTTTTCATACAAGAACTCGAACGTACCCGCGCCGCGATAGCCGATTTTGCGACAAGCCTCGGCACAACGTTCGCCGATCTTGTTGCGCATCTTTGTATCCAACAACGGAGCGGGGGCTTCTTCCAGTATTTTCTGGTGGCGGCGTTGCATCGAACAGTCGCGCTCACCCAGATACACGGCGTTACCGTGCTGATCGGCCAATATTTGAAATTCAATATGACGCGGATTTTCCAAAAACTTTTCCATGTACACCATGGGGTTGTTGAAGGCCGCCTGCGCTTCGCTCTTGGTCATGGTCACCGCATTGAGCAGCGCCGCTTCGGTATGCACCACGCGCATACCGCGTCCGCCGCCGCCGCCGGAGGCTTTGATGATGACCGGATAACCGATACTGCGAGCGATCTTGATGATTTCGGCGGGGTCGTCCGGCAACGCGCCTTCCACGCCCGGAACGCAAGGCACACCGGCTTTTTTCATGGCGATTTTGGCGGAGACTTTGTCACCCATCAAACGGATAGTTTCAGCACGGGGGCCGATAAACACGAAGCCGGATTTTTCCACTCGCTCGGAGAAATCCGCATTTTCCGAGAGAAAGCCGTAACCGGGATGAATAGCCTGCGCATCGGTCACTTCCGCCGCGCTGATGATCGCGGGGATACTCAGATAACTTTGCGACGAGGCCGCAGGACCGATACAGACCGACTCGTCCGCAAGCTTGACATACTTGGCATCGGCATCCGCCTCGGAGTGCACGACCACGGTTTTAATGCCGAGTTCGCGGCATGCACGCTGAATGCGTAGGGCGATTTCGCCACGATTGGCGATGAGGATTTTTTCAAACATGATTATGGACTCCGAGCTTGGGCGCAGCAGCAAACGCGCGCCGTCGCGTTGTTGGATTAACCGATGACGAATAGCGGTTGACCAAATTCCACAGGCTGACCGTTCTCCACGAGAATCGCTTTGATCACCCCGGCTTGATCCGAATCTATCTCATTGAGCAGCTTCATCGCCTCAATGATGCACAAGGTGTCACCGCTATTCACGTTTTGACAGACATCGACGAACGGCTTCGAACCCGGCGAGGCAGAACGGTAAAACGTGCCCACCATAGGAGACTTGACCACGTGTCCTTCGGCAACCGCTGGCTTGGCGGCTTCCACAGGAGAGGCGGCAACAGCGACCACCGGAACGGGAGCACTCGCCATCACCTGCTGAGGAGCAGAAGAATACATTTGTTGGCCGGCACCAACGGTACGGGTGATGCGCACCCGCTCTTCGCCTTCACTGATTTCCAGTTCGGCGATGCCGGAACCTTCCACCAGCTCGATCAGTGTTTTCAATTTCCGCAAATCCATTGTTAACCCCTTATAGTTTTTTATAACTCAGTGCATATTGCACTGCAAATTCGTAGCCCTTTTCCCCTAGGCCGCTGATGACACCGACAGCCAGATCAGAAAAAAATGATTTTTTACGAAATGCTTCGCGCGCATGCACGTTGGAAAGATGCACCTCGATGAACGGGATATCCACGGCCGCCAGTGCGTCACGCAACGCGACGCTGGTATGGGTAAAAGCCGCCGGATTGATAACGATGAACCGCGTCCCATCATTACGCGCTTGATGGATGCGTTCCAACAAGGCCGCCTCAGAGTTACTTTGGAAGCAATGCACAACAGCTGCATGTTTGCCGGCTAATGCCAGCAAATTGGCGTTAATTTCCGCTAACGTGGTGTGGCCATATATCGCTGGCTCGCGGCTTCCGAGCAAGTTTAGGTTGGGCCCATGCAGCACCAAGACGTTGTTCGCGGGGTTCGCAGTACTCGTTTTCATGCGCGCAGTTTGCCGTAAATTGGGGTGAGTTGTCTAGGTTTTTTCCGAAGATAGGCAGAAAACATTACAGCTTGACGTTTTGTAGGCTTTTAACAAATTGCGCCGCATCTTGATAACCCACCACGCGCGCGTCTTGAACCTCTTTGCCTTGTGCATCAAAAAATAACGTGGCAGGTGGACCGAACAAACCATATTGCTTGAGCAATACTTTGTCCTCCAGCGTGTTAGCGGTCACATCCACTTGCAGCAGGACGGCCGATTTTAGCCTGGCTTGCACCGCCGGATCGGTGAACGTGTAACGCTCCATCTCTTTGCAAGACACACACCAGTCCGCATAAAAATCCAGCACCACGGTTTTACTGCCCGCACCTGCAATGCGCCTATCCAAATCGGCTAAATCTTTGATACGGCCCCATTGCAATGGGGCCGTGCTAGCCAGCTCGGCTTTCCCTATAGCGCCCAGTGGTCGCAATATGTCGCGGGCACCAGATAACGCGCCTACCAAATAAGATATACCCAACAGTAACAGCAGCAGCCCAACGCCTTTGCGCATTTTGTGCCAGCCGCTAGCATGTTGCGGCAGCGCATCCAACGCGTGTAGATAAGCCGCCGTGAGTATCAGCAGCAATGCCCACAACAACATTTGCACACCGATCGGCAATAGGGGTTGAACAATCCAAATGGCCAAGGCCAACAGCATGACGCCGAAGAATCGTTTGACTGCATCCATCCAGGCACCAGCTTTGGGTAACAACACAGCCGCGGAGGTGCCTATCAGTAACAGCGGCGCCCCCATGCCCAAGGCCAGTGCGAACAGCGCCATGCCACCTAATACGGCATCGTGTGTTTGGCTGATATAAAGCAAGGCACCGGCCAGGGGAGCGGCGACACATGGCCCCATGATGATGGCGGACAATGCGCCCATGATGAACACACCGCTCAGATGCCCGCCATGTAAACGGTTGCTGGTATCGGCCAGCTTGCTTTGCAGGGAAGTGGGCAGCTGCAGTTCATACAAGCCGAACATGGACAGCGACAACAACACGAACACTGCGGCAAAGCTGCCCAGCACCCAGGGGGTTTGCAGGGCATTAGAAATCAAGTCACCGGAAAAACCAGCGGCCACACCCGCCAGTGCGTAAGTGATCGCCATGCCCAACACATAGGACAACGACAGGATAAAGGCATGGACTTTGGTGATGCGATGGCCGCGCCCGACGATGATACCGGACAGAATCGGAATCATCGGAAACACGCACGGTGTAAATGCCAGTAAGAATCCGGCTCCAAAGAAAAACGTCACTACCAGCCAGAAACTGCCGCTCTTAAAAAGCTGTTTGATCTTGGAATTTTCTGTGGGGACAGCCAAAGCCTCGGGGGCTTTCAGGCTGGAAAGGCCAGGCACTGCAGCCTGCGCCAGGCTGGCGGGCAAATTGAGCACGAACGTTTTTTCTATCGGGGGATAGCACAAACCCTGTTCGCTACAGCCTTGATACTCCACTACCAGCGAGATTTTATCTTGAGGCCGCGCGGCGATAAGCGGAATTCCCGCCCGAAACGAATGATGGAACACTTCCATTGCGCCAAAGTTGGGATCTTGTTTGATTTCGCCTTTTGGGAAGCTTGGCTCGGAAAACTTGATCGCATCATCCAGCGGTTTGAAAATGATCTTGTTGCGATACAGATAATATCCCGGCGTAATGCTGAAGTTTGCTTGCAGGGTATTAGCGTCCTGAGCCAACACGGAAAGTTTGAAGGCTTGATCGGGTACCAGAAAAACCGGTTTCTTGTTGCCTCCCAAGAGTGGCAGCCGATCAAGAAGGCTTTCCGCATGCACTTGCGTGTTCAACAAATAAAGCAAAATAAGACCAGCAAAACGCATAGATTATTCCTTGAGAGTTTGGGTTTCAGTATTCACCCACTGCAAATATTCGGGCAAAGCCTCCGTCACTGGGAGCGCGACTATATCGGGAAGTTCATAGGGATGCGAGGCGAGAATCAAATTTTCAAGCCGCGCATAAGCTGCCCGGGTAGTCTTGATCAGCAAAGGGAACTCTATCGCCGTTTCAATCTTGTCCTGCCAGCGATAGACCGATGTGCAAGGTGCAAGCCGGTTCACGCAGGCCGCCGCATGCGCCGCGATGATTTGCCTCGCGAGCGCGTCAGCAGAGGCTGCGTCCGGCATGTGTGTGATTACGAGCAGAACCTCGGTCATGTTATTTTTGCGAAGCGCAGACCCAATTGCAACAATTCGTCCCATACATCCCCCGCCCGCAAGCCTTTTATAGTCATGTCGAGATGCGCCGCCTGTTGCAAACCGCGTACGATGTGGGCGAATTTAACCCGGCGCGCGGCATTCTCGATCTGGCTCAGGCTAGCACCCCAGATACGCGCATCGCGCATCGCATTGCTGATATTGCTACCGCGTTGCATGGCTTGCAACACCCGCCCCAACTTTCTGATGTCTTCACTCATCGCCCACAACACCAGCACGGTGGCCATGCCTTCCGCGCGCAACCCGTCAAGTATGCGTGCGAACCTTGCTGCATTACCGCTTAACATCGCCTCGGAAAGCTTGCTGATATCGTAACGCGCCACATCCATAACTGCGTCCTTCACTTGCTCAAAAGACAACAATCCTGGCGGATACAGCAGCGCGAGTTTTTGTATTTCTTGGAAAGCGGCCAGCAGATTACCTTCCGAACGATCCGCCAAAAACTCCAATGTGACGGGTTCCGCGCTTTGCCCTTGGCGTTTTAAACGGCCAGCCAGCCAGCCGGGCAGCGCGCTACGTGGAATATCATCGGCCTGGATGACCACACTTTTCTGGTGTAGCGCAACGAACCATTTGCTGTTCTGCGTGGCCTTGTCGAGCTTGGGTAAACTTATCAAAGTGAGGATGTCGGAGCTTAAGTTCGCAACATATTCTTGCAGGGCTTGCGCGCCTTCCACCCCGGGTTTTCCGGAAGGAATCCGGATGTCCACCATTTTACGCTCGGCAAATAACGACAAACTTTGCGTGCTGTTGCGCAACTCCGCCCATTTGAAGTATTGCTCGACAACAAAGGTTTCGCGTTCGCTGTAACCGTCTTTACGTGCGGCAGCCCGTATGCTGTCCGCTGCTTCAATAGCCAACAACAGCGCGTCTCCCGTCACGATATAGAGCGGCTTCAATCCGGCGGCCAAGTGACGGGGTAGATCTTCGCTGTTGAGAGTAGACATCACTGCGCTTTCGGTGTGGTGTGACTCAGACGGCGCAGGATTTGCTGCACCATCTCCAGACGCATGCCCTGATAGAGCATATTCGCCTCTGCCTCTTTTGCAAGAATGATGTTGTTGTTGAAAGAGTAATTGCGGTACAGGACCATTTGCTCTGCCGGTATCCAGTCTTGCTGCTTGTTATCATATGCCCGCAATGAGACTCGGAAATGCAGCTCAAATTCATTCACCAGCCCATTACCACCCAATGTCAGAATTTGTTGGTCGGTAGTTTCGCTGGCGATATTGAGCACCACATCCGCTTGTTCGGCCGTAGCGGCCAGCGTAACTTTGTTGACCAGCAGATTCCGGCGCAGCTCATTCACAAACCGAGAATTCAGATCCGGCGCGATTATGAATATCGTTTTGAAAGGCATACCCTCCTGGCCACGCAAATGAAAACCGCACGCGCTTAGCAAGCACACTACCATAACGATTAGGGCGCGCCGGTTCATGCTCAGATCACCACGTTGATCAAACGCCCCGGCACGATGATGACCTTCCTTGCAGCACCACCCGCAAGTTGCTTCCGCACGGCTTCGTTGGCCAGCGCGAGCCGTTCCAGCGTTTCCTTATCGGTATCTTTGGAGACGCGCAAACTACCGCGCAACTTGCCATTTACCTGAATGACCAGCTCGATCTCGTCTTGTACCAACGCAGCTTCGTCCACCTTGGGAAAGGCCTGATCCAAGAGCTTGCTGCCAGGTCGCAATGCTGCCCACAGTGCTTCGGACAGATGCGGCGCGATGGGCGAAAGTAGCAGCACAGCACTCTCCAACACCTCTTGCACCAAGCTTTGCGCAACCGGTGTTTCTTCGTCGAATTTCCCCAACGCATTCAGTAACTCCATGATCGCTGCGATAGCCGTGTTGAAAGTCTTGCGTCTGCCATAGTCATCGTCGACCTTTTGTATGGTCAGATGCAATTGCAAGCGCAACGCCTTTGCATTGGTGCTTAATTCGCCTTTGCTGTATGCGACGACGACCCCTCGTTTGACATGGTCATGCGCGGCCTTCCATACGCGCTTCAAAAACCGGAACGCACCTTCCACGCCGCTGTCCGACCACTCCAGCGATTGTTCTGGCGGAGCGGCAAACATCATGAACAGGCGCGCGGTATCCGCACCGTACTCGTCGATGATGGCTTGCGGATCGACACCATTATTCTTCGATTTTGACATCTTCTCCATGCCACCGATGATGACAGGCAGCCGGTCGCTCTTGAGTCTCGCGCCTGCCGCGCGAGTTTTCGCATCGGTCTCCACCTCCACTTCAGCGGGGTTGACCCATAACTTTTTGCCATTCGGCTCTTCGCGGTAGAAAGTTGGCGCAATCACCATACCTTGTGTGAGCAGGTTCTTAAAGGGTTCATTGCCTTGCACCAGCCCCTCGTCGCGCATCAGTTTGTGGAAAAACCGCGCGTACAACAAATGCAGGATCGCGTGCTCGATGCCGCCTATATATTGGTCGACCGGCAGCCACTGTTGTGCTGCCGTTTTGTCGACCATGCCAGTCGTGCATTGTGGGCTGGCGTAGCGCGCGTAATACCAGGAAGATTCGACGAAGGTGTCCATCGTATCGGTCTCGCGTTTTGCATCGCTGCCGCACTGCGGACATTTGCACTCATAGAATTCCGGCATCTTTGCCAGCGGTGAGCCTGCGCCATCCGGCACGACATTTTCTGGCAACACCACAGGCAGTTGCTCGTCCGGTACAGACACGTCGCCACAGTTTGGACAATGGATGATCGGAATCGGGCAACCCCAATAACGCTGACGCGAAATACCCCAGTCGCGCAGGCGGAACTGCTCCTTTTTCGCGCCCATATTTTTTGCGGCAAGGTCGGCGGAGATTGCATCAAAGGCTTGCTGGAAATTCAGACCATCGTATTTGCCGGAGTTGATGCAAAGAATTGCGTCCTTAGCCGCATACCACTCTTGCCATTTGCTGTCCGTAAATTCACTGCTCAAAGAAACTGGTTGCCCAGTGATGCTTTTTCCAGCTTCATAATTTCTTACTTCAAAAAACGGTCGTCCTATTACTTGCTTGATTGGCAAACTATATTTTTTCGCAAACTCAAAATCGCGTTCGTCGTGTGCCGGCACAGCCATCACCGCGCCTTCGCCGTAGCCCATCAACACATAGTTGGCGACCCAAACCGGCAGCTTTTCGTCCGTGAGCGGATGCCTCACGAACAGACCGGTGTCCATGCCCTTTTTTTCCATGGTCGCCATATCGGCTTCGGCAGTGCCACCGCGTTTACATTCGGCGATGAAATCGGCGAGCTCGAGATTGTTCGCCACCGCTTGCGTCGCCAGCGCATGTTCCGCCGCGACCGCGACATAAGTCGCACCCATCAGAGTATCGGGACGCGTGGTGTAAACCTTCAACACCCCATCCGCGCCTATGCTGGATTGGTCGTAAGGAAAATGCACATCGCAACCGTAGCTCTTGCCTATCCAGTTCGCCTGCATGGTTTTGACTTGTTCGGGCCAACCCTCTAGCGTATCCAAATCTTTTAACAGCTCGTCGGCGTATTGCGTGATGCGGAAAAAATACATGGGGATGTCGCGCTTCTCAACCTGCGCGCCTGACCGCCATCCTCGCCCGTCTATGACTTGTTCGTTAGCCAGCACGGTGTTGTCCACAGGATCCCAATTCACTACGGCGGTCTTTTTGTAGATCACACCTTTTTTGAATAGGCGGGTAAACAGCCATTGTTCCCAACGGTAGTATTCCGGTGTGCAGGTCTTCACTTCGCGCGACCAGTCTATGCCCAGCCCCAACAATTTCAGTTGCTGTTTCATGTATTCGATATTTGAATACGTCCACTCTGCGGGCGGCACATTGTTCGCCATCGCGGCGTTCTCAGCGGGCAAGCCGAACGCGTCCCAGCCCATAGGTTGCATGACGTTATAGCCTTTCATGCGATGGTAGCGGCTCAGCACATCGCCTATGGTGTAGTTGCGCACATGGCCCATGTGCAACTTGCCGGAAGGATAGGGGAACATCGACAGGCAGTAGTACTTGGGCTTTTCGCTGTTCTCATCCGCACGAAATACCTGCTGGCCTTCCCAATCACGCTGCGCTTGTTTTTCGATGGACTCTGGATGGTAATTGGCTTGCATGGCTGGCTGTTCTGTAGGCTAAAAATATTTGTGGCATTATAACGGTTCGACTATGCACTGCGTTCACCTTCATTCTGCCTACTGCCGGGCAGTTAAATTGGAAGCGTCTTTTAAAATAGTAATTGCCTTTATTTTGCTGATGTTCACGATTTCTGTGCAAAGTGTGCAGATGCCTGCTTGGCTGCAACGGGACTCGGTTTCCCGGCCTTTAACCGTCGGCATGCTGCTAAGTAATGACGATAAGCTTATAACCGGTATAAATGCCCGGGTCTTGCTGCAAGCAGCAGACGGCAGTTCGATCAAACTGGGCGAGAACGCGATGCTTTCTCTTTCCAACCTCTCGCAACAACGTGACAACCAGCCATTGTTCACGGCCTTATTGGATGTGGCCAAAGGAGCGTTCCGCTTTACCACCTCTACGGTCGCGAAACTGAGGGCTCGTGAGATTTCGATCAAGGTAGCGGACGCGACGATAGGCATACGTGGTATCGGCGTTTGGGGTAAGGATGGTGACGATAAACGTTTAGTTTGTCTGATCGAGGGTAAGATTTCCGCAACCGGTGCAGACAAAAATGAGTTTTCCATGGACCAACCTTTGACCGTTTATAACATGCCCAAGGCTACCATTGCCTCAGGCATCGTCCCTGTCGATTCCGAGCAACTTGGGAAATGGGCGATGGAAACCGAAATCATTCCAGGCAACGGAGCTGCTGTCGCCGTAGGAAAATGGAAAGTGATTCTGCTAAGTGCACCCGACCAAGCTGCTGCACTTGCGGCCTACGACACTTGGCGTAATGCGGGTTACGCGGTAAGGATAGTTCCTGTCAGCCAAGAGGGTAAACCTGCTTATACTTTGCGCATCGATCAGTTGCCGACTCATGCGGAAGCCTTAGCGTTAGCGAATTCACTTGTTGGAAAGTTCGGTGCAGTCAGCCCGACTGTTGCACGCTGATTTCAGCAGGGTTAAACCTCTGTTAGAATCGCGGCCTAAAATTTTTATAATACTTCTGAGAGGATCATCAAACCATGTCAAGCAAACATCCAGTGATTGCCATCACCGGCTCTTCCGGTGCGGGTACCACCACAGCCAAGCGTGCTTTTGAAAACATCTTCCGCCGTGAAAAGATCAAGGCGGCGGTCATTGAGGGCGACAGCCTACATAGCTTGGATCGCATGGCCTTCCGCGCTGCGGCTGCCGATGCGGCTAAAGCAGGTAACAACACTTTCAGCCACTTTGGCCCCGAAGCCAACCACTTCGACAAGATCGAAGGCATGTTCAAACAATACGGCGAAACCGGCATGTGCAAGCGCCGCTACTATGTTCATAGCGAACCGGAAGCCATCGAACATAACAAGCATTTCGGTTTGAAAGATTTGACGCCCGGCGTGTTTACCCCCTGGGAAGACATAGAGGCAGACTCAGATTTGCTGTTTTATGAAGGCCTGCATGGTTTGGCCGTCGATGAAAACAAAGGCATTGATGCCGGCAAATATGTCGATTTGGGTATCGGGGTTGTTCCTGTCGTGAATCTGGAATGGATCCAGAAGATCCATCGTGATAAGGCTGAGCGTGGTTATTCAGCTGAAGCAACCGTAGATACCATCATGCGTCGCATGCCTGATTACATCAAATTCATCACCCCACAATTTTCCCGAACACATATCAACTTTCAACGTGTCGCCACCGTTGATACTTCCAATCCTTTCATCGCCCGTGATATTCCTACCCCGGATGAAAGTTTTGTCATTTGTCGCTTCCGAGATCCGAAAGGCGTGGATTTCCAATACATGTTGAGTATGATTCCTCACTCTTTTATGTCTCGCGCGAACACCTTAGTCGTTCCCGGCGGAAAGATGAGCTATGCAATGGAAATCATCTTGGCTCCTATCATGCATGACATGATCACGAGCAAGAAGAAATAGTACTTTGTTGCATTTATTAAAGGGTGATTAACATAACGGGGTGACCACCCTTTTTTAACACGCAGACGTAAAAAAAGCAGCCAAAGCTGCTTTTTTTACGTCTGCTGCTTAGTGAGCAGCGTGCTTGCGTAACTGTTTGATTGCTGCCAGCTGCGCAATCGCTTCGGCCAACTCGGCCTGTGCTTGCGCATAGTCAATATCAGAAGTGCGATTTTTCATCGCCTCTTCAGCATCTTGTTTAGCCTTCAACGCACGCGCCTCGTCCAAGTCTGCCCCGCGCATTGCGGTATCCGCCAAGATGGTGACCACATCGGGCTGCACTTCCAACATACCCCCCGAAACATAGATCAATTCTTCAGCCTCCTGATCGGGCAACTTCAACCGCACGGAGCCCGGCTTGATACGCGTCATCAAAGCAGTATGACGGGGGTAAATACCCAACTCGCCCATTTCGCCCGGGACAATGACAACTTCGGCGAGGCCGGAAAAGATCGAGGCTTCCGCACTTACGATGTCTACATGAACGGTCATTGCCATGATTTTCCTCTACTTAGTTGAGTGTCTTGGCTTTTTCGACTGCTTCTTCGATGCCGCCAACCATGTAGAACGCCTGCTCCGGCAAATGATCGTACTCACCGTCAACGATGCCCTTGAAACCCTTGATGGTTTCTTTCAGTGTCACGTATTTTCCCGGGCTACCGGTAAACACTTCCGCCACGTGGAAAGGTTGCGACAAGAAACGTTGAATCTTACGTGCACGAGATACTGCGAGCTTGTCTTCAGGTGCCAGTTCGTCCATACCCAGAATCGCGATGATGTCGCGCAACTCCTTATACCGCTGCAGAGTCTGCTGGACTTTGCGCGCCACAGAGTAATGCTCTTCGCCAACGACCAGAGGATCCAGTTGACGTGAAGTGGAATCCAGTGGGTCAACCGCTGGATAGATACCCAGAGAGGCGATGTCGCGGGACAACACAACGGTGGAGTCCAAATGCAAGAAGGTGGTCGCGGGGGCCGGATCGGTCAAGTCATCCGCTGGCACATAAACCGCTTGCACGGAAGTGATGGAGCCGACTTTTGTTGAAGTAATACGTTCTTGCAGACGGCCCATTTCCTCGGCCAGCGTCGGCTGGTAACCCACGGCGGATGGCATACGGCCCAACAGCGCAGAGACCTCGGTACCGGCTAGGGTGTAGCGATAGATGTTATCGACAAAAAACAGAATGTCACGGCCTTCGTCACGGAATTTTTCCGCCATGGTCAGACCGGACAACGCCACGCGCAGACGGTTACCGGGCGGCTCGTTCATCTGACCGAACACCATCGCAACTTTGTCCAGCACGTTGGAATCTTTCATCTCATGGTAGAAGTCATTACCCTCACGTGTGCGCTCACCTACACCGGCGAACACGGACAACCCGCTGTGTTGTTTGGCGATGTTGTTGATCAATTCCATCATGTTCACGGTCTTACCCACACCCGCACCACCAAATAGACCAACTTTACCGCCCTTGGCGAACGGGCAAACCAGGTCAATCACCTTGATGCCGGTT
>VFSW01009539.1_pt1 | contig 13847 bp, 11 predicted proteins | sample 5358111 | NCBI WGS metagenome assembly VFSW01 (sample SAMN11554181, study PRJNA540505) | mine drainage metagenome | isolation source: sediment from site ElyBrook_90M | place: USA: Ely Copper Mine, Vershire, VT | collected 2017
CGGACGAGGCCGAGAGCTGCTGGCTCCCGGACGCTACTCAGAATGAATGCCCTAGCGCCTGCCGCTCTTGTGGTTAACGATTTTTTTTCAATTGCCGTCAACCGCCGAGGGTTGGTTCTCGACCGTCGTCCCGATCCCACCCTGACCCGGCTGTACCGAGGCAAGGTCATCGGTTGAGAATACTCTGTCGATATCCAGAATGATGACGAACCCGTCGTTGTGTTTGCCCATCCCTTTGATAAACTCGGTGTTCAGCTTCGTCCCGATCTTCGGCGCCGGTTCAATGTGGTCCGATCCCAGGTCAATCACCTCCTGCACCGAATCGGCCAGCGCGCCCAGCACCGTCGTTTCCCCATCCAACGTCACCTCAGTGATAATGATGCAGGTGTTGACCGTCTGCTCCGTCTTCGTCATCACAAATTTGAGCCGCAGGTCCACCACCGGCACCACGCTGCCCCGGAGATTGATTACGCCGCGCATGAACTCCGGCGTCCGCGGCACCTTGGTGATGGTCGTGAAGTCGAGCACCTCGCGCACCTTCGTGATATCGAGGGCGAAGACTTCATCGTCGAGCTTGAACGTCAGATACTGCGTTGTTTCCATAATGCCTGGTGAGCTCATAGCAACCTCCTTGTGAAGCAGAAGTCAGAAGCCGGGAACCAGAGTAGAAATCCTGTATGGCTTTCTCCCGACCACTGATGAACACTGACTTCTGTCTCCTATCTTTTAGAATTTTTTAAATTCCTCATCCCGCGAATCTCCGTTGCCCTTCATGTTATCGTGCCCCAGGCGCACGACCTGCACGACCTGCATTTTATGCCGCGGTTGGTAGAAGAACATGCTCTGCCGTTTGCGGAAGCGCGCATCGATCCGTTTCCATGTTGTCAACCTTAAAGAAGGCGATCGTGCTCTGGAGCTGTTCGGCCTGGGATGCGAGCTCCTCGGCAGTCGAGGACATTTCTTCGGCTGCGCTCGCGTTCTGTTGGATCACCTGATTGAGCTGTCGGATCGCCGAGTTGATCTGGCCTGCGCCCGTAGTCTGCTCCTTCGAGACAGCGCTGATCTCCTGCACCAGCTCCGAGGTCCTCTGGATATCCGGGACCAGCTTGGTAAGCATCCGGCCCGCCTTTTCCGCCACCTCAACGCTCGACATGGACAGATGGTTGATCTCACCAGCCGCGGTCTGGCTCCGTTCTGCAAGCTTCCGCACTTCCGATGCCACCACGGCAAAACCCTTGCCGCGCTCTCCAACGCGGGCCGCTTCGATCGCCGCATTCAGGGCCAGCAGGTTTGTCTGGCGGGCGATCTCTTCGATAATGGAGATCTTCGATGCGATCTCCTTCATGGCGCCTACGGTCTCGGACACCGCCTTACCGCTCTCCGTGGCGTCGGCGGCGGATTTAAGCGCGATCTTTTCGGTCTGCGACGCGTTGTCCGCGTTCTGTTTGATCGTGGCGTTCATTTCTTCGACCGATAACGACGCTTCTTCGGCCGCCGCGGCCTGTTCCGTAGCGCCCTGAGACATCTGCTCGGCGCCGGACGCAAGCTGCTGGCTCCCGGAGGTCACGTTTTCCGCAGCGATCTTCGCGTCTCCAACGACTAACTTGAGCCGATCGAGCGTGTTCTTCATGGCCATCAGCAACTGGCCCGTTTCGTCCATGGTGTAAGGGTATTTAAAATGGTATCTCTATACCCCTCAAGAGTTGAATGCTCCACCTCTCGAATAACGATAAGCCTTGTCTCGTAACCTGCAACTATTGTCATCGCTACTATTCCCACCGCAACAAGGAAAATGATAGGCGCTGTCAGCTTAAACTTCAGGGAAAGACTCTTGAGATTATTCATTTAGTCCTCCGTATCCTTCGCTCGCCTCATTTGCCCTTAAAATTTCTCAAACTCCGCGTCTTTCGAGTCATACCCGCGGGTAGTATGCTCCAGGTCCAGCGCCACGCCGCCCTGTTTGACTGTGGCTCCGGCCTTGATTTTCGGGAGCAAGTGCGCAACCTGCACCTTATGCTGCGGTAGGACATGCTTTGCAGCATGCGGAAGCGCGCGTAAATCCGCTCCCTTGCTGTCAACCTTAAAGAAGGCGATCGTGCTCTGGAGCTGCTCGGCCTGGGACGCGAGCTCTTCCGCCGTCGAGGACATCTCCTCGGCCCCCCCTGCGTTCTGCTGGATCACCTGATTGAGCTGCTGGATCGCGCTGTTGATCTGGTCCGCGCCCGAGTTTTGCTCTTTGCTGGCGGCGCTGATCTCCTGCACCAGTTCCGCAGTCTTCTGGATATCCGGCACCAGCTTGCCTAGCATCTGTCCCGCCCGCTCGGCAACTTCAACGCTCAATCCGGATAGTTTGCTGATCTCGCCGGCCGCGGTCTGGCTCCGTTCCGCGAGCTTCCGCACTTCGGCGGCAACCACGGCAAACCCCTTGCCGTGCTCTCCGGCGCGGGCCGCCTCGATGGCCGCATTCAGGGCCAGCAGGTTTGTCTGGCGGGCGATCTCTTCGATAATGGAGATCTTCGATGCGATCTCCTTCATGGCGCCTACGGTCTCGGACACCGCCTTACCGCTCTCCGTGGCGTCGGCGGCGGATTTAAGCGCGATCTTTTCGGTCTGCGACGCGTTGTCCGCGTTCTGTTTGATCGTGGCGTTCATCTCTTCGACTGATGACGACGCTTCTTCCGCCGACGCCGCTTGCTCCGTTGTACCCTGGGACATCTGCTCCGCGCCAGAGGACAGTTGCTGGGACCCTGATGCCACGTTGTCCGATGCACTCTTTACGTCTCCCACAACCATCCTGAGCCGCTCGACCATGTTCTTCATGGCCGTGAGCAACTGGCCGATTTCATCCTTACCCTTCGGGACAATATGGATATTAAGGTCGCCCCCTGCCAGGCTGTTGGATACAGCCACAGCTTCTTTAAGCGGCACGGTTATGCTTCGTATTAACAAGAAGGCAACCACCAGACTCATCACTGTCCCGATCAGGATCAGCAATATCGAGCCGAAAAAAACAGCGTGGTATTTGTCCGCAGCGGTTTTCGCAATAGCTGAAAACGCCTCTTCCTCTTGTTGCTTGGTTGATTCGGCGATGGATGCGGCGAGTTCCGTGGGCTCTCGATCCATGCCCTTTACCATATTATCCACGGCATGAACGCCTTTCATATCGCCCGAACCATAGTGGCTCAGTGCGTCGTGGTATTTGGAACCCATCTCCGCATGCTTTTTCAGAAATTCGTCGACTTTCGACTGGTCCAGCTTCAATGTCATGAGCAGGGCCTTCAGTTCCCCTCCCCTGCTCCGAACCTCGGACTCCTCTTTTTTGAAGTTTTCCCGGTATTTCGCGAAATCCTTCGGGTTGTAGCCTCTTAATAAAGTATCCTTCCATTCCTGGACCTGTTTCTTGAAATGGATCACGACGTCATCAGCATCGATGACGGCCTGCGTGAACGTTTTGGCGGTATCCATGCTCGCGGTCATCTGGCCGTTCGTGCTCGAAATGCCGTGCAAAAGATAGACGCCTACGCCCACCAATAAGACCGACATGAAAACTACCAGCATACTGAGCTTCACACTTATCTTTTGATTCTTCAACATGGTGAGTCCTCCTTATCCTTTCATTATTGTGTCGATTTAAGCTCAAGGTAATGACGCTCAAGCTGTTCAGTTGCAATCACACCATGCGGATATAGGTCAAAACCGTCGTCCTCTGTCTTCCCGCGTGGTGTACCTATCTTTATGTTCTTAAGCTTGCCTCTTCTCGCTGCATGTTATTTCAATAATTACGGTAAAACTTTCCCCGTAACTGTCTCCCTTGCGCATGTCTTCGGCTTGGACGTCTTCTCAGGACACATCTTATTCCTGGTCGCCTACATTTCCTGGCGTTTAACCAGCCGGAGAATTTTTTTGAGAAGTCGAGACTATCCAAAACCTAATGTCTCAGGACTGAACTATAGCAAGAGCAATGCCAGCTCAAAATCTTCAATATTTCAGCATCCTGCTGGAATACGGCGTCTTCTTTGTTAGACAACTTGTCTCATGATAAGAACAACCTGTCCGATGGAACAAAGCAGTGGAGCTTACAGCACCGGTCATGACCGTCATCGACGTCCTCAAAACATGCATCATTACCGCGAAACCATAAGAAGCGATTCGATGAGCCCATGGAGCTCGCTGGGTTGAACGGGCTTCGTCACGTACCCGCTGGCGCCCAGTTCCATCCCTTGTTTCGTAAATTCTTCCGTACCTTCAGTGCTCGAAATAATGATCGGGATGCGCTCATACGCGCCGAGCTCTTTAACCTTTTTAATAAACTCGAGGCCGTTCATCACCGGCATATTGATATCGAGCATCACCAGGTCGACATCGGGGTGCTGCGCAAGCTTGTCAAGGCCGAGCCTGCCGTTCTGCGCAGTCACAATGGTACATTTATAACGCGCGAACATCATCTTGTACATTTGCTGGATCAACGCGGAATCGTCAACGATTAAAACCTTTTTCAACATATGCCCTCCACATGATCGCTCGGTTCCCGCAGCAGAGAACGCCGTTCCTTCTTCTCTCCCGGAGACGCGGCTTTATTTTTCCTTCAGCAGGTCCAGGAAGCTCTGGATCGTCGTCAGTTTCCGTTCAGACTCGGAATACAGCTTCGAGGAAAAGAGCGCCGTCGCCGCATGGCCCGCAAGCATCGAGAACAGCTCGTAGTCCACGTTCGCGAACTCGCTCTTCTGGACGAGCAGCTTGTAGATCACGATCGTGCCGATAACGTGTTCCTTGATCTTGAGCGGTATGCAGACGAGCGGGTTCTCGTAGTCCACGTCCGTAACATCGGCAGGATCGCCCTGCCGGTAATATGCTTCGCCGGTCCTGGCCGTCGTGCCGATCTTGCCGTGGCCGAGCCGGACGGCGGGCCGCGGCTGGGGACCCATTCCCTCCTGCGCCACAATCGAAAGCTCGTTTAACTTCTCATCGAGCATCATGATAGAAAACTCTTCTGCGCCGATGAGGTTCATCACGATCTCGAGAATGATTTTGAGGCTTTCGCTGAAGTCCAGGGTGGAATGGAGCTGATAGCTTGCCACGTAGAGGTTGGCAAGGTTGTTGTTCTCCGTCTCGACCTCCACATATCTGCTTGCAAAATCCCTGTTCTCCTCCTCCACCTGGCGGTATTGGTCCAGGAGTGCCCTGTTCTCTTCCTCCAGGAGACCGATCCGCTCTTCCAGGGCATTCGGATGCGCGCTGCCGGCGCGGTCAGCAGACCGGGTCCTTCCTTCGAGCTGGACGATCTTGTACCGGAGCTTCTCGTTTTCTTTCAGCAGCTCCTGGGTGAATTCTTCGCCTTTTCGGAAGACTTGAAGAAAGTCCTCCACCTTTTTAGAAATCGTCCCTGCCTCCGTTGTATCCATGGGTCCTCCTTGGAGAAATTAATTATGGAATCAATCGAACCGTCGCTCCCTTTCTGCAGCGCAGTACTTCATGGTGAAATGCCCGCCCGCATGACAGCAGACGGGTATCCGGGGTCGCGAACCGGCTCGTAGTTATCATTCCCTGTCTTCCGTATCGGCCAGGATCACGCGGGGCTGGAGGCGCTTGAGCAGGACCTCTCCCGTATGGGTATTGAAAAATATTTTTCGGCCGGTCGCGCCTCCCACATCGAGCGAAAGGATGCTGAGGCCTTCTTTCTCGAGCGTTTGTAGTGCCATCGCGGTATTCCGCTTCCCGATGAACATCCCGCCCCTTTCGCCCGGCCTTTCGCCGAGCGTGTCCGCGCCCCCGAACACCTTAGTCTCGATCTCGTGAACCGCCACTCCCTGCTGTTTGAATCGCTTCGTCATCAACTGGATGGCGCAATCTACATACTTGCCCGGCTCCGGGCAGTCGCCGCCGCACTGTTTCTTTTTCTGGCATTCCGGCAGAAAGCCGTGGCAGATCGCACCGAGGCCCAGGCGGCGGTTAAACATGGTCACCGCAAGGCAGGAACCGAGCACGGTAATAATGACGCCTGCCGATTGCGCGGAAAAGTTGATCTCCCCTGCCTTAAGGTAGATCACCGGAAGTGTATCCTCTGATGTGTTCATCTTTTTCTCTCTATTCCGCTGCTGTTGCGCGGTCCCGGGACGACATGGTCCTTTCCTGCAGTCGCCTCCCGTCGCAAAACCGGGATCTTTCAGCAAGTGGAACCCCCTCCGGCGAGAGCCGGGGGATTCATGCCGGCTTCGTCCTGTTCCGCGATCGCTGTCAGCCACGGAAGGTCGAGGACGAGGGCAACCGTGCCGTCGCCCAGGATGGTGGCCCCGGAGATCCCTTCCACCTTCTTATAGAAGCTGCCCAGGTTTTTGATCACGGTCTGGTGGTCTCCCACAACGTGGTCGACAACGAACCCTATGCGGATGTTCGCTACCCGGGCGATGACAACCTGTTCGATGAAAGGCGGAGTCCCGTTGAGGGAGAACTGGTCCCTCAGCCGCACGTAAGGGACAAGGGAGCCCCGCACATTCAACAGGTGTTTGCCGTTGTTCGCGAACACGGTATCGCGGGTCAGCTCCACGCACTCTTCGACCAGCGACAGCGGGAAAATATAATGCTCATTGTCGATCTTCGTCAGGAACCCATCGATGATTGCAAGGGTAAGCGGCAGCTTGAGCGTGATCGTCGTGCCCGCTCCCTTCCGGCTGTTGATTTCGATCGTGCCCCGCAGACCGTCGATCGTTCGTTTCACGACATCCAGCCCGACCCCCCTGCCCGACACATTCGTCACTTCTTTTGCCGTGGAAAAGCCCGCCGTAAAGACGAGCCCTTCTATCTCACTGTCCGAGAGTTCCTCGCCGCCGGCGATGAGGCCGCGCTCTTGGGCCCTGGCGCGGATGGCGTCCCGGTCCATGCCCGCTCCGTCATCGCTGATCCTGATCTCCACAAAGGCGCCGGAATGGACGGCCGACAGGGAGATCGTCCCTTCGCGCGGCTTTCCTGCGGATTCCCGGACGTCAGGACGCTCAATCCCGTGAGCGATACTGTTGCGGACGAGATGGACCAGCGGTTCGCCCAGCCGCTCGATGACCGTTTTGTCCAGTTCGGTCTCTGCGCCATCAGTCAAGAGCACGACCTCTTTCCCCAGCTCATGACTGAGGTCCCTCACGAGGCGCGTAAACCTGCTGAACGTCGATCCGATGGGCAGCATGCGGATGCTCATGGCGCGGTCGCGAAGGCTTCCGGTGAGCCGCTCGAGTTCTTCGGCAATGGCAAGGAACTGCGGGATGCCCTGGGAAAGGGCGGTCTGGCTGAGCCGCGCCTGGACCGTGACGAGCTCGCCGACTAAATCCACAAGATCATCAAGTTTTCCCGTTGCCACCCGTATGCTTGCTTCGGCCTCCGGAGCCTGACTCACCGGCCCATGCTGCGCCCCGAGGCGATTGTCTGCGGCCTGACCATCGGCCCTCTTGGATCGAATCCTGTTGAATGATGCGATGATGTCGCGGCCTGCGGCCGCGTCCGCCTCCCCACCCCGGTAATAGACGTCGAACATCGCCTTGATCCGGTCGCGGGCGGCGAGGGTCAGGTCGATGATGTCCTGGTTGACGGCAATAGTCCCCTTCCGCACCAGGTCGAAAAACGTTTCGATCTCATGGGCGAACGCCTCGACGTCGCTCATGCCGCATGCTGCGCCGGAGCCCTTGATCGTATGCAGCGCCCTGAAGGCCCGGCCGATCTGTTCATCGTCTCCGGGAGATTTCTCGATTTCAAGCATAGCGCTCTCAAGCTCGACAATGAGCTCATAGGCCTCCTCCCGGAAAAACCCGCGCAGCCGCATGGCCATATGCTCCGGTGATTCGTCCTCAAAAATTTCTCGTGGCTCTCCCATCGTTCCTCTCCTTCACGTGTCAAGTTTGCCCGCTCGCAGGGCCTGAAGAAAGTCATGCACCAGCCGACGGTCGAACTGACTCCCCGAACAGGCGATAAGTTCGGCTGTCGCCGCGGCCTGATTTGACGCAGGGCGGTATGGCCTGTTGGACAGAATGGAATCGTAGGCGTCGGCGACAGCGATGATCCGTGCGGACAAGGGAATGTCTTCCCCAGCCAGTCCGGCGGGATAGCCGCTGCCGTCATAGTTTTCATGGTGGTGCAGAATGGCCGGCAGAAGGGCTTCAAACTGTTTCAGCGGGCTGAGGATGTCAACCCCTTTTTGCGCGTGGCTCCTGATGATGCTCTTTTCTTCATCGTTCAGATGCCCTTTTTTCGACAGGATGGCATCGCTGATGCCGATCTTGCCGATATCGTGGAGCAGCGCTGCCGCCCCGATATTTTCTATGCTGAACTTGTCGAGACCCGACCTTATCGCAATCAAGCGGCAATGGTCGCTGACCCGCTTGCTGTGGCCATAGGTCCAGGGATCTCTCGTTTCCACGGCCCGTGAAAGGGATGCAAGGACTGAAAAATACGTGCGCTCGAGCTCCTCGGTTTTCTCCCTGATCTTCAGCTCCAGGCCGGCCATCATTTCCTGTCTCTGCTGTTCCAGCGCCTTCTTCCGGCACACGTAATCAATCGATCTGAGCATCTCTTCGATCCGAAAAGGTTTGCGGATGAAGTCGGCCGCCCCTGTTTTGAGCGATTCGACGGCCAGATCAATATCCGGATTGCCCGTCATGATCACGAAATCCAGGGCAGGGTCCAGCTTCGCCATCTGCTGCATGAGATCGATGCCTCTCATCGGGCCAAGGAAATTGTCGACGAACGCTACCTGGAAGGTGTCCTCGCGTGCGCACCGCATCGCCTCGTCGGGTCCCGGCGCCGTTTTGACGTAGCAACCCATATCCTCGAGCGCCATGGACAGCGTCTCCAGCAGTCGCACTTCATCATCCACCAGAAGTATTCTCGCATCCAAGGCCATAGATTTCCTCAACGATCGTGCAGGGGAGAACGTGTCGTGATCGCTGGAGTAATTGCAAGTGTAATGCCATGAACTAACCATTTGATTGTACAACAGAAGTTCTGCGGGACGGCAGGTGAATCGGGGGCAGATTGTACTACCTCAGGGACAGGTTGTCACGAAGATGCTGCGGTGTAAAGGGGGAGCGTGATCGTAAAAGTTGCGCCGTGGCCCTGCTCCGACGCAACTTGAATGGAGCCTTGATGACCGGCAATGATCTTCTGCGCAATAGGAAGCCCCAGGCCGGTGCCGCCTGTTGCGGCTTTCGTCGTAAAAAACGGTGAGAATATCTTTGTGAGGTTCTCAGGGGAAATCCCCGGACCGGTATCGCTGATCCTGATGTATGCGTTGTCCGCCTGGATCCCCGTTTCGATCGTGAGCGTACCTTTATTTTCCATCGCATCGAGGGCATTGATGACAAGGGCCACGATGACCTGCCTGAATTCTCCTTCGTTGCCGCGGATGAGCGGCCGGACCTGATACACTTTTTCGACCTCCACCTGCTTGAGCCTCCCCTGATACCCGATGAGCTTGAGCGCGCTGTCGATCACCTGATGCACATCAACCGAACTCCGCTCGACTGATGTTCTTCGGGCAAAGGAAAGCATGTTGCCCGTAATTTCACGGCAGCGAAGGACTTCGTCGTCGACGATCTGAAGATACTTTTTGAAGATCGCCTGATCATACTGGCCCCTGTCCATTCGCATGAGCAACGCTTCGGCGGAGATCATGACCGACTCCAGCGGGTTATTGATCTCATGGGCGATCCCTGATGCCATCTGGCCCAGCGAGGCGAGACGTTCATTCACGATCAACTGCAGCTCATATTTCTTTCGCTCAGTGATGTCTCTCGCGATATGGATCGACCCGATGATATCACCTTGGGGAGAATAATACGGGAACGTGGATACATTGAATGTTCTTTGGGTATGTGCGTCTACGACTTCTTCAATCACGGGCATGGCGTCTGCCCCGGTCCTTTGGGGGGAACAGCCCAGAAGCGGCGTTGATGTCCCATGCGGGAAAAGTGCATGACAGTTTTTCTGAATGATCTCTCGTGGTTTCAAACCGAGGTACGCCGCATAGGCCGTGTTCGCCTTGAGGATCGTGAAATTAGTATCATGGATGGAGATCATATCCGTAATACTGTCGAAGGTGTCCCGCCATTCTTTCTGCGACCGGATGACCTCGTTCATAAGCTCCTTGAGCGCTTCTTCGGACCGCTTGCGTTCGGTAATATCCCGCACGATGGCCTGCACATAGGTTTCCGTCGGGAATTCAATCTTGTTCAAGTTTACTTCCGCGTCAAACAGCGTGCCGTCGTATTTGAGATATTTCCACTCAAATGATTGCGGCTCGCCGTCAGAGGCCGCCGTCATCTTTTCACGGATCTTCTCCTGTGAATCACGACCGTCCGGCTGGACGCGCGGAAAAAACCGTGACTGCGGCTGCCCGAGCATATGCTCCCAGGAGCATCCGAACATCTTCAGGGTCTTGTTATTGCAGTCGATGAAGTTTTCGCCGTGCACCAGAAAAATTGCATCTCCCGCGGTTTCGAACAGGGTCCGATAGCGCCGTTCGCTTTCATGCAGTTTCTCCTCTACCATTTTTTTCCGCGTAATATCCCGGACCACTACCAGGACGCGATCCGAGCCCCCGATAGCGGCGATCAGCATGCTGACTTCGCACCAAAACAGGCCTCTTGATCTATGCCTACAATGCCATTCAAAGAGCTGCGGCTTGCCAAAGGAGGCCCTCTGTATCCAAGCGAGTGCATCCTGCTGCGTGTACGGCGGCACGCCGGAGCTGATGTCTCCCACCGCAATCCGGCGGGCATCCTCCCGCGGATACCCGAACATGGCAGTCGCTTCCCGGTTCACATCAAGGATAGCGCCGGTATCGGGGTCGAGCAGAAAAATGGCGTCATTAATGGAATTAAAGATTGTTTCAAAGCGTTCCTCGCTCAGGCGCATGGCCTTCTCGGACCTTATCCGGCCTTCCATCTCTTGTTCCAGGTTACGGTTCTTGTCCTGCAGGTCCTGTTCCCGCGCGGCAAGCTGGCGGGCCATCGCATCGAATGTCCGTCCGAGACTCCCGAGCTCTCCCCCTGCCACAAGGTCGGAAACCTGCACCTGAAGATCGCCGCTGGCAAGACGTTGAGAAGCTTTTTCCAAAAGGGCGACACGGTCCGCGATCGAGCGTTTGCCGATCTGAGAAGCAAGAAAAAATGCCGCCAGAAAAAAAGAAACAAGCAGGGCCAGATTAGAGAAGAGATCCTTCCTGGCTCGCGACAACACAACATCAACGGGAATCTCCGTACTGATATACATATAGGGAGACTGTTCTCCGGGAAGACGCACTTTGCGGTAGGTTAAGAAGCGTGGTATGTCGTCAAGGGCCCTCCCGACAAAAGTATCTTCGTCCGGCCCCTCCTGCATGCGCTTGAATGGTTCCGCGGCGTATTGCTTCCCGGCCAGTTCTTCAGGGTTGTTGCCACTGCTCAGCACAACTCCCTTGTGGTCCATCAGAAGATAGCTGGTGCCGGGGGGCAGCTCGGCGTAATCGATCAGATTGCTAAAATCGTCGGGGACGAAACCCACGCTGATGACCCCGACGACTTTACCGCGATTATCGTTAATGGGATAAGCAAAGTTGAATGCGGGCTTGGCCGTGACCTTGTTGATGATGTATTCTCCCGATGAGAAGTGGCCGGTTGAAAGCGCATTGATAAAATATCGCCTGTCCGATACATTAAACGGTTTCGCGGGAACGGCGGAGGCCCAGACCTTGCCGGCCCGATCAGCAATGAAGATGTTAGAATACCGTGGATTTAATGCGAAAAGGTTCTTCAGAATCGGCTGCACGTTGGCGGAATTATGGTTCTTGACATCGGGCAATTGAGCCAGGGCGCTCAGCAGTTGCTTTGCCGAGGCAACCATGGCTTGCTGTTCAGCGGCAATATTGTCGGCAAGTTTCAGGGTTTTACTTCGTGCATCCTTGATCGCATCTTCTTTCAGTTTCATCCCTGAATAAGTGATAATGCCTGCTGCAGGAAGAGCAACAATGAAGACGATGAGAAGCAACTGCGCGCGTATGGACAGGGAAAATAAGCGGTTCATAGAGACACCTCCCTCTGCATGCTGTTGGCGGCAAAAGAGGATATCACGGGATGTTCTGCCCTGCCCTCAAGCCGCGGGCGTCGTGTGAGCACATTTTCTTGCGAATGATTGTCCGGTGCATCGTCCCGGCGCTCAAGCGCTGGTCGGATGAGACGAAAAGATTTTTTGCCGCTCTCGATGAGGGACCCATCGCTTACCAGGAGCGTCCGTAACCTGAGAGTTTGCGTGCAAGGGTCTTAGGATGGATCCCGAGGATTTCAGCTGCCTTGATCTTGTCTCCTCCTGACTTTTCCAGGACCATGAGAATATGCTGCCGTTCCCTGTCGTCGAGCCGGGCGCTGTCCGGTCCCGCTTTCATCGTGAGATCGGGCGGCAGGTCGGCCGGCCCGATCACGTTTCCCCTGGCCAGCAGCAGGACTCGATGAACAACGTGCTGAAGTTCTCGCACATTGCCGGGCCATGCATAGGCCGACAGGACATTCAGCGCTTCATCGGTGAACGTTTTTTCTCTAAACACGGGGTCACTGCTCTGGAAATGCCTGATCAGCGGCACAATGTCTTCCTGTCTGTCGCGGAGGGGCGGGAGGAAGATATTCAGCGCACTGACCCGGTAGTAGAGGTCCTGCCGGAATGTGCCTTTTTCGATCTCCGTCTTCAGGTTCTTGTTCGTCGCAGAGAGGACACGCATATCCACTTTCATCTCCCGGGTACCTCCGAGCCGGTAGAAGCACCCTGTCTCGATGACCCGCAGGAGCTTTACCTGCAGCGGTTGCGGCATATCTCCTATCTCATCAAGGAACAGCGTGCCCTGGTGGGCGATCTCCAGAAGGCCGGGCTTTCGCGCATGGGCGCCCGTAAACGCGCCCTTTTCGTAGCCGAACAACTCGCTTTCGATCATGTTCTCGGGGAGGGCGCCGCAATTGATGACGACATACGGTTCATCCGACCTGGAGGAAGCGGCGTGGATGGTCCGGGCGACCAGTTCCTTGCCGGTACCGCTCTCCCCGGTGATCAGGACAGGATAGGCTGAACCGGCGACTTTCGCGGCCGTTTCGAGCACTTCCCGCATCGCGGGACTTTCCGCGATCAGCGTCCGCGTTTCCCACTGCCGTTTAACCTGGGTCTTGAGCAGCAGGTTTTCGTTGCGAAGTTTCTTTTTCTCATAAGCCTTTTCGATGACCGGCGCAAGCTCGATAATTTTGAAGGGCTTCATGAGGTAATCGTAGGCGCCCAATTTCATCGCCTCAACAGCGGTCATGACGGTTGCGTGGGCGGTCAGGATGATGACCTCGGTAGGGATTTCCTGGCTCTTGATGCTTTTCAGGACATCGATGCCATCAAGGCCGGGCATATTCATATCCAGAAGAAGAACATCAAATTCCTCCTTCTCGAGCAGCTCAAGCGCCTTGCTGCCGTTCTGGACTTCAACGACATGAGAAACCAGCGGGGAAAGTTCGTCCCGAAGGAGTTCCCTGATGTTCTTCTCATCATCGGCAATCATGACTTTTGCAGATGCAAGTCCCATAGACGTGTCCGTGAAGCAGATCCCCCATCCAGAAAGGATGTCCGCCCGATTCCGGTCCGGCGCAGCAGTTGATAATGCTTACAACTATATCAAAATTATCCTGTGTACACAATGACAAACTGTCGTTGTGATGATCACGGCGGGACAGCAAGATAGACTCCGGGAAGATCCGTGGGAATGACAAAACTGCGTGCGGGCCGCAGTATTCAAGAAAGAGGGAGGAAGGGACAATAAAAAAGCGGCCCCGCAATTCGGAGCCGCTTCCGGTGCACACGATCGTTCG
>VFSW01009540.1_pt1 | contig 13846 bp, 9 predicted proteins | sample 5358111 | NCBI WGS metagenome assembly VFSW01 (sample SAMN11554181, study PRJNA540505) | mine drainage metagenome | isolation source: sediment from site ElyBrook_90M | place: USA: Ely Copper Mine, Vershire, VT | collected 2017
CGCGGACGCCGCCCTCGCGGCGCTGGCCGCCGATCCCAACACGGCGACAAAGCCTGCCCTGCTGCTCCTGCGCGCCCAGGCTCATGAAACAACGGCTGCCGCCAAGGGAGAAAAGCCTGTCGCGGCCGCCGGAGACTACCTGGATTTGTACTATCGCTTTCCACTGAATGACGAGGCCACAACCGCGGGCCACAAGATTTCACAACTGCAATCCGTTCTCGGGGAATCCTTTCCCGGGACGCCCGTGCAGACGCAGATGGCCCGCGCGGAAACTTTTTTTCTGGCCAAGCACTGGAGCGAGGCGCGCGGCGAGTACGCCGGCCTCCTGCCGAAGCTCTCGGGCCGCGATCACGAGCGCGCGGAATTGCGCATTGCCGTCTGCGGCGTGCAGCTCGGAGCCAAGACGGACACCCTCGGCAAAGTGCCTTTGACCGATCCCGACCTTCAGGCCGAGCGGCTCTTCACCGTTTCGCAGGCGCATCGTTCGGACAAGCTCGAACCGGAAATGCTTGCCGACATCGAGGAACTCTCGAAGGGATTTCCAGGCACCGCGTGGGCCACGGATGGACTGTATGCCACCGGAAACTATTTCTGGGTGAACATGGAGCGCCAGCGTGCCGCCGAATTTTACCGCCGCTCGTCCGAATCCGATCCGAATGGGAAGAACGCGCAGTCGGCCGAGTGGCGCATCGCCTGGACTGCTTATCTCGAGCGCAAGCCCGAAGCCGCGGATCTGCTGGAATCGTACGTTCGCCGGCGTCCGGCATCGCCCTATGTTCAGGACGCGCTCTACTGGCTCGGCCGCGCGTATGAACGATCGGGAAATCTCGAGCGCGCGCGGGGATTTTATCTCGCCGATATCCAGCGATTTCCATTGACCTATTTCGGCGAGCGGGCCGCGGAGCGCGTGCGTCCGGAACCCGCCGGGATTGGCCCGGCGCCGTTTGCCGTGGCGGAAGTGGTAGCCGCGATTCCTGCGCCACCCTCCCTGGCTGCGATGGGCCAGCCGCTGACGGAAGAACTCGAAGCGCGCGAAGCGCGCGCTCTCGCGCTCAGCGAAATTGCATTCGATGCTTCCGCCGAACTTGAGTACCGCGCCATTTACGCGGCCACACATTCGCCGAAGTTCCTTGTCGAAGCGGCATACGCCGCGGCGGCTGCCGGACAATATCCCGCCTCGATGGCCGCCATTCGCCAGGCGTTTCCGCAACTCGAAGCGCGACGTCTCCCCGATCTTCCGGTGGACGCATGGCGCGCTGCTTTCCCGCTTCCTTATGAATCGCGCATGCGCAGCGAAGCCGAACGCAACCATATTGACCCGATGCTCGTCGCCGGGCTCATCCGCCAGGAATCGGCGTTTGAGCCTCTGGCGATGTCGCGCGTCGGAGCGATGGGACTGATGCAGGTGATGCCCCAGACGGCGCTCAAACTTGCGCGCCAGTTAAGGGTGCGATATGCGCGAGCGCGCCTGACCGATCCGGGTTACAATTTGCAGCTCGGTTCGCGCTACTTGGCGAATCTGATTCAGGACTTTGGAAGTCCGGAAGCCGCACTGGCTGCGTACAATGCCGGCGAAGACCGCGTGGGGCAGTGGACGGCGGGCCAGAATTATCTCGAGTCGGCGGAATTTGTCGAGTCCATTCCGTTCACCGAGACCAGGGAGTACGTGCAAAACGTGATTCGCAACGCGGAAGTTTACCGGCTAGTCTACGGTGCCGTGCCCGCGGCCATGGAAGAAACGAAACGCTCGGAAGGAGCGGCCGGCAAGCACTCCTCCAGCAAGCGTGCGGCTCATCCCGAAAAGGCTCAGGCCAGCCGGAAATCCCGCACGGAAGCGCAAGTGGTTCCTCCCGTCAAATCCCAGGAACCCGCTTCGGCCCCGGCTGCGGTGCAGCGTTGACCGCGGCTGAAGGGTTCCATAAGCCCGGTTCCCCCGTCGCCGCCGCACGGCGCGCGCTTTCCGCCAAAGCCGAAAAATTCACGGAATCCGTGATCCGCGAAATGACGCGGCTCGCGCTGCAGCACGATGCCGTGAATTTGGCGCAGGGATTTCCCGATTTTCCCGCCTCCGAAGAAGTCAAGGAAGCCGCGCGCAAAGCGATCACCGACGACATCAATCAGTACGCCATCACCTGGGGCGCGAAGGAATTGCGCGACGCCATCGCGCGGAAATTCGAGCGCACGCAGGGCGTGCGCGTGGACCCAGAGCGGGAAATCACCGTCACCTGCGGCTCCACCGAAGCGATGATGGCCACCATGATGGGCATCATCAATCCCGGCGACGAAGTCGTCATCTTCGAGCCGCATTATGAAAACTACGGCCCGGACGCGATTCTTTCCGGCGCCACGCCGCGCTTCGTGCAGCTCCAGCCGCCCGACTGGAACTTTGACCGCGACGAATTGACGCGCGCCTTTGGCCCCAAGACGAAAGCCATTATCGTCAACACGCCCAACAATCCCACGGGCAAGGTTTTTTCGCGGGAAGAGCTCGAATTCATTCGCGACCTGTGCGTGCGCTGGAACGCTTTCGCGGTCACCGACGAGATCTACGAGCACATTATTTTCGACGGCGCAAAACACATCTCGATGGCTTCGATCGACGGCATGCGAAACCGCACCATCACCATCAATGGCCTCTCGAAAACCTACAGCGTAACCGGATGGCGCGTGGGCTGGGCGATTGCCCCGCCGGACGCCTGCACCCCGATCCGCAAGGTGCATGACTTCCTGACTGTCGGGGCCGCTGCGCCGCTGCAGCAGGCGGGGTCGGTCGCGCTGGAATTGCCGCCAAGCTATTACGAGAAGCTTGCCGAAATGTACCGCGTGAAGCGCGACCGCATGCTCGGGATTCTCACCGAAGCGGGATTCCACTGCTTCCGGCCAAAGGGCGCATATTACATCATGACAGACATTACGGACTTCGGTTTTCCGGATGACCTTGCGTTTTCCAAGTATCTCGTTGAAAAAATCGGCATCGCCGTGGTTCCGGCATCGAGTTTTTACGACGAGCCGAGCATGGGCAAGCGCCAGGTGCGGTTCACGTTTTGCAAAAAAGAGTCCACGCTGGCCGCCTGCGCGGAAAAGCTCTCGAAACTGCGCCGTTCGTAGCCCGGCCGCGAGGCTTATGTTAGAATCCGCCGGCGGTTCAGGAGAATTCCCACATGGCGATGGAAATGGAACTCATTCCGCAGGGAACACTAGTCGAGGAAAACGGCCACGGCGAATCCGTGGACGTGCGCGCCAGCCAGACTAGAACTTTTTTCTGCGTGCTGCTGATCACCGACCAGATCGAACAGGAGTCCGTGGACGCGTCCATCTGGGGCTCCGCCGACGGCGAAAACTGGGGAACCCAACCCGTCCTCAGGATTCAACAGCAGTTCTATAAGGGAGAGACGCGGGCCGTGCTGGACCTGACGCTCGTTCCGGAAGTGAATTTCATCCGCGCTGCGTGGGATTTAAATCGCTGGGGGCGCGTCGCCCCGACGCCGAAATTCGTCCTCGGACTGCACTTGAGCGAAGTGCCCGCCATGCCCCGGCCCGTGCCACAGGCGCAAGCCACAGCCGCACGCTAGCCCGTAGTGGCGCGGGAGAAAACTCCTTCGGCATCTTTTTTCTTCAGATTTCTTCAGAGTAGAATTAGAGAAAATTAAAGACGTAGGAAGCAAGCGAGCAATATATCGCTCAAGAGTGCTTCCTACGTCCCCGAGTGGTCTTTTGCTTGTATGACGCGGGGGCCTCCTTCCCGGTTACAAAATCTTTATGTGGCTCAGGGGTTGGGAGTCAGATCTAAGCGATTGGTTGTGGGGAATTGCTACGGGCGCCGAAAGTGGCCTCTCAAATCCCATTTGTCTCGTCAATGGAAGGGACTTGAGTTTCTTGCATTCCCAATTGCGCAGGTTTCCAGGATCAAACGGGGATTAGTCCATGGCTACGTCGCGGTCGGGCCAATTGCCGATAATCCCAAATTATCATTACTTGACCACTACCTGCAAATCGTTGTGTCGGGGGCATGAACCAGCCTTGTAAAACCCAGACGGACCAAATGTAGGCTCTCTTGGCGGAATCTTAGGTGCTTGTCACAACAGAACCCATGCCTTCACTCCCTTATTACACACATATTGAAGTAACAATCGCTGGTGTCCCGCGTCACTGAAAAAGCGTTGCAGCAAACCTAGACTCAAACTGAAACGTGACCGCGGTTCTGAGGCGAAGTAACCTTTGAGGAAAGGGGGGGATTGTGCGACCTTCGCATGTCTTGAGTCTTTGTTTTGTGTTGGCATGTTCGGCACGGTGGGTGCAGGCGCAAGAACATCCGAACTCGATCCAAGTGCCATCTGCGCAGTCCGCAGCAGGACAGAAGCCAGACGTATCGCCGGCGATTCTCCTTCTTCCTGAAGCGACCCCTGTGAAGCTGAAGCTGTTGCACTCGCTCAACTCCAAGACAGTCGTTGTAGATGACCCGCTGAATTTCGCGATGGCCGAAGACCTAATCGTGAACGGCAAAATCGTTTCCAAGACGGGCGCGGTTGCAATCGGCCGGGTGCGGCAAGCCAAGCCAGCCGGCATGCTCGGTCGCGGCGGCCAGTTGGGGCTGGAAATACAATATGTGAAGGTCGGGCGCATTCGGGTTCCGCTGCGCGGTTCAGAGGCGCGGAGTGGTAACAACAAGAGAGGCGAGACGGTCGCGCTTGTGGTTTTATTCGGACTAAGCGGATTGGTCAAGCACGGGTCCGAAATCGAGGTTAAAGAGGGCTCGATATTCACGGCTTACGTTGATCAGGACACAGAGTTGCCGCCGCAACCTGAAACTATAGCCCCATCTCAGTAATTCACAAGGAGGGGATATGAGAACCGTTTGCTCGCTCATCAAAACGGGAATGCTGCTGTTGGTTGTTTTCTCCGCCATGCCTTCTATCGCTCAAGAGCAGAACACGTCTCCGCTGAGTGCCACACCTGCTTCAGTGGTTGCGACTGCCGACTATCCAAAGGTGTTCGTATTCGTGCAGCGAACCGATCGCCACGCGAAGTACAGTAGTTCTGAGATGTTCCACAATGTCTTGCAGGATATTTTGGCCTATCTCAAATCGAAGAATGTGGCCATTGCAGTGGATGAATTTGGTGGACGCGATCACGCTGAAGGCGCGACCCCGCTGGATACGGTATTCTCGATCGCAGTCGATGCCAAGGCCAGTACTGTGATGTATGTCCTGGTTGACCGGCCATTATCGAAATGGCTCAAGATCACAGTGCAAAGTTTCGACATGAATCGGAATCAGCTGTGGATGGAAGAAGTTTCAAGCGGCGGCGGGCTGTCTGGAAGCCATGGGTTCGAAGTGTGTACGACGAAGATTCATGCGCTGCTCGATAAGCACGTCGGCCAGGTTGGATTGCCGATTCTCATGGTTGACAGGAAGACAGTGGAGAAAAAGCAATAGGGGTGCACCATGAAGATCAAATTCTTGGCCGTTATTCTGATTGCCGTTTTTTCGACCCCCATCCTTGCCCTGTCACAGGACGTGCCTCAAGCTCCCAAGAAGGTGCTGCTGGCAGAGGGCACCGAAGTCACGCTTCGCATGGCTCAAGATATTAGTTCGCGCGCGGCGCGGCCAGGAGAACCCATTGAGCTGAGACTTGCCGAAGATTTGTCGGTAGGCGATGCGATTGTTGCAAAGGCTGGGGCGCGGGCTCTAGGCGAGGTGGTTCAAGCTAAACGTCCCGATTTCTGGGGTGAAGCGGGCGAAGTTAGCCTGCGCGTGCACTTCCTAAGGGTTGGCGACCAGAAGGTGGAGATTCGCGGCGCACTCGGCTCTGCGGGGACTCGTTACATCATTATCCGTGGGAGCCAAGCCATCATCAAAGCTGGCACGCTGCTAAAAGCGTTCGTAGCCGTGGACGTGGAGGTAAAAGCTCTTTCTGGAGCGGCTAGATCCGACCTATCCACTGCACCAGATTCACACTAGGGTTCTTGCGTCGCCCAATCGCATCGCTTTTTGTATCAAACAGAGGTTTACTTAAGGGCTGCTTCGCGGTTGGATTTTGCCAGGGGTGTCAAATTTCCAGTTACCGATAAGCCTTGCCAGCTCAACCGGTCGATGCAACACCAGATAACCGATTGATCTGACAATACTTCCCATCGAGTAGCGATCTGTACGGCAGTAATCAATCAAAACCTAACCAGGGCTTTTGTTTTGTTTGAATTGACGTCCGCGAACGAAATCAGCCTCGTAGACTCTTAAAGGGAGACTTTGAGCAAGTGTTGCAACGACCCATTGAGACCGCCCCTGTTTGAACGAAGCCGCTGGCGCGGCGGACGCTGCGCGTGCTACACTCTGCAAGTCATGCCGCAACGCGGCGTATTGATTGGCTGTTTTCACTTTTGGCCTATCTTTGCAACTGCTGTCAAATCTGTCGATTACAGACCAAAGTCGATTCAAATCCCATAGCACCGCGTCCGCCGCAAACGCCAGCTTCTTCCTTCAAACGGTTTTATCGAAAGCGCGCCAGAACATCGTGCTCCCGCGCACTTCTTCCTCCAATGCGCGCTTCCGATAAAACACTAGCGTTTCTCAGAACCTGGGCGACTCGGAAGGTTATCTCTCGAGATCGGAGCGGTGTCTGAGAAATCGCTTACATGGCAGCGAGCAACGTTCGTAAGATCGCAAAAAAGATTCGTCAGAATCCAGCCGATCTCGCTGGGACCTGCTCCGGAGGCAAATTCGTTGTTTCGAGGGCAGGAGAGACGCACGATGCACAAGCTAGAGGTCTAAATCGGAAATTCCGGTTAAAAACTAATTTCCCCTGATCTCAAGTGGCGCTTGCAGCTTGAAGCGGAGCTTCGTCTCCGCTGGGATCGTAATGTCCCGATCACCCGTAAATCCAGCGCCCGCTGCGCCTGCGCCTGCGCCCGCACCAGCGCCAATGGCCGCACCCTTGCCACCACCCGCAATCGCTCCGATAATTCCTCCGACTACCGCGCCGCCACCTGCGCCAATCCCGGTTCTCTTACCACGGCCCTTGCCTGCTTCCGTCGCGGATGTGGTCCTGATCGAATATCTTTCGCCGTGCACTTCAATCGAATCGAGTGTTACTGTTATCGCCGCATTTCCATTGAATTTGCCTGCTGATTTGGAGTCCGTTACTGTTCCAACCACTCTTGCGCCCAACGGAAACACCTGCCTTTCCCCGACCATCAATGGTGCCGCGAGCGAAGCATCGAAATGATCTCCCGGATTGCTGGTCTTCGAGCTAATTGACTGATCAACAGTCACCGACAGCGTAGTCCCTGCATGGACGACAATAAGCGGTCTCGCTGCAGTGGCTGGTTCGGCAGTTGCTAAATCTTGTGCCCCAGCGGGCGGCGCTTGTGAGGAAGCCAAATTCCCCCCGGAAGAGGCTGTGGCATTTCCAGAGGTTGTCGCATCGGGCGTCGTGGCTGGTTTGCCGCAACCAGAAAGCGCGACCAGACCTGTAATTACAAGGAACCGTATGGCGCTCTGTCTCATCTTTGAAGTTCTCCAATTCAGTGTGGGCGGTACTAAGATTCTAGCAGGCACCGGTGCAGGAGGCATTAGGTTTTTGTAATTCTGTGCCCAATCGCTCGAGCAGAGTGAGGCAACCCTGATCTGCTAAAGGATAGGGTACGGTGGTGCTCTCGCATGCGGTCTGGCACTGCCTTGACTTGCTGCTACCTAGGACTTGCCAATTGCTTCTCTACCTGCGACCACCGCCACCCTGATCTTTTGCTGACCCCGATCCATCATTTCCTTCATTTGACCGCGTGCGTGTTGAACCGATTTATTGGCCGTATCTATGCCATCCAGGCATTTATTCGCAATCCATTGTCGAGTCTCTGCCCCGGATCGTGGAGCTAGAAATATACTCAACGTGGCACCGATCCCCAGTCCGGCTACCAGGTACGCAATTGTTGAGTTTCGATTGCTGCCTGGGATTCTTGCATCCTGAACATCACTTTGATTTTTCATAAATCCCCCTTCGAGCCTTGATTCCATGGCTGCTCAATATCGGATCTCGGATACGCGTTCCAGAAGAGTGCGAAACAGCTCGATTCCAATTTACCCATACTTTGGCTCACCGTCTGTTCTAATGCGCACACTTGTAGGCCGGTTCCTTTTCGCAGAGACGCTCATTTCCTGGCGCATTAGTCCATGCAAGGACCCGGATCTCGGGAGTCTTCGCCTTCAACTCTCATCGAGTCAAAATGAGAATGGTCGCCAAGTCCCGATAAGTCTTCTCGGAATGTGGACCTTCCAGGTCGCGATGATGAAATAAGTCCTGTGAGAGGCAATAAGGTCGAAGTTCACATCAAACCTTGACGCTATACTCCACCGTCTGCAGGTATTGCTGCAGCGCAATGCGCCGGCGCAAATTGCGCTCCAGCGCCGCAGATGAGGCTGTGTATGGCGAAATCGGAATCGTCGAGTGGAACCGCCGAGTTCAGGTGCTGCGGCCATGTCCTGGCCCACCTTCCGCGCGTCAGCATGAAAGCCAGGGTCCATTCTCAGGTAGCAGCACCTGGTGAAATGAGAGCGCCCAACTTGCACCGAGCGAACCATCGCTCACCAAAGAGTGCGGATGGAAGGATGGCGGCGGAGTCGGGTCAGCTCAAAGGCAAGAAAAACCTTCCGGGAGGTAAAAGAAAAAACCTCCTTGACACCTACCGGCCTTCTCATGGAAGGGCTGGGGCATCCCCGTAGCTGGCTCGGCGGCATCGGGGTTCTGAAACAGTGTTCAGGCAGCAGCAAGCGAGGCTCGTCAGAAAACACAAACGTGCCGTCAGAAGTTCGCGATCCTCGCGGAGGCCTGTAGTTGGTGGGAAACATTGGTGGAAAAATTTGTTGATCCCAAGAAATGAAAAATGTATTGTTCATTTTCAATAGTTCCGCTTTGGGAAATCCGCTTTGGAAAGGTGCTCAAATGGAAACCCAGCCCCGCGCTGCCTCTGTACTAAGTGTCGTCCTTGCCTTTTCAGTGCTGATCTGCATTCTACCCATTACAGGGTGCAGAACTCGAGTAGGCTACACTGTAGGTGGGATGGTCTCAGGCCTTGCGGGCTCGGGGCTCGTCCTTCAGGACAACGGTGGCAAAAATCTCACAGTAATGGCCAACGGATCTTTTACCTTCACCGCCACGCTTACCAGAGGCAACGCCTAGCACATAACTGTATTCACCCAGCCGGCTAATCCCAGCCAAACCTGTGTTGTGACTTCGGGCAGCGGCACGGTGACAAGCGGCAATGTTTCCAACGTGTCAGTGTCCTGCACGACCGACACCTTCGCCGTGGGCGGAACCGTGTCCGGCATGGTGGGCTCCGGGCTCATACTCCAAGACAATGGTGGCAACAATCTTCCAGTAGCGGCCAACGGATCATTTACCTTCCCGACGCTGATTAACAGCGGGTCTGCCTTTCAGGTTACGGTGTTGACCCAGCCGACTAATCCGGCCCAGATCTGCACCGTCACGAATGGAAGTGGCACGGTAACAACCGGCGCGATCACCACCGTGACCATCGTTTGCCCAAACTATATGATCGTCCCTGATTTCAGTAACAACCGCGTGCTTATTTACGACGCTCCCCTGAGCACCAACCAAAGCGCGAACGTCGTTCTGGGGCAACCCAACTTCACGACCGCGACCGCGGGCACAACCGCAAGCACAATGAACGACCCCGTAGCAGTCGCCGCGGACAAGAGCGGCAATCTTTATGTGAGCGAGGATAAGACCTGCCGCGTGATTCAGTTTGTGCCGCCCTTTAGCAACGGAATGAGCGCCAGCTTGGTTTTTGGCCAAACAAACTTGAATACCGGCGTTTGCCCGGCCACCACCAGCGCGACCAGTTTGGGGAATTCCGTAACCACAGGAGGGGACGAGGTCACTGGTGTGAATGTGGACTCCAGCGGCAACTTGTGGGTCGCTGACGACGGAAGTAACCGCGTGGTGGAATACAAGCCGCCCTTTAGCAATGGAATGGCCGCTTCTCTTGCGATTGGCCAGCCCGACCTTACTTCCGGCGGCATCAATCAAGGCAATCCCGCCCCGACCAGCTCTAGCCTTTATGATCCAGGTATGCCTATCTTTGATCGTTCGGGAAATCTTTGGCTCTCAGACTTTAATAATAACCGGGTACTGGAATTTACTCCGCCATTTTCAACGGGCATGGCGGCAACCCTGGTGCTGGGCCAAGCGGACTACACCCATAACTCGAGTAATGAAGGAGGCTCTGTCGCGGCAAACACGCTTAGTGGATCGTACGCAGTCGCCTTCGATAGCTCAGGGAACATGTGGGTGACCGATCTTGGCAATAACCGTGTACTAGAATTTCAACCGCCCTTCACAGTGAACATGAATGCAAGCCTCGTTTTGGGCCAGCCCGATTTCACCCACAACCTCACCAATCAAGGAGGCCCGGCCCCAACGAGTTCATCTCTCAACTTTCCCTTTCAAGTTGCTTTTGACGCGAATGGGAATCTCTTGGTGAACGACGCCGGAAACAATCGTACGCTCGTATTCACCCCTCCATTCAGCAACGGCATGGCCGCAAGTCTGGTAATCGGGCAAGCGAATTTCACATCGGTCACGGCAGCAACGACCGCCACAGGTCAGAGTTTTCCAACTGGGGTAATTGCAGCGCCCCCGCTCTACTAAGCGGCGTAATGTTCTGAGATTGCATTCGCACAGTTGTAACAACTTCTAATTGTTTTCCAGCGCCTGATGAGTCTTATCGGGATGCGGACTTTGCAGACCACTTTGATGCTATTCGGTTTCAGGATGGGGAGTAAGGTCGAAGTTCGCGCCAAACCTTGACGCTACAAGTCCACCGTCTGCAGGTATTGCGGCAGCGCCACGCGCCAGCGGAAATTCGACTCGATCGCCGCCTTCAGCGCCGCTGAAGCCTGCGGCTCGCCGTGCACCATATATGTTTGCCTGGGCGGAGCGGGAAGTCCCGTCAGCCAGCGCAGCAGTTCGCTTTTTCCGGCGTGCGCGGAAAATTGCCGCAGATTGATCACTTCCGCCGTCACAGGAATATCCATTCCGAACATGTGCAGCGTCTTCGCGCCCTCTTCCAAGGCGCGGCCGCGCGTGCCTTCGGATTGAAATCCTGCGAGCAGAATGGCGTTGCGCGGATCCGGCGCGCGCTGTGCCAGGTGATGCAGAACGCGGCCGCCGGTGGCCATGCCGCTCGCGGAAATAATGATGGCCGGAGTTTTCACGTCGTTAATTTTTTTTGAGTCGGCCACCTCGCGCGTGTAGTGCACGGTGTGGGGCTCCATGGGATTGCCGTTCTTCTCTTCCGCGGTGTATACGAGGCCATGATCCTCATGGTGGCGCATGTAGAGGCCGGTCACGCTGATGGCCATCGGGCTGTCCACATACACGGGAAGAAGCGGGATTCGCTTGGCATCCTCGAGCTTGCGCAGGATGTACATGATCGTCTGCGTGCGCCCCACGGCAAACGCGGGAATGACGATCACTCCGCCGCGTTTGGCCACGCGATTCACCACGTTGGCCAGGGCGTCTTCCGGAGAATCCGCGGGATGGTCGCGGTCTCCATAGGTGGATTCGCACAGCAGGACATCGCAGCGCGGCGGCGCTTCGGGATTTTTCAGGATCGGCTGGTCATAGCGCCCCACGTCGCCGGAAAACAGCACCACCGTCTTCTTTCCATTTTCGGTGACAGTCACTTCGAGGCTCGCCGAGCCGAGGATGTGCCCGGCATCGTGCGGGCGCACCGAAAATTGCGGAGAGATCGTGAACGAATCCGCGCGCGGAATCTCCCGCATCGCCTTCAGCACGGGTTCGACATCCTCCCGCGAATACAGCGGCAGCGGCTCGGCGTGCTTGGAATATTTGCGGCGCCCGGCGCGCTCGGCGTCCTCTTCCTGCAGGTGCGCGGAGTCCGGCAGCAGAAGATTACACAGCTCGATCGTGGCTGCGTCGGCAAAGACCGGCCCGCGATAGCCGTCCTTAACGAGCCGCGGCAAATATCCCGTGTGATCAATGTGCGCGTGCGTGAGCACGCAATAATCAAAGGACGACGGCTTCTCCGGCAGCGGATTCCAGTTCCGCAGGCGCAATTCTTTGAGCCCCTGGAAAAGGCCGCAATCCACCAGCAGCCGCTTGCCTTCCGCCTCCACCAGATATTTCGATCCGGTAACCGTGCCTGCCGCGCCGAGAAATGTGAGTTTGGCCATAGGGAGTTATTCTAGCCCGCATTTCTGACGAAATTGTATGTTTCCTGGGAACGCCAATCTCCTGATTGGCGCGTGGCAAAACGCCAATCCGGAGATTGGCGTTCCCAGGTTTGCCCCCAGGTAATTCGTGCCAACTGTGCTTGGAGATAGGGAAGTCCTTCCGGTTGGGTCACCTTGCCAGGACGCACCGTTTGAGCATGGAGGCGGCGTGGTCCCGTTCCGGTGGTGAGAAGGTCAGGCTAGCCTTCTGTGGTCGCCGCGGTTGCCTCGGTTGCGCATGAGTCGCTCCTCCAGGAAATCAAGCTGCAAAATATCCTACGGATATCTCTCCACGAGTGTTCCACATTCCGGGAGGAATGTGGAACCGATTCGGAGCATTTGGTCCATTCTGAAACTTCTTTGGTATCAGGCGACACTCGATTCACGTAATGAATGTACGGACGTAGCGTCAGGACGCTGACACTACTGTCTTACGGCTGTATATCCGCCGCGATTTGCAAACGAAAGAACAGGTTTCGGTGTTCGGTTGATCAGGCAGGCCGGTGTGTTCCACGTCTGTTCACCCGGCCAGTAGCGGATAATTGCGCGCGGTTTCTACACTGCTCGCGTTGTGAATCACTACGCGCCGAGCCGAATCAACCAAGCAACCCGACCAAGCCAGTCGAACTATTTACATCGCCACGACTGGTTTTTCCGGGCCATTGCGTCCCTCGTATTCCTTGCGTGCCTGGTCCAAACGGGCTGCGTGGGTCTGATCGGCGCAGGGACCGTAAGCAATCTGCCGCTCATCACTGCTCAGCCCTCGAACCAGAAAGCCGTCGTCGGACAAACCGCGACGTTCAGTATCAGCGCTACTGGTGCTGGCACGCTGACTTATCAATGGAATAAGAACGGCACGGCCATCAGCGCTGCGACTTCGTCGTCGTACACCACGCCCGCCATCACCACTTCGGACAACGATGCGCGGTTCACCGTGGTAGTCACCAATTCCGCGGGCAGCGCGACGAGCAACGCGGCGACTCTGACAGTCACCGTCCTGGCTCCTGCCATCACCACGCAGCCGGTCAGCCAGAGCGTGACGGCGGGGCAGACGGCGACATTCTCGGTTGCGGCATCGGGCACCGCGCCATTCACGTATCAGTGGCGCAAGAACGGCACGGCCATCAGCGGCGCGACTTCGTCGTCGTACACCACGCCCGCCACAACCACGTCGGACAACGGCGCGCAGTTCACCGTGGTGGTCACCAATTCCGCAGGCAGCGTGACGAGCAATCCCGCAACTCTTACGGTGACTTCGGCCGCTGTCGCGCCGTCAATTACCTCGCAGCCCTCAACTCAAACTGTCACGGCCGGACAGACGGCAACTTTCTCCGTTGTGGCTACAGGCACGGCGCCCCTGTCCTATCAATGGAACCTGCTTGGAACCGCCATTAGCGGCGCGACCTCCTCTTCGTACACGACTCCGGCGACGACAGCCGGGAACAGCGGCGAGAAATTTACCGTGACCGTCACAAACAGTGCAGGGAACATCACCAGCAGCGCCGCCGTGCTGACCGTCAATGTTGTTCCTCCAACAATTTCGACGCAGCCGGTCAGCCAGAGCGTGACGGCGGGGCAGACGGCGACATTCTCGGTTG
>VFSW01009541.1_pt1 | contig 13846 bp, 11 predicted proteins | sample 5358111 | NCBI WGS metagenome assembly VFSW01 (sample SAMN11554181, study PRJNA540505) | mine drainage metagenome | isolation source: sediment from site ElyBrook_90M | place: USA: Ely Copper Mine, Vershire, VT | collected 2017
ATGATTTACTTCGAGGCGGAGCACCCAAAGGGGTGACACCATCCATTATACGGCAACGCCAAGCTCGATCCCCGCTTCACTTCCTCTGCGCAGGGGCCTCCCTGTACGGTTTGGCCAATTTAACGAACTCACTCGCTACGCTGGCAGCTCCCGCGACGCCGGAAAACGGCCCCACGCCCTTGCCGGACAACAGCACAATAGTCGTGTTCTGGTGTTTCAGCTCGAAAGGAAAATCCCATGCGAATGTATAACCGACATCAAGTACCGTGTCCGCGACTTTGCGGTCGTCCACAATGCGGATATTCAGCTTCGCAAAGTCCTTATTTCTTCCAAGCGCAGCTTTCATCTGGTCACTCCCGAAGTACTGCGCGCGGCGCGCCTCCACATACATCGTCTTGAAATTACGAAGTATAAAGTTCTGGTCCTTCGAGGCGCTTAGGAGATCCGATTTCTCCGGAGCTTCCGGCGCTGCGCCAGAGCTGACTTCGTTGCCGGGAACCGAAGGCGCAGGCGGCACGCTCGGCACAACAACCGTGGATGGCGCGTTCAACTCCGACCCACTGGCGAAGGATTTGGTGGGAGCCGTGTCCGCAAGCCCGAGTATCGTGTCGATCGGCACAGCGAAGTTCAAGTTCTGTCCACCGGTGAGCGATCCCACAATCAATCCAAGCGCATTGCCGCGGCTGTCGATCACCACTCCGCCGCTTGATCCCGGGGATGATGGCGCAGTGAATTGGATAAGCCGATATCCGTTGCCCGCGCCTGGAATTTCGTCCGCAAGGCGGAAGGCTGAGATGACCCCAGCCGACGCCGACCACGGCAGCGAGGCTGGGTGCGAGACTACCGAAACGCTATCGCCAGGTTTGGCCTGAGCCGCGACCGCGACTGGAAGCACCGGCAGCGCCGCTGCGGTGACCTTGATTGCGGCGACGTCACGTCTTTGATCCACACCAAGCAATTGCACCTGGTCGAAGATCTCTCCGCTCTTGAATCGCACTTGCACAGCATAAGCGTCCTTTACTACGTGGTACGCCGTGAGCAGTATTCCATTCTGCCGGACCACGACTGCGGCGCCAACGGCCGCCGTCTGGCCGGGTGTCCGCCCGGTTAGCACCAATGCCACCGAAGGGTAGGCCCTCTCGATGATTTGAGCGCTGCTGGGCAGGCCATCCTGCGCTTGCGTGAATAGCGACGAGGAAAGGCACGCAACCGCCAGGCATCGAAAATATATCGGAATAAAGCGTTTAGTCAACTCGGCTCCGCGAAACCAGACTGGATTCGGATGAATTATAGCTCAAGTAGCGCCCCTTCAAGTCACGCGATCCCGCAAGGGGGCCCCGTGAACTCAGCGGGTTGCTCCCTGCGATCGTCACCTCTGCAACAAAGTCTCCAGAATTTCCGGGATCTCAAAAACCGCCTGGTTCTGGATGGCCGCCGCGTTCGCGCGAAAGCGGGCGAAGTTGGCCGCGTCCAGCAACTCACGCAACCCGGCGTCAATCGCGCGGAACGATGGCAACACGACGCCCACCTTCTGCTCCAAAATCCATTCGGTGTTGTAGCGCTCTTGCGGAAGGGTCCAGGCGTTGCGCTCCACCACCACCGGAAGCCGTATCGCAATCGCTTCGCTGATACTGCCAGGACCCGGCTTGCCGACGAAGAAATCCGAGAGATGCATGTAATAGGGAATTTCGCTGGTGAACTCCTCCACGTATTTCGGGAAATTCGTTTGCATTCCCCGTAGCCGCTCGGCGAGTTTCTTGTTGCGTCCGCAAATGAAGATGAACTGGGCGCGAGCCGTAACGCGTTTCGCGATTTCCGGCATCACGCTCGACCCTTGCCCTCCGAAGAGCACCAGCCCGGTCGGCAAATCCGGATCCAGGCCCAGCCTGCGGCGTTCCACCGCGCGATCCGCCGTCACCGGTTGATAGAAGCTCGGACGCAAAATCATTCCCGAGGTCCGAAAGATGTGCGCGTCCGGGTGCCCCAGCGCGTGCGCCTGCTGCACTGCCTTTTCGGTACCGCAAATCAAATATTGGTTCTGACGCTCGATCCAAAAGTGCGGAGGAAAATCGGCCAGGTCCGTCAAGATGGTCACCAGCGGCGTCGAGGGCAAACTCTCGCGCAGGGCGCGATTGAAATTCGGGATCAGCGAAACCACCAGATCGCGCTCGCCCTGCTTCCAGAATTCCTGGAGCAGCCGTACTTGCCCGCCGTGATACAGGCGAATCCACCCATGCATCAGCGCCGTCATCTGCGCCGATCCCAGCGTCCAGCCTTTTTGCAGCATGACGTTGTACACGTCTTGCATCCGGATGCCGGTGTACTTGCGGAAAATGTCCAAGGGGTCCATGATTTCCTGCAAGTTGACCAGCCGGATCTCCCAGGGCCGGCCTTGCTGCTCGATCACAGCCTTGAGGGCGTTTGCAGCCGAACGGTGGCCCCCTCCCGCATCGAAGAAAACGAAGTCCACCACGCGGCTCTGCTCAGTACTGGGCAAGAAACAGTTTGTCACAGTTGCGTTTTGAGTCAAGGTTTCGCTCAAAGCAAAACATTTCTTCAACAAAATGTAACGAGCCCGGGGGTATATTCTAAAGTAAGATGGTACGCGGTCTGATCAGCAGAGGCGACTACAGCGTGATGCACCGCGCCAACAACTGGGAAGCGCCGCGTTGGTTCCGCCTCTACCTCCTGAGCGCCACGCGCGGTGGCGATGGCTGGCTTTGGTACGCCATGGGGCTGGCCATTCTGCTATTGGGCGGAAAGATTCGCTTCGAGGCCCTGGCCGCCGCCGGAGTATCCTCCGCATTGAGCGTCCTACTCGCAAACCGGCTCAAGCGACTCACAAGCCGCCGCCGTCCCTGCCAGATCGAACCGCATTGCTGGGCCACGCTACTTCCGCCGGACCAATTCTCGTTCCCCTCCGGCCACACCATGACGGCGTTCGCCGTGGCCATACCGCTTTCGCTGTTTTATCCGACGCTCAGCTTCGGATTGCTCTTCTGCGCTCTCAGCATCGCGATGTCGCGGGTTCTGCTCGGCATGCACTTCCTCAGTGACGTAGTGGCGGGCGCGCTGATCGGCACCGGACTTGGATACCTGGGCTACTTCGCGTTCCAGTAGGATCACGTGTTGTACGGCATAAGTCCAACCAACGGCAGTTTGCATCCCGGGATCAGCATGCACAAACTCCCCATCAGTGGCGGAGCCGTAGGAGTCCTCTTTGTGGTCGGGAGCATGCTCGTGTTTCTGCTTGGCATTCCAGCGATGCGATGGTTCCTCGGAGGGTCTGCGGTATTAGGCTTGGGCGTGGCAGGTGGTTTATGGCTGTTTCACCGGTACTATTCAAACCCGTTGACACAACTTCCATCGGCCCGCCAGACAACGAAGAACGGCGTTCCAAGCTCAGCCTCCTAAGCACTACAAGCAGCTGGGAGTGCGATAAATTCTGGTTGGTGCTGGTGGCGGTCGGGAGAGTAGCGGTCGCCGGTCACTTAGGAAGCCGTGGCGCCACAAGCGGAGCGACGGGGATTGGATCGCCGCCGTTGGGTGGTTTTTACAGGATGGGCACTGATCTGATCCACATCTCGGCGGCGAGTGCAGAAAGAATCGCAAATATACAAACAGTGATTGTCCAGACCACCGTGCCGCGATATCTCTGGGACGCCGCTGTGAGCATAGTCCATGTCAATCATAGGTCCAGCCTTCCAACCGCGTGCTATGCTCCCAGTGGCTCTGCCTTCGCTCGAACTGAGCCATCCCGCCCTTGGCGCCAATAGGCGGACCGCCATCATCCTTCCAGTTTCGATTGAGGAGGATCAGGATGAGCACCCTACCGCAGCATGTTGCATTAGTATCGGACACTCCCTCGGTGAGTTTTTCAGACGTCTCGGCCGTAGACGCGGCGTTGCAGAAGCAGGCCACTCGCGATTTTGGGCCCATCTGGCAGGTCAGCGCCACGGTGAGCGCATTCGCCGCTTTGGAATCGGTCCCAGTGGATTATTGGCCGGTGATCGTGCGAGCTAATATCGATCAGCCGGGCGCCGCCGGCTATCACACCGACGATAACGGACAACCTTTCTCGCTGGTCGAGGCCGACGATCAGTGGCCGCTCACCGCCAGTCACGAGACGCTGGAGATGCTGGCCGATCCGTTCGGGAACCGCACCGTCGCGGGCGCACCGCCGCCCCAGGCGCCCCATCCGCTCTCGGCCCTGGCGCGGGTAACCTACCTGCTGGAAGTCTGCGATCCCTGCGAAGACGCGCAATTCGCTTACGGCGTGAACGGGCAGCAACTCTCCGATTTCATTACGCCCCACTATTACGATCCCAACGGCGGCACCGGCACGCAGTACAGTTTCCGTGGAAACGTCACAGCGCCGCATACCGTGATCGAGAGCGGATACGTAAGCTTCGGCAATCCGGTCACGAACGAGTGGTTTCAGATTCTGGTGGAAAACGGCCAGACCAAGGTGCGGGATCTCGGGAAACTCAACCGGAACGGCAGGAGTTTGCGTGAAACCATCGACGATCTGGTGCGCAACGTGCGGCAGCAGGATCCTATCCGCACTCAGAAGACGCCGGCTGCCAAAGCGGCCTCTGCAGGCGGGTCGGAATCGAGCATTGCACGCGCGGGACTTCTTCGGGAGTTTATCGCTAAACTCTGAGGGGCGTACCGATCCCGGCCGCGGCGATCGCGGGTCCGGCGCCGGCCGGGGGCGCCCGTCCCACACTGAACACCGCGCCAATGGCAACTTGGCGGGCCTTGGCTTGACGGCGAGGAAACAAGCTCCCTACAATTAAGTAGTGTCCATATAAGGAGGCCGTATGTTCCGATCGATAGGCTTCCCTGAACTGGTGGTCATTTTGGTAGTCGCCGTCCTGCTGTTTGGCGGAAAGAAGATTCCTGAAGTGGCAAAAGGTTTGGGCGAAGGTATTAAGAACTTCAAGAACGCCTTGAAGACTGAGGACCACCCCGACGTCGACGAAAAGAAGCAGGCATAAGGCTTCCTGGATTTGCTCGCACTCTGAGCGGACCTAGAATCGAGTTTGAAAAGCAAAACCCCCGCGAGGCTGCGCGGGGGTTTAACATTTTTGGGGACGAGCTACTCGGAAGCTACTTCTTCTTGGGCGGAACGATCGCGTCTTTTACAGCTTTCGATACCCGGAACTTCACCACTTTTTTAGCGGGGATCTTGATGGCCTCGCCCGTCGCCGGGTTGCGCCCCATCCGCGCCTTGCGGTCCACACGCACCAGGCGGCCGATGCCGGGGATCACGAACACGCCGTTCTTCTTGGTTTCGCGAACGGCCAGTTCGGAAAAACTTGTGACGAACTGCTTGGCTACCTTGGTGCTCGTGCCGGTGGAGCCGGCCAGTTCCTTGATCACTTGCGTCTGCGTCAACTTGGTTGCTACTGCCATGTACTTCTCCTTATCTGATCTTGGGTCTGATTTTCGATCTGGGTTCTTCCAATTTCGGCCGCGGCGTCCTAAAACATAACCGTGCTGAATTGTTTCCTACCAAATCATACGGGATGACACTCCGGTTGTAAAGAGAAGAATGCCTGAAATCCGCATTTTTCCTCAGCTTTCTGAGGGTAGCACGTCTGTAAGCCCGATGGAATGGGCTTTTGAAGCGAATGCTGCGTTTCGGAGGCCCGATTTACGCGGTCCGGGCAGTCTTGGACCGGTCCAACTGCGCAAGATCCAGTTGGCCGGCCACGGCTGGCGTCGGCGAGCTAACCGGTGTTAACTCAAGTTGCCGGCGCAAAGCGGCGTCTAAGCGATCGGCCACCTCCGGATTCTCCACTAGAAACGCGCGCGCCGTCTCGCGCCCCTGTCCAATGCGCTCACCGCCGTAGCTATACCAGGAGCCGCTCTTCTCCACCACTTCCTGAGTTACCCCAAGATCCAGCAGATCGCCTTCGCGCGAGATCCCCACTCCATATAAGATGTCTACTTCGGCCTCGCGAAAAGGCGCCGCTACTTTGTTCTTGACGATTTTGACCTTGGTGCGGTTCCCAACAACTTTTTCACCGTCCTTGATGGCGCCCATGCGCCGCACCTCCACTCGCACCGAAGAGTAGAACTTCAGCGCGCGCCCGCCGGTGGTGGTTTCCGGATTGCCAAACATCACTCCGATCTTCTCCCGCACCTGGTTAATGAACACCAGCAGCGTGTTGGTGCGCGCCACCGTTCCCGTCAGCTTGCGCAGCGCCTGCGACATCAGCCGCGCGTGCAACCCCATGTGACTGTCGCCCATTTCACCGTCCAGTTCGGCTTTCGGCACCAGCGCCGCCACCGAATCCACCACCACCACGTCGACGCCTCCCGATCCGATCAAAGCTCCGGCGATCTCGAGCGCCTGCTCGCCGTAGTCTGGTTGCGAGACCAGCAGATTGTCCACGTCCACGCCCAGCTTGCGCCCGTAGCTTGCATCGAGGGCATGTTCGGCATCGATGAACGCGGCCGCGCCGCCGGCCTTTTGCGCTTGCGCGATCACCTGCAAAGCCATGGTCGTCTTGCCGGAGGATTCCGGGCCGAAGATCTCGACTACTCGTCCGCGCGGGAAACCTCCCACGCCCAACGCGGCATCCACCGAAATGGAGCCGCTCGATATCACCGTTACCGGCAGCACGTTGCGCGAGCCGAGGCGCAGTACAGATCCTTTTCCGAACTGCTTGTCCATTTGGCTCAGCGCAGCGTCAATGGCGCGCTGGCGGGCGCTGTTGTCGACTAATAAGGGTTGGTCTTTCACGGCGATTTAGTGTGGTGCGCGGGCGGATCATCTCATTGGAACTGGCCGTCGGGAATCGAAACCGCGGGGCGGGCGGTTAGCGCCCCGGCCCCGGTTTTCACGCCGGGCGGTTTTCTCCCTGCCTGGGGTATCGCCGGGGGCTTCGCCGCCCGCTCGGCCGAAGGGCGGCGTGGCATGCAGGCGCTCTTGGGCGACGACGCGGTATCGCCGGGGCATCGCCGCACCCTCGGCCGAAGGGCGGCCTGGCCGCTCCTCAAACAATTGGACTAGTTGCCGATAAGTTTTAACGTGGAGCGAGTAGTTGGCAGAATTACGTTGCCTGAAACCTATCGCCGCTTCCGATCGGCCTTTACCGGCGCCACGATTGGAGTGGCCGTCATCGATGGCAGCGGCAGATTGACCTACGCCAATGAGTCGCTTTGCCGGATCAGCGGCTATGAGGAATCTGAGTTATATCGCATGAAGTTCACAGAGCTGCTCCATCCGGGCGACCGGGCCGCGATCGGCAGCTTCACCAACGAGCGGCGCTTGCTCACAAAAGCTGGAGGCGTGGTATGGGTCCAAACGAGTCTCACGATTCCCGGCGGGCAGGCCGGACCCACCGAAGTGATTGCCTTCGTCGAAGACATTAGCGAGCGAAAACAAGTCGAAGAGGCTGTGCGGGCGTCGGAGCACAGCTTCCGCATTGCGGCCGAAAACGCCAGCGACATTATTTATGAGTGGGACTTGCGCACCGGGGAAGTGGACGTGTTCGGGTTGCATCATCCGTGTTTGGGCGATTGGCCCGCGCCGCGGAACTACGAAGCCTGGAAAAGCATGCTCCACCCAGAGGACCGGGAACGGCTTACCGGCAGAGCCCAGCTCATCCGGAACGGGGAAGCTTATAGCGACGAGTACCGGATCGTGGGCCGGAGCGGGAAAATCTATCGCTATTCCGATCGCGGACGGGCCATCCGAAACGCCTCCGGCGTGCCTTACAAGTGCGTTGGGGCGCTCAGCGACATCACCGCGGACCGGCAGGCCGGGGAGGCCATCTCGCAATTGGCGGCCATCCTGCAATGCTCCCAAGACATCATCGTAGCCACCGACACGGCGGGCGCCATAACCAGTTGGAACGACGGAGCACAGCAACTTCTCGGCTACACCGCCGCCGAGGCTCTGGCCCTGTCAATTACCGCGCTGTTCATCTCGGCCGGTCCCGCGCGCCGGCTTCTTTCACTCATCCACCAAGGGCAGTCCTCGCGGCTGGACGAAGCGCTTTTCCTGCGCAGAAATGGCAGCCAGGTTCCGGTTTTGCTCAGTGTTTCTCCGATCCGTCAATCCGATGGCCAACTTACCGGTTCGGCCATCGTCGCCCGGGACATCAGCGCCCGCAAGCAGACTGAAAGAGAGATCGCCCACCACGCCCTGCACGACCATCTGACCGGACTGCCGAACCGCTTGTTCCTCGCCGACCTGTTGGCCGATAGCATCGCCAGCGCCAATCGGGAAGCTTCCGGAACAGCGGTCATCTTTGTGGATTTGGATGGATTCAGGTTCATCAACGATACGCTGGGGCACGAGGCTGGCGACGCTCTTCTGCAGCAGGTGGCTCAGCGGCTCAGCACCCACGTCCGCCATGGGGACAGGCTGGCCCGCATGGGCGGCGACGAGTTCATGCTGGTGGTGAACGACGTGACGGAGGATCAGGCGGCCTTGAGCGTGGCGGCGCGCCTGGGAGAGGCGTTGCGCTAGCCGTTCCTGGTGGCGCGTCACGAAATTGTCGTCACGGCCAGCATGGGAGTCAGCATTTATCCCAGGGACGGCGCCGAGGTGAGCGCTCTGCGCGGCAACGCCGACGCGGCCATGTACGAAGCCAAACAAGCCGGCAAAAATCAGATCCGCTTCTACCGGCCCGCAATGGGCGCCGCCTTCCAAGCTCACCTGGAAATGGAGACCGACCTTCGCCACGCGCTCGACCGCGGCGAACTCTGCCTCTATTTCCAGCCCATGTACACGGCGGCCGAGAACCGGCAGACTGCTTACGAAGCCCTATCGCGCTGGCCCCATCCTATCCTTGGTTTCGTCCCTCCCAGGGAGTTCATCCGGCTGGCCGAAGAGACCGGACTCATCATCCGGCTGGGCGAATGGGTGTTGCGCGAAGCCTGCCGCCAGTGCCGCTGGTGGCAAGATCACGGAAAACCCCTGGTGCGGGTTGCGGTCAATGTTTCTTCGTTGCAGTTCGCCCGCACCGACTTTGTAGACACCGTCCTCGGCGTACTGCGCGAAACCGGGCTGGCCGGCGATTTGCTGGATCTGGAACTCACCGAGTCGATCGTTCTAGGCGATATCGACGGCGCCATCCGCGAAATGGCGCGGTTGCGGGAGTGCGGCGTCCGCATCTCGGTGGACGACTTCGGCACCGGCTATTCTTCGCTCGGATATCTTCCCAAGCTGCCGGTCGACATTCTCAAGATCGATCGTTGCTTTGTCGCGCAAATCGGCGAGAACGACGCCGCCGTGCCGCTCATCCGCGGTATGATTTCGCTCGCGCACAGCATCGGCAAACGAGTGATCGTGGAAGGGATCGAAACCTCCGAACAGTTGGAAATTCTCCGCGATCTCCGTTGTGACGAAGTGCAGGGTTTCTTGCTGGGCCGCCCGGCGCGCCTGACGCGCTACGACGAACGGCCGCAAGAAATAGCCTCTGCGCAGTTAATCGCATGAAGACCACTCCCTTCGGTCATGGCTCGGTAACGCACGGAATAAACCGTGCCGCGGACTGCTTAACCGAGCCGCGCCCCCAAAGGAAGCGGGCTTCCGCCAGCCTTTATCCCGCGATGCCCAGATAACGGAAGCCGAAGCGCTCCAGCCTCGCCCGATCCAACGCATTGCGCCCGTCCAGCACCAGCGGCACGCGCATCCGGCCGGCCATCGCTTCCCAGTTCAACTCGCGATACTCCTGCCACTCGGTGACCAGCACCAGCGCATCCACGTCGTCGGCCACCTCTTCGGGCGAATCGCAACAGATAACGCCCACGTCGGGATAGTCCAGCTCAAATTTGTGCATCGCCACCGGATCGTGGACCTTAACCTTGCACCCGCGTTCCACCAGTTTGCGGGCGATATCGATGGCCGGGGCTTCGCGCAAATCGTCGGTGTTGGGCTTGAACGCCAAACCGAGCAGACCGATGGTGCGGCCTTTTAGGATTTTGAGCTCGCCCAGCAGCTTGTCCACCACGCGGTCGCGCTGGCGCCGGTTGATTTCGCGCGCCGCTTCGACGATCGGCATGCCGATGTTGTATTCCCGCGCCGTCGCCACCAGGGCTGAAGTATCCTTGCCAAAGCAAGAACCGCCCCAGCCGATTCCGGCCTGCAGGAAGCGCGTTCCGATGCGGGCATCCAGGCCGATCCCCTTCGCCACTTGCGAAATATCGGCGCCCACCTTCTCGGCCAACTGCCCGATTTCGTTGATGTAGGAAATTTTAGTCGCCAGAAACGCATTGGCGGCGTACTTAATCAGCTCGGCCGACGCCAGATCGGTGGAAATGAGCGGAACCGCGCCCACGCCCTCCGGCCGCGGCAGGTAGGTAGGCGGCGCGAACGTCTGATCCAGAATGGGACGGTAGAGCGAGTACAGCACTTCCAACGCGCGATTGTTGTCGGAACCGATCACCACGCGATCCGCATACAGGCTGTCGTGCAGAGCCGTGCCCTCGCGCAGGAATTCCGGATTGGATGCGACCGAGAAGTGCCCGTTCGCCTTGCGTCCGTGGTGCTGCTCGTAGGATTCGCGCACCAGCGAACCCACCCAATTTCCGCTGCCGATCGGCACCGTGGATTTGTTGACCACCACCAGAAAATCGCCGTCGTAGTGCTGTCCGATTCCCTGCGCCGCGGCTCGTAAATACTTCAGGTCTGGGCTGCCGTCGGGGGAAGGGGGCGTGCCTACCGCGATAAAGATCACGTCGGCGTCCTTCACCGCACCTGCGTACTCGGTGCAGAACTGCAGGTTGTGCTGCGCAGCCGCCATCAGTTCCGTCAGAAATGGCTCGTAGATTGGCGTCTTGCCGGCCTGCAGCATTGCAATCTTCTTTTGATCGGAATCGATGCAAGTCACTTTGTGCCCCAGGTATCCGAGACACACACCGGTGGTCAAACCCACGTAGCCAGTTCCAATAATCGATACTTTCATTCCGCTTTGATCTCCTTCACTACCGTAACAAACTGCGTCGTAGCCTACCAATGACTCATAGTACTAATTAAGGTTTGCAGGGTACCGGAGCGTGTAGTCTAAGGTCCGTTCCTGTGAAGCCGGCAAAACTGATAGACCACACACGGCCACAGTCCGTTTCGCAAAATAAACCCTAGCCCGCATACCGCCTCCTCGCCCGCCGCTGCTCCACGAAGGTCCACTGAAGGCGCAGCACCTGCGGGTGGCGGATATCCCGGAGAGAACGAACCAAGTTTCATGCCGCGCCTGCCGCACCCAAGCGGGATATTTTGAATATTTTGGATTGCAAAATAGGTTGGCGTCCCGTAAAATCATTTGACCGTTTCTTTTTATGCGTTGTTGTGGAAAAAGCCTGGCCGGAGTTGCCATTTCGGCGATCCTGGGCGCCACTCTAATTCCGACATTATTCGGCGCTCCCGAGCAGTGGGTTAAGCTCGAGACGCCTCATTTTGAACTCTACACGACGGCCGGCGAGAAAAAGGGGCGGGAAGCAATTTTGTATTTCGAGCAGGTACGCAGTTTTTTCCTTCAGGCCAGTCCCTCCAAGCGTGCGCCGGAGTTTCCCGTGCGGATCGTCGCATTTCGATCGGAAAGCCAATACAAGCCGTACCGCATGAGTGAAAGCGCAGTCGCGTATTATGCGCCGGGCCGCGACCGCGACTACATTGTGATGGAGGACATATCGAGCGAGCACTACCCGGCTGCCATTCACGAATACACGCACCTGATCGTTAAACATGCGGGACTGAAGCTGCCAGTATGGCTCAACGAGGGATGGGCCGACCTTTATTCCAGCCTGACTCCGAAAGGGAGCAAAGCAGAGGTTGGGGTCCTGCTGCCCGGCCGCGTCCAAACACTGCTCAACACCCAGTGGCTCCCTTTGGATGTGCTGGCGTCGGTAGATCAAAATTCCCCGATGTATAACGAGCGGGACAAAGCCGGCATCTTTTATTCCGAGAGTTGGCTCCTGACGCACATGCTGTATCTTTCCCCCGAATACCGGCCGAATTTTACTCAATTCGTTTTGGCGGTGGCGAACGGCCAGGACACGGCGCAGGCTTTCCAAAGCGTTTACGGCAAGGGGCTGAAAGTAGTGGCGGCCGATCTGAATCGTTATATCAAAGGCGACCGGTTCTATGCCGTGTTCTTCGATGTAAAGCTGGAGAAATCGGCCGAGGAGCCGCGCGTGTCGGATGTTCCTGCATTCGATTCGGGACTCCTTCTGGCGGATTTGTTGTCGATGGTCCATAAGCCGGAGGAGGCCCGCCGGGCCTACGGACAACTAGCGCAGGACGATCCCGGCCATCCGGAAGTGCAAGAATCGCTGGGCTACCTGGAGTGGCGCGCGGGCAATCAGGAGTTGGCCCGCCAGTATTTCGCGCACGCATTTGCCTCCGGAACCAAGAATCCGCAGATGTGTTACGACTACGCCATGCTGGAATCCCAAACAGCGGCCGGCGGCAAAAGCGCAATTCCAATTCTGCGCCGAGCCGTGGAGCTCAAGCCGGATTATGTTGCTGCGCGTTTACAACTAGGCCTGCTGCTTGCCAGCGAGCAGAGTTACGCCGATGCCCTCGAGCAGTTGCACCAGATCAAAAAGCTTGACCCAGAGCAAGCCGCGGCGTATTTTCTTGCGCTGGCCTATTCGGACCTCAAGACGGAGCATAAGGAGGAGGCGCGCAAGAACGCCGAATCAGCCAAGAAGTGGGCCAAGACGCCCGCGCAGTCCGAACAGGCGGATTCGCTCCTGCGGTACCTTGACGAATCGAAGGCGGCCGCAACACGCGTGGCTTCCACGCAGCCAGAACCGTTAACCAAACTTGGCGATCAGGCCAGGGCCGACAGCACCGATCCCGGGGCGCCCACATTGAGACGCCGTCCCGAGCCAAGTCAGGACGTCCACGAAACCGCGCCTCGAAATCCTTTCGTAAAGCAGGACGATCGGATAAGCCACGTGGAGGGTGTGGCCGAGAGCCTGGAGTGCGATGGCGAGTCCGCGCGGTTTCACGTCCTGGTCGGCAAAACGCGCATGGTTTTCGAGATTCCGGATCCCAGCAATGTGCTCATCAAGCACTCTGGCGAAGCGCATCATGATTTCACTTGCGGCGTCCAGAAGCCGTTCCCCGTGGCCGTCGATTATGCGGTGAAGCCGGATGCGAAGAAAGGCAGCGCGGGTATCGTGCGCGAATTGGATTTTTAGGGCGTCTGGCGTTGCGGCGGTGCGCGCTACTTGTCCAGAGCCTGGTACTCGAAAGTCCATTGCAACGGCAAAGTCTGCGGGATGTAGCAGACGCGATCGTCGCAGGCCTGATAGCGCAAAGAACCGGCCACGGTGAAGCGACTCGATCCATCCACTGCCGGCTTGAGCTTGTTCTCCGGAGATATCGTAATGTCGCGGATCAGCCGGAAATGGCTACGGTACGCGGGAACTGTCTCATCAATGGCCTTCAGGTATAGCTTCTCGGCGCGAGGAAACACGGGCGCATGCACCTGAGGCGCGGCGGAATCCTCCATTTTCCAATCGATCGGGATGTAGCCTTCCACGCCGGGTGCGTAGACGTGCATATTTGGTTCGAGGTCGATGTCGAGTGTTAGCGCGACGCGCTGGCCCGGCGCAACGGTGGAATTGCTCGCGCCGATCTTTGCCGTGAGTTGCTTGCCTTCCACTTCATGCGGCGTTTCCGGAGGAATCCATCCAAACTGATGCACCAGAATCGCGGCCGAAGTGTAACACTGGCCAGCGTCCTCCTCAAAATATTTGGCGACGATCACACCTCTGGCGTTCAGAACGAACCAGCCTCGACGCGACACGCTACCGGCTAAGCCTTTCAAGGTCGCCACGCTGTCAGCGCTGACCGCGGCAACTCCCAAGCCTAGTT
>VFSW01009542.1_pt1 | contig 13845 bp, 5 predicted proteins | sample 5358111 | NCBI WGS metagenome assembly VFSW01 (sample SAMN11554181, study PRJNA540505) | mine drainage metagenome | isolation source: sediment from site ElyBrook_90M | place: USA: Ely Copper Mine, Vershire, VT | collected 2017
CGGTCAAGATGCGGCTGAAGAACTTCATCGAGAGCAATCCCGCCAGCAATCCGCGCCAGGTTACAGTGGACATTGTGACGGCTTCAGGCAGCGGCCTCGATCCCGAGATAAGTCCGGCCGCCGCCGGCCTCCAGGTGGCACGGGTTGCCCACGCGCGCGGCATAAGCGAAGATCACGTGCGGCAGTTGGTTGCCGAGAACACGCGGCCGCGATTTGCGGGAATCTTCGGCGAGCCCGGCGTAAACGTGCTGCTGCTGAACCTGGCCCTCGATCGCGCCGCGGGAAGTCGTGGCGGAACAACTCCCGGGACTTGAATGGACGATGAAAAACGGCCTGAGCCCGAGGCCTTTCTCGATCTTGTGCCCCAAACTCAACGGGGACGGCTCAAAGTATATATCGGCGCCGCCGCGGGTGTAGGCAAAACATACAGGATGCTCGAGGAGGCGCATCAGCTCCGCGATCGGGGAGTGGATGCCGTGCTTGGCTTCATTGAAACGCATCACCGCCGCGAGACGGAAGAGCGGATTGGCAACCTCGAGGTGGTCGCGCGCCGCAAGATTTCGTACCGCGAAGTTACGCTCGAAGAGATGGACGTCGATGCGATCATCGCGCGCAAGCCCGAGGTTGTAATCGTCGATGAGCTTGCGCATACCAACGCCCCCGGCTCGCGCCACGAAAAGCGCTACCAGGACGTCGAGCAGATCGTCGCTACCGGCATCGACGTGATTACCGCGATGAACATCCAGCACGTCGAAAGTCTCAACGCGCTGATGCGGCGCATCACCGGCATCGACGTGCGCGAGACGGTGCCCGATTCGATGCTGGCGCGGGCCGATCAAATCGTTAACATCGATGTGCCGGTGGAAGCGCTGCGCGAACGACTGCGCGAGGGGAAGATTTACCCGCAAGCGCAGATCGAACAGGCGCTGAAGAATTTTTTCAAGCCGAGCAATCTTGCCTCGCTCCGTGAACTGGCGCTGCGCGAGGTCGCGCGCAGCCTGGACCGCCAGCGCCTCGACCGCGAGTCGCTCAAGCGCGAGGGCGGCCGCCACGCGAACGTGATCGAGCGAATCATGGTTGGAATCTCGTCCAACGCCGCCGACACCGGACAGCTGCTGCGCAAGGCTTCGCGCATCGCCGGACAGCTCAACGCCGAATGGTTCGCCGTGCACATCGAGACGCCCGCCGAGTCGGTGAAAAATATCGGCACCAGCGATTTCGTCGCGCTGCTCAACAACATCAATGTCGCCAGCGACCTCGGCGCCGAAACCGTGTGGCTGAAGTCGGACGATGTGGTCAAGGCGTTGATCGACTTCGCGCACGACAAGGGAGTGACGAAGCTAATCGTCGGCCGGACTCATCAGCCGCGATGGCGGCGGTGGCTCAAGGGCGACGTGCCGGCGCGGCTGGCTGCGGACGCACGGGACCTGGACGGGGAAATCGTCGCGACCGACGAACGGGAGGAATCGCGATGAGCGCGCCGTCGCTGCAACGCCAAATTCGCAACGGTACCTTGCTGCTGCTGGCATTGGTCGTTGTGCTGGGACTGTACACGCTGCCGCGGGTCTACTCGCTTGGCGGCGCAATCCGCGAGACCCTCTATCGCAACTACATCAGCATCGAGGCCGCACAGAACATGCACGCCGCGCTCACGACGCTTCAGGTCGCCGAGCACGACGGCCGCGCCAAGGACGTTCTGCCCGGGGCGCGGCAAAATTTTCTGCAATGGATCGACGTCGAGAATCACGACTTTACTGAAGTTGGCGAGCCGGAACTCGCTGCCGATATCGCCCGGCGCGGCAACCATTTGTTCGCCGGCATCGCCGCCGCGCCGCCCGGCACGTTTCACGATCGCGAATTCGCCGAATTGAGCGGCCGCCTCGACGATCTGATCGCGATGAACAAGGCCGCCATGTTCCGCGCGGACAGCCGCTCGGTAAAGCTGGGCCGGCGGCTGGCGTACGAATTCGCCGGCGGGCTTGCGCTGGTGCTGCTGGTGGGCGCCGCGATCTCGTGGGGTCTCGGATGGCGGCTGTCAAAGCCGCTGACGGAACTAGCCGAGCGGCTGCGCGGAATCAGTCAGCGCAAGTCGCAAGTGCGGCTTGGCCCCCAGCCGCTGGCCGAGCTCGAAGCGGTCGCGCGCGAATTCAACCAGATGGCGGAGCGACTCGAGCAGTACGACAAGCTCAACGTCGAGCGGCTGGTTTACGAAAAGAGCAAGACCGAAGCGATCATCGAAAGCCTCGAAGACGGGGTCGTGCTAATCGACACGGAAGGAATCGTTGCGCACATAAATGAGATCGCGTCGCTGATCCTAGGCGTCGATCTTCAGGACGCACTCGGCAGCCCGTTCGACGATCTCAGCAGCAACCATCCTCATTACCTGCGCGTTCGCGATGCGCTGCGCACACTGCAGAGGGCCGGGCCGGAGGGCCAGCGCACTGAAATCGATCTTCACGTTCGCGGCCGCGAGCATTCCTACGTGCTGAAGTCCGTCCCGCTTCATCATACGGTCGGCAAGTCGCTTGGGACGCTGCTGATTCTGCAGGACGTGACGTACCTCCGCGATCAGGATCGCGCCCGCACCAACCTGGTCGCCACCCTGTCGCACGAACTTAGGACCCCGCTCACCTCGCTGGCGCTGTCGGCGGAGCTGCTGAGCCGCGATATGCCGGGTACAAATCCGAAGAGCAGCGAACTGCTGCAGGTAATCCTCGAAGAATGCTCGCGGATGCGTCAGCTTACCGACAACCTGCTCAATCTCGCGCGCGGCGAGATGCCGGCGATCGCCGTTGCGCAAAAGCGTCTCGATCTTGCCCGGCTGACGGCAGACGTGACCAGGCGCTTCGCAATCCAGGCGCGCGAGAAGCACGTCGAGATCGAGGAGCACATCGAATCGGTGCCCGAGATTATCGGCGACCCGGTCAAGCTTTCGTGGGTGATTTCAAACTTGCTCGGCAACGCGCTGCGCTACACCCCGGCCGGAGGAACTATCAAAGTGTCGACGCTCGGCGCCAAGCAGGCCACGCGGCTGGAAGTCACCGACTCGGGGCCCGGAATTCCGCCCGAGCTGAAAAACTATATTTTCGAGCGTTTCGTGCAGTACGGTTCCGACGGGCTCGAAAAGGGATCGGCCGGGCTGGGTCTGTCGATCGTCAAGGAAATTGTCGAGGCCCATGGCGGCAGGATTTTCGTCGAGAGCGCCAACTCTCACGGCTCGCGATTCATCGTCGAAATTCCCGCCGCACAGGGGATCTGATGGCCAAGCTGCTCATTGTCGATGACGAGCGCAATATCCGGCGAAGTCTCGTTTCGTTTTTCGAGTCGCTTGGCCACGAGGTTCGCGCGGCCGAGAACGGCACGCAGGCCGTGGCCATCCTCGCCGAGACGCAGTGCGACCTGGTTCTGACCGACTACCGAATGGCCGAGATGAGCGGGCTGGAACTGCTCCGCGAGATCAAGCGGCGCGCACCCGAGTGCCTGGTAATTCTGATGACCGCTTATGCGACCGTTGAAAATGCGGTCGAGGCGATGAAGTCCGGCGCGTACGACTATGTCACCAAGCCGTTTTCGCTCGAACAGATTCAGCACACCGTCGATCGCGCGCTGCAGGTCAGGGTCCTTCAGGCGGAAAATCGCGCACTGCGCAGCGCCATCGACGAGCAGCCGCTGCTCGACTCGCACAGCCCCGCGATGCAACGCCTGCTCGAAACAGCCCGCCAGGCCGCCGCCAGCGACGCGACGATTCTGCTCACCGGCGAGAGCGGCACCGGCAAGAACGTTATCGCGCGGCAGATCCATCGATGGAGCCCGCGCCAGGGCAAGCCGTTCGTCGTCGTCAATTGCACCACGCTCTCGGAAGAACTTCTGGAGAGCGAGTTGTTCGGGCACGTCCGCGGCGCGTTCACCGGCGCGATCAAGGACAAGCCCGGGCGGCTCGAGGCGGCCAACGGCGGGACGGTTTTCCTCGACGAGATTGCCGACTTGACGGCGACCCTGCAGACCAAGTTCCTGCGCTTCCTGCAGGATCAGAACTTCGAGCGCGTCGGCGGCGAACGCACGATTCACGTCGATGCGCGAATAATCGCGGCGTCCAATCGCGACCTCGAGTCCGAAGTCGCCGCGCATCACTTTCGCGAGGATCTCTATTACCGCCTCAACGTCATCACGCTTCGCGTGCCTCCGTTGCGCGAACGGCGCGAGGATATTCTGCCGCTCGCGCAGTGGCTGCTGAACGTCGCCGCCGTGCGCAATTCGCATCCCGGCCTGGCATTTTCACCCGGAGCGACCGCGGCGCTCACGCGCTATCGATGGCCCGGAAATGTGCGCGAACTTCGCAACGCGATCGAACGTGGCACCGTCCTGATGCACGGCGACACGATCGCGCCCGATGACCTGCCCGATTCGCTGTTTCACGATTCGACCGAGGCGCTCCGCGGCATCCCCAATGCTGCCAGCCTCGATGAGGTCGAGCGCGAGCACATCGCGCGCGTGCTCGGCGCCAGTGCTACGCTCGAAGAAGCCGCCGACACGCTCGGCATCAACGTCACGACGCTGTGGCGCAAGCGTCGGCGCTACGGAATTGAATAGTCGCAGGCGGCCGTCGTTCGCAGGATGCCGAAGCCGCACGCCGAAAGGAGCAATCGTGGAATATCGCAGGCTTGGCAACTCGGGACTCAAGGTTTCGGCCGTCGGACTGGGATGCAACAACTTTGGCATGCGATGCGACGCGGAGCAGACGCGCGCCGTGGTGCATCAGGCGCTCGACGACGGCATCACGCTGTTTGACACCGCCGACATCTACGGCAATTGGGGCGGCTCCGAAGAGCTGCTCGGCAAGGCGCTCGGAGATCGCCGTGGCGAGGGCGTCGTCGCGACCAAATTCGGCATGGCGATGGGCGACGGTCCCTACCTGCGCGGCGGGTCGTACCGCTACATCATCGCGGCCGCGGAGGCGAGCCTTAAACGGCTGGGCACTGACTATATCGATCTGTATCAGATTCACGCCCCGGACGCGGAGACGCCGCAACAGGAAACTCTCGAGGCGCTGAACGATCTCGTTCGCGCCGGCAAGGTCCGCTACATCGGATGTAGTAACTTCGCCGCGTGGCAGACCGTCGATGCGCTCTGGATATCGCGCAGCCGCGGACTTGTCTCGTACATTTGCGCGCAAAACCAGTACAACTTGCTCGAACGCAGCATCGAGCGCGAGCTCGTCCCCGCATGCCGCCAGTTCGGAGTAGGTATCCTGCCCTACTTTCCACTGGCTAGTGGATTTCTGACCGGAAAATACCGGCGTGGCGCCGAGCCGCCAAAGGGCCCCCGGCTTTCTCTGGTGCAACGGATGGCGCAGCAGGCCCTCACCGACGAAAACTTCGCGACGCTCGAACGGCTCGAGAAATTCGCGAGCAGCCGCGACCACACGATTCTCGAGCTGGCCGTGGGATGGCTTGGGTCGCAGCCGGAGGTTTCCAGCGTAATTTCCGGCGCGACCAGCCCCGAGCAGGTCACCCAGAACGTGAAGGCGGGAAATTGGAAATTGTCCGCCGAGGAACTGGCCGAAGTCGACAAGCTCACCCGCCGCTAAGCGACAGGGTTGCTCCGGTCAATCGCCGCGATAAGTGGACCGGCGTCGGCGATCCTCTATTTGTAGTTAACATGAAGCGGCCTCGCCGTCATAAGGACCGGCGAGGCCATTCGATCTGAGTATCGGAAGCGATACGCCTGCTCAGGCCGTATCGCTTCTGCGATTATTTCTTCGCTTCGCGTACTCCGCTCTGGTGCCCACCGCCCTGGTGACCCGCACTCGCTTGCCTGTTCTGTTCAGGCTGCTGGCGAGACGACTGCTGCTGGTGAGTCGCCTGTTGATGTGCGGCTTGCTGCGGACGCGCCTGCTGCTGGCGAGATGACTGCTGCTGATGAGTCGCCTGCTGATGAGCGGCCTGTTGCGGACGCTGCTGCTGCTGATGCGTAGCCTGCTGCTGGTGAGTCGCTTGCTGCTGCTGTCGTGCTGCCTGCTGATTGCGAGTCGCCTGGTTCTGTTGCTGGCGCACCGCTTCCTGGTTGTGACTTTGCTGATTCTGCTGGTCGCGTGCAGCCTGCTGCTGTTGGCGATTCTGCTGAGTTCCCATGTTCTCGGTCCGCATCACGGCCCGATGGTCCTGCGTCTCAGTGTGACTCACCCAGTTTTGGTGTTGGCTAATCCAGTTGGGATGGTTGGCGGAAACCCAGTTCGGGTTCTGATTGTACCACCATTGGCCATAATGCCAGTTGTGATTATTGTCGTATGCGCCGTCCTGGTTAAGCCACTGCGAATTCCACGATATCCAATTCGGATGATTGGCGTAGAAGAAATCTGGGTCATTCTGATGCCACCAGTAGGCATCGTGCCAGGTGCCGTAGTTGTCGTAGTCGCCATCCTGGTTGAGCCAAAGCGAGTCCATGATGGCCCATTCCGGATGATGGGCGTAGAACCACATTATGTCGTGCTGATGCCACCACCGGGCGCCGTTCCAGTTGTGATTATTGTCGTATGCGCCCCATCCGGCTTGTCCCGGTCCTCCGTAGTAGCCTGGCCCGTCATAGCGGGGACCATATTGCGCGAACGCCGGCACTGCGATCGCGAGCGCCAGAATCGCGCCAGACAAGGTAATCGTCTTTCTCAGTTTGTTTTTCATCAATTTTATTTCCATGAGCAGCACTACCGCAGGACTCGGTCGTCCCGTACGGACCTCCTCAAGCCTTATTCTCTGTCGATTTGCGATGGTCTAGCGGAACGTGGTCGAAGGCGAGCGGAAAGGCCACTGTTGGGCTGGATCAGAGTCGGCCTCGAATCCTAATTCGATTCCGACTAGTTGATACTATATTTAGTAATGCGGAATGTCAAAATGACTAATCCAAATTAGGGCAAATGCAGTGCTCGGGAGAACAAACTGACTAAATATACTCTATTACTCATTTTACTATCGCCGGTCGTCGCACAATCAGCCAAGTATAATTCGCACTCGATGCGTGATGCCGTCGTCGGCGAGGGCGATTTGCGCCGGGCGCCCGGCGAGTGCCTTGCCGTCGAGTTCCACGCTGCTCACTCCGCGACTAACGCTGCGTGGGTTTTCGACCGCGATTTCATATCGGGTCGAGCCGTATCGGTACACTATCTCGAATCCCGGCCATTTGCGCGGGATGCACGGATCGATCAGTAGCGTTTTGCCGCGGAGACGAAAGCCCAATATCCACTCGAGACCCGTCCGATACATCCATCCCGCCGAGCCCGTGTACCAAGTCCATCCTCCGCGCCCGACATGCGGCGGCATCGAGTACACGTCGGCGCACGCGACGTAGGGCTCGACTTTGTAGCGATGGATTCCTGCGCGCGTGTTCGCATGATTGATCGGGTTCAGTAGCGAGAACAGTTCGCCCGCTTTGTCGCCATCACCAAGCATCGCAAACGCGATGACGGACCACAGCGCGCCGTGTGTATATTGGCCGCCGTTCTCCCTGATGCCGGGCGGATAGCCCTTGATATATCCGGGGTCCAGCGGAGTGTGATCGAACGGCGGGGTGAATAGCAGCACCAGGCCGTCTTCGCGACGAACCAGGTATTCGTCAACCGCCGCCATCGCGGCAGCAGCGCGGACCGGACTTCCGGCGCCGGAGATTACGCTCCACGACTGGGTTATCGAATCGATTCGGCATTCGAGATTGCCGGCCGAGCCGAGCGCCGTCCCGTCATCGAAGTAACCGCGCCGATACCAGTTGCCGTCCCATCCTTCGCGCTCCAGCGATCCCGCAAGCGAATTTGCGCGACGCCGCCAGGTCGAAGCGCGCGCATCCTCGCGGCGGATATCCGCCAACGGCGCAAACGCCAGCAGCGTCGTGTAAAGGAACCAGCCGAGCCAGATACTCTCGCCCTTGCCCGCCTCGCCGACGCGGTTCATGCCATCGTTCCAGTCGCCAGACCCGAACAGCGGGATTCCGTGGATGCCAACCGCGAGGCTATGGTCGAGCGCCCGCGCACAGTGTTCGAAGATCGTGCCGCGCTGCTCGGAGATCGTGGGCTGAAAGTACGATTCATCCTGGCCGGCATGCAGCTCCGGACCGTCAAGGAAGGGGACCGCTTCGTCGAGAATGCCCAGCTCGCCCGTCACCTCGATATAATGAGCGACTGCGAACGGCAGCCAGACGCGATCGTCGGCGATGCGGGTGCGTACGCCCTGGCCCGCGGGCGGAAGCCACCAATGTTGCACGTCGCCAGCGACAAACTGACGCGCCGCCGCGCGGATCAGTTGCTCCCGCGCCGTCGCGGGCTGCGCCACCGTCAACGCCATCACGTCCTGGAGCTGATCGCGAAAGCCGTACGCGCCTCCCGCCTGGTAGAAGGCCGATCGAGCCCAGACGCGGCACGCCAGGGTCTGATACAGCAGCCATCGATTGAGCATGACGTCCATCGAACGGTCCGGAGTCTTTACCTGAACGGTGTCGAGCAAGCCGTGCCATTGATGTACAGCGGCGGCCAAAACCGAATCGAGGTCCGCGTCGCGATATTTTTTAATCGAGGAAATCGCCTCCGCCCTGGTGGCCGCCTCACCGAGCAGGAAAACGACCTCGGTCACAGCGTTGGGCCTAAGCGACAGGGTCGTTTGCAGCGCCGCGCACGGATCGATCGCGGCTCCGGCTCTGGCGTACAGCGGGTTGCCGTCCGCGAGCGCCGCGGGATTGTCCAGCGTGCCGTTGCGGCCGAGAAACTCAGTTCGGTCCGCCGTCCATGACCGTTGCTGGCCGTTCAAGTCTGCGAATGCGATTCGACTTCCATATTCGGTGCTGAAGGAATTGCGCGCGAGTATCGCGTGGGTCTCGGGCTCGATCTCGGTCACGATGAAGGGGGCGGATGCGCCGCGCGAAGTGCCGAGCACCCATTCCACGTATGCGGTGATCGACAAACGCCGCGCGCGCGTCGAAAGATTGCGAATCTTCAGCCGTGAAATCTTGATCGAGTCGTCCACCGGCACGTACTGCGTCAACTCGAGTGAAATTCCGTGCGAGGTGTGCTCGAAGATGCTGTAGCCGTGGCCGTGGCGAACGACGTACGGCGCGACATCCTCGCGAATCGGGATCGCGGTCGGTCCCCACAGCTCATCGGTGTCCAGGTCGTGAACGTAGATCACCTCACCGGGACGGTCGCTCACCGGATCGTTTGACCACTGCGTAATCTGATGCTGCTGGCTGTTGATTGCCCAGGTGTAGCCCGCGCCCTCGACCGAGACCTGGAAGCCGAACGAGGGATTTGCGATCACGTTGATCCACGGCGCCGGCGTCCATTGTCCCTCGCCGAGAATCGTCACGTATTCATGGCCGTCCGCCGCAAACCCGCCCAGACCGTTGAAAAATTCGAGCTCGCGCCGCGGCGTCGAGATCTCCCCCCGGCCTGTCGCAGGGGTTCGCCGCGGCGGCGGGGCTGCCGCGGGCTCAAACATCTCCAGCCGTTTGACTTGCTCGGATAAGGTCCCGCGCCGGCTCAGCAACACCGCCCGCGCCACGGTCTGCAGAACGTTTCGCAGCTCGACCGAAACCAGATCGGAGCGCAGCACGAACACATTTCCGCATGCGCCCTGCCCGTCGGAAGACGACCGCGCCGGATTGGACCGAACCATGGCCTCGAGCGCGATTTGCAACTCTTGATCGTATGACGGGGGTCGCTCGTTCAGAATCACCAAATCGACGCACAGCCGCTTCATCCGCCAATATTCATGGGCGCGCACCAGCTCGCGCACGATCTCCAAATCCCCTATCTCGTCGATCCGAACCAGCACGATGGGCAGGTCGCCGGAAATCCCGCTGGGCCACAGCTTCGATTGTCCGCCGACGCCGCGCTTGAGCAGGTCGGACGAAGGGCGCAGGGTCGGATCCGAGTAGAGCACGCGATTTGCGATACGCTGAAAAAGATGCGCCTCGTCGGCGTCAACCCGCAGGTGATGCAGTTGCACTTGCGCCTGCGTCCACGCCAGCGTCACCGCGCGCTCGAATGCGGTCGAGTCGTGATGCTTGTCCACCAGGTCGAGCGCTTCGGCCCGGGTCGGCGCGACGATGGTCCAGAATGCGACGCGCGCCGTAGCTCCTGCCGGTATTCGCAGCCGCCGGCGAACGCTGAAGATCGGATCGAGAACGGTGCCCACCGTATCCGAGAGCGGACGCCCGTCGATCACCGAAATTGCATCGCGGATATCCCGCCCGCGCCCAAGAAACCGCGCGCGATCGGTCTCGAACTGAATCTCGCCTACGGACTCTCCTTCGGCCACCGCCAGATGCGCCGCCCAGACCGGCGCGTCGGTGGGCGAGCGGAGTCGCCGCGTCGCCAGCAGCGCGCCGACCTGGGCGTCGAACTCCGTCTGCACGAACATCTTGGAGAAGGCCGGATGCGCAGTGTCCGACGCCTCGGGCGCCAGCACGATTTCGGCGTACGAGGTCAGCTCAACCTCGCGGACGCGATTGCCGAGATTCGAAATCGACACGCGCCGAACTTCGGAGTCATCTTCGGGCGACACTGCGACTTCGAGCGTGGTCGTCATGCTGCCGTCGCGGCGCACGATTTCCGCCCGATCCTCGGAGAACTCGACTTCGTAGCTGTCCGGCTCGACCCCGGCCGGTTGAAAGCCCGCCGACCAGACCTTGCCGCTGTTCACGTCGCGGATGAAGACATAGGTCCCCCACGAATCGCGGGTCACATCCTCATGCCATCGCGTCACCGCCATGTCGCGCCAGCGGCTGAAGCCCGAGCCGGCCGCGGTGATCATCACGGTGTACCTGCCGTTGGATAACAGATGCGTGCGCGGGATCAGATCGTGCGGCGAATGGAACCGGCGAATCGTCGGCGGAGTGCTCTCGCGGACGTTGGCTTCCGCCTTGACCTCTTCGGCACGCGGGCGCGCCACCGCGACGTCGCGCGGCGTTCGCTCCTGCAGCAGCAGCTCAGTCGCCTGGATCATGGGTTCGGCGTGAAACCGCCTGCGCATCGCGCCAGTGTTCAGCGCGTCGGCAAGCGCCACCAGCGTCATGCCCTGATGATGCGCCATGTACGCACGCACGATGGCGACGCTCTCACCTTCGGGAACGCGCGACGGGGTGTAGTCCAGCGCCTCGTACCAGCCGAAATGCCCAAGCCCGCCGGCGATTAACAGCCGCGAGAAATTCTGCGCGGCGGCTTCCGGATCCACCATCGCCGCCAGCGCCGTGGCGTAGGGTGCTATCACCGCGTTCTCGTTAAGCCCCCGCTTCAGCCCGAGTCCGGGCACCCCGAAGTTCGAGTACTGATAGGTGAGCTCGAGGTCGCGCGCGTTGTACGCGGATTCCGAGACGCCCCACGGCATCCCGAGCTCGGCGCCGTACTTCATCTGCCGGCGAACAACCAGCCGATTGGTTTGCTCGAGCAGGCTCCCGGCCGGCGCGCGCATCACCAGCGACGGCATCAGGTACTCGAACATCGATCCCGACCATGAAATCAGCGCCGAGCCGCGATCGACCGGTGTCATGGCGCGCCCCAGGCGAAACCAGTGCTTGACCGGTACTTCCCCCTTTGCGATTGCGACAAAACTCGCCAGCCGCGCCTCGGAAGCAAGCAAGTCGTAGCAGTTGGAATCGAGGCTCCCGTCCGTGACCCGGTAGCCAATCGACAGCAGTTGGCGCGCGGGATCGAACAGGAAGTCGAACTTCATCGCGTCGAACATCTTGCCCGCGGTTGCGGCGAGCCCGGTCAGCCGCCGCTCGAGCGATTTGGCCGCATCGCGGGCGCGCGCAAGCGCATCGACCGTCGAGTCGATTGATCCGGGCGCCGCGGCAATCGCGCCGACAGTGGCATCATCAGCCGGGCGCTCGCCGTTGCGGCGCTTCAGGCAGCCTATCGCCTCATCATACAGGTCCGGCAGATCGCCCAAAGTCGGCATCGAATCGAGCTGGGTTGCGGGATCGTCGAAAGTCGCGTCGCGAGCACCGCGAGTTGACCACGGCTTCAGCAATTCGATGTCGCGTCGATGACTGCGGATGCATGCTCGGAGCGCTTCAGCCCATGCGAGCACGTCGTCGGCGGCGGAGTCGGCGCGCTCCAGCGTCAACGCGCGCGCTATGTCACTGATCGAATCGCTCTGAATCTCAAGTTCCGCCAACCACGCGGCGAGTTCCACCACGGTTTGCGGATCCGACTGGATCAACGGCGCTATGGCGTCGAGTGCTTCCTCCAGCTGCTTTGGCGTGACAGTGTTGCTTCGCCGGTCGGCGGCCAGCGGGCCAAGCGCCTCGCGAACGAGCGCGATCGAGTCTTCGATTCCCTTGAGCCATTGCCGGTCCACAACCGGCCGCGCGATCATCTCGCGGCATGCGTTGCCGAGCGCGATCAGATGCCCGGCGAGATTGCCGCTGTCCACCGACGATACGTATCTGGGGTCCAGCGGCCGCAGGTCGCGGGTGGCATACCAGTTGAAGAAATGCCCGCGGAACTGCTCCAGGCGCTTCATCGTGTCGAGTGTTGCGCCCAGCCGCTCAGCGGTTTCATGCGTTCCCATCCAGCCGAAATCGTGAGCCGCGACGACCGAGAGCAGATACAGTCCAAGGTTGGTGGGCGAAGTCCGATGAGCCAGCACGGGCTTGGGGTCTTCCTGAAAATTGTCGGGCGGCAGCATGTTGTCTTCCGCGGTCACGAACTTCTCGAAAAAACGCCAGGTGCGCCGCGCGCTCAGTCGAAGCTCCCTTGTGTCGGCGAGTGAGAGCGGCTTCGTGCCCTCGATTCGCGGCGGAAGACTCGCCCATCGCGCGACGGCCGGCGACAGCATCCACAGGATCACGAAGGGAGCCGCGATCATTGCGCCGCCGTGACCCGCCCATGCGACGAAGATTGCCGCCGCGGCGCCGAGCACCGCGGCGCCGGCCATCATGCCGTAGAAGCCGCGAACGTCGAGACGACTGGTCCGCTTGGCCTGCGCCGCGGTCGTCCACTCGAGCATCAACCGATGACTCACGTACAAACGGTAGAGCGTTCGCGAAATCGCGTCGCTCATCAGCCACGCCTGATGCGCGAGCAAGGTCAGCATCATCGCGAGCTGCGAGAGCCCGACTATCAGATCAGTGACGACCGCGCGGATATGGCTGCGCTTGGAGATATCGCGCCGCCGCGGGATGATTCCGGTCAGGAACGGGAGCATCGGCGCAGTCGCGATCGTCGCGACAATGAACCCGGTCCAAATCGCAGCGCCGGCTTCGGGAAGCCGCCATCCCGCCAGCAACGCCCGCAACGCCGTCGGCCCCGACCGCCGGCGGCGCAGCTTGTCGATCATTTTCCAGCGCCCGAGCGGCGGAATCGATGACCGGCCGGCGCGCGGGACCGTCGTTGCCGGGCCGGTGCTGGAACCATGGCCGAGAATCCACGGGATCAATTGCCAGTCGCCTCGGGCCCATCGATGCTGTCGGGCGGCGGCAACGTCGTAGCGCGATGGAAACTCCTCGACCAGTTCGATGTCAGACACCAATCCCGAGCGCGCGAAAGTTCCCTCGAAAAGATCGTGGCTCAGAAGCGCATTGTCCGGGACGCGCCCCGCCAGCGCCTCTTCGAACATGTCCACATCGTAAATCCCCTTGCCGCTGTAAGAGCCCTCATCCAGAAGATCCTGGTAAACGTCGGAAACTGCGAACGCGTACGGATCCATGCCCCTGGTGCTGGAGAAGACGCGCTGGAAAATCGATCCCTCGCGGCGGGTCGGCAATGAAGCCGTGATTCGCGGCTGCAGAACCCCGTGACCTTCGACCACCCGGCCGCATTGCTTGTCGAATCGTGGAGCGTTCAGCGGATGCGCCATTTTGCCG